>JAABUK010002441.1_pt1 | contig 33277 bp, 29 predicted proteins | sample 5559141 | NCBI WGS metagenome assembly JAABUK01 (sample SAMN10711869, study PRJNA513367) | rock metagenome | isolation source: Antarctica rocks | place: Antarctica: Victoria Land, Pudding Butte nord | collected 2016-01-03 | reverse complement strand
TCGTTCCCTGACTTGGTTGTGTTGAAGTTTAAAGGTTTCTGTCAAGTGCGTAATCCTGCAATGGATAGTGAACTGGGGCCTGCGATTGAGCGGAAGGCTCTGGCGAACACATCTCTGGCAAACACCATGGTCTCCGATGGTCACGTTCTGCCCTTTACCGATGTAAAGTGCAATGAAATCCGCCGGTATTTAACACCGGAACTGGCCCGGATTAAGGGGCCCAAGAGGGATGCCGTTTACGGAAAAGCGCTTGGCCGTGTGGTGGCGCACGAGCTTTATCATATTCTGGCGGAGACGGAAGAACACGCTAAAGATGGTGTAGCCAGATCTTTTCACACCCGGCGGGATTTGACGGGCAGCGAGTTCCGCTTTACTGCCAAGGAAACGGCAACGTTGCACGATGTGAAATGGCGTGCTTTACTGGCTGGCGAAGGCGAAGCCGTAAGCTGGCCGCAGGCTAAGCAGTAACGGGTCACGTGTTGCCACGAAACATTTTGCGTCTGAATCTAACAACTTAGCGGCTTTTTGAACGGGACCGCCACCTTGCGCGCACTACCATGCGGGTGAGGAGAACCAATGATCTTAACTTCTTTGGGTCGCATAGCAGTTCCCGCACCCGGTACGCCGGTGGCGCTATCTACAAACACACGAACACAGGCCGCGCGTCTGATAATCCAGACCGCACCTTCAAATACTGGCAAGACATATTTTGGCTTGAAGGGCATGGATAAAGCCACGCTGGCGGGAGTTTCGCGAGTGCTTGCCGCGACCGACAATTACGAGGTAACCACTGAAGACGGAATGGACGGGATTCAGCTATTCCAACTGGCTGTTGACGCCGATAACGTAGGTGAGGGCTTGCTGGTCAGTTACTGGACGGAATAACGATGTTTAAGACTGGTGCGAGCAGCCGGAATTTTTCAAGCTGCCGCACCAGGCAACGTTCTGCTTGCTATCTGCCGAAATAATCTGCATTCATCTTGGTGAATGCGTCCCACTTTTCAGGTAAATCGTCCTGTGCGAAGATCGCGGAAACAGGGCAAACGGGAACACACGCCCCGCAATCGATACATTCCACAGGGTCGATATAAATTAGTTCAACTTCAGCGAATTTGGGGTCTTCTTTCTTCGGGTGAATGCAGTCAACGGGGCAAGCATCGACGCATGCCGCGTCCTTGGTCCCTATGCAGGGTTCTGCGATTACGTAAGCCATATTCTTTCGGAATTCCCATGTATAGCACAACTGCTAGACTGAGGGGCTTATGGCGGTGCGATTCAGCCTCAACCTGCTGCTGTTCCTCACTATCGCTGGCGCTCAGACCCCCGATACCGCCACCCTTCAGGGCCAAGTGACAGACCGCACCGGTGGCGTGGTGCTCGCGGCACAAGTTGACATCAGAAACATTGATACAGGAACACACCGCGAAACCCGCACGGATGCCGCGGGCCGTTATAGCGTGGCGGGCCTTCCGCTCACCGGCAGTTATCGGCTTTCCGTAAACAAGCCCGGCTTCAGCACCGCCATACCCGCACCTCTGCGGTTGCGAGCCAATGAAGCTGCCATTGTGAACGTCACCTTGGAGCCGGAGGGGTTACGCGCGCAGGTAACCGTGCTGGGGACTGCGGACGGTGCCCGCCACGATTCCCCGCAACTGGAAACGCGGCTCGATCTTGCCACCATTGAACACGCGCCCATCCTGGGCAGAAAAATTACGACATTGCCTCTGCTGGATTCCGCCGTTCGCCCCGCGCGCGGCACTGGCGACCTTTTCTTGAACAACACGCTATTTGTCATAAACGGTGCTGGCCGCCGCCAAACTCCGTTCGTGATCGATGGTTCCACCGGTGATGACGATTGGGGCCGCCAATCCGTCTTCACGAATCTTCCGTTTGCCGCGATTGAGGAGTTTACGGTGGCTGCCAACAGCTTCAGTGCCGAATTCGGGCGTTCGGCTGGCGGGGTGGTCAACGTAGTCACAAAAAGCGGCACCAATCTCTTGCATGGGGACATGGTCTACCTCTTCCGGCCGGGGGCTCTCGAAGCAAGCAGCCCGAACTCTCCGCTTCGGACGGAAGATCGCCTGCAGCAGGTAAGCGGCGCGGTATCAGGGCCTCTTGTCCAAGACAAAACTCATTTTCTGGTCTCCAGCGAATACAGCAATGGGCATCGCGATTCCGCCATTAGCAGCGCGCTCGCTCCCGGCATTTATACCGGCAACTTCCAGCAGGCGCTGTTGCTGGCGCGCGTGGATCATCAACTAAATCAGCGCAATACGATAAACGCGAAGATCAACTTCGACCGCTTTTTCGATTCCAACCCGGCTGACGCGGTAGGCGGGAATTCGCTCCCCAGCGCCGCGCGCGTTTTCCACAAACGCACTTACACCGCCCAGCTTTCAGAGCTCACCATTGTGAACCCCGCCGCCATCAATGAGCTGCGCTTGCAGTTTCAATTGGGGTCGCCCATTACTCAATTTCAGCCAGCCGGGGCCAGCACACAGTTTGTGCGTCCTGGCGTTTCTACTGAAGGCGAAAGCCGCGCGGCGAACCTGATCAATCACCAGTACCAAGCGCTAGATACTTTCTCCGTTACGCGTGGCTTGCATAGTTTACGCGTAGGGGGAGACGCCATCCATTCCTCCTCAGGCGGGCAGGGTACTGAGTTCGGTGCCGGCTATGTGCTAGGCCAGTTCACGTTTAAGACCGGCCTGCCTCTTGCGCGGCCTACTTCGGCGCTCACCATCGCGGATGCCTCGCGCTACACGCAGAGTTTCGGGAATGCGAATTACAACATCTCTGAATGGCTCTGGGCGCTCTTTGTGCAGGATACCTACCGGGTAGCGCCCGCCTTTACGCTGAACCTTGGCTTGCGATACGAACGCCAGACGTTTACCGATGACCGTAATAATTTTTCCCCGCGCGCGGGCTTCGCTTATAACCTGTTTGGCAATCAGAAAACAATTCTGCGTGGCGGCTACGGGATTTACTATTCGGAGCTGCGCGCCAACTTGGGTGCGCAGTTCAATCAGAGCAGCCCCACCGGCATCTTCACTTTTACTGCCGCGCCCGGGCAATTGGGCTTCCCCGCAAGTCTCGCACCCTTGGCCGCCCTTCCAGCCGGTGCCGCCGTTCCACCACGCGATTTGGTGATCCGGCCGGGACGCCGGTCTTATTACAACCAGTATTTCAATGTAAGCAAACTGCGCTTTTATCCGGATAAGCTGTTGAACCCGTATACTCAACAGGCCAATGTGGGGCTTGAGCGCGAAATTGGCGCGCAGTGGTTTTTGAGTGCCGATTATGTATATCAGCACACCATCCGGACGGATCGCACACTTGATTTGAACGCGCCTGCTCCATTCATCCGGACACTGCCGGGTCAAACCCGTTCCGGAGCAGCGGCAGACCTGACGCGCCCGATTATTCCTGTTAGCGGCGGCTACCGGCGCATCCAGGCGGTGCTGAACGATGGATCCAGCTTGTATCACGCGTTGCAGGTCCGCGTTCACAAGCGCTTCGGCAACAACTTGTCTCTGTTAGCAAACTACACGTGGTCGCACACCATTAACACCGCTGAAACAGATTCGAATACCGATCCGAATGACGCGAACTTCATCGGCCGCTCGGAACGCGCCAATTCGTTGCTCGATCAACGACACCGCGCCGCGCTCAGCGGGTGGTATCGCTTGCCGCTCGGCTTCTCTACCGGCACGTTTACCACGCTCGCTTTCGGCCGGTCCTTCAACATTCTCACGGGAGCCGATAACAATGGTGATAGCACCGCATCGGACCGCCCTGTCATCAATGGCGCCGTTATCGGGCGCAACACGGGGCGCGGCACACCTACTTACGATGCCGGCGTTTTCCTTGAAAAGGAGTTTCGTTTGGGCGAACGTGTGCACGCCAGCGCACGTGCGGAAGGCTCGAATATCCTGAACCACGCCAATGTTGGGTTGCGGCAGGGCGTCTACGGCAATCTGGCGAGTGGCTTGCCTGATCCTTCCGTCTCGCCCGCACTCGGCCAAGGCTTAAGCGGAATCGCCAATGTCGATCCCGGGCGCCAGTTCCAGTTCCAGTTGAGGCTTCAATTTTGAAGCGCTCTGCAGTTCTGATAGCCGCCGGCCTGATGTCAGTTGCAGTAGCAGCCGCGGAGCAGCGGATCATCACCGTGGGTACATCCTTGACGGAAACTGTCTATGCCCTGGGTGCCGGCCCGGCGATGGTCGCCACCGATAATGCAAGCCGCGATTACATTCCGCAAACGAAATCGTTACAGTCGGTTGGGGCGTTCCGGACAATCAACGCGGAAGGGATTATCTCTCTGAAGCCCAGTCTTTTTTTGGCTACCGTCGATGCCGGGCCGCCCGAAGCGATTCTGCAAATCCGCAGTGCTGGCGTGGAGACGGTTGTTGTCGCACGCAACTACAAGCTGGATGAAGTGCGCGCCAGCATCCGCCAGGTTGCGAAACTTTTGCACAAAGAAAAGCGCGGAGAAGAATTGATTGTAAGTTTGAATCGCGACATGGAAAGCACGGCGGCGCGATTGAAGAGCATGCGTACAAAACCCAGAGTCATCTTTTGCGGCTTAGGGGCGAATATGCCTGGAGGCAACCTATCGGGCCGGAATACTCGTATTGCCGAAATGATTGAGCTTGCCGGCGGCAGCAACCCCATTACACAGTTCGAAGGCTTCCGGCCTTTGACTGAGGAAGGTGTGATCGCGGCAGCCCCGGACATAATTATGATGACGGAGCGTTCCTTTGAACGTGCCGGTGGCTTGGAAAGCGTGAAGCGCCTGCCTGGTATCGCGCTGACTCCCGCGGGCAAAGCAGGCCGCGTAATCCCGGTCAGCGACATGTACTTCCAGGGCTTCGGTCCTGGTATTGGGAAAGCTGTTCGCGAACTCGCTTCCCGGTTTTACCCTGAGCTCAAATAACCATGTTGCTCGATCTTCCCACCCTGATAGTGATGACCCTCCTGAACATGGTCATTGCACTGATCGCGGCCGTGTTTGTGTGGCGCGTCAATCGGCCCATGACCGGATTGATCACAATGGCCGCCGGTTTGGGTGTGATTTGCTTCAGCTTCGCAATTACGTTTTTTGCCAAGCCGTTTATTGGCAAAGCCTCTTCATGGTTCGGCAACACGGGAATGGTCTTCGGTCTGTTGTTGATTCTTCATGGCACCCGACAATTTCGTGGCTTTCGCAGGCTGCCTTTCTGGGTGATGGCCTCCATAGGTTTGCCTTTCGTGGTGGCGCAAACCTACTTTACTTTCGTGCACGATATCAAACCGTTCCGGCACGCATTGTTCGCCCTCACCATCGCCGTGATCTGCTTTGCCGGTTCCTGGACCATGTCGTGCCGAATGCCGAGAGAAGACCGCTTTACATATGGCGTCAGTGCTTTGGGTTTGCTAGTGTATGGCTCCGTTCAGACACTGCGCGCGGTCTGGGTGCTCTTGCCCGGCCAGGAAAGTTCTACGGAGCACGGGTGGCTGCCCACGCTGACATTGCTCACGCTGAATGTGTGCCTTATCGGGTGCCTGTTTGGACTTTCTACCGCAACGAATTTAAGGCTGCGCAAGAGCATTGAAAAGCTTGCTTTCTGCGATCCGCTAACCGATCTGCCGAACCGCAGGACTTTCGATAACCGTCTGGCATCAGTGCACACGCGGTCCATCGCGACAGGCTCGCCGGTGGCACTGATTTATGTGGACCTGGACCGCTTCAAAGCAATTAACGATCGCTTTGGCCACGATGCAGGGGACGCTGCCCTGAAAGAGGTTGCCCGGCAGCTTCAATCGGTTGTGCATCCTGATGATTGCCTGGCCCGCGTGGGCGGCGATGAGTTTGTGGTTCTTACGGAGCGGTTCGCAACCCGGGCCGATGTGCTGGCGCTGGTTGAGCGGCTTCAGAGTTCATTGCTGGAGCCCATTATGGTTACCGGTTCCCCCGTCACGCTTAGCATTAGCTGCGGCATGGCCTTCTATCCGGAAGACGTTGCAGATACGTCCGATCTGATCCGCCAGGCGGATGCCGGCATGTATGTCGTGAAGCGGATGGCGGCGCTGGGCTGATAGAAAACGTGGCAGGTACGATAGGGTGTGGACTTTGAGCGGGAACTCGGCCTTGCGCTTCCCCCCAACCTGCCCAATCGCGATCGCTTAGTGTTATTAGCCGCGCACCATCTGCGCCTGATTAGCGACGTGAATGAGCACATGAATTTGACCCGCATCACGGGGGCGCTGGAAGCGGTGGTAAAGCACGTTGTCGATTCCGTGATGCCTTGGGAATTATTCCATGGGGCCACCCTGGTGATGGATGCCGGCACCGGTGCCGGTTTTCCCGGTATCCCGCTTGCCGTGGCACTGCCGGATACTCAGTTTCTATTGGTGGATTCCACGCAGAAGAAAGCCCGATTCGTCGAAAGCGCGGTTGCCGCCTTGGGGCTGGACAATGTGGAAGTCTGCGCCGAACGCGCCGAAGATCTGTTTCGGAAGAATCGCGTTGACGTGATTACCGCCCGGGCGGTGGCTCCGCTGGAACGCGCACTGACTTACTTCGCCACGGGGTTTGCGCAGGGTGCGCGCGCCTTACTATACAAGGGCCCGGATGTTGAAGGTGAAATGAGAGACGCACAAGGTGAAGCGAAACGCAGGCGGGTGCAAATGGAAATTGTGTTGCGGTACGAACTGCCCCATTCGCTGGGTGCCAGAACCATTGTTCGCATTGCGCGCGTTCCCCCAGCCACCCGATGAACCACGATTTAATCCTGATTGCCGCCTCCTTCCTGGCTGGCGTAATGAATGCCGCCGCGGGCGGTGGTTCGTTTTTCTCGTTTCCCGCGCTGCTGGCGGTGGGCGTGCCGCCCGTCAATGCAAACGCCACAAACACGGTGGCCTTATGGCCCGGCCAGATCGCGTCCATCTTCGCGTTCCGTTCGGAACTGGGCACGGTCCGACCTTTAGTGCTGCCTGCCGTGCTCGCGTCCGTTATCGGCGGCATAGCCGGAGCAATCGCGCTGCTGAAAACGAATCAGGCCGCGTTTCTGAGGCTGGTGCCGTGGCTCTTACTCTTCGCGACAATCCTTTTTGCGGTGAGCGAACCGGCCATGAAGCAGTTGAGGCGCCTGCGGGCCAGCGAACCGGCGCAGCCGATTACCACTCTTCGTTTTTCAGCGGGCCTTTTTATCGGCCTTACGCTGATTTGCTTTTACATTGGATATTTCGGCGCGGGCTCAGGTTTTCTGATCATCACGCTCTTTTCGTTTACGGGGTTAAAGGGCCTCACGCAAATCAACACGCTGAAAGTGATTTGCACGTCGGTTGCGAACGGCATCGCGGTAATCACGTTCATCGTGGCGGGCGCGGTGTATTGGACCAAGGTCCCGCTTATGCTTCTGGCAGCGCTCGCCGGCGGATATCTGGGCGCTACCTATTCAAAACGCATGAGCCCGCTGCTTCTGAAAACCTTCATCATCACTACCGGATTCGCGCTTTCCGCTTACTACTTCCGCGGTTCGTTTTAGATGCCTTCCGCGACACCGCACCGCTTCCCACTGCCCCTGCTGCTCACCGGGTTGGGAGCGGTGCTGATCGTGCTAATGGCCGCCAGCACGGCACGCGGCGCTGTTGCGATTCCGATTTCAGAGTGCCTGCGCATCCTGTGGCATCGCGCTGGGTTCCCCGTTTCAGGGCAACTGAATTCACAGCACGAAGCGGTACTTCTCTTTATCAGGCTGCCACGCATTTTACTGGCAGGGCTGGTGGGAGCGGGTTTGGGAATCTCCGGTACAGCCATGCAAGGGCTGATGCGGAATCCACTGGCGGACCCCAGCTTAATCGGTATTTCTTCAGGAGGCGCACTGGCCGCGACGCTGGTATTTCTTGCGGGCGATGTCGCTTCTCTGCAACTGGCGCAATTCCCGGGGGTCTTCGTGCTTCCGGCGGCAGCCTTCCTAGGCGCGCTCGCCACCACACTCGCGGTCTATCGCTTATCGCACGCAGGAGGGCGCATGATGATCGCGGTCGTGCTGCTAGCCGGCATCGCGATAAACGCCATAGCGAACGCATTTTCCGCTTTGCTCACCTTCTTTGCCACCGATACGCAAATCCGCAACGTATCGTTCTGGAAGTTGGGCAGCTTAGGCGGCGCTACCTGGGTCTCGGTGGCCATCATGCTGCCTTGCGTGTTGATTCCCATTCTGGTGCTGACCGGGCAAGGGCGCGTTCTAAACGCCTTTTTGCTGGGTGAAGGCGAAGCGCACCACCTGGGGCTGCGGGTGGAACCGGCCAAGCGCCTCATCATTCTGGCAGTGGCGCTGGCGGCTGGCGCGTCTGTTGCTTTCACCGGCATCATCGGATTCATCGGCTTGGTGGTGCCGCATATTCTGCGCTTTCTTGTCGGGCCGGATTACCGCCGCCTGCTGCCTGCTTCGGCGTTGTTCGGCGCGGCTCTTCTTCTGGCTTGCGACCTGATTTCGCGAACGCTGGTTATACCCGCGGAACTGCCCATCGGCATTATCACGGCGCTCTTCGGCGCGCCCTTCTTCCTCTACTTGCTGCTGCGCAACCGCAAGCTGCGCTTTATGCCATGATCCGGGGCACGGATCTCTCAAGAGGCAATATTCTGCATCAGGTCTCGCTCGAAGTGCGCCCCGGTGAAGTGCTTTGTGTCATTGGTCCGAACGGGGCGGGGAAGTCCACACTTCTCAAGCTGCTTTCCGGAGAGTGGTCTCCCACCGGCGGCCAGATTGAATTAAACGGCCGGCCACTTGCGCAATGGAGCGAACGCGCGCGAGCGCAGGTGCTTGCGGTTCTGCCCCAAGTGTCCACGCTGTCGGCTGAGTTCACCGCTCTTGAGGTAGTGCTCATGGGCCGGTCGCCTCACGTGGCCCGCGCGGAAACGACTGACGATTACAAGATCGCGCGGCAAGCTCTTGCTGCCACGGACGCCAGCCGTTTGGAACAGCAGATTTATACAGAGCTCTCAGGGGGCGAACAGCAAAGCGTACAACTAGCGCGCGTCCTGGCGCAGATTTGGGATTCCCCTGACGCGAGTCTCCTGCTTGACGAACCAACGGCCAATCTGGACCCCGCTCAGCAACACCGGATGTTAGCAGTAGCCCGCGGCTTTGCGCGGCGTGGTGCCGCGGTTCTGATCATCCTTCATGATTTAAACCTGGCGGCGGAGTACGCGGACAAAATTCTGGTGCTGAAACAAGGCCGGACCGCTTCCCATGGCCCTCCCGCTGAAGTTCTTACGGCTGAAAGCATTCTGTCGAATTTTGGTTTCCGCTCTTTGGTGCTGCCGCATCCCGCGCGGCCCGTGCTTCTGGTCATTCCCGAGTAGCCATGCGGTACTTGTAGGAAACTAGAAGCTGATGCCTGCAAAAGTCCGAAAAGCCGTATTCCCCGCAGCGGGGCTCGGTACGCGTTTCCTGCCCGCCACAAAAGCGCAGCCGAAAGAAATGCTTCCCGTTGTGGATAAGCCCATTATTCAATACGGCGTGGAAGAGGCGATGCGCTCCGGGATTCAGAACATCATCATCGTAACCGGGCGTGGCAAGACCTCTATTGAGGACCATTTCGATATTAGCTTCGAGCTGGAGAACATGCTTGAGACGCGCGGCAAGACGGATCTGCTGAAGATTGTCCGCGATGTATCGGACATGACCGATGTCTCGTATATCCGCCAGAAGGAAGCGCTGGGACTGGGTCACGCGGTGCTTCGCGCGAGTGAACTTGTGGGTAACGAACCGTTTGCGGTGGTGCTGGCCGATGACGTGATTGAATCTGAAGTGCCCTGCATCAAGCAACTGCTGGATGTTTACGAGTTCTTCAACGCGCCGGTGCTTGCCGTGATGGAAGTACCGAACGACAAGATTTCCGCATATGGCGTTGTGGATGCGGAACCGATTGAATTCAACGGAACGCGCGACCGTGTGTACCGCATCCGCGACATGGTGGAAAAGCCGAAAGCCAGCGATGCGCCTTCGAACCTGGCCATCATCGGCCGCTATGTCCTGACGCCGGAAATTTTCCACTCCATCGGCAGTGTGCAAGCCGGGTCTGGTGGCGAGATCCAACTGACTGACGCGCTGAAGCACCTGCTCCGCAGCCGTCCGATCTACGCCTATCGTTTTGAGGGTACGCGCTACGATGCCGGCGATAAGCTTGGCTTCCTGAAAGCTACCGTTGAACTCGCCCTTAAGCGCGAGGACCTGGGCGGGCCCTTCCGCGAGTATCTGAAAAGCCTGAAGATCTCATGACCCCTAGTCTGTTCGATCTGCCGGTTCGCACCGCCGAAGCAGCCGAACTGGCAAATCTTGTGCTTGAAAATGCGGGCGATAAGAGTCTGACCGATGATATCCGCCAGCGCATTGCAGCACGTTCGAAGATGCTAACGCTAACCGATACCGTTCCGTATTTCGCTTCTCTGGAGCGTGACCCCATCCACGGGTCTGCCGTCTATCTGGCTATTGACGGCCTGGAGCGCCAACCGATGTTGCTGCGTATGGCACCGGCTAGCACTCCGTCTAGTGGTCTGTTCCCGAAGGCGATCCTGATTGGCCGCGTGCGTGGTCCGAAAGGGGCGGAGCTGGTAATTAATGCGATTCCATTCGGGCCGGGCGATCATGACGCCATTAGACAATTCGCCGCTGAAGTGAACCCCGCCTTCCAACCAAGGCCGGCTGGAAACCGCACTGCGCTGATTGTAAAGACGGCTAATCCGGAAGCGGCTTTTGAGGCTTTTCGCTCTGTGCTGAAGCAGCGCAACCTGAATCTTGCCGGAATCGACGATGCCGTGAGAGGCACATGGGCGGCCATCCGAATGGGCTGGCGCGAGGGCTGGGTGAACCAGGACGGGGACCGCACGCTGCACCTGATCAGCGATAATCCAGAAGACATTCTGGCTGCCACGCAACCAATGACTGCATGATCTTACTACTTGCCTTGCTGCTCGCCGCTGTGCCTGCTCCGGACGAACTTGAAATGCAGAGCAGAGAGGCGCGGGCTTTGTTAAAGAGCCACGATTACGCCGCCGCCTCAGCAAGCGCGCAGAAGATTTACGGGCAAGCAACAGCCATGTTGAAGACCCGCTCTCTGGACAAGGAACCGAACCTGCCGCTTGCGCTGGGCGCGTCGATTGAGGTGGAAGCGCAGGCCATGCATGCACAGGGCTCCCGCTCCGGCGCCGTGACTTATCTGCAGGGCGAACTCAAGAAATTTTACGGCACTTCCATACGCGCGCGGATTCAAAAGAACATTCACTTGCTGCGCTTGGAAGGCAAGCCCGCGCCGAAGCTGAACATGATGTCGAGATTGGGGCCGGCGACACCTGCTGCTTCAGGTAAACCGGTATTGCTTTTCTTTTGGGCGCACTGGTGTTCAGATTGCCGCGGCGATGCACCCGTCGTCGCGCGCTTGCAGAAACAATTTCCACGGTTGATCATCATCGGGCCGACGCAGCATTACGGCTATGTAGAAGGCGGGGCAGAGGCTTCGCCCGCACAGGAAACCGCCTACATTGAGAAGGTACGGAAGCAGCTCTTCAGCACTTTCGCGGTTCCGGTGAACGAAGAAAACTTCAAGAACTATGGCGCCAGCACCACGCCTACGTTTGTTCTATCCGATAAGCAGGGCATCGTGCGGCTATATCATCCGGGTTCCATGACTTACGATGAACTTTCAAAAGCCGTGTCTGCTTTATAAGTTAGTTCTCGATCAGTTTTGCAATAGCATCGGTATCGTTCGCCACCACCACGGGTTTGTTTCCAAAGCGCGGCGTGATAGCCGAACCATCGGGGGTTTGAAGCGTTCCCGTGTGATAGCGATAAATGTAATCGGAATCTTTCAAAACGTGCCCGGTGAGCACAGCCACCACATCTGCATCGGCCCGCATCTCACCGCTGGCCGTCAGCTTCCGAATTCCCGCCAAGGTGGCGGCGGATGCCGGTTCACACCCGATACCGCAGAGCCCGATTACAGCCTTCGCATCGGCAATCTCCTGCTCTGTCACGCGCTCTACAATGCCGCCGGTGGCCTCAAGCTCAAAGCGTGCTTTCGGCCAGCTCACCGGGTCGCCAATTTTGATGGCCGTAGCAAGCGTCTCTGGATGGGTATTCGCGGTGAACTCGCCTTTGTGCTGCATGTAATCGAAAAACGGCGATGAGCCTTCCGCTTGCACCACCGCGAGCCGCGGCATGCGGGTGATCAGACCGGTGGCATGCATTTCGCGCAGAGCTTTCCCGAAAGCGGACGTGTTGCCCAGGTTGCCTCCGGGCAGCACAATCCAGTCCGGAGCGGACCAATCGCGCTGATCCATCATCTCAATTGCAATTGTTTTCTGCCCTTCGATGCGGAAGGGGTTGATGGAGTTTAAAAGATAGATTCCCAGCTTTTCCGCCAGCACGCGGACCAGCGCCAGAATCTGATCGAAGTTGGCATCTATCTGAAAGGTGCGCGCGCCATATTCCAGCGCTTGTGCCAGCTTGCCATAAGAGATGTTGCCGTTCGGTAAGAAGATAAGCGGATGCAAACCCGCCGCGGCGGCATACGCGGCCATGGAGGCCGACGTGTTGCCTGTTGAGACACAGGCTACGCGCGTGCGCCCCAGTCGCCGAGCCTGCGCGACGCCGCACGTCATGCCGTTGTCTTTGAACGATGCCGTCGGGTTGAAGCCCTGATGCTTGAAGACCAGGGCATCGAGCCCGCCATAGCGCGCGGCATGCGGACCCGATAGCAGCGGTGTCGATCCTTCGCGAAGGGTCACTGCGTGAGTCAAATCTTCAAGGAATGGAATGGCTTCCCGATAACGCCACACGCCGCTTTGATCGAGAGGCGCATTGCTCATCCGCCGTTCGCGCCAAGTGCGCTTCAGTTCAGGGGCCGGCGGCTGAGCGCCCGAATATTGCACCTCCAGCAGGCCGCCGCACCGCGGGCAATTATAGATCACCTGATCTGCCGGGAAATGTTGCCGGCAACCCTCTTCGAAACACGCTAAGTATGCGCTCATCTACCTTCCTGCCGCTCCGATTTCATTTTCGATTCCTTCTGTTCGGGCGACGGCTCTGAATTTCTGCGAATCGCGACGGGTCCGGCAAAGCTGGTGGTCTCTTCACGATCACCTATTTTTAAATGCACCGTGTCGTTCACCGCCTGCCGTGCAAACACGTAATAGCCCTGGCGCAGTTGCAGCGGATCGAGCGTCACATCAGTACTCTTGTTTCCGTCCTTGATGTTGAGTTGCCCAGTCTGCGCGTCCCGGATCGGTATCCAACGGATTAACAGCTTGCCATCCACGTCGGAGGCCTGAAGTTTGAGGAGTTCGGGTGATTTGCGCATCCAGCTCTCGCGTGTGAAATAGGCGGCGACCGTTAAAACAAGCATTACTACCAAGGCAGCGTAGAGAAGGAAATGCGAGGTTTCTTCCGGCTCTTTGTGCCTTGCCGGCCGAGGCGGTTCCGGGAGGTGCACGGGCGCCGGCGGCTTTACTGGCGATGCTTTCAGCGGCTCCCCCGGCTTAGTTCTCTCCCGGGGAACAGCAGCGGCCAAAACTCCCGGACCGGGCACAAACGGCTGAGGAGTCGCGGGTATGGCATTGCCGACAGTTGGCAGGACGGGCTTTGGCGGCATCGCAGGATTTGGCTTTGGCGGCATCGCAGGTTTTGGTTTTGGCGGAGCGGCGGCTGCGGTAACCGCATTAGATCGGGAGCGGGCCTTGCTTTCTCCGGGTGCCGCTTCCAGCGTGAAATCGCTGGCACCACGGAGCATGGAGCCGTCCGGACCAGGGAAAAAGTAATTAGCGCGCACCGGCTGCATGTTCGTAGGCCGAAGCACCATGGCGATCTGCGACAGCCCGGGAAAAAATTGATGATGGATTGATAGATCCACTGGCGAGAAATCAATTTCACTCCGCGTATGCGAACGAAACCAGCCCACCACCTTAGTGCCCAGCGCTTCTATTTGCAATTGCAACGCAGCCTGGTCCTTCGCGGAAAGCACGAAGGATGGCCCGGTTAGATGTTCGCATTCCATGGGCGCCCAATCGTCAATCGATAGCAGCTTGCCATCGAATTTGCCCAACAAAACGCCGCCAATCTCAATTCCGCCGCGCGGCACGGCGTATAAAGCGTCCACTACAACGATGCGGACTTGATCTAGTAAAAAGGTGTCCCACTCAATGCGGAATGCGCACTGTGGATCTTCCCAAGATGCGGGCCCTTGCGACCCGGGGCTTTCCATGACTTTACAATTTTAGGGCAATAATGAAGCGTGGCGAAAACACGGGACTTGGAACTGCGCCTCGAGCGGACGGAAGAGCAACTCCGGCTCTTTCAAAAAGTGAGCCGCTTCATGGTGCGTGACATGAGCCTGCAGGAAGTTTTGCAGGGCGTGGTGGCGCTTGTTGTGGAGTTTATGGAATGCGATTCCTGCCTGATGTACCTGATTGACGAAGGCGAACTGGTGCTGTGTGCCACGGATACGCCACACCCGGGCACGATCGGCAAAGTGCGTCTGAAAATGAGTGAAGGTCTGACGGGTTGGGTGGCGCGGGAGCGCCGCATGGTGTCTATTCCACGCGAGGCTTACAAGGACGCGCGGTTCAAATATTTTGGCGAACTCCGCGAAGATACCTTCGAGGCGTTTCTCTCAGCCCCGGTGATTGCTCGCAACAAAGTAGTGGGAGTTATTAATGTGCAGCATCGCGCGCCGCATCAGCATACGGGCGATGAGATGGAAGTGCTCACCACACTCGGTGAGCAAGTGGGCTGCGCCCTCGAATTGGCCCGCATCGCTGCCCAGCCTGCGAATCAACTCAGCGGCACTCATGTGGATCTGGTAATTTCCTCAGCGCCAGTGCGCCCCGTAATCTAATGCACCGGCGTTTTTTGAGAAGCGCCGTGGCGCTGCTGGTAGCCGCCTCTTTTCTGCTGGTAGCCGCCCCACCTTACAAGGAGCGCTGGGTGCCGAAATACTTCTATGACGAAGACGGCAGCTCTCTGATAATTACGGACCTGCAGTTCCCCACGGCAAAGCGCGGTATTGCCAGCGGATACATTTCAAAGTTAAAAGAGAAAGATAAACCCGTTGTGCTGGTGACCACGGATAGCGGCGAGCATTGGACGGTTACCCCTGTGAAAGAGATGCCGCGTTCCCTCTTTTTTCTGGAAGACGGTACCGGTTGGATGGTGGGGGAACGTAACTTCTGGAAGACGGAAGAATCTGGCCGCAGTTGGGAGAAGTTGAAAGATTCGCCGAAGGACATCGCGCGGCTTTGGTTCAATACGCGGGAGCATGGCTGGGCCGTGGGCGCGCGCAAACAGGTTTTCGAAACCAAAGATGGCGGCGTGACATGGACTGCTCTTGCCGCAGCGGCGCTGCCGCCCGTCAAGGCAGATACCACCACGTATGGCGCAGTTACTTTCGCGAACGCGAAAGACGGCATCATTGCCGGATGGAATGAACCTCCGCGGCGCAGCGGCCTGCCGGACTGGGTGGATCCGGCGAAAGCAAAGGACCGGCCGCAATGGCCTTCCACATTGGTCTTGCTGCAAACGCGCGACGCCGGGGCAACCTGGGTACCGTCCATGGCTTCTATTTTCGGTCACGCCACGCGAATCGCCATGGGCGGTGAAGGGCTCTCCATGGGGTTGATTGAATTCACCGACAGCTTTGCTTATCCTTCGGAAGTTTTTCTGTTCCGAAGCCGCAACGGGGGCAAGAGTGAGCGTGTGTTCCGGCAAGCGAATCGCGCGATCACGGACGTGCTACTCACAAAATCGGGCACCGCTTATCTGGCCGGAAGTGAAGCCACGGGAACCATTCACAACAGCCCTGTTCCTGGCAAGCTGAAAATACTAAGGAGCACCGATTACCAGACCTGGACGGAGATGCCGGTGGATTACCGCGCCGACGCGCACCGCGCCATGATGGCGGGGCCGGATGAAGACAACGTCTGGGTGGCTACCGATACCGGCATGATCCTTAAGCTGGTCCGGGAACCGTAGCTTCGAAGGCGCGTTGCAGCCACGCTTCCAACTCGCGATCGATATCAGCCTCAGAGGTAACCGCGATCCGGTAGCTGATGCGGTCCCCTTTCTCTAAACCGCCCGTCGAGAGCAATCTTGCAGGCGGTTCATTAATAAACGGTAGCGCCAATCCAAGATCGATCCGGGTCTTTGTGGCCGGTTTAATCTGGGCAAAGACGTATTTGCGGCGAAAGGTCACCATGGTTTTTGCCACGCTGATCTTGATACCCGTGCCCAGCATCATGATCGATTCCGTGAGCGAATCGTGCACTGGCCGAAGCGCCGCGTTGCAGGTCTTGTACATCGCATCAACCAAGCCGGATTGATCGGCGTAAGTGGGGCGCGTCTCATCCGCGTGGGAAGCCAGCAGATAAGCGGAGCGGTATTCGAGCCCATGCTGATTACGCAACCACTGCATGCAATCCCTGTGGCGGGTTAAGCCCTCCGATTGCAGCAGGGCCTTCCAGTCATCCGCGCTCCGACCGGTTTTCTGTTTTATATCCTGAAGAAACTGAGCGTAGAGGACGGGGGCTGTGTTCATGTGGATCGGAGTCACGCATGGCTTGCTGTCGGGTCCAACGGCTGAAGGTGAAATGTTCTTTACGGTTGCGGAGGCTTACAAAATTGAGGCGGCAGTATTCGCACCGCATCCGCTTGCCTCCAAGATGAAGTAGAAATGCCCTCCATCCCCGCGCCTGATAATGTCCTTCGCGCCATAAATTCAGGTCCATGCGATAGCACTTTGGACACTTTGCGAAGAGCAAATCCTGCCAGACAAAGACGCGGCCTATGAAGCGTTCACGACAATCGCCGCAACGTAAGGGACGCCTCCCAAACACAGCATCGAAACGTTCGCCAGCGGAACGGAAGCGCGCCAGATTCAAGTAGCGGCTCCACATTTCGGACAGCTTGCAGACATGCTCTTTATGCTACGACGGTTCTCCGCAGTCTGGGAAATCCGGTACCGTGAAGATGTGGACGCGGTGATTATCGGCGGGGGCGTGATCGGGCTGGCAACAGCTTGGCGGCTGGCCCAGCAAGCGTGGGACGTAGCTGTTTGGGATGCGGCCCGCGTGGGCACGGAAGCGAGCTGGGCAGGCGCGGGCATGCTAGCCCCGGGCGGCGAAATGGAAAGGCGCACGTGGTGGGGCGATCTGGCGATTCGTAGCCTTGGCCAGTACCCGGATTTCGTGCGCGAACTGGAAGATGAATCTGAAATTCGAATCGATTACCGCAGGTGCGGCGCTCTGGAACTTGCAGCCACGGAAGAAGAATGGAGCCTGCTTCAGGCTCGCGCTGCCAGGCAATCAGCGTGGGGCATTCGGTCGGAAAACGCAGGCGGCCACAAACTGTTTTATCCGGATGAAGCGGCTGTCGATCCCCGGGATCTTCTACGGGCTTTGCGGGCGGCCTGCGAAAAGCGCGGCGTGTCATTTCGCGAAGAGCAGCCGGTGCACGAGATTGTAGTGCAAGCCGGTTCGGTGACGCACCCGGAGCATGCCGCGATTGCGGTGCTGGCTGCCGGTGCGTGGAGCAGTGAGATTCAGATACGCGTGGACGGCGCCGCGATGCCGCTTGAGAGATCCTTTCCCATTCGCGGCCATTTGATCGCCTTCGCCGCGGGAACTGAATCGCCAGGGCCGATTCTGCGCCACGGCCATACATACATTCTGGAACGCTCGAGCGGAGTGGCCATTGCGGGTAGCACCACTGAACAAGTTGGCTATGTGCGTGAGCCCGATCCCGTGCAGTTTGCCGATATCGAAGTTCGCGCGCGCAAGATAATGCCCGGCCTTGCAACCCGCTTGCGGTCTGATGCGTGGATCGGCTTCCGGCCCGGAACAGAATCGGGTGAGCCACAATTGGGACGCCTGGCCAATTCGCCGGTGTACCTTGCCTACGGCCATTACCGTAACGGAATCCTGATGGCACCCGCGACTGCGGACCTGCTAGCGCGGGCCATTACCGCCAATTCACAAACGGGTTCGATTTCGAATTTCGTGCATCGTGAATCAGATCTGGAACACGCCGACACCGGCGTAGCAGGCGTTCCAGCAAGCGCTCCAGTTCAGTCTCTTCGCCAGAAGTCCACTGCGGCGGAATCTCGCGAAACGCCTGATCGATGACTTGAGTTGGGAAGTGCGTTACGCGATCCAGCCAGGGCTGGAAACTGTCGAGCGAGGTGACATGATCGTAAACCGCTTTCCGCGGATACACACCTTGTACCGCTGATTCCGGAAAGTCCCAATGCGGTCCGTTGAACACGAAGCCATGATCGATCATCAACGCGCGGAAGCCCATGCGGCGCGGTGAGTTGCCGCCAGGCGCGAGCGTCTTTAATTCCGCGCGATGGAAAACAGACTGGCGTCCATCCGCGTTTGCCATCCACTTATCGAAGACGAAGCAACCGGTTAAATCCGGCAGGTTGTTGATCTGCGCCAACAGAGCATCGGGAACGAAATCGTAGACGGCGGTGATGGCGGGGTCGCCCGGATAGCGCGAGCCAAAGTGCCAGCCGGGCTCGACTGGAATTTGTCGCTGTCCCAGCTGGAGCGAAACGTCGGGGTTCATTTCAAGAAACTGTGGCGTGATCTCAATCAGTGCAACTTCGGGCGAGGCGATTTGCAGGTAACGCAACACAACGGCTGCAACCCATTCATTGACCAGGATGCGCCGGTGCTGGGGATTACCCAGAAACTTCACGACGTAAAAAGCACCATCTTCCGTTTTGAGCAGGTGCGCCTGTGCACCGCCGCGCATCTTGCGGATCATGCGCTTGGCCCGGATCGGCATCAGAAGAAAGTATGGCAGCCCTCAATAAAAAAGGGGCGGACAGTTGCCTGTCCGCCCCGAAGCACTTGCGTGCAAGTTGAATTACTGAATTGCTATGGTTGTGTTGGCTTGGCTGCTAACCCCGCCCAGCGTGATCACAACCGGAATCGCCGGGCCGCTGGGTGCTCCAGCGGGTACGACGACATTCACCTGTAATACTCCGCTAACCAGACCGGGAGCGGAGCCAGCGAAGTTGACCGTTGCCGGCACTCCGCCAACGGTTGCCGTTACAGTGTTGACTGTGTTCTTGAGACTGGTGAGCGGTGAAACGCTGCCCGTGGTGCCCACGGGAGTTGTCTGCCCTTCACCGGTTCCGAAGAGTACCACCACGGAGCCCTTGGCAGCGGCGTTCGCCGTCCCGTTAGGCGTCTGGTTCTGATTCAACACAGCGGCTTGGCCGGTCCCGGTTCCTGTAAAGGTGAACAAGCCCGGTGCGGCGGAAGCAACGTTGAGCTGCAGTGCGCCAGCGGTGACGCCGTTGAAGTTGACCACCACGTTGGTTGTGGCGCGGCCAAAAACTTCATACGGAACCACTGCATTGATCTGCGTGGACGATACATAGGTAAGCGGGGCGGGAATGCCATCGAAGAGTACCTGCACGGCGCCTAAATTCGATGCGACGTTCCCTTGCGGGGTAAGCGCCAACTGGACGGGAGTGACCGGGCCGAGGTTGATTCCGAATAGCGACACAATCTCGCCTGGGGAAACCGGGCCGTTGACTCCACTAGCAGCGTTCTGCACTCTCGAAAGTGCAGGTGTTGCCTGCGCAGCCACAACTAGTGTCACAGGCACTACGACAGGTGAACTGCCGACTGCGGTGAGGGTGACTGTACCGCTATAGGTACCAGCCGATAGCCCAGCCTGGTTTGCCGATACCGTAACAGCAGCGGGAGTGGTGGCGGAAGCAGGCGTGACCGTCAGGAAGTTACCGCCTGTGGTAGTCTGCGCGGTGGCCGTGAAAGTTAGATTCGCGATCGAGTTAGAGGTGACGTTAATCACTTGGCTCGCCGGTGCCGCACCTTGCGCCGTCGCATTGAAAACCAGCGGCGTGGTGGGTGCAATTACCAGAGCTTGTGAGGTTACGGTCAGCGTAACCGGAATGGTGACGGACGGATTTGTTGCTCCTACCGCTGTGATAAGAACCGTGCCGGTATACGTGCCCGGTGACAGTTGCGAACCATTTACGGAAACCGTAAACGTACCAGGTCCGTTTCCAGCCAGAACGCCATTTGTGGCGCCGTTCACGGTGAGAAAACTACCACCCGTCACGGTGCTGGTGGTGACGGAGTAAGCCAAAGCCGCACCGCCAGTGGTGGCGATGGTGACAGTTTGGGCCGCGGGTGCCGGGCCATTCGCATTCTGTGTGAATGCCAGTGCAGCGGGCGTGGCGGTCAAGGTGATGCCTGAAGTAACGGTAAGTGTTACGGGCACAATCTGCGATTGAGTACCGCTAGTAACCGTGATCTGGCCGGTAAAGGTACCAGCCGCAAGGCCGCTGGTGACTACCGAGACGTTGACTAAGCCAGGTGTTGTGGTGTTTGACGGCCCGACCAATAGGAAGGGCTGACTGCTAGTAAGCGAGACAGGCAAACTGGACCCATTGGTGCTGGTCAGGCTAAGCGTCTGATTTTGCGGCTGCGGGCCGTTCAGAGCATAGTTAAAGACCAATTGTTGCGGGTTCACATTCACAAGCGGAGAGGCACTCACTGTTAGATTCACCTGCAGAAACTGGTTCGCGCCGCCGCCGGATACCTGGACGAGATTTTGGTACGTGCCAGGAGCAAGTCCAGAGACAACACTCGGAATCAAGCTGATGGAAAGCGGAGTGGCCGCTGTGGTGGCAGTGCCGGACGCGGGTGAGAACGCGACGAACTGCGTACCGGAGGTGCTGGGAACGGAGATGGTGTACGGAAGCGAGCCCAACGTGCTGGCCAGGTTTACAGCAATGGCCGGCGGGATAAGGGTTCCAGTTTGATAGTTAAAGTTCACGAACGACGGAGACACCGTGACCAGCGCATTATTGCTGATCGTCAGATTCACCGGGATAGTCACGGAGTTGCCAGCGCCGAGGCCGCTAACAGTCACCGCACCGGAATACGTACCAGGGTTCATGGAAGCTATGGCCGTGGGGTTCAAGGCGATGGTAAAGCTGCCTGGCGTACCGAAACCGTTTGGCGGCACCGCCGGTACTGTAAGGAAAGGAGTGCTGGTGCCAACACTAAAATTCAGCGGAGTGCTGCCGTTAGAACTGGTGACCTGGAAAGTTTGAGGACCAGGGAGGGCCGCGCCGATTGAATAATTGAAGCTTGCAAAGGTGGGAGAAACGCCCAATAAGGGCAGCGGGCTAACAGTTAAGTTTACCGGGACCGTAACCGTGGAATTGCTTGCGCCCGGCGCGCTGAAGATGATAGAACCGGAGCACTGCATATTGGTTCCGACCTGCGCCAGATTCACCGTTAGATTTAGTTGAGAGTTGGTGGTTCCGGAGAGCCCGTTAGTTACACTGAAAAACTGCCCGCAGGAGCCATACGAAGCCGTTCCAGTATAGGCAATGGCGGCTACGGTACTCTGTACCTGGACCGTGGCCGTAGGCGCGGGAGCATTAATGCCGCTCTGGTAAAGAAGGTTAATCGGGTTCGGAGTAATGATCAGGATCGGTTGGCCCGAAATATATAACGAGACGGTGATCACTTGCGGCTGAACCTGATCCGCGCCGACCGTAATGGTGCCGGTATAAACTCCGGCGGCGAGCCCGGTTGGGTCAGCGGTGATGAAAAGCGATGCGGGAACTGCTGTTCCTGTCTGCGCTACCCGCAGAAAGTTGCCACCATTCGCGGTGGTTGTGGAAACCGTAATAGGAATACCGGGGACGGTGCCATTCACGGTGACAGTCTGGCTGGCAGGGGCCGAACCATTGGCCGCCGCGTCAAAACGCAACGTGTTCGAGCTAAGTGTTAAGATGTTCGCGCCGTATACGGTGAGTGACACAGGAAGCTGGGCGGTCTGGCCGTTGGCCGTGACGGTAATAATGCCGTCATAAGCCGCCGTCCTGGCCTGCAAGCCCTGCGGATTCGCAATCACGGTGAGCACTCCGGGAGTAGCAGAAGGCGTTGCGGAAAAGTAAGGGAAATTGCCAGAACCACTAACAGTAGTGGCAGGTTGACCATTCACCGTGACCACGACATCCTTGCTTTGGATAGTCTGATTATTAACTGAAGCGGTAAATAGAACAGGGCTGGGAGAGAATGCGATGCCATTCTGCGCCTGCGCTGTGTCGGGATGACTCACAAGGCCGGCCAGCATAACGGCGAAAAGCACAAGTAACTGACTGAATTTAGTTTTCATAGAGTGCATTAGTAAGATAAGCCTCGGGGCGTGGGGAGCAATTGGCCATCCATAGATTTTCAATAAGTGCTCTATTACCGATCTTTAACCACGCGCGGGACGGGCCGTTAAACTAACAGATACAAACATGCAGGCAATTGACGTTGAAAAGCACCGGGGAGAAGCAGCCGACTTAGTTCGCTCGCTGGAGCGCGGCAACATTCTGCTTTTTCCGCAGACGCCGTTGCAAATTTCTGCTTCCCACAAAAATACGCTGCTGAATGCGGGGCAGGCCGATGGCAATTTTCATAAGAATGTTTCTTATAAACCGAAGCAAGACCGTATCTCCGGATTGGGTGCGGCCGCACCGGGCGAAGAAGAAAACGTGCGCGACGCTCTGCGCGATTATTCACAAGCCGCCGTCCAGTTGATGGAGCAAACGCTCGCTCCTTATAACGCAAAGTGGAAGCTGGATTACGCCAGCTTCCGCTCTATCGAAGAAGAAGGGCGCAACTTAAATTGGAAGAAGCGCAATGACCTGCTGCATACCGACGCTTTTCCCACCCGCCCCACGAATGGAGGCTTAATACTGCGGTGCTTTACGAATATCAATCCTGAGAAGGACCGTGTGTGGGTGACCGGGGACCCGTTCGCGGTCGTTGCTAGTGAATGGGCCATGCAAGCGGGACTTGGCCGGATTGCAGCGGGCCCTGTGTTCAAGAGTTTGCAGCGTGCGGCTGCCCGCGCGCTTCATTTGGTGGGGTTGCCTTTCGTAGACCGCTCGCCTTACGACGAATTCATGCTTGGCTTTCACGATTTTCTAAAAAGCAACACCGCTTACCAGGAAGAAACCACGAAGCACCGGTTCATCTTTCCGCCTAATTCCACCTGGATGGTTTTTACCGATGTGGTGCCGCATTCGGTGCTTTCCGGCCGTTATGCCTTGGAACAGACCATGATCATTGCGCGCAAAAGCCTGTTGCAGCCGGAGTGCGCGCCGGCTGCAATCCTGGAAAAACTCTGCGGCCGCAAGCTGACGGACTAGCGGTGCAGGATAGACCGGAAATCGATTGCGACTTTTGAAGGCTGGGAAGGCACGGAAAATTCGAAGCTGGCCGGCTCCGCTCCCGCGGTGATGAGTTTCGAGATCGTGCGGCCTTTGCCGAATTGAATCTCGAGCGGTACTTCTGCCGCGAACTCTTCATCGGTTTCGCTTTGTGTGACTGTGCCCGCTACGCGCCAGTGCCCAGGCTTTCCTTTTATGGACGACGTGAGTTTCAGCGCGGGCATGCCCGTTCCGTAGACCCATTGATCGAAGAACGATTCCAGCTTCGGATCTGCTGAGCGCGGCGGCAGGAAGCGGGCGCAGAGCAGGCGAAACTCTTCCGTACTCAAGGCCTTGTCTTCCCACTCTTTGCGCAGGGTGCTCAACATCAGCAGGAAGGCCGCGTCGCCCATTTGCCGCCGTAACATGTGCATGATCCAGGTACCTTTTCCATAGACCACAGGGATCCAGGCTTTCTGCAGCCGCGTTCCCTGAATGACGGGGCCAGCGGATTCCAACGTGTCACCGTTTTCATCCTTCTCCAGCAACTTGGCCCGGTAATCTTCCAGCACGTCATCCACGGCGCGAGTGCCTTTGCGCTTTTCCAGGTAGAGCAGGGCCGAGTAATTCGCCAGCGCCTCCATCAGCCAATCCTCATGATAGGCAGAGGCTGTCACGATGTTGCCCCACCACTGATGCGCGGCTTCATGGGCGTGCAACAGATCCGTGAAGAATAATTTCTGTTTCTCGCCGAGTCCGCTAACGGCGTGTTCGCCCGGTTCCAGATAGGTGAGCGTGGAAAGATAAATCATGCCGGGAAAGCCTTGCCCATAGCGGCCGGGAACGGGCGTCACCTCTAATCTGTTGAGTTGAAGAGGGCCGAAGCGCGCAGTGAAGAAATCCATGGCGTCCGCGATTTCTTTCGCCAAAGCCTGAAGCCTCATCTTGGGTGCTGGTGCGGGAAGTCCGAGAGAGGGCAGTGATGGTGCTTCACCTGAGGCCCTGCGGCCGCCGTGCTGAGGAAAGGTGGGTGGCACATCCACGAACACACGCTGCGGGCGCGGCGTGAGCCCTGCTTCCAGCGTGCGATTGGCACAGACCTCAATCGTGAGACCGCTCTGGGTGATGCGGGCACGGTCATAGACGCCTAGATTGAATCCGGCCAGCCGGATGGGCACGGAGGTTGTCCAGTGCGAAGTACGGATGGCGCCATCTACTCGGTCTTCCAATTGATCGCCGGCCGCCACCAGGTCCAACTCTTTCGGCAAACGAAAGGTCATATCGAAGCGTGCGAACTGGCGTCCCCGATTGGGATACCAACTGCCGCGTGAACCGACTGAGAAAACGTGATTGCCGGCATCCTGAATCACTTTCCCTTCGTGTTGCACCACCACTTCAGCGGCCTCTCCCGCGCGTAAGGGATGAGCAGGAACGATAACAAAAACCTCATTGACGCCCATCAGCACTTGGTTAGCGGAATGTTGACTGACCAGCACCTCAGCGCTTTCGCCATTCACCGTGGCAGCGGTCACGCGCATATTTTCGGAAATCTCAAAAGGCAGAACCGCTTCGGGCAATATTGTTTTTACGGTCACACGCGTGGTGCAGTGCATGGTGAGATCGGTGTCCAAGCTGGTTGCGATGCGGTAATCGCGAACCGAGAATTCCGGATTGAATGGATGAGCTCGGAAGGAGCGCGACGTGAAGCTGCTCCATACGTCAAATAGGCCTTGCATGGTGGAGCCGACGAGGATCTGTTCGGGCACGCGCGGATCGAAGACTACGTTGAAGGGCCCCAGCTTGGCACCCGCCAGGGTAGCGGCTAGCAACCCCTTCCTGTTTGCTGCAGGGGAAAGGATATCGATAGCCAGCCGCAAACCGAAGCTTGCCTCCATGCTCTGGATCAAGGGCGACCAACGGTCCGCCAAGAGAGCACCCATTTCGAGACTCTTCTTGTTGAACGGATTGCGTGCAATCTCAGACATGAATTCGCGGTACGTGTCCTCAGCAAAGACCATGCCCGCCTGGCTGAAATGCTCTTCCAGATTCGGTGTACCGGTGTGGGCGTTCAGCAAACGGCGTTCATTGCGGAAGGGCGGGAGCAGGAGCAGTTCCGCGTCTCCCCCTTCCACGTCGGCGCTGAAGAATGCGGCCACGGGGTTGTTGCCTACGCGCTTGGTGAAGATCAGGTAGCCATCGGTAAAGAAGAATTGGGCCTCATCACGGACTAGATTTACCTCGCGGATGCGGTAGCATTCAGCCGGATCAAGACGCAGCCCCGCAAGTTGCGCCACCAGCTCCTGCCCGGCACCCGCACGCAGAAGAGCGGAAAAGGACAATAGCAAAAGAGTGGAACGCACTCTGTCAGTTTATGCCTGTGAAAATGAAGAGTGATAATTGACGAAAGATTCATGCGCATGGCCATTGAACAAGCCCGCATTGGTGACCGGACGCCGGGTGCTGGCGAGGTAGGTTGCGTCATCGTGCGGGATGGCCAAGTAGTTGCGCAGGGCCATAATGAGGCGGAAGGCTCCTTCGACCCCACGGCTCATGCTGAAATCGTAACGTTACGCAGGCTTGGGAAAGAGCAGCGTTCGCTAGATTTCAGCGGCTGCACGGTCTATTGCACGCTGCAGTGCTGCGGCATGTGCACCATGGCCTGCCTGTGGGCCAAAGTGAGCCGTATTGTGTTTGGCGCGTCACGGAATGATGTGCACAGCATGTACTTCGAGGCGCGGCATTTCAACACCGCCGACTTCATTCGCGACGCCTTCAAGAACGATATTGAAGTGGTGGGCGGGGTGCTTGCTCAGGAGTGCGCGGAACTGTACTACCGGCCAGGTGAGCAGCCTCCGGAAGAAGACGTGAAAAGATGAGCGCAATGTTAGACTGATGATTCTTTCTCAATCATGAAATTTGTCACGTTTCACCACAACAATCACTCCCATGCGGGCGTAGTTGCGAACGATCAGGTAATGAGCTTGGCGGGCGCGGGCTTTCATTCCATGCTGGAACTGATCACCGCGGGTCCGGAAGCGCTGCTCCGCATCAAGAGCTTCATTGAGACTGGGGTGCCGGATGCTTCGTTTCCGCTTGCTTCCGTGCGCTTGCTGGCGCCTATCCCGCGGCCCCCAAAGATCATCTGCATCGGCCTGAACTATCGCGATCACGCGATTGAATCGAAGCTCGAAATACCGACGATTCCGGTGGTGTTTTCGAAATATGCTTCGAGCGTGATCGGTCCGGGTGAGGCCATAGTGTTGCCCAAAAATTCCACTAAGCCGGATTACGAGGCGGAGTTTGCGGTGGTGATCGGCAAGAACGGACGCCATATCAAAGCCAAAGATTGGGAACAGTACGTGTTCGGTTACACCAATCTGAACGACGTCAGCGCGCGTGATTTTCAGCTTGCCACCAGCCAGTGGATGATCGGTAAGACTTTCGATACGTTCGCGCCAATGGGCCCGTATCTGGTGACCGCCGATGAGATCCGCGATCCGCACAATCTGAATATCAGCTTGACCATCAACGGCGAAACGCTTCAGAACTCGAACACGCGTGAGCTGATTTTCCGCATACCGCAGTTAATAGAGCACCTCTCGAGTGTCTTCACGTTGGAATGCGGCGATGTGATTTCAACGGGCACGCCTTCGGGTGTAGGCTTTTCATACAACCCGCCGCGCTGGCTGAAAGCGGGCGATAGCGTCACGGTGAAGGTGGAAGGGCTGGGCGAATTGACCAACCCTGTAGTTGCGGAATGACCCTCGTTGCTGAATAGATAGAACTGGAAGCGTACTGGCCTGACGTAGGCTAGCCTTGGGCCAGCGCTACTCAACTCTGTAGTTCGGGGCTTCTTTGGTAATGATGACGTCGTGGACGTGGCCTTCGCGCAGACCGGCGGGGCTCACCCGGAGGAATTGCGCAGTCTCCTGAAGTGTGGCGATGTCTTTCGCGCCACAGTAGCCCATGCCCGCTTTCAGGCCGCCCACCAGTTGGTAAACCAGATCCGCCAACGGGCCTTTCGAAGCCACACGGCCTTCAATGCCTTCGGGAACCAGTTTCGCGGTGGGGTCTAACGAGTAGCGGTCTGTGTTGCCCTTCGCCATCGCGCCCAGGGAGCCCATACCGCGGTAAGTTTTAAACGTGCGGCCCTGGTACAGGATCGTTTCGCCGGGGCTTTCATCGGTGCCCGCAAGCAGGCTGCCGATCATTACGGTATCGGCACCGCTCGCCATCGCTTTGGTGATGTCACCGGAAAACTTGATGCCGCCGTCGGCGATCAGCGGGATTCCGGCGGCTTTAGCTGCGCGTGCGCATTCTGAAATCGCGGTGATCTGCGGAACGCCGGTGCCGGAGACAACTCGCGTAGTGCAAATGGAGCCGGGGCCAATGCCAACCTTGATGCCGTCAACGCCGAGATCGATCAGATCGCACGCGGCTTGATAGGTAGCGATGTTGCCGGTGATAAGTTGCACGTCAGGAAGGTGCTTCTTGATGACCTTCACAGCGTCCATCACGCGCTGGCTGTGGCCGTGCGCGGTATCGATGGCGATTACGTCCACTTTGCGGCTGACCAATTCTTGCGCGCGTTCCAGGAAATCGCCCGTTGCTCCCACTGCGGCACCTACGCGCAACCGGCCTTGTTCGTCTTTGGCGGCGTTCGGATACTTGAGCTTCTTCTGAATGTCTTTTACGGTGATCAGGCCTTTGAGGTAATACTGATCGTCGACTACCAGAAGCTTTTCGACGCGATGACGGTGCAGGATGGCTTCGGCCTGTTCGAGCGTGGTGCCGACGGGAACCGTGATGAGATTCTCTTTGGTCATCACATCTGAGATCGGGATATCGGCGCGGGATTCAAAGCGAAGATCGCGGTTGGTCAGGATGCCGACGAGCTTGCCTTCAAGCGTGACCGGTACACCGGAAATTCGGAAGCGCTCCATCAGTGCGAGCGCGTCCGCAATCTTCTTGTGAGGTTCGATGGTGACGGGGTCGACGATCATGCCGCTCTCACTGCGCTTGACGCGATCGATCTCTTCGCGCTGGCGCTCAATCGGCATGTTGCGATGGATGAAACCGATGCCGCCCTGTTGCGCGAGCGCGATAGCAAGCTGCGATTCGGTAACCGTGTCCATCGCCGCGCTCACGATGGGTATATTGAGCGGGATTTTACGGGTGAGGCGCGTGCGCGTATCGGCATCTGCTGGCAGCACTTCGCTATGCGCGGGAACCAGCAGGATATCGTCGAAGGTGAGCCCTTCGGGAATGGTGCTTTGAATCATTTAGTTTGTGAGATCGTGCGTGGTGCTAGTCTCGTGCGTCGGGTCGTAAAGCTTCTTCCATTCCGTGTGGGCCGGTGCTTGAACGTAATCTTCGAAAGACTTGCGGTCAGCGAATTCCATGGCGATGGCGGCGCTGTAATCCTGGGGCTGAACTTTGATGGTCTTGAGCCAGACACGCTTGATGCCGGGGTAGGCCTGAGCCATGGTTTTCACACCGTCGATTACTGCCTTCTGTTGTGCTGGAGTGGAATCTTTGGCCCATTTCACCGTGATGACATGGAGGACGGTGGAAGGAGTGGAAACGGTGGATTGCCCGATCAGGAAGCCGGCGCAAAGAAGAGCGGCGGCTGCGATTGCTTTTTTCATGTCTCAGTTTAGCGCGTCCGGATTCCTGACCACTTTTCGGAAACGATGATGGAGTTGGCGGGATTGCGGGGATCGTACTTGACGCTGGCCGCGCCTACCATGCTCCAGGAGTCGGCGGGGACTTTGGTCTGGACGGCTGAAAGATCTTGCGAGGCCGTGTATTCCACACCGCGGACTTCATAGGAATAAATAGCGACTCCATTTTGAACTTCAACAATTTGCGCATCGCCCATTTTGCCGTGCGCGTTGATCATGGCGCGGCGGCGGCGTTCAAGGTCGGCTGGCGTGGGGCGGTTTTTGTAATGAGAGCGCAAGCCCCAACCGAGCGCACCCGCCACCACCACGACGCCAAAAACAATGGTCGCTTCATCACTTACCAGGAAACTGAATTGCACGGCGGTTCGGGCTTAGGCTACAACTTCTTCGTACACGCGGTTGTAATCCGCAAGGAATTTTTCGAGACCTCTTTCAGTTAAGGGGTGATCAAAGAGAAGCTCCATCGTCTTGAACGGCAGGGTGACGATGTGGGCTCCGGCGAGCGCGCATTCGATGACCTGGTTCGGGCCGCGCACGCTGGCAGCAAGCACTTGCGTGGGGTAACCGTAGTTGTTGTAGATGGTGCCGATCTGGCGAATCAGGTCCATGCCGGGCTGGCCGATATCATCCAGACGGCCGACGAAGGGGCTGATGATGTAAGCTCCGGCTTTGGCTGCGATGAGAGCTTGTGCGGCGGAAAAGCAGAGCGTTACGTTGACGCGGTGCCCTTCGGCGGAGAGGGCGGCCGTGGCTTGGATGCCTTCGCGCGTCATGGGGCACTTGACGACTATATTTTCGTGGATGGCTGCGAGTTCACGGCCTTCGCGAAGCATGCCAGCGAGATTCGTTGCGATCACCGGAGCGCTGATGTCACCGTTAACCAGATCGCAAATGCGGAGAATTTGCTCTGCGAAAGGGCGACCTTCTTTCGCGATCAGAGACGGGTTGGTGGTGATGCCATCAACGATGTGCCAAGTGAGGGCTTCTTTGATCTCGTCGAGATTAGCTGTGTCTAAGAACAACTTCATTCGTTATCGACCTAGTTTACCTTTCCGTGGATTTCCTGAAGGCTCCAGACGCGAATGGGGTCGCGGCGGCGCGAGGCGACAGCTTCGGCTGCGGCACGGGCACCGCTGAGGGTCGTGATGCAGGGAGTGCGATAGAGGATGGCGCTGCGGCGGATGGCCTTTTCGTCTGAGAAAGAGACTGCACCGGTGGCGGTATAGATGACCAGTTGCACGGAGCCGCCTTTGAGGAGGTCGACCGCATTAGGGCGGCCTTCATTCACTTTGAAAACGGTCTTACAAGTCATGCCAGCATTGCGGATGGCCGCCGCAGTGCCTCGCGTGGCTACCAGATGGAAGCCGAGGTCAGAGAACTTGCGGGCCACATCGACGCCTTCTGCTTTGAAGCGGTCATTGACGCTGATGAAGACGGTGCCACTATCGGGCAAAGGAGTGCCGGCGCTGAGTTGTGCTTTCGCGAAGGCCTCGCCGAAGCTCTTGCCAACGCCCATCACTTCGCCAGTGGAACGCATTTCCGGGCCTAGGGCGGGATCGACGCCGGGGAACTTGTTAAACGGGAACACAGGACTTTTCACGAAGCATTGCGGGACAGGGAGCACGCCGGTGTGCGTGGTGACATCGCAAAGTTTCTGGCCCAGCATGAGCGCGACCGCGAGCTTGGGAAGCGGCACGCCCGTAGCTTTGCTGACATAAGGAACGGTGCGGCTGGCGCGCGGGTTCACTTCAATGACGTAGACCATGCCGTCTTTGACGGCATACTGCACGTTCATCAGGCCGATGACTTTAAGGGCGCGCGCCATGCGCACGGTGTAATCCTGAATGGTGGCGAGCACTTCCGGCGAGAGCGAGTGCGGGGGAAGAACGCAACTGCTATCGCCTGAGTGGACGCCCGCTTCTTCAACGTGCTCCATGATGCCCGCGATCAGAACGTCTTCGCCATCGGACAGAGCGTCCACGTCCACTTCGGTTGCTTCTTCGAGGAAGCGATCGACCAGCACGGGGCGATCCTGCGAGAAGGTGACGGCTTCACGCATGTACTTTTCCACGGTGGCTTCTTCATAGGCAATGACCATGGCCCGACCGCCGAGAACGTAGCTGGGGCGAACCAGAACCGGGTAGCCGATTTCGCGGGCAACGGCTACGGCTTGCTCTACGCTGGTGGCGGAACCATTTTGGGGCGAGGGGATGTTGAGGTCTTCAAGAAGCTTGCCGAAGCGCTTGCGGTCTTCAGCGAGATCGATGTTATCGGGATCGGTGCCGATGATAGGGACGCCGAGACGCTTGAGCGGGAGCGCGAGGTTTAGCGGGGTCTGGCCGCCGAACTGGACGATGACGCCGTCGGGCTTTTCGGTGTCGCAGATGTTAAGAACGTTTTCAAGCGTGAGCGGCTCAAAGTAAAGACGGCTGGACGTGTCGTAATCGGTTGAAACAGTCTCCGGGTTGCAGTTGACCATGATGGATTCAATCTGCTGATCGCGCAGGGCGAAGGAGGCGTGGCAGCAGCAGTAATCGAATTCGATGCCCTGGCCGATGCGGTTGGGGCCACTGCCTAAGATGAGAATTTTTGGCGTGTCCTGTGGGTCTGCTTCGCAGTGCTTCTCATAGCTGGAATACATGTAGGGCGTGAAGCTTTCAAACTCAGCCGAGCAGGTATCCACGCGGTTGAAGACGGCTGCGACTCCGAGCGCCTTGCGGCGGGTGCGGACCTGCTGTTCATCGACACTCCAGATGCGGGCCAGTTTGGAATCTGAGATACCGGCGCGTTTCAGGCGGCGGAACAGATCTTCGGTAGCGTCGCCAGCGCTGGTGTTGCCTGCTTCGCTTTCGAGCTCAATGCCCTGGCGGAGTTGTTCAAGAAACCAGGGATCAATCTGCGTCATGCCGTGAATGTCATCCACCGTATAGCCCTGTTCCAGCGCGAACAGGATGTAGGAGAGACGGTCAGGCGTGGGCGTGATGAGCTTGCTGGGGATGAGCGCGGGATCGAACTTCTCACTACCGAAAGCCTTGCCCGTTTCAAGTGAGCGGATGCCCTTCCACAGGGCTTGCTTAAAGGTGCGCCCGATGGCCATCACTTCGCCGACGGACTTCATCTGCGTGCCGAGCGTGGGGTCCGCGCCGGGAAACTTTTCGAACTGCCACTTGGGGATTTTGACCACTACGTAATCGATCGTGGGTTCGAAGGACGCGGGCGTGGTCTTGGTGATGTCATTGCGAATTTCGTCCAGGCGATAACCCACGGCGAGCTTCGCGGCAACTTTAGCGATGGGGTAGCCAGTGGCTTTGCTGGCAAGCGCGGAGGAACGGGACACGCGCGGATTCATTTCGATGACGACCATGCGGCCGTTCGCGGGGTTGATGGCGAACTGCACGTTGGAGCCGCCGGTATCGACGCCAATTTCACGCAGGCAGCGGATGGCACCGTCGCGCATCATCTGGTATTCGCGGTCGGTGAGAGTCTGGGCCGGAGCGACGGTGATGGAATCGCCGGTGTGCACGCCCATGGGATCGAAATTTTCGATGGAGCAGACGATGATGACGTTATCGGCGAGGTCGCGGATCACTTCAAGTTCGAACTCTTTCCAACCGAGCGCGCTCTCTTCAATGAGGACTTCGTGGACGGGCGAGAGGGCGATGCCGCGTTCGAGAATGTCGGTGCAGTCTTCAATGTTGTAAGCGATGCCGCCGCCGGAGCCGCCCATGGTGAAGCTGGCGCGCAGGATGCAGGGGTAGCCGTTTTTGGCGGCGAAGGCGAGGCCGTCTTCAACGTTGTTAACAAGCTGGGAGACTGGCGTTTCGAGGCCGATCTTGCGCATGGCGTCTTTGAAAAGCAGACGGTCTTCAGCTTTCTTGATAGCATCGATTTTCGCGCCGATAAGTTCGACGCCGTACTTATCGAGAATGCCGGCTTCGGCGAGTTCGACGGAGAGGTTCAGACCCGTTTGGCCCCCTACAGTGGAGAGCAGGGCGTCAGGTCTTTCTTTGCGGATAATCTCTTCGAGATAGGCGACCGAAAGAGGCTCGACGTAGGTGGCGTCGGCAAGGTCGGGGTCGGTCATGATGGTGGCCGGGTTAGAGTTCACCAGGATGACTTCGAAGCCATCTGCGCGGAGAGCTTTCGCGGCTTGCGTGCCGGAATAATCGAACTCGCAGGCCTGGCCTATGATGATGGGGCCGCTGCCGATGATGAGGATGCGGTGGAGGTCTTGGCGTCTCGGCATTATTCGGTATGCCCAACGGCCCGGGCGTCACTCATGAGTTTCGTAAAGTCCGTGAAGAGGTAGTGGGAATCGTGGGGGCCGGGGGCAGCTTCGGGATGATATTGGACGCAGA
>JAABUK010002439.1_pt1 | contig 33294 bp, 32 predicted proteins | sample 5559141 | NCBI WGS metagenome assembly JAABUK01 (sample SAMN10711869, study PRJNA513367) | rock metagenome | isolation source: Antarctica rocks | place: Antarctica: Victoria Land, Pudding Butte nord | collected 2016-01-03 | reverse complement strand
AGGATATTGAGGATATCACTGACTTTATTGGAATTGCCAATCAGCAACCTTTAAATGCAATTAAAGTTGGCGAAAGAATTTGGCAAACGATTAGTAAGATTGAACGAAACCCTTTTGCTTTCAAGGAATGTGAGCAAATACCTACTAAAACAAAGATATACCGCAGAGCTGTTTGCTTATCCTGGTTGATCATCTACAAGATTACAGCACACGAAATTATCATCTTGGGAGTAGTTCATTCAGCAAGAAATCCCTTAAGAATCAATGCTATCAGGATCAAAAAGTAATTATCCGAGGTTCATATAATATGCAAGGCTAGGGTTTAAGCGAAGTACCTTAGATTGTTAGTCATTTCATATGCAACCCAATAATATATTTTTTACTATACTTGCAGATTAGGCAAAAAGGCAATATATTTAATGAAACCACGCAGATAAGCCGAAAACTGAATAGAGTAGGCAATTCAATTTAATCAAAATGAAGATTCTTTTAATTTTGGCCTTAACTACTGTTACATTTGGTTCCTATGTGAATGCACAGACAAAAAAAGATGGCTCACCAGATATGCGTTTTAAAGCGAATAGAGAGGTCTATAGTCCTTCGTCTTCAACCCCCACTTATCCTGTTCCTCAATATAAGACATCCACTACGACTTCATCCTTTACAATAAGACCGGCATATCCTGGAGCAGCTCATACAGAAAGCCACGGTGGAACTTATGTTGGAGAAACCAATTCACATCATAAAGATGGTACGTACGTCAACCCAAACTCCAATCCAGTCGGAAGCAACGTGTATGGGACTCATAAAAGCACGTCAAAACTAAAAAATTAAATCAATGGAATTTCGGGTTTTCAAAAAGTCCTTTCCCTCCTAACAATCTCTTTGATGTATTCAATAAAGTTACTAATGATCTCTAAATTTAATAGGTAGTCGTATTCCTCCGGAAAATCATTCATTGTTAAAGCAACGCCTGTTGAAATCTTCGGTTGTAACCCACTCAGCACACTTTGAATATTCCTTCCCGATAATGGAATAATAATTTCTTTCGCTCGCCTCCGTTTCCAGATAAAAAATAGGCATTGCAGCCTCAAACCTTTTTTCTACAAAATGAAAGCTCCACATGTCTTTAGGCAGATCTTGGATAATCCAAAACGCTTTCCGAAATATTTGTTCATTGGGATTGAGAAGTTGCTTTCTTAACTGCCCGTCGCAAGTAATACTTGCTATGTCAACATCAAGTACCTTTGGATTCTCCAAATCCTCACGCATTTGTTTCTAGCGCTCCTGATACAAATGTAAGTGTCCCGAAAAGTTGCACAGTTTGAAAGGCGACAAAAAGTCAACCTTGTGTCACTCTTTCACAAATATGTATAAAAATCAGATTGAATAGTTCATTCGCAGAATGCCTTAAATTTGGCGGCAGGGTTAATTAAAGGACATTCTTCTTTGAAAACTTGTTGGAAAATGGTTTGAATCAACATTTCTTTTTCTATGGCGCTCTTGATTGGTACTTGAAAAAGGGCGGCGTCATGCATGGGAATTAGAAAATCTATTTCCTTGTCAGCATCACAAAGCCTTATGATGGCTTTTTTTAGGATTAATGAAGCTGTTCCCTGAATTCGTTGGCTCATGGCCCAGGAAACGTTATTTTCATTTTCTAAACGATATCTGAAATTGCCCTTGTGAGTCCCGATTTTGTTTTCAATCAGTGCTTTCTGTTTGATTTTTTCCCGAAATTCATTTAATGTTTTATAGCCTTCAAAAGCATTAACGATTAAAGGTGATAATTCATTTTTACGCGGTTCAAGTTGATAGTCTTTCAAAACACCGATATGGTTCTTAATATCCATACCGTATGAATATTTGTAGAAAAGGCTTTTACAAAACTTCCGCTGGATTTTAGGATCAGATATGTATTTTTCAACATTTATTTTTTTACCTATTTCCAAGTATACATCTGATTTATTATATTGGCTGATCAATAATTCATCTTCTGAGTCGTTTGCTAAAATGCCCGCCTCGAACTGAACATAGTCGATATACTTCAGTTCTTTATCTTTATGCGCTTTAACTATACTGCGGTACTTTTTTGTTAAATGCTGAATATTTGGGGTGACCATTTTTGTGCGTGCAGTGATCGTCCCGAAAGAATCATAGACAGGATAGATCTCCTGATGTTTTGGTCTCAATGCTCCTATGGATAACAACACACTTAGGTCTAATCCTGATTTTTTTTCTTGGTAAAGCGTGTATAATAATTCATCACGCAATTTCGCGTCTTTTAAGAAAAAATAGTAGCCTTTTTCCTCAATGATTTCTTTAGCATCGGCCAGTAGGCTTTTCTCAATCTTTCCAAAGACTGTGTTTCTGTCTGACGGAGAAACGATACCATGACGCAGTTGGAGCGTGTTCCTGAATCCGTAGACATCATGACTTAGCTTATTGATCCAATCACCAACGTTTTCCGTATCAATTGCAATCCCCTTATAAGTTCGGTCTAAATTGATTATTCTGATCGGCCGCTCAACATCATAAAATCGTCCAAATTCTCCTTTATCATTTAATGCTGTTAATTGCTTTTCATAGCATGCCTCCATGGAAATAAGCAATCTTTCGTACAATTGCCGTTTTTCAGAAATATCAATTTCCGTAATGCCATGATAAACTCGCTGCGTTTTGACAAAAACCTCGTTCTCCTCCTCGCCGTAGAATGGTGCAAGGATTTCCCAAATACTCCATGGCGCATTTTTACCTGAAGACTTTTTAATCCCATTCAATTGTTTGGCGACTTGCTCGATGTCAATAATGTCCGTTGGCATTGGTTCACCCTGCTCACGAAGGCTTAAAATAACATTATCCCAATCGAATGAAACTAAATGTGCTTCATCTGCCAAAAGTTCTGCGGTAGTCGAGTATGTCCTAAACTGGCCGTCAAACCGAGAGTAATATTCAATCCTCGGGGTATCCTTTGATCGTTTAATGCAGCTTACTATGATTTTGTTCATTATAATGAGATAACTTGTGGTAAGTCCCTGGACATCTTGTTGATTTTTAGCTTTGAAAGTCCTTTGATGTACATCGGCTCTTTGCCATTTTCTGCGTATTCATGATATGACTTGGTGTGGATATCACGTTCGACGGCACTGATATTAGAATTTTTTATTTGCTCAGGTGACACAGTTTGCAAACAAATTAGCGCGCAACGAATGGCCAAATGGCCGTTAAAATAGCGCCGGTTTAAGGACGCTTTGATAATCTCAATGGCATTAACATCTACTGAAGTGAGATAAATGCATGCCCCGGCAACGACAGGGCCTTTTTCGATTCCCTGAGAAGTAACGATTAAGCTTTGAGTGAAGTGTTGCAATATTGCATTCTCGATTTTATGGAAGGCCAACAGCTTGAGGATTGAATACGACTGCCAAGGATAGATGTTTCGGGCGTGATCTGTAACCAAAGGCACCAAGATATTCAGCAGCTCAAGTGTGATATAACTTTTATCAACGGTCATGAGGAAACGCGCATATATTTCTGTATACCACGGATTATCTTCAAACCGTCCGATGATCGCCTTAACAATTTCCGAAAAGTCTATCAAATCCCGGAGTAATGGTGTTCTTGAAAATCTTTGGAGTCTCTCAATTGCAAACTTGAATTTCTTCCGTTGCGTTAAATCGTGGGGGATTGCCAGTGCTTCATGGAACATTTCATTAACCATGTTTACCGAGATTTGAACGTCGCGCGATTTCCCGGAATCCATTAGACTACAAATTTGTTCAATTTGTTTATCCAATGCTGGCGTGTACTCATTTATTACTGGTAAATCGTTCTCGTCGAGCTGATTCAGAATTCTTGTCTTCTGCGAATTAAGGTTTAGTCCGATTTCGCTTAGCATTTCAGTTATCATCATCAATGCCTTGCGCGCCTCAAATTTGTCCTTGCAAATAATGCGTATATCGTCCATGAACCGATAATACTGCGGGAATTGCCCAATCATTCGCTTATCAATACTTGCAAGCACTAAATTCGCTAAAAACGATGAAGGTTCCCGGTTTTGAGGAATGCCATTATTCCAGTTTCCGATCGAGCTCTGCCATTTTTTGATCTGAAGCATAAGCAAGCACACCGCATGGTCATATTCGGCTGTATTGGATGCATGCCTCCTGTAGCCAGATAAAATTTCTTCAAGTACCTGTGCCGATATATTATCGTAAAAATTTGTTATATCAGTAACCACCAAATATGGACTTTCATTTTTGAGACTGTCATGTATTTGATACTGAAACTTTCGCCATTGCTCTACGGAGTGGTTGAAAAAATATTCAAAATTATTAAGCGTATTGTAGTTATACCGGGACGAGTAGATATTATTGGCAATAACTTTATTATCAAGTTCATACGCGATATAGTCGATCACTGACTGGTATACAATCCGATCAATAAGTGTGGACTGTAGTGCCTTGCGGGTTGTAAAACCTTCTTTCGGTACACCGTAAAGTTCCGATCCATCCGGCTCGTATAAATTGTTGTTTAATGAAAGTGTCAGCAACCGGTAGATATTTTCCGAGTAAAGCAGATCTTTGTATTGCAGTGGGTCTTGGAACCAATCGTCCCCTAAATCGTTTTTAATATTTCCTACTGCCTTCCATATGTTGAGCCTTACGCCATTAATCTTCACTTTGCTCAAATTAACGACTTTTTCATCCTCAACGATAATAATCTTTTTTGCGTGGTTGGTATACGTGACGAGCTCATTACCCGCACTATGGCTTGTAAGCAACGCGTTCAGATCAATGTTACTCAGTTCTTTAACATGAACATTACCGCCGAAAGCTGATTCGTCGCCAAGCTTCGTTACCAGGCCTACCAATACAGGCCCCTTCATCATCATGAGCGCGGTGCCGGAATAGCCACCAATTAATTCTGCCGCCTCTCCTGAATGAATACCCCCATTACTTACAACAAGTATATTATCAGGGGAGGAATCGACGTAGTTAAAATTTAGGGGTGTATAGTTCTGCCTGTTCGATGTCAAATAACCGGATGAGCGGAATTCTCCTTCTTTCCTGCGAACGCCATGCACCACTATTTCCGGGAAGTGAGGAATATGATTAACCAGCGATTTATCGACTTTAAGTATACAGATGTCATTGTTAGTATCTATGATTACGTTCCCAACCGCGACCCGTTGCTGCTGGAAATTTTGTGCATCAAGCGCCTGGTTATGCTCAACTAAGATATACTCTACATCGGCTAAACTATGATTGTAGTTATTTTCATTCTCTAACCTTTTTCGGCTACCCAACACGCAATGCAGGGCTGTAAAGATATACATATAGCTGGCCGTTGGCGTCGTGTAATAAATAACGCCACTTCCCAGAATGTCCTGGGTCTGCCCAGCAATCCTGGTGGTCAGCCTTACTGCGATCTTGCTTAATAGATGGTCTGATTCGATGTTACTCAACGTCTAAAATTATAAGAGTAAACAATAGCCGTGTTCAAAGTTCGCATCATAACACGAAAACTTTAATTTCTCAAATTCTTCATTCGAAAATTTTAGCTCCGATGAAACATCGGAATAATTAAAGTAAAATTCTATATGTTCATTCAAATCGCGGTTTTCATTTAACAGGATCTTCGCAAATGTTGCCTTATTGGGAAGTTTGGCCTTCTTACCGTTCGCCGATATTAAATATTTATTAGTCTTTACTAGTCTTAAAAATTTAGAACTGAGACTTTTTCGGCTGGCATGGTGAGACAGTTTAACGGCATCTACCGTTAGGATATCAATGCCGCGGTCTACAATCAATTTTTCTATAGCTCTGTCAATAACGGTCGGTATGCCATCACCAAGATGGAGAAATGACGTTTGGGCATATTCAAATAGAAAAGCGATACTGGTTGCATTCTCCAATTTGTAGTCCAATTCTTCTTTTCCGTCGTCGACCTGTTTTTGCTCTATATCGTAAAGTTCTTTAAGGCTTCGATCGTAATCGTCGGAAGTAGAGCCAATATTATAATCTTTGTATTCATCAATAAAAGTGCTTAATAATTTCTCGTTTGGTGAAAGTATGGTGAATTCCGCACCAAACAATTGCCTTGTCTCCGGATAGATGATCGGGTCGTTAATATCCCAGCGTTCATCTGGTTGAATGTGAAGGAACTTTTCAAGATCATGCATCTCGGCAGCGCTTATGTCAAAGATTTCAGTTTTTTCCTTAAATATTTTTTCTTTGAGCGCCGAGTTAAACCAATATTTGCCTATCGAGTCACATTGAAGTTTTCCTGAAGCATTTGCAATTTCACGTGTTAAATAGACAATACCTTTTATATGGTCTTGGTCAATATGGGTGATAATTAATAAATCGATCTTCTGGCCGCTCTCAACTATTTGTTCCGCTAATTTCAAAAGGTGGTCCTTAAATATTAATTTACCATTGCCACCATCCACCAATATATTCCTTGGTCTTTTATCTTCACCAATGAAGGATATAATAATGCTATCACCGTTTCCTGCCATTAGCATTTTCACCAGAACTTTTGATTGCGTCATGGTCTGAACTTGATTGTATGGTTGATTAGATACTAAGATATTATATTTTTCATCAATGTTGTAGATCAAGGTTAATCAAACAACATTCATCACACGCGCATTCCGTTAATGAGAATTTTCGGGAACAACCAACTTATAAGGACGATTAAACGCGTCTTGAGAAACTTTAAAATAATCGGCCAGCTGTCTGATTACCTCCTTAGAAAGCCCTTTTTTATAATGAAGAATATCTGAAACATATCCTTTACTAATGCCAAGTACAGATACAAGGTCTTTAGCCTTTAGTTTATGATCTTTAATAAACGAATGAAGTAATTGAATTGGGTCTAATTCAGTAGATGAAATGTGTTCAGCATCCCACTTTTCAATAAGCAATGTTAGTAATGCTATTTCATCTTTTGTATTCTGGTCTTTAGAATTTAAAAATATCAATTGCTCTAATAGGTTACAGTATTCTTTATACTGATTTTTACTGGTAATTACCTTGTATTTAAGCGTTTCCATGTTGCTATATTTAATAGTCACTTATAGTGAATTGTCCTCCGGCAGCGCAAAGTTTATCGTACTCAGCATGTGTGCCAATCCAACAAATAAAAAGATGCACCTGTTTGTCGCCGAAAGCATACTTGCCGATCATCCTATACTTATTCCCTCCAATGTCGAAGACAGCCCTGCTTGAACCATTACCTAATAAATCTGTGCTGGGAAAAGTAACCTGCATATCTGCCGATACTTCCATTCGGCATATTTCAGTTTTGTACACCACTGATCGAATGACACCCTGCTTTGAGTATTTTTCTTTGTAAAAGCTTCAATGGTTTCCTTTCTTATCAGATGAACTTTCATGACAAATATACATTTTTGTTTTAAAAGTTCCCTTTTTGTGAACTTTTTAGTCTACTTGGTGCCAACATACACTATTAAGATTTGACCTTGATAACAGCCTGGCCATTTCCAATACTTATCTTCCAAGAGAGTGCCTGGTCATCCAAATTACCCATTACTCAATGTCCGATTGTTTAAGCGACTTAGTTTGTCTGACAAGTCGCGATATATAATATTCTTTGGTGTTATCAGAAGAGAATATTGTTTTTAATGTAAGTGTAATCCAATAATCTTTTTCAATATAAACCTCCGGGATGCTGATCTGCTGGGCTGTCGCTGTGATTGCATCCTTAAACAGCATTTCGTTGGTAAGTAATTTCATCAGGTGATATTCCAATTGGTAATAGTAGAAAGTTGTTTTGTATTAATCCCAAAGTCAAACTGACTTAGGGGATTTATGCTGGTTTTTAAATCATCAAGATTTTCATTTGGAGTTATTTGTTCCAGTAGGGCACCTGTGAATGCTCTAACCCGCGGAGGATATCTTAATGCCAAAGCTTTGAACATTTGAAGACTTTGCAATTCTTTTAGTTTGTTGATAATATTCTGTATAGCAGCGCTATTGTCTATGTCAGGAATGGTCTTAAAATCTTTCATCACATCAAGCAGTTCCAGGTATTGGTAATTAGCTTCAGTGATATCGATGTAACTTTTGACTGACAGAATTTTTAAACTTCCTACGGTAGCTGCGATTCTTTTATCCCTGCTGGCGAGTTTTATGTTTTTTGGAACCTGCGCAGTTAATCCTAATTTATTGTAGAGTGCTAATCCCGTGATGTAGGCAACCCTTTTGTCATTCTCATATAAATAGGGTCGTAATAAATCTTGTTCATTCGGCTGCAGTGTACCAAAACCGTTTTACGAGGCTTGTAAAATAAACCGGTAGAAACCCGGCTGATTATCCCCGTTTTGAGAAGCCGTTCCATGGCTTTAGCCGCGCCTGGATATTCTTCCCGGTCGATCTGCAACTCGTCATAGGTGAAGGCTGTACCGTCTTTAAATTTTGCTACCTGCGCTGCCACCTTTGCTGTAATAGTCATCATTAAAAATACGAAATATCATGAACTTGTCAAGTAATCTGTTCGGTTTACTTGACAAAATACAAACTTTTTAGGTAGCATTGGATTGGTATAAAATTAATTACTTTTTTCAAAAGCATTCTCCAACGATTTGTCATTGTGCCCTTCATATTTAAGCAACGTCCTCAAATCCGAGTGCTGGGTAATTTTCTGAATCATCGTCAAAAGCACTCCCTTTTCAATCATCAGCGTTACAAAAGTTCGCCTGGCCATATGCGAAGACATAAACTTATATTTCGATTGCCGAACCTCCACTTCTTTTACTCCGCTAAACCGGATAATTCGAACGGTATCGTCGATTCCAACCAGTTCCCCAACTTCCTTCAGGTATTCATTAAACTTCTGGTTGGTAATGGTTGGCAGTTGATAGTTATATTTTTGAAGGATAGGAATTGCATTGGCGATGTAGCCATTAAAAGGTACCACCACTCTTTTCTTTCCTTTAAATGCAACGAAGCTCCACTTTGTTCCGGTGAAATCCTGTTTGTCAAATCGCATGATATCTGAAAAGCGTTGACCGGTAAAACATCCCAGGCAAAAAAGATCACGCACACGTTCCAGCCTGGTGTTGCCTTTAAAATCATAGTTCACAATTCTGAATAGCTCGGATTCAGTTAAAGCTACTATTTCATTCTTCGCTTTCTTCTTGATTTTTGTTTTGGCCCGCGAAAATGCATCGCGGGATTTAATGAGCCCTTCGTCAAAGCACCATTCCAGGAATGATTTAAGAGTGGAGGAATATTTAAAGATGGTATCATTAAGCAACCCTCGTTCTTTTTTATAAGGATTTTTCTTGTCTACCAGGAACCGTTCATATTCATTAAAGAAGGACTGATTAAAATCATTAAACGAAAGCGTGATTTTTTTATTAGCCTGGAACTCTTTCAAACTTTTAAAAATAGTTTTATATTCTTTTAAGGTGCCTTCCGTTAGAATACCGGTTTTCCTTTCCAAGAATCGTAAGGTGGCGTTTTCAATCAAGGCATTAGATGTAATTTTTTCTCCGACGGTGCAGGTTGTTAAAAGTATTTTGATGTCTTCATCATTAATGAATTTCTTTTCTTCTTTTAGTTTACTAAAACCCTTAAGCACTTTTAGGCCAAGCTCATCCAGTTCATTATTTAATTCGAGGCTACCACGCATGGCAGATCGGTATTTGCCAGTTTTAAAATCCCATTGCTCACCGGATGCCTTAAAGGAAGTTTTGGCTTTAACACGCGTTCCCTTTTCATGGCTGAAAAAAAGGTATATGGAATTAGGTCGCGGGTTGAGAATTGACTTAGGATATTGCTTACCCGCTAAATTACTTTCCTTAATAACAGCATTGATTTTTTCCCTGGTACTCTCAGGATTAAATGGTTTATCGAGGTAAAAATTGATGTGTCCCATGAGATAAAACTATATAAAAATCTCGGACATATTTCGGACAGATTTGCTTAATTTTCGGACAGGTTATTTTAATCTCATTTTCTATAATGTATATAATAAATTGATAACCAGTACATTAAAAGATAAAATAGGTTAGATAAATTAAGCCAAAACAAGAGGTTCCTTTCTTGCCGCCCCGACATTTCGATTTGATTTTGAGCTGTTCGGATTTGTTCCGGACAGCTTTTTTTGTTTTTAGCGATGTTCAAGATTATACTTGAATAAAATTTATTACTCATTCAAGTCGAGCAATTTTTTTCTTTCGATTCTTTCTTTAGCTTCTACCAAAATACTGTGTATTTTTCTGTAATTCTTTTTTCGACGGTAACTCTGTCCAGTACTCTGCCACCATTATTCCATCTTTGTGCATTTCCAATAGTTCTATTTGCTCCCTGCTGCTCTCGGCACAAAGAATTAAGCCGACTGGTGGTAGTTCATTTTCCTTCTTTTCGTATCTATCAAGCCATTTCAAATACAGTTCCATTTGTCCTTTATGTTTGGCTTCAACTTGCCAAGTTTTAATTCAATCGCTACTAGCCGTTTCAGATTGCGATGATAAAATAAAAGGTCGAGATGAAAATCCTGTCCATCGATGATCATTCTTTTTTGACGTTCAGTAAAAGCAAATCCTTTTCCCAATTCCAATATAAAAAATACCCAGCACCCGCAAAATGGCTTCTTCTAAATCTTTCTCCAGATAAGTGTTTTGTAAACCAAGAAAATCGAGGATATATGGGTCTTTGAAACTATTGTAGACAGCTGCATTATTACTGGTATTTTGTAAATTTGCAATAGCAGTTCTTTCGAATGCTTTAGCGGCTATTTGTTTGCGCAAGTCTCTAATACCTAAGCCCTGGGTAATCGATGCTTGCGCGTAAAAGAGTTTCGCCTCTGTATTTTTGAGTGGTAATAGCACTAAAAAATGCGACCAGCTTAATTGTCGTGACAGCGTAACGACAATCTCTTGTTCTTTAAATTGCTCAGCAAACTGGATCATTCTACGTAAGTTCTTTTCTTCAAAGTTTCTTCCATATTTCTCCACTAATTCTCGTGACAGCGTAACGACTATTTGTTTTCCGTAGTCTGCCCGCTTATTGTTCAGAATATTTTTATTGATCCGGTTGCCGATCTGCCAGAAAAGCATCGTAAGTGTGCTGTTGACCTGCATTGCCAACTGCTGCTGGCTTTGCTCAATAAGTTTTGAAATTTCATTGAATAAATCCTGCTCGGGGTCTGGTTATTGGTTCTAACATGTCAGGCATGGCTACTATTATCTATTTACTATTTAAAGAAGCGATGATCGCCTTAAAACTCAACAACCCCGCTTCCAGGTTTTCCACAATTTCCAAAGCCAGTTCATCAGGATCTGGAAGGTTGTCTAAATCTGCTAGTGATTTATCTTTCAACCAGGTAATATCCAGACTTGTTTTATCTCTCGCCACAATCTCCTCGTAAGTAAATTTTCGCCAGCGGCCTTCGGGATTGGTGGCGCTGAATGTTTCCTTTCTTTTATGACGGTTTGTTGGATTGTAGCAGGTAATAAAATCCTGCAGATCGTTCAATTGAAGCGGGTTCTTTTTCAGGGTATGATGAATGTTGGTACGGTAATCATATACCCAGATTTCTTTTGTCCAGGGATCTTTGCTGGATGGTTTGCCATCGAAGAAGAGCACGTTTGCTTTAACGCCATTAGCATAAAAGATGCCCGTGGGCAGGCGAAGAATGGTATGCAGATCCGTGGTCTCCAATAATCTTTTTCTTACTGTTTCGCCTGCACCACCTTCAAACAAGACATTGTCAGGAAGTACAACTGCGGCCAATCCTGTTGTTTTAAGCATCGATTTAATATGCTGTACAAAGTTCAGTTGCTTGTTGCTGGTGGTCACCCAGAAATCCTGGCGGTTATAAGTAAGGTCTTCTTTTTCCTGTTCGCCTTCTTCATTGGTGAATGTCATGCTGCTCTTTTTACCAAAGGGGGGATTGGCCAGTACATAATCATACCTCGTTGGGGAAGCGGCAATCAAAGAGTCGTTAGGAGAAATAAAAATATCCGGACTGTCAATATCGCCAATGTTGTGCAGGAATAAATTCATCAAAGCCAGTCGACGTGTGCCGGCAACAATTTCATTACCGTTGAATGTATTGTATTTTAAAAATTTCTTTTGTTCTTTGTCCAGCTCCCAATTTTCTGTCATCCAGTCGTAGGCCGCGAGGAAGAAACCGCCAGTGCCACATGCAGGGTCGGCAATCGTTTTCATGGGTTCGGGGCGCAGGCATTCTACCATTGCTTTGATCAACGCTCTTGGGGTAAAATACTGGCCGGCGCCGCTTTTGGTGTCTTCGGCATTTCTTTCCAGCAGATTTTCATATATATCACCTTTGTCTTTTACACCCATAAGAACCCACTGTTCTGCATTGATGAGTGCAATCAGTTTGTATAGTTTTGCGGGGTCGGTTATTTTGTTTTGGCTCTTGGTGAATATTTGTCCGAGTATTCCTTTTTCTTTCGCAAGCTCTCTTAACAGATGGTTGTAATGAACTTCCAGCTCATCACCGCTTTTATTGGTGAGTGTTGCCCAGTTGAACGCAAGTGGGATGGGCATCTTGCGGTTGTGGGGTGGTTTGCTGTATTCGTCTGCCATTTTTAGAAAGAGCAAATAAGTAAGCTGTTCTAGATAGTCACCATAGCCCACGCCATCATCGCGGAGGGTATTGCAGAAAGCCCAGATTTTGTTACCAATTGCAGAGTTGTTTTTTATTTCGGATGTCATGTCTGAACTGTGATTTAAATGATTTTATGATGGGCTATGATTTTGTGATGGATTATGATTTTTTTCCTGGCTTCATTACCCTTTTAAATTCCAGGCTTCTGGCTCCAAAGTTTATCAGTAAGCCGATATCCATGTTATAGGCTTCCAGGTAATTGATTGCCTGGGCAAGATGCACATCTTCTAGCCGGATAATTGCTTTTAATTCCAACATGATCTTTCCTTCAATAAAAAAATCAACACGTCGGGTTCCGATGTCTTCGCCTTTATAAAAAATTTTCATTTCATGTTCCCTGCTATAAGATATTTTATTTTGGTTCATTTCTATGGCCAATGCACGTTGATAAATAACTTCCTGAAAGCCGTTACCAAGAGTACGGTGTACTTCCATACAACAACCAATAACTTTTCCTGTTAGCTCACTTTCAGGGTATTTTTCATTAATCATAGTATTCATTTGTTTGAACTGTGATTTAATTGATTTTATGATGGACTATGATTTCAATTATCATGGTATTCATTTGTCTGAACTGTGATTTGAATGATTTTTTGATGGACTATGATTTCATTTATCATAGTAATCATTCAATCAAATAAATCATAGTTCAGACCAATTTTCCTTCAAAGGCCATTTTTAAAATGCTTTGTCTTAAGGCTTCTGACTGTTGAAGGCTTTGTGTGATGGTTTCCTGCATTTTATCAGCAACGCTGAGACGGGTTTCGATGGCTTGGACAATTGCGAGTTGTTCATTGATTGGCGAAAGTTTAATAATATATTCAGAGATTTCGTCAAAGGATATTCTTGGTCTGTCACCAGTTGTGATACTGTTCGCAAAGCTTACAAAATTCTTTGAGTGTAAGATATATTTTAATAGATCAGGATTTAAAGCTTCTGAACACTCAAGTATAATGAATTCACCAGAGCATGCACCGTTAAATTCAGCCTTATAAACTTTATTTAAATAAGGACGCATTCTTCCATACAGCACGTGATTTATTTTGAAATAACTACCAGCACTTTTAAACTCTTTAAAATCATAAAGAAAAAATGGTTTCATTGTATGAGGCGCTATGCAATCCATTCCAACAAATTTGGCGTCTGGAAAATCTTTTGGCAATGCCTTTATTGAAATTTTATTTGTAACATCTCTCAATTTTAAAACCTTCCAACCCTCCGGCAATTCACCTTCTTTTACATTTTTATTAGTAAGCCTTCCCTCAAAAGCCCATTTCAATACAGACTGCCGATAGATTTTTAGTTGCTGTTGGGCAGTGAGCAGGTTTTCTATGCCTTTGTCTAATTCACTAAAGAGTTCTTCTATTTTGGATACGATGGCTTGTTGGATTGGTTTAGGTGGAATTGGGAGATCTAAATTTTTTAAAATCGTTTGGCTAATGTTCGGTTGTGCTCCGCCGATTCCCTGATCAACAAGTTTTTGTTTTTTAAAAAATAGATAATGATACAAAAAATCTGAATTTATATTTTCGTTTTTATAAATTCCGCAAATTGCTTGATTGGTTGCTGCATCCACTCCTAAGAAAGCAAGCTTACCGATTGTTGCCCCATATAATGCAATCAGCAAAGTTCCCTTAGGAAATATTTTAGCACTTGAAGTATTGATCGCTTCTTCAGAAATCTTTTCTTCAGTATCAGTTATTAGGCCCTTGTCTAATTCGCCAGATTTTACCCACGGAATTTTACCTGTATAATATTTAGGCTCTCTTCTACTTGGTGTGCCGCCGCTTGTAGTACGAAATTCGTTTCCCAACTTAGACCATTTCCAGTCATCCGGTAATTCCTTTTTATTTTGCTCATCCTTCATCGCTCAAAAATGTTGTTTTACATCTTGTAACAAAATCATAGTTTTCATATAATCAAATAAATCACAGTTCAGACAATCACATAAATCACAGTTCAGACAATCACTCCAATCACAGTTCAAACAAAAAAATCACAGTACGGGCTTATGCCGCCAGCACCTCATTCAACTCCTCAATAATCTCATCCGTCTTCTCACCAAACAACTGCCACATCTTTCCCAACCCGCCATTCTTGTTAAACGGATCCAGCTCAAAATCATCGCGATCCACATGAAAGCTGTTGGCAACAAAATCCTTTATCATCCGTAGCCAGACCATCTGTTCAGGAGTAAACTTGGTGGTGGTTCCGGCTTGTTTTTTAAACACCCAGTCCTGAAAATTTTTATCAACCATTTTATCAAAGCCGGTTAGTGTATGGTCGATGCCACTGACTTTTCTTATCAAACTCACCAGGGCAATCAATTCATTCTTTGGTGAACCATTCGCCTGGTTCAATTGATCGTACGCACGCCAAACATTTGAAGGAGCTAATAAGGGTTGTTCGGTGGTGATCTTTTCATATAAGTCTTTAATCATTTTATAGGTCAGCTCCCGGCGCCGGTAAGGCTGATCGTAAAAGATCTGCAATGCGGTGATCTCATCTTTATGCGCTTCTATCCATGCCGTGAAGTTGGTGATGATGTGAGACGCCGCTGCTTCCTGGTCTTTCACCCAACCAATATTTGTGACTTCATCAATATTGTGGGTGTCGATTACCTGGTCGTATTTCTTTCTCACATCCACGATAAAATTTCTAAGCTCAGGATTATTAAAAACATGTACTGCATTGGCTACCAGTGAAGCTTGTTGTTGCCTAATGGCAGCTTCTATGTCGTCCGGTGCGGCTCCTTGCTTTTCAGTGAGTACTTTTGATTTTATGATGTCCAGCGTATCCGGATCATAAGCATTGAGCAACTGCTTTACCACATGACTGATGGTATAACCACCTGCCTGTTCCGCAAAGTTCATTTTTTCTTTGTCATTGATCACCTTATCCAGCCGGATCAACCGGTTAGCAAGTGTAGAAAGAATATCTTCCTGGGTGTTACCCATAGCTACGTTCTGCAGCAGGTCTTTCAGACTCATGCCAGGCTGCTTTTCCAGCGGCCGGCTATCCGTTTTCTGTGAGCTTTCTACACCTATAGCATCGATGATCACAAAATGATCCTTGGTAAACTTCGCAGATGGGGTGCCGGTAGCTTTCAGTTGTTCTAAAGTACAGGTACGCGTGCCGCGTCCCTTCATCTGTTCGTAGTAACTGCGACTTTTAACATCGCGCATAAACACCAGTACTTCCAGAGGACGTATGTCTGTACCCGTGGCAATCATATCAACGGTAACCGCTATACGTGGGTAGTAGTCGTTGCGGAACTGGCTCAGCACCGCCTTAGGATCTTCTTCGCTGCGGTAAGTAATTTTTTTGCAGAATTTGTTTTCGGCATCAAATTCTTCCCGAACGATATCGATGATGTCTTCTGCATGGGAATCTGATTTGGCAAATATTAACGTCTTGGGAACCTCGAAGGCACTTTCCTTTCCCGGTTTGGCGGGTGAATACCTGTCAGGAAACATTGCTGGCAGGTTTTCCCTGATGGCCCTGATGATGGTGCGGATGGTGCTTGGGTTCACGATGTCCTTGTCGAGCTGTTTGCCCGTGTATTCGATGTCTTCATCGGCAGCCTCCCAGAATTTGCGCCGGGTGATCCTTTCACGTTTGTCGACCATCTCGCCTAACAAAATTTTTGATCCTTCTTTTGTGATCTTCGTCTCAACGGTGAAAACATTATACGGTACGAGTACGCCATCTATGACCGCTTTTTCATAACCATAATCGCTTACCACGTTTTGATTAAAGTATCCAAACGTACGGTTATCGGGCGTTGCCGTTAAGCCCACCTGGAACACGTCAAAATAATCAAGCACCTGCTTCCATAAGTTATAGATACTGCGGTGACATTCATCTATGACAATAAAGTCAAAAAATTCTATGGGAACTTTTTCTGAATAAACAACAGGTGGAGGTACTCTTTCCTGGAATTCGTTCGGGTTGGTTTCTTCGGCGCTTTCATCCATTTCCTTTCCCTGCAGAATGGAATACATCCGCTGGATGGTTGAAATATAAACCTGGTTATCGGCCGGGATGAAACTGCTTCTTAACCTGGTAACGCCATATAGTTCAGTGAACTTTCGATTGTCATCATTTGGCACAAAGGCCATGAACTCCTGTTCGGCCTGCTCGCCCAGGTTTTTTGTATCAACAAGAAAAAGTACCCGTTTGGCTTTGGCGTATTTTAATAACCGGTAAATAAAAGTGATTGCCGTAAAGGTTTTGCCTGCACCTGTAGCCATTTGTATCAGCGCCTTCGGACGGTTATCTTTAAATGATTTTTCGAGGTTATTGATCGCAATCACCTGGCAGTCTCTCAATCCTGTTTCAGGCAGCGCAGGAATGAATTGTAGCCGCGCCCTTAACGAGTCGGAATCTTTTGTCCATTGGATGAAAGTTTCAGGCCGGTGAAATGTAAATAAGGATCTTGATCTTGGCCTGGTATCACGGTAATCGGTAAACCTTGTTATCTCACCTGTGCTCTCGTAAACGAAAGGCAGTTTTTCATTTTGCAGGAACTTAAGCTTTGCTGAAGCATAACCTTTAGATTGTTCTTCGTGGATCGTAAGGCGTTCACCTTCTTCTTTTCTTTTGGCTTCTATCACACCCACGGGATGGGCGTTTACAAACAGCACATAATCCGTTGGGCCAATATCAGTCTGGTATTCCCTTACAGCTACGCCGCGACCGGCCTTGAGGTTGATCTTATTTTTATGTTGAATGATCCATCCGCTGCTTGTTAATGCAGCATCAATTTTATCACGGGCAAGTTGTTCCGGGTTTTGATTCAATGATGGCATGAGGTTGAACATAAATATAAGGAAAAGGGATATAAATTATATTTCTCTTACACTTTGGGCGCAAAACCGCGCTTTTAGAACTTCTAATAGTTCTTTTTGTTGTTTGTTAATTTCTTTTTGCATTGATTTTTTGCGTACTCGTACCGAACAATCATACTGAATCTGATAACCGACAAAGGATATCCAAGGTGAAGCTGTCCTTAAAAGCTTATGTGGCGCCCATTTAAATGGACTTTTGATTTTGAAATATCAGTATTGTAAAAATCTTTACCCTATTGACCAATTTCTTTTGGCTCATGAATTAGTAGAAAATTTTTGTTAATCGCTGAAACGTATCTTTGAAGGGCAGAATCACAAGCTTCTTTATTAATTGTGATCAAAATCATATCATCACAAAATTGGTAATAACCATGTTCTTCTTTAGTATCGAAATTTAATACAGCTTGATCAACGTTATGCAATAAAAGGTTTGCTATTAAACATGATAAGGCCCTGTGAACATCAAAGTCAGAACTGCGTAATTAAGATTCATGCGACAAAGTAGTATTAAGTTATAAATGTTTATAATAAAATGTATGAGCTCCTTTATAATAAGTTAAGGGCGATTATTCCAATAACTGATGAAGAGTTTAACTATTTCAAAACTTTATTTGTTTCAAAGAAATTACGGAAGCGGCAATATCTTTTGCAGGAGGGTGATGTTTGTAAATATCAGGCATTTGTTTATAAAGGAATTTTACGCTCTTATACTATTGATGAAAAAGGTAATGAGCACATTTTACAATTTGCATCTGAAAGTTGGTGGATGGCAGATCTGTCAAGTTATTTAACCGGTGAACCATCGTTTTTAAATATGGATGCCATAGAAGATGCTGAGCTTTTACTAATCAGTAAACCTTCATGGGAACTGGCAATGCAAAAGGTTCCTAAGCTGGAACACTATTTTAGAATTATAATTCAAAATCACCTGGTTGCTACACAAAAAAGATTGTTGCAATCGTTAAGTGAAACAGCTGAAGAAAAATATATCCGCTTCGGAAAAACCTATCCTGAATGTGTACAACGTGTACCTCAGCACATGATTGCTTCTTACCTTGGCATTTCAAGAGAAACCCTAAGCCGTATACGAAAACAAATGGCTATTCGCAAAGCATAATGTGATATAGGTCACACATATTTATTGCCTTATCTCAATGGAACAAGCCAACTAACCATAGTAACTTTGTACAAAGCAGGTTTTACAATAGATGGTAAAATAAGCAGGAAAGAATATGGGTTTAATCTGGAATGCAGTAACAGAAGCAGGCAGCGTAGTGGTAAGTGATGAATTAAAATCCATGCAGAAGTTCAATTGGTGAAACAACAGAGTTACTAAATGTTTAATTAAAAAATTATGGATAACAAAATATTAGGCTTACATCATATTACAGCAATTGCCGGACAAGCACAACGTAACTATGATTTCTATTCAAGAACATTAGGAGTAAGGCTGGTAAAAAAGACAGTCAATTTCGATGACCCCGGCACCTATCATTTTTATTACGGTGATGAAGTTGGTACACCCGGCTCAATTTTAACTTTTTTTCCCTGGAAAGGTATTCAAAAAGGACGCCCTGGTACAGGTATGGCTACCGAAATCGGTTATTCTGTCTCTAAAGGAAGCCTTGACTTTTGGGCAAATCGTTTTGATGAATTAAAAGTAAAACATCAACCGGTTAATGAAAGGTTTGGGAATCAGTATCTACAGTTTGAAGACCTTGATGGTTTGTTGTTGAATCTTATTGTTTCCAATACAGCAGATAACAGAAAGCCCTGGACTACAGAAGAAGTAAAAGAAGATGTTGCCACAAAGGGGTTTCATAGCATTGTACTTTCTGTTAGAAATACTGAACGTACAGCGAAAGTTCTTACTGACATTTTTGGTTATAAACTTTTATCCCAGGAAGCAAACAGGTATCGGTTTATTACCGATGCTATTCAAACAGCTAATATCGTTGACATAGTGGAAGAACCAAATGGTCAGCCTGGTATAAATGCCGGTGGAACAAATCACCATGTTGCTTTTAGAGCAAAGGACGATAATATAATGATGGAGTTTAGGGAAAAAGTAAGAAGTGCAGGTCTCGGCATAACGGAAAAAATAGATCGAAATTATTTTTACTCGCTTTACTTCCGTGAGCCAGGTGGCGTATTATTTGAAATAGCTTCTGATAATCCTGGTTTTGCAACGGATGAATCTGTAAACGAATTGGGTACACATTTGATGTTGCCCGCACAATACGAAAGGAGCCGCAAGAAAATAGAAGAAGTATTGCCTAGGCTTCACCAATAACGATAAAGATAAAAAGTACATTATGAATGAGGTTAAATTAAATCTTAACGAGAAAGGTCATGGTGCATTCTACATCATGGATGGCGCTGAGCAATTGGGTGAAATGGTAATAGGCATTTTCGGAAAAAACTAACTGTGTATCATACGGAAGTCTTAACTAAGCTGAAGGAAAAGGTCTTGCAAAAAAGATGTTGAATGCTATGGTAGACTATACGCGAAAGAAAGAATGAATTGACAGTGATCCGCTTTGTACCTACGTTCATGCACAGTTTACACGACACCATGAAGAATATGCTGATATATGGAATAAAAATGAAAAACAGGAGCATAAATAATAACATGAGATCATCCTTAATCAATCTTTTAATATGCAACAACTGATAACAGGCATTCACCACGTAACCGCAGTTTCCAGTAATGCACAAAAGAACATTGATTTTTATACAGGCATCCTAGGCTTACGGCTTGTAAAGAAAACAGTCAATTTCGATGGTTCTGATGTTTACCATTTTTACTATGGTGATGAAAAGGGCACTCCCGGAACCATTCTTACATTCTTTCCCTATCAGGGCTTAGTTAATGGCAGGCATGGAAAGGGAATGTTAAACACGACTTCCTTTTCTGTTGCTTCCACTTCACTGGACTACTGGTTTAAACGTCTCAAACGATTTGGTATCAATCACAAAAAACCACAAGAATGTTTTGAAGGAGAGGTTGTAGTTTATTTCGAGGATGAAGATGGTTTAGGATTAGAATTAGTTTTTAATGATAAGGATAAAAGAAAAGGTTATACTCAAGGACATATACCATTAGAACATTCCATCAAAGGTTTTTACAACGTAGAGATTTGGGAAGAAGGTTATGAACGCACAGCAGCACTTTTAACGGAGCAATTAGACCATAAGCTCATTTTAGAAAAAGGCAATCGCTTTCGCTTTGCTGCAACTGATACACCCGGAAATTATGTAGATATACTATGCTCACCTGAAAGTATGAAAGGACTTGCAGGCAGTGGGACGGTACACCATCTTGCTTTGGCTACTCTTGATAAAGAAACACAAACCGAAGTAAGATTGAGAATTGTAAAGCGAATGCTTAATCCTTCTCCTATACTGGATAGAAACTATTTCACTTCCATCTATTTCCGCGAACCCGGCGGCGTACTGTTTGAAGTAGCAACTTCAGGTCCCGGCTTTACTGTTGATGAACCCCCAGAACATTTAGGCGAAACATTAATGCTGCCAGCCCGGTTTGAAGAAGACAGAACACAAATCGAGAAGACATTACCACCTGTATCAATAAACATAAACAATTACAAATAATCATGCATCAAAAAAATATAATAAAAGCAGGAAAGGAATTAAGTTCAAAAAATAAAGTGTTAATCATGCTGCATGGCAGAGGTGGAAGTGCCAAAGACATTCTATCTCTTTCTTTACACTTAAAAGTAAAAGATTTTACATTGATTGCACCCCAAGCAACAAATAATACATGGTATCCTTATTCTTTTCTTGCTCCGCCTTTACAAAATGAACCGTGGCTTTCATCGTCGTTAGGATTGCTAAAAAAACTAATAGATGATCTATATAGCAAAGGCATTCCTTCGGATAATATTTACTTCTCAGGCTTTTCACAAGGCGCATGTTTAACATTGGAATTTGTAGCAAGGAATGCAAATAAGTATGGTGGAGTAGTTGCTTTCACTGGCAGCTTAATTGGAGATAAAATATACAATGAGAACTATAATGGTGATTTTAAAAGTACACCTGTGTTTATTGGCTCAAGCAATCCCGACCCACATGTGCCGGTTGAAAGAGTTTATGCCACGACCAACATTTTAAAAAACATGAATGCAATTGTTACTGAAAAAGTTTACAACAACATGGGGCATACCATTAATCAGGACGAAATAGATCAAGCCAATAAACTTATTTTTAATATGCAAACCGTAAAGCCTTAAAGATATTTCAACTCATAAGACTGTTTAACGATAATAATGGTGACAGCCATTTTGAGGATATTAAAATTCCATTGAAGGAAGCTGGAAATGTAGGAAAGCTATCAGACATTCGTCCTGCCAATGGAATAATTTTTCGGGAAGTTGAACCATCTTATGTTTGGAATTTCCGTACAGCACCACAAAAACTATACATTATCTTACTGGATGGAGAGATAGAAATTGAACCTCACTTGGAGAGAAAAGATCATTAAAGCAGGAGAAATATTGTTAGTTGAAGACACCATGGATAAGGGGCACAAGACTAGAAATCGGCAAGCAATAAAAAGGAAATCAATCTTTATCATTTTACCCTAAACGAAAAATACACATAAAATAGAATAAATGAAATCACAAATTTTCTCAAAATCAGAGAGAGGTATAAAAGACATTGGCTGGCTGAAGAGCCATTCCTATTTCAGCTTCAGCGAGTATTACAATCCATTAAAAAGTGCTTTTGGTACATTGATCACATTCAATGATGATTTTGTAGAAGCTGGAAAGGGTTTTGGTATTCATCCTCACACTAATATGGAAATAATATCTGTATTACTTAAAGGAAAGATGAACCACATTGATACCTTAGGATATAAAACTGTAATAGAAGAAGGTGGTGTACAAATTATGAGTGCCGGCAGTGGTCTTAGGCATGAAGAATATAATATTGATGAAGAAGAAGTCAATTTTATTCAGATATGGATTCAGCCCAAACTACAAAACATTAGCCCACGTTACCAACAGCGAAGTTTTCCAAAAGAAAAAAGAATGAATCAATTAAAAACAATTGTATCGAATGATGAAGGATTGGAACATTGCTGGATCAATCAGAATGCAAAACTGTCTCTTGGATATTTTGATTCTGCACAGGAAGTAATATATCACTTAAATCCTGTCAATAAATGCCTGTTCATTTTTTCAATTGAAGGGAAAATAAGAGTAGATGGCACAGATATAGGAGAAAAGGATGCAATTGGTGTTTGGGAGACTACCACTGTATCAATCCACTGTGATTCCCGTTCTCATTTCCTTGTAATAGAAGCACCTATCAATCAGAAATAAACGTGATTGATTAATTCATTTTTATAATTAAATATTTATGTATCACATTGCTATTATATCGTCAAGTGTAAGAATTGGCCGTAACAGTCATCGTATAGCATTATTCTTTAAAAAGTTTATTGAAGAAAAAAATTTAGCTAATGTTGAGATATTAGATTTAAACGAATACAACTTTCCAATTTTTAATGAGCGACTGGGCTTTATGAAAGAGCCTTCGCCTGCTATTATGGATTTTGCTGAAAAAATAAAAAATGCAGATGGTGTAATCATCGTTACACCGGAATACAATGGCGGATATCCGGCAAGTTTAAAAAATGCTATTGACCTTTTGTACCCTGAATGGAAACGTAAACCAGTGGCAATAGCTACTGCATCGAATGGACCCTTTGGTGGAGCACAGGTAAATACTTCTCTTGTTTTTTCATTGTGGAAGATCGGAGTGCTTTTAGTTCCTGCTATGTACTTAGGACCTAGAGTACAGGAAGCCTATGATGAACAGGGAAATGCAATAGATAAGGAAGCAACTGCCAAAAGAGCTAAAACATTTATTGACGAATTGATATGGTGTATGAGTGCCGCAAAAAAAGTTGTATGATACTTAGATAATATTTTAAGTCAACTTCATTACTGATGCCCAATAGACCTACATTAGTATGCAGATAAGAATTGATAAAACAGGATTACTTAATGCAACCGAAAAAGCAATCAGATATATTGGAAACCCACTAAATTACTTATTGTAACTTTCCTGATCAATTGATTTGGTATTGTTTTTTAGCAACTTTCCAATTATTGCTGTGTACCATACCAAAATTATACGATACATTGATAAGCACAAACAAGCCATCATATACGGCACATGCTGTCTATTATACTTCTGTTAGTCACTTACTTGTGCAACAACAATTCTATTGAACAATTCAGCATTAAAATAATCTCAACATCAATATCACACATCCACAAGACCCTCCCACAGGTAAGAAGGTCTCTCCCTGGCTCTCACCATCTTATTTTGCTTTAACCAACTCTTTGATTAAAATGTTTCACCTTAACTATGCTCTGATTCTCTTTTCTCAATCTCTTTCTTAACTTCTTCCATCAATTGTTGTTCGGTTGGCAGGTATAGTTTGTATTCACTGGCAAAAATGGTTTTATTATTTTCCGGGAGGGAAATCTTTACTACGGCATTATTTTTTTCGGCACAAAGCAATATGCCGATAGTAGGATTTTCAAAATCTCTTTTTTCGAAGCGATCATAATAATTTACGTACATCTGTAATTGTCCTATATCCTGATGCATAAATTTTGTAGTTTTTATTTCAATGATTACAAAGCATTGTAAAAGCCGGTTGTAAAAAACAAGATCAATAAAAAATTCATCTCCTTCGATATGCAGCCGTTTTTGCCTTGATATAAATGCGAAACCATTCCCTAATTCTAATAAGAAGTCGTGTAAATGGGAAATAATAGCTTGTTCCAAATCTTTTTCATAGTATGATGTTTCCCGGTGTAATCCTAAAAATTCAAGGTACATAGGGTCCTTAATGATTTCTTTAGCCTCAGACGGTTCTTTCTCACGCCTGGCTACTGCTAATACGGATTCTTTGTTGTTGCTCAATAGTAGTCGTTCCCATAGGCTGCTGTTTATTTGGCGTTCCAGATGGCGTGTTGTCCAGTTATTTTTAATTGCCTCTGCGATATAAAAATCCCTTTTGTCCTGATCATCAATACGTATCAGCATCTTATAATGTGTCCAGCCCAATTGCGAACGCAGTGCGTTCGCAATTGGAAAGGTCCGGTAAAACTGGCGGAAAAGTTCTACCTGTCTTTTCGAAAATCCGCTACCGTATTCAGGTTCTAATTGTTCTGCAATAATTTTGGTAAGGAAATGGCCATAATCAGCGCGGTCTTTTCCTTCTTGTTCTTCTTCAAAGATCCGTTTTCCAATAAGCCAATACATCATGGTACGCTCATAATCAACCAGCCGGATAGCCTTATCCTTCGCGTTAACAATAATAGCCTTAATATCTGTTATTACTGATTGATTAATGATCACTCTATCCGAATTGTATTTTACAAAAATACACAAAGTAAGATGTTAAAAATAAATGCAGCATGTTGTTGGTTTATATCTTCCTCGAGTGCCTCATTTGAATACATTTTTATTTTTACTGTCCGCCTTCTTTAGGATATAATAAAAGGCAGCACCTCTGCGATGCTGCCTTTTAATCTAAGACTCACTTAACAATTTATTTTAACGAGCTTGAACATACTGATAGCTGACAGCTGATAGCTGACAGCTGATAGCAATACGTCAAGAGTAACATAACACTACGGCTTCTTTTCATTGCAATTAAACATCCATTGTACACCATACTTATCAGAACAGCTGCCAAAGTAATCTCCCCAGAACATATCCTGAAGATCCATTGACACATTTCCACCCTCGGATAATTTATCAAATAGTTGTTTTGTCTCTACTCTTGTATCTGGTTGAAGATTGATATAACAGTTATTACCAAAATTTACTTTAAATCCCATAGACTCGGGTGCATCGGTTCCCATTAGGTTATGGCTGCCGAGAATACGCAATTCAACATGCATCACTATATTTCCATCCTTTTCTGCCATAGGAGGATTATCAGGTGAATCGGGAATATCGCTGAACCTCATTATTCCACTACCAAAAAATTCACCTCCAAAAATACTTTTGTAATAATTGAATGCTTCCTCTGTGTTACCAGGGAAGTTAAGATAAGTACTAACGCTTGCCATTGTTTTAAGTTTTATGATTAAAAATTTTAAGCCTTTGAATTGTTTTAAATTCAACATAAAGGTATGTTGCGGAGGGAAATTGTTTAGCGTGTTAAGCCGACATTAAGAGGGTAAAATGCGACAAAACATTCTTAAGATACTAACAGTAGCGGAGCTGATTGGATGTTACAAGGATAAATCGCGTGACGAAAGTGAATTACTTCTAACTGATAACGTAAATAAAACTACTAAATACATTTACAAGACATCAATAACCAATTATTAAAAACTAACTTAAACTTGAATAAAAGTTTAACAACCTAATAAAATATTGACAGATGCCTGCTAATGATAATCAATCTATAATATTTTCGCCAGCTATTTTACGTGGTTTTGTCACCAAAGTTTTTGAATACTTTGATGTGCCTTACGAAGATGCAGTAATCGCTGCAGATGTATTAGCATATAGCGATGAACATGGAATAGATTCACATGGTATTGCGAGGTTGAAAACATATTGTGACTTACTACAAGCAAAGCGAATAAATCCTAAACCAAAGATTTCAGTTATTCGTGAAAAGGGGAGCATAGCAACTGTGGATGGCGACAATGGCCTGGGCCTGGTGGTAGGCCCTAAATGCATGGAGATCGCTATGCAGAAAGCTAAAGATTATGGATCAGGATGGGTGAGTGTGTATAATACCAATCATTATGGTGCTGCAGGATATTATCCTGTATGGCTTTGAAGGAAGACCTTATAGGCCTTTCCATAACTAATACTACCGCTGGTGTTGTGCCGTTTAACGGTTCGGTAAAAATGCTGGGCACTAATCCTATTGCTATAGCTTTTCCTGGATTAAAAGAACCACCTGTTTTAATTGACTTTGCTTCAAGTACGGTTTCTTATGGCAAAGTTGAAATTGCGAAGAGAAAAGGAGAGATGATACCAACGGGCTGGTGTATCGATAAGGTGGGTTATTCAACCAATAATCCGGTTGAAATGATAGATGGCGGCGCTTTATTGCCCCTGGGGGGAGATAAAGATGGAGGTGGTCATAAAGGCTATTGCCTTGCAAGCATGGTTGATATTCTTACAGCTGTCTTAAGTGGTGCTAATTGGGGGCCGTTTGCTGTGCCTTTTGCAATTAATGTAACTCCTCCAAACAAAGAGGTTGGGAAAGGAATCGGTCATTTTTTTGGCGCATGGGATATTGATGATTTTCGTGATAAGGAAGCATTTAAAAAAAGTATTGATGAATGGATATATACAATGAGAAACACAAAACCGCAAACAGGTAAAAAGGTATTGATTCCGGGTGACCCTGAAAAGGGAAGCTTATCAAATAAGAATGAAGGAGGGCATCCCCGTAAATACAGAGGTTGTTGCTTCACTGCAAGATATTGCTGGTTATACCGGAATAAAAATTGAGTAAAACCAATATTCTGGCAGTATTATCCAGGAAGCAAATTGCAAAAAATGGATAAATAAGGCGTTTAAGGCAATATTATTAAGTTAAGAAGACATCTAATAATCAATATGTACTATGCAACATTCTTTATTATTTCAATAGACATTCGTTTTGCGTCCGTGATTTCCTACTAACTTACATGTGCCCTGTCATAACTGTTAAACACACTGATTTTTTTAATTTAATGACATTGTGCTTTGGTACTCCTTCATTGTTTATATGATTTCTAAATTCTATAATCATTTTAAAAAAAGTTCAAACCTGAAAATGGTTTAAATTTTTTTAAGTGATTCCTAACGCCTGGCATTTGCAGATGCATGCTATAATTTTATGATTGCCTGGTAATATTGAGTTGTAGCTGATTGTACTTTATTATAAAATGTGTTTGCCATAAAAGAGAGTGGTATTCCAATGCAAACAATTAAAATAATTACATTAATAATTGCATTAACAATATTAAACGGCCGGTTAGGAATATTTGATAATGGAACTACAACAAGATTCATTACCACCCAAATAAATATTCCATAAAAAACACCTGCCAGGATTTTATTTTCTGAAAAGACTTTCATTTTAGGAAATAGCCAGAAGAAAAAGATGGTAAATGCAAATGCAATAACATAATGCAAAATAAGCCCTGAAAGAATCATCATATTCCCCCCGGAATAAGCTTCTTTACCAAAAATGCCACTCGCTATAAACTTTAAAATATCAAAAGGATTTTTTCCTCCTGTTTTAATAAAGTAGTAAATGAAGGCTGATAGAATATCTAAAGTTCCAACAATTACTCCTGCTTTTATTATTTTAAAAAATAAATTGTTCATCCGGTCCGGTTAAATTAAGGTTTTTTAGTTGCAGGCAATAGTTCACACTAACGATGACAGGCATTTTTTATTCGTCTGCCTGAAACTAATGGTAATTTAAAATTCTTATATTGAAGATATGAACAAAAGTTAATTATTAACGTCTGCCCTGCTTTTGTCAATAGGATCTAAGCTGCCGTACTTGTTATAATTAATGGATTGAGATGTTTAAATAGTAATGTAACATGCTGCCTATCTTTATGTATTATATCTGTGAGTAAAAATATTCATTAAAACCAAGAGTTATAAAAGCAAACACTAAAATGATGAAAGTAATAGTAACAGGTTCGTTAGGACACATCAGCAAGCCACTGACAATGGAGTTGGTGCAAAAAGGTCATCAGGTTACGGTTATCAGCAGCAAGCCGGAAATGCAAAAAGACATTGAAGCCCTGGGTGCCACAGCTGCCATCGGCTCACTGGAAGATGGGAATTTCCTGGTGCCGGCCTTTACAGGTGCCGATGCCGTGTATGTTATGGTGCCGCCAAATCTTACTGTGCCCGACATAAGAGCGTATTACCGGAAAATCGGCGGCAACTATGCACAAGCCATTCAACAGTCGGGTGTGAAGCGCATAGTTCATCTCAGCAGTATGGGCGCGCATTTAGATAAGGGCACCGGACTCATCCTCGGTTCCCACGATGTGGAAGGCATTCTGAATGAGCTATCAAACGTGGCTATTACGCATCTGCGCCCTGGTTATTTCTTCTACAATCTTTACCACTTTGCAGGTATGATAAAAGGGCCGGGCTTTATTGGCGCAAACTATGGTGGCGACGACAATATTGTAATGGTTGACACAAGAGATATTGCCGACGCCGCTGCCGAAGAGTTAGAAACTCCTGCTACCGGCAAGAAAGTGCGGTATGTGGCAAGCGGCGAGCATACGGGCAACGAAATCGCTCACATCTTAGGCGCCGCCATTGGCAAGCCGGATTTAAAGTGGGTAACCTATACCAATGAGCAAATGCAAACCGGTATGGAACAGCACGGAATGCAGGCACACATTGTAGCCAACTTTGTTGAAATGGGCGCCAGCATTCACAGCGGCGTATTGCGGCAGGATTATGACCTGCATAAGCCAACAGTTATGGGAAAAGTAAAGCTGGAAGATTTTGCAAAGGATTTTGCTGCTGCTTTATAAAAAGGTTGGTTGTCTTTGTACAAAGAGGCTGTCTCAATATGGGCAGCCTCTTTTCATTACAGGCTCACCATACGAAGCTAGTCTTATCTGCCAGTACCACCAGAAGGTGTCTACTTTTTGTAATTGTAAGTTTTGTTTGGCTTGTATAGCTGTGACGTGAAAGCATTTAGAAAGTCGAGGCATATATATTCATCTGCCTGGCTTACAAATGTTCATCCTTGATCTGCTGCATGAATAGAATCCAACTGGTCAGTATTGTTCCATCTGGAGGAACAGATGTTCAATAACGATCTACTGCTTAAATATTCATTCCGTCAGTCTGAATTTTTTAAATACAATGTTGTGCGTTTGTGCTTATGATTAATAAGCCTGTATCAATACATCGGTTGGAATGTTTAACTTGTTATGCAATTGGCGTATCATTTCAAGAGATAGCTTTCTTTTTTTATTCAATATTTCACTTGCCCTACTTTTCAGTCCTACTACCCTTGAGAGGTCTGCCTGATTATATCCTAATTGATCCATCCTAAATTTTATAGCTTCTATAGGGTCGGGAAGTCCAATTGGAAATTGTTTGTCTTCATACCTTTCAATAAGAATACTTAAAATTTCAAGTTCATCACCTTCTACAGATCCTTTTTTTGCATCAAAGAGGGTTTCAAGTCTTTTTATGGCTTGATTGTAATCCGTTTTAGTCTTTATTGGTTTAATTGTCATTTCTAAATTTTTGTCGCATCAATCTTGTCATAATCAGAGTGTGTCCCGATAAATCGTATCCAAACCATTTGATAGTCAAAGTTTAATTTTGTAATAAGCCTGTAATGATTCCCTTTGATATTAAACACTACCCTGTTGTTGACAAGGAGACTTGCGGCTGGATAATCTCTTTTAATGTCTTTTGTATTTTTCCATTCCGCTTTGCTCGTTTCCTGATACCATGCTTTTAGTTGTTGTTCGCAGTCTCTATGCTTCTGCCAAAATTCTCGAAGTATCTTTTTTGCAATTACTCTCAAAAAGTTGTTTTGTCAAAAGTAACAATAAGTTCCCAAAATGGGATATCAATTATTTATTTTGTGAATGAATGAGTCAAACCGCATGACGCACAACGGTAAAGCATTTAGAAAGTTGGGGCATCGATATTCGTCCGCCTGGCTAACTAATGCTCAATGATAATTAAATGTTCAAAGTTATCCTCATTGCTCAATATTGTTGAGTCCACTGGAATTAATGTCGAATGATGATCAACTGCCGAACCACTTCTTACGTCAGCCCAAATTTTTTAAATTCACTGTTGGCGGTAGTTTATCATTGAGGGTCTAAAAATGTTCCAAGAGCTATTTTACAATATCAAATGTAAATTGGTTGAATAGCTGTATCCATTATGAATAATTTAAAGTTAAAAAGTTGGTTCGGCGGTTTGCAATTACCGCACAACGTTTGCATTACCTTATTACCCGAATATACCAAATTTCTAACTCATCTGATTCTCATCCCTTCCCAATTGTCCTTTTAAATTATACGTGGCGCAAATGCACATAGTATGCAAGGATATATTTTGGAACGTCATTAGCGATTAGCTTTCAGCCGTCAGCTATCAGAAGAATATTACGCGTTAAAGTCCTGATTTCTAACGCTAGTGTAGTTACAATTTAATTATAAAACATGCTTTATCGAAGTTATATCTTATGGAATCAAAGTTGACCATAATTTATTTCATCGTCCCTAACAGGCAATGTAACTAAGTAAACGTTTAATACCCTTTAATAAATTAAGGTAGCGTACGATTTCATTTCAGCGTTTGAAAGCTACCAGCCCTGTAAGGGCATAATATATTAGCACAGGGTGAAACCCTGTGAAACAACGTTGCCATTACCCAAGCCCTGTAAGGGCGCAATATGAAGATCAAGTGCATGCCATCAAAAACAATATTACACCCTTACAGGGCTTTGTTCCATCGTCTTCCTTATTACAGGGCTTCAACCTGTGCTAATATATTGAGCCCTTTCAGGGCTGGTCGTTAAATAAATGACATTGCTCTAACGAGCCTTAATAAATGTTCATAATTAAATGGTCAGTACACTAGTGTAGTAACAATTTAGTTTTGAATCGTGATTGAAAATTTTTAAGAAGCGGATGAGCTTAGCCAGGGCGTTCCCTCCTTTAGTCGTCTTTATTCAGTACTGTTCCCATTCCAGATTTTATTAACTTAATAACATTGTTGTGGAACTTTAAATAAATTTTATTAACCTCAGGTTTATAAACAGCAATTTAGTATGTCATTTTCAAGCTTAGCTTAACACTATTTATTCTTTTACTTTATGCGCTTTAGGATAAACTTTTTTCACGGCTGCATCGGTTTTATCATCTGCTTTCTTACTTATCTTCCTGGCTTTGGTTTTAACTTCTTTCCGGACTTTCGCTTTATCTTGTTCAACTTTTTTATTCGTACCATCCTGAGAATAAGAAGCTAAGCAAAGAGAACATAAAGCAATTGCAATAAATACTTTTTTCATAAATTATTATTTTCTGTTATTAAACAATGAAAATAGAATAAAAACAGGAATAATAATTGAATAAAAAAATTGTGTTATGTTAAACTTAAATTGTCACTTTTGCTATCAGCTATCAGGAGGAAATGTAATACACATTGATCTGCTGACTGCTGACTGCTATTAGCAAATACGTCAATTTAGTTTCGCATGTTTCTTGTCAACATACTAATAAATAAACCCAATAGTATAATACTCAACCCAATCCATCTGACTATTTGCTGCCCGTTAGAAAAGAAACCAAGTAACAAGATTCCTACACCAATAAATGCAAAAATGCCTGTCCGCTTTTGCTAACTATCCTTGTAAAGATCAATCCTATTACAAAGATCAGGACAGCAAAGACAATCATTACTATGAGGTCGATAGGGTTCATTGTCTAAACTGTGCTCTATTTATGGATCGGGTTGCCTCAATAAACCAATACGCATAATCTGGTAAAATTTAACCACGGAGTAAATGCAAGAGGGAAAGAAGAGGTTTCACAGAGAATTCCTCTATGTAACCTCTTCTTTCCCTCTTGCATTTACTCCGTGGTTAAAAAATATTCAAACTTATATTACTTCTTCACCACTTTAAGTGTCTTACTGAAATTCTTCTGGTTAATTTTTAAGATATACATTCCCGGGGCATAAGTTGATGCATCTATGTCAACAACACCTGAGGAACTTACTACTTTTTTCAATAACAATTTTCCATCGAGTGTATACAAGCTTAGGTCTGTATTTTGCTGGCTTAATAAAGAAAGATACACCCTGAAATATTTAGATGCCGGGTTGGGGTAAACAGTCACGGCATTAGCTTTATCAATACTTTCAGCGTTAGCTACCATGTCTGAGAATTTATCCGTATTAGCAGCAGTCACAGCATCCTGACCACATTTAGCCGTAGTGCTTCCGGCATAATCAAAGTGAGGAATACCAAGGTTATCATTCCAGTCGATAATTGCGACATTAGGAACCGGCCTGTTAAAGAAATAAACCGTTTGAGTGGTAAATGTTGTTTCACCCGGACCGGCAATTACAGTTCCCTGTTGTGAAAACCCGTTGATCAGCCAATGCACTTCCACTTCAAATGGATTAGGATTAGATATGACCCATTTTCTTGTGTAATCAGGGTCATTTGAACATACAGCTTTTAATGAAACATTTTTTACGTAAATGTTAGGAAAATTTACTACTCCTACGGCGGCATCTGCTTTAAGGAAACCCGTACCCGTTGCCCAATCAAATCCTGTTTGAAATCCTGTAAAATACGGGCTATCCATATCAACCGTATTGGAAGACATAACACCTTTTATCTGGCTGGGCGTAATGTTGTTTATCTTCTGTGCCTCTATCATCAAGGCAGCTACGGCTGCGGCATGAGGAGCGGCAGCGGAAGTACCAAAGAAGTTAGGGAACGTATCAGTATCCTGTCTTGAATCGGAATAGAAGAAAGAAGTATTGCCACCATCAACAGAAGTGAACTCAGGTTTCTTTCTTAACACCGTGTTCATTCTTTTGCCATTACCATCAAATAGGATTCCTGTACCACCCACTGAGGAAAAGCCTTCAACCCTGGGTGTATCGCTTCCATAAGCGGGGGTTCGAATATAATTAGCTGCTCCTGTTGTAATGGCGCCTTCTGCATTTTCATGGCCAA
>JAABUK010002438.1_pt1 | contig 33314 bp, 44 predicted proteins | sample 5559141 | NCBI WGS metagenome assembly JAABUK01 (sample SAMN10711869, study PRJNA513367) | rock metagenome | isolation source: Antarctica rocks | place: Antarctica: Victoria Land, Pudding Butte nord | collected 2016-01-03 | reverse complement strand
GGGCAGGGAGGGGACGGGGTCGAAGCCGTGCACCAGCCTGAGAGAGGTGCCCACCAGGGCGTTGAAGGCCTTGCCAAACACCTTGTTGGCCACCCGCGGGGACCCAAAGGTGATGCACCGGATGTCTGCATCTGGATACTCCAGTGCAGACCATGCAGCACCTGAGCCATCAAAAGCAGCAGTTTTTGTGCCTAGTCAGAGGGTGAGTTGCTTGGTGAGCGTAGCACAGCACACAAGCTGTTCTCTGGCACGGCACAGCACAGCACGGCACGGCACAGCACAGCACAGCACAGCACAGCACAGCACAGCACAGCACAGCACAGCACAGCATGGTCCACAGGGGTCTCAGGGCTGACCTAGGGTGGCCAGAGCACCCCCCAGGGAGTGGCCGGTGCAGATGACCCGGTTGGGGTTCTGCCCCCCCGACAGCTCCTTCAGCACAGCTGCCATGTTGGTCTCAGGCTTCTCTGGGTTGCACACTGCTGCAAACTGCTGCAAGAAACCTGCATGAAGACTACTGCCATCAGCTGTTTTTGAAGCTTGAAGACAGCTTACGGTGTCATGCGTGCTTTGCAGGCACGATCATGAACACCTAGGAACAGCCAACAAGATGGAAGCTGAAAAGGTCTGTAGTTGCACACACCTGACGTGCACCTGGAGTGTACTGCAACAGAGTTGTGCTCACTGCAGCACTGCTCAGTTCACACGTTTCTTGCACACAACAGATTGCACTGATTGAATACTGCAGATCATCCATCCGCACTACATGCCTACCCATGTGGGCTTTGACGCCAGGGTAGAGCTCTTGGAGGTAGTCTATGTTGCGACTGAAGATCTTGACGTCCTGCAGGCCGTCCTGCTTGCTGGCAGTGCCCCTGAAGGCAAAGACTGCTGTGCCGCCCTCCAGCCACCCAACATGCACCTGCACCCCACACAACCCCTGCCTACATACCCTCCTGTCAGAGACTATGGAAGCAGAGACGATTGTGCTATCAGCCATCCTATTTGCACACTCAGCAGGACAGACACCCCCAGAGCAGAGATTGCCAGGCCTCCTTCAACACATCATACATCTTGACATCAGCTCAGATATTCATCTTATGCCACAGTTATATTAAATCACAAGCTCAAGAGCAGTGATGTTACATCAGCAAGCAGGACAATTGTTGCTGAGTGCTAAAGCTCATGTTGGTTGCAGCCTACAAGTGACAACAGCACCAGTGATTCTGTAGCAGCAGCTGCCTTTTTTCAACCCTTCCGCTGTGTGACACCATCACATTGTATCAGGACCCTTCCGTGTGATTGTTGCACAGCGTGCTGTGTCATTATTGCAGAGCAGACAATGTCTTGAAGATCACATACCTTTGTGTCATGGTGAATTTTGTCCTTGATCAGGCGTGTTTTAGTAATGCCAGTCTGCAGTTTGAAGGTATCCTCGTTCCTGTAAGCAGCTCCCGCCACAATGGCAGCTTGACTAATCTTGCCCATCACCAAAACCTGCGTATCATGCTGTTGCGTTACCATATTCAGAGCTGAGGTCAGGCGCATGTGACTTGTGGCAGAAGTACGGCTCTGCATGCACATCTATCTGCCATGTCAGCAAATGGTCAGCCTCAGCTAAACTCAAACAAATTGTCAAACCAGCAATGCAAAGCACAGCACATGTGCAGGCAGGGGGACTGGCAACAGACAGTGCAGGAGGCAGAGGCAGCGCTGAAGATAAAGGCAATAGGCTTTTGATAAGGGCAGGGGGCAGGGGCAGGGGCAGGGGCAGGGGCAGGGGCAGGGGCAGGGGCAGGGGCAGGGGCAGGGGCAGGGGCAGGGGCAGGGGCAGGGGCAGGGCTCCAGGCCCCTAGGGCAGGGGCAAGAGGCACAATGTTAGGCTTTACCCGCTGCAGGTTACTGAGGTGGCTCTGGTCCACCTGCCAGCTGTCCCTCTCCAGCAAGCTGAAAGCGCGAGCCAAATTTGGGTGAGCTGCCTTCAATGTAGACCTGACACCCAGATGCCCTGCAACCCACACACTCAGACACATAACACCCCTTGACTGCTGCTGTGCAGCAACTTAGACCTTGGCTGGCTATAAGTTATTGACTTGACGCAGTGGGAATCAGCTTACTGCGGCTTCCTCAAACACAAGCAACAGGTCCAATATTGAGTAATGAGCAGTGATAAGCAACGATGAAAAATGGGCGATCAGCAATAATGAGCAAGACATCAGTATTTTGCAGCTGTTATGGCTGATATGGACTGGCATCTAGTCAGGATGGTACAATAGGGATAAGCACCTTCTTTTGCTGGAATGTCATCTGGTCCCAGGGACGACCCAGCTCCCTGGACATCCTGAGAATCTCCAGGAATGGAGTCATCAATCACATGTTCAGGCAGGCTGACCCCAGGGGCAAGGGGGCCGGGCACCACCTCGCCCCCCCCATTCACCTTCACCTCCCCCAATGACACCTCAGCTTCATTCACAGCAATGGCAGCCATGCCCAAATTGTTGACTTGTTGTGATGCATCCTTCACTATGTTGTGTCTGTCTGTGTCTGTGTGCATGTCCTGGGTGGCTTGCATCAGTTCCCTTGATACTGTAGTGCTGCCAGTGCCCAGAGATGCCAAGCGCTTGTCCAGCATGACAGCAGTGACCATCTTGTTGCTGAGGCTCTCTGATGACATGCTGGATGAGTCAGCTGAAGCTAAAGCCGCAGCCGCCGCAGCAGCTGAGCTCTGAGGCATGTCCTGCTGAGGCTCAGAACCCATCTCAATGTGCATGGGAACATCAGGGGGGGTACTCCCCTTCCCCTTCCCATGACTAACCCCTGCTGGGCTGTCTCCTGGACTGTTAGTCATAGTCCCCATGGAAGGCAGCTCCCCTGAGATGAGGTAAGCATCATCTTCAGCCAAAAGCCCATCACCATTTGCTAACCTGGCTGATTGCTCTGCAGCCAAACCTCCATGACCACAGGCAGCAGTTTCATCACCACTGCCGGCTTTGGGTTTAGATCTTGGGATGAGCCTGCCAAACCTGGTGAAGGCTGACACCACTGCAAGCTTGCTGACTGTGAGTGTGTCCACAAACAGACTGCTGGCTCCTGATCTCATGTATGCCATCAACCCTGCAAAGCACATTGCTGTGTCAAAAAGCAAGCATGATAGCAAACTGTGATCCTGTGCATCTACTCTGCATATTGTCAGGGCAAGGCAACAAGGTACAAGCTGTGTCAAAAGCTTCCTGTGCACTGCCTGTCCTTGCCAATGTTGACATTCATGCAATGCCAACCTCAGTCTGATCAATGTAGACAGTTTTATCAGTCGATGCCAGCATTCCATATGAGCAATGCAATCCAAGTTTTGCATCAGCAATCCAAGCGTGTGCGTTGCCGAACATAATGACAGTTCACGACACCTTTTCTGCTTGACCAGATTCATTGCCAAGGCTAGGTAACAGGCCTGTAGCTGATCCTTGCCAAAGACATTGACATCGACCACATGCGCATGACTGTCAACATGTATTGCTAGGCCAGGTACCTGTGGGTTGCTTGGAAGAGATGCCTGGCTCATCATCACCATTGTCAACACTGTCCATGGTCTCAGTCAAGGATGCTGTTGAGTCACGACCCAAGCTGTCCTGTGAGCGCAGGCTGCTTGAGCGCAGGCTTGACCCACCAAAGCTGCTTTGAGTGTCGAGCTTTGCTCTGCATGCCCCCTCTGCAAGACCAGTAGCAAGGTCACAAGACAATACACCTAGCGCTGGCAGACGGCAAAGTGGCACTCTTGCTTGCAGATGGACAACCACACAGACAGGCTTACAGACATGCAGATATGGGAATAGACCTAAATCCAAGTCGAGCGTTTTCTGCTGACTTCTACTTACTGCGGAACTTATAGTACTACATAGGTGATTGGCTTTTGCCAAGCCTTCACAGCAAGGGATTATGCGCGTGACAAGACAAGGAATGCATATCATGCATACCTGTTGCCCTCTCTCTGTCCGATTGCACCTTGCAAGTGGCATACAATGCGCCAGAGTAGCCGGTGAAAGCATGATCTCCCAGATCAGCAATGGGAGCAATCTGACCCTTTGATTGGGAGCCAAATCTCATGGAATTCCCACATAGGTACACTGCTCCGTGCACATGTTCGAGGCCTGTTGCAGCCAGAGCTGTGGGCACAGGGTCTCGCCGGAACATGACTCTGTAGCTGATGCCTACCAGCCACCTGAACAGGCAACTGCCCCCTAAGAATACAGCTAGAGATGCAGATGGTATTGATACTGGACTTGCTCAAACACACCTCTGAGGCTTTTTGGGTCAAGGTCTGAATCACTGGGTTACATGAACAGTGGAAGCAAACAAAACATGTCCTTGTCATCACAGCAATCTGCAGTGCTGAACAATCTTGGTCATGCAAGCAGAAGTGGTAGCACGGTACTCACTTGAAGGATGCAGTGAAAGCAGTGTTGCCCACAGCTGGGGCGCCAAAGGAGATGCAGCGCACATCTGCAGCCGGCCACTGGACTGCTGCCCAGGCTGCAGTCAGTGTAGTCACAGAGCCTGCTGCACAGAAGGCCACACACACAATCCTTCTTGGGTTGACATCACCTACACACCATCACTTCATCTTCAAGCGTACACACATGTGGCAGCTGAAGATTCAGTCAGGGCTTGCAATGGCCAAGTAACATGTATTTCGCCTGGGTGTGAGTGTACTGTTGTAACTGTACCAACAGGTACTGATCTGTACCAACACAGTTCTGTACTGATAGGTAAACTAAGTGGGGTGCAACACCAGATGAGGAGAATGTGTCATTATGTGGAGGACGCAGAGGAAGTTAGTCTTTAGCCAAAAATGGTCCTGTGCAGCATGATGCTGCTGTGTATTGCCTTTAGTTAGTTACACTGCTGTCAACAGTCACACAAGCAAGTTCATATCAATTCTGAACGGCACCAAGCACTCTGAACATACAGTGACAGTGCTCTGCTGGCGTCGGTACAGATGATAAGTACACTGCATGTGGTCTTGACATGTAGGCATGTCTGCAAGCAAGCCGTTGAAAGGCTGACCGATGGTGTGTTTGATGAGTGACTTGAGGTCTGTTCCGCCATCTTGTGGGTCCACAAAGGCCTGGAATACGCGCAGGCAGTTGACCTCCACCTGAGCTTCACTTGCCAAGTGTGCTAACCAAGGTGGCGACGCAAGCTTGGCTTCCCTCATGCCTGTCAAAAATGTGAAGTCCATGATCTGCAGCAATAGCATGATGTCAAAGCATGTGTGTGACAAACCAGAGTGGCGTATCATGATGGTCAGACAGCTGCAAGTCTAGGATGTGCAGCAGCGGTGGTCTTCAGTAAGTTAAGGAGAAGGCAGGTCTAGAATGTCTCTTGACGATTCAGGACCGTACACGTACGAACTTTGCATTGGCTAAGCAAACATACACAAAGAAGACTGCAACATCAGCACACAATGCTTCACAATGTCAGACCACAGAGCACCTACTTTACAGGCAGATAAGCAAAACGTCGGCATCATGATTGGAGGCAAAGAAAGCAGCAGCAGCAACATGTGTCTAAAAGTGGTAAGTTCTCACCCTGCAAGAGAGCACCAGTCGCGATTTGACCTCGTCCCAAGCCACAAACATCGTAGATTTGTTGGGTCCTGAATGACAGCAAGTTTTTGTCATTGAAAGTGCCGCAGCGAAAGCATGATCGCGGCGCTTGCGACAATGTAGCGTGTGTTCGTAGCCTAGCACCTTGCAGAGAACCAAAACGCGTGAATATATCGCTGGCGTCGTCGACCAAGCAGCTTCTCATGTACAAAAAACCCTCTTGAATTTTGCTCAGGATCGGGCTGCTCAAGTCTTGCAGGTGACCGTGGTCCTGACCGAGGTCCATCAAGGTCCTGTTCAACTGCTGCAACACAGAACAAAAGTTCGGGGAAACGTGCTAGTCATCGAATGCGTGCGGCGCTCCCCATCGCATTCGCAATCTTCATATACATAAGCCAAGGAGCCGTCAGCACCTAGTTGCAAACCTGCAAAGGTCTCGGCAGAAGTGATCACTGCGCTTGCCAGAACACCCAGCTGCAGATACTGGCGTGACGAAACCCGACACCGCAAGCACAACTCGACAGATCAGGAGGTTTCCAGCGCCGGGGTTTGCAAGTGCGAGCAGGCCATCTTGTGCTTCCGGAAGAACTTCGCGAGCCTTAGCAATTCGTTTATCCATTAGCCCATTCAACCTTGCCAGGCGAGGACTTCGGGATGTTTGAGTCCCCATAGGAGCCTGAAACACCTGGAGACTTCATTTCCTGAGTCATGCATTATGCATGTGCATTATGCGCTGTCCAGTCGCGCTTCCGCGGTCTCTTGCAGGTATTGCGCAATGGTCCGCTGCCTGGCCCTGTTCACAGATGTGATTAAGTGTTTGAGTAGGCTTTAGTTTAGTGTATTGGTTCGGGCCCTGGTGTGCACGTTGCCAACAAGTTCTTCTTGGAATTCCAGCACCTGTCAGGTGTCAGTGACTACTGTAAGAGAAGAAGCTCATTCACTCTGACTACTGAAATCCGTCAAGTGAGGTGTGGCCCAGCTGAAATGCTGCTTGCAATTACAGTTATAACTGCACGGTAATTACAAGCCATGCAAGCAATTGTATGTTTAAAACTCAAAAGCACAACAGCTATGCAAGCATGACGTGCCAATAAGCTGGTGTGGTGTACATGACACGCTACACGCAGATGGTCTACTGTTGGAAAGCCGGAATGACGTACTACGTAATAAGTGGTGCTCAAACGTCATCCTTTCGTATCACCAGAGCAAATCAGCCAAAGCTGAATTCAAATTTGTTACTGAGCTGACACAAACGTACAACGCTGGTCATTGCCATATAATGACATCTTGAGTTTGGATATCAGCAGAAATACTTTGCAATACAGAACTTCGGAAGTCCTAAACAATACAAAACCACCGATGGTGATGCGCTTTGGGGTAATGCTCAACACATCATCTTCACAAACATATTCACCAAAATTGTCACCTAGCCAAGAAGAGCTGTGAAAACGTGCCCACACACTGGGATGAGCATCTAAGGAGATGCTCTTAATGTACAACAATCAGCAACACATACTCAGCTTCAGCCACTAGAAATGCTGACAAAGATCTGATGATGACTCAAGTACTCAAGATGAATGATCATCAGCATAGTGACAGCTAACACACAAAGACAATGTACAGAGCCAGTTTGTACATTGTCTCTCTTGATACTGCAGAACTATCACTCTTCATTCAAACCTTAGACGGCTTGTGATGCACCATGACCCATGTGCTGATGCTGTTTTGCATGGTTTTGCCCCAACATCATGCTGCAATCTGAGCCCTATTCAAATTACTATCATTGTGCACCATGCCTTGCTTCATGGCAGCTGGAACAAGGTCAGGCTGATCCAGATTAGCACTGCCCCAGCATGCCAAGAAGTTGCCAGCCCATACATGATCTGGCTCGTCATTGCTCTTTCTCTTCCCAGACTTTGAAGTCACAGGAGATCCTGGTGATGCAGCAACCCCTAGAGCATGAAGACAAAGACTCAGAGTTTGCCTGGACAGACATGTAGGTTCATTGCTGGAGTTACATACCATGATTGTGACACTGGATATGGTTTAGGATATGTGCCTCAGCAGCTGAGACACACATGTGATAGTACTAATCAAAAGCCAAATCGGGCGTCTCATGTGATGATCTTGTCAGATGATCTTGTCAAATGATCTTGACAAATGATCTACAGCATGACAAAGAGACAAACCCTTGCAGAGAAAATGCGTTTACAGGCAAACAAGCAGATTGTGCATGATCTCACCATTTGTTGAGGGCTGGCTGGAAGTTTTGCCCCACCCAGTCACACTGCAGACATTCTCACACATCTTCTTGACAGGCTTGGGGGCGAAGAAGGACGGAAGGGACTCCAGTCCACCAGGCATGTGCCTGTAGATTCCCTTACTGTACTTCATCATGCCATGGTCGCTGACTGTAGAGCGCAGCATGGTGTGCCAGGGCCGGTGCTTCAGCAGCAGATCATCTCTCTTGATGTGGATCACTCCTGGCACATGCTTGTACCTGAAAGGTGCACTGTGCCAGGTTAGCATGGAGCCGAAGGCAAATCAATATGGCACATAGCGCAATCATTGATGTGTATCACTGTACTTTGATATTCGGGTTTACAGAATGCACACAAGGTTGACAGAATGTACGCCTAAACACACAGCTTGACAATGCCGAGTCACAGCAACAACCAACAACACAACAGGACTGATATTCCTTTCACTGCTTTGGAGGGCATGGAAAGGCTTAGGCACTTGCTGAAAATAGCATATGCATTCGAGCGTTTTCTGTGGCTGTCTGCAAGTGCTCTATCTTGGCTTGTGGGCAGTCCCGTTTGGTGAGTGCTATGTTGGTATGCAGTCTGGTGTTTCTGCATCTGCTGTGGTGCTGCGTTTCATACCAGAGACAAGTAGCCAGCACAACATGCAAGCATACTGTTGTTCAGCGAGCACAGCAAAGTTGCTGAGGGAGCCTTACATGAGTGATGGAGAGGGAGGCTCACATGAGTGATGGAGGCAAAGATGGGTTTGGGCCAAAGCCGTGCAACAGTCTTACTTCATGGCAGGTTGTGAAGAAAGTCTGAGTGGAAGGGCTTACATGAGGGATGGGGGCAGGGAGGGGATGGGGTCGAAGCCGTGCACCAGCCTGAGGGAGGTGCCCACCAGGGCGTTGAAGGCCTTGCCAAATACCTTGTTGGCCACCCGGGGGGACCCGAACGTGATGCACCGGATGTCTGCATCTGGGTACTCCAGCGCAGCCCATGCAGCACCTGTTACATGGCAGTCCATCAGTTGATCATTTGTCAAGTTGCGGAAGGTTATACCAGCAGTGCTTCAAGCAAACAAATGCCAGCTGTGCAGCCAAGCAAGCAAGCACAGCGCAGGCTGTGGTGACACCTGTGCTTGTATACTCACATGCAAACACAAATCCAAGTGGAAAGAACCGTATGACAGCATGCCACAGTGCAAAACAGGATGATGTGGGGCTGAGCAAGGTGGCAACTGTGTCCCCAAGGGTGTAAACTCAGCACAGCATAGCACAGCACAGCAGCTAACCTAGGGTGGCCAGAGCGCCCCCGAGGGAGTGACCGGTGCAGATGACCCGGTTGGGGGTCTGGCCCCCCGACAGCTCTTTCAGGACAGCTGCCATGTTGGTCTCTGACCTGTCAGGATGGCACACGGCCGCAAACTGCTGCATGAAACCTGCAGTTGCACCTTTCCATGTCACCATTGTGACGCTGCCACTATCCCACATAGTCAGCTGTGTATGAAATGGTAGTCTTGGAACTCCACAAACAAAACAATCAGCGTGATGCAGGTGGCATCAGGCTAATTCAATGCATCACTGGATAAGGCAAGGGCTAGCAATGCAATGAAAGGTACGATGCCTGAATTGCCTGACACAGGTGTCCATATGTGTCTGACACTCTTCACAGTGCCATTTCATCAACAATTCTGCCAAGTTCTTGCCCATACCTAGATGGGCTTTGACGCCAGGGTACAGCTCTTGGAGGTAGTCGATGTTGCGACTGAAGATCTTGACGTCCTGCAGGCCGTCCTGCTTGCTGGCAGTGCCCCTGAAGGCAAAGACTGCTGTGCCGCCCTCCAGCCACCCCACATGCACCTGCACACCCCACACAAGCCCTGCCTACATACCCTCTTGTCACAGCCCAAAAACACGAAAGACAGTTGTGCTATCAGCCACCCAACATGCAGCTGCACATCAGCAATGAGACATAGAAACACCGAGCTACGCAATAAGGTTGTGAACAAGGCAAGTCAGACGGGCTGTTGTTGCAGTAGACCAGGGCTCCAGTTCGGTGACGTGCGCCGTACCTTGGTGTCATGGTGCTCCTTATCATAGATAAGGCGTGACTTGGTGATGCCTGTCTGGCGCTTGAAGGTCTCATGGTTCCTGTAGGCAGCTGCTGCTAGGATGGCAGCCTGACTGATTTTACCCACCACCAGTATCTGCACTTACAACAGCAGATGCAGGTTCAGCCAGGTGAGCAGCCTTCTGGCACACGGTGCATGATTGGGAGCGCGAGGCTGAGCAGTGCGCATTTCACACCAGCACACAGCACTGACACATGTGACTTGCTTGACACACACAAAGATGACATGCAATACTGGGAAGCTTGTAACTATTAAGACTTCAAGCAGACTTCAGGTAAGTACAGCACAGCACAGCATGCAAACTGACCTTCTGGAGGTTGCTCAGATCCTTCTGATCCACTCCTGAGCTGTCTCGCTCCTCCAGACTGAAGTTGCGCGTCAGCTTCCTTGCTTCCTGTTGACTAGAGGCCTCGCCTGAAGTCAAATTTGGCTTTGTCAGGCCACCAGAAAAAGAAGAGGTGAATACAGCATGCACATACCCACACCATTGTACCAGGATCAAAGACCGCTCTTTGATCATTTCAAACGCACAAACGCAGTGCAGGAATGTAATGCAACATCTTTTGCAAGCAGGCAGCTTGGCTGACCTTGCTCATCAGGATTTGCACTGAGGCCATCAAACCCCAAAGACCCCTCCTCGATTTTGTGAAGGGGGCCCACATCAGACCCTTGAGCTGCAGCTTCCATGTCAGCTGCAGCAGCCATGCCAGCACTAACAACCTGGTCTGGGGATTGGGAACCAACCCACTGCTCGCCAGGCTCGCCACCATAAGCTGAGCGCGCAATGCCTGCTGAGCCTGCTTTGCTGTCCTCACCATTTGAACCATCCTGCGACCTGCGTGCTGTGCTACCCTGCCTGTTCAAACTGTGTCGCAGACTGCCTGCTGAGCCTGCTGTGCTGGCCTCTGCATTTGAACCGACCTGCGGGCTGTCTGAAAGTGCCATGCTGCCTTGGGGCAGGATGCTGTCAGATGACGTTCTGTGTGAACCATTTGCTGGCTGTGCATCTGGTGTCATGTTCATCAGCTCTGGTAAGGTGTCCTGCCAGAGTGGGCTGTCAGCAGTAGCCAGACCCTTCTCAACCATGACAGCATGGATCATGTCGCGGGCAACCTTACCACAGTTCACAACGTGTTCAGGAAACTTGCCATCAACTCCTTGAACCCCCGGTTCAGGCATGTTACCTGCAACAATAGGGATTACATCACTTACTTGCAACAATATCACTCATGTGATACTGCAGAATTAACAGGCTCCAACATGAAGCATGCTGGCACAACAGCTTGCAGCCACACAAGGCTACTTGGATGTAGTGCCTTGCAGGAGTGCATGCAAGTGGATGTATGCCAGCAGGTGTTGAGTGCATGCCAGCAAGTCTTTGAGGCATGCCAGCTGTCGCCATACCTGTGAAGCCTGCGATGTATTGGCCATGTTGTACTTGAGTTGGCAACACATCCTCTGCCATCAGAGCATTGGACCTGGCTATTTTGCCGGCAGCCAAATCTTCGTCGTATTCAGCTGCTCCATACATAGCCCTGTCCAAATTGCTGTCACTGTTGGCAGAAACAGAGGGCCTGTCACTGAAGGCTGTGTCATCATCACTGTTGCTGCTGCTGCGTCTGGACTTTGAACCAAGCTTTCTGAGAGCTGAAACAGTAGAGGCAAAGGCTGACTTGCTGACAGTTGCTGAGTCTGTGACAATGTTTCCCATGCCTGCTCTCATGAAAGACGCCAAGCCTGAAGTACAAGAATGAAGAGTGTGAATGCAGTGTCAATACGTACAGGTGAGCCCCTGTTACATGCGTACATGAAAATATTGCTATGTAGTGCACCCTGCCTGTTGCTGCAGGATCAAAAAAAGATCAAGGCATGTGCGGTGTAGATATGAGGATGTACCAAATGAGCAGCACCATTTTGTTTGCCTTTACATTGACCTGGAACACGTATGAAACTGTACAAATGTGCATCTGTCATTGCAGACCCAATGTCATGACACGGCAGGATTGCCACTTGCTCCTGCAATGCTCCACATACCTTTCAAGTGAACAAGACATGATGTAGCATCACTGCTTGTGTTCTACACAAATGTTTGCAGCGAGCATTGCATTATGTGCATGGTAAACTGCAGTTGGTGCTTGGCGTATCGAATTTCTCTGTCATTGACTGGTGAGTCCCCTGACAGTTCCCAAAAACGCTTAACGCACATCGATTGAGTGCTTGATTGCGCACCTGTGGGTTCCTGGCTGATGTCCAGGTCATCATCCAGACTGTCACTAGCACTACTCACAGACTCTCGCATAGACACTTGTGACGTCAGCATGCCCTGAGCAGCAGGTGCAGCAGCCCTGGCAGCAGCTTCCGCAGCAGCTGCGTTTGCAGCCGCATTGGCAGCTGCCACAGCCTTCCTCCTCTTGCGCTTCTCTATGGGGCACCTCAGCACACACTGTGCCCCAAGTTTGGCTCTGCAGACTCCACCTGTAATGCAAACTGCCCTCTTTCAGCCAAGCTTTAATGGTATTTGAAGCTACTTATACAAACAAGCAACACCAGAGCTGAAAAGTGCTGAGATGAAGGCTTCTGAAGCATGACTGTTAGCTTACTTTGGACATACAGTAAGGCTTGCTGAGCTGTGCAAACCTGACAGGCTCCTCCTGCTGAGTGAGTGGCAGAAAGAGAGTGACAATGAATGCAGTGATGGCGACAGCATCAGAGTTGCCACATATCATACAGCACTCAGAATAGGCATGTGTTGCATTTGCCACACAAAACACAAAAGAAAACCGTGACCTCAGTGATCAGTCAGGCGACAACACATAGCACTTGTCAGTACTCTTTTCTTCCAGCTGATCAAAGCCATCATTGCTCTTCTCAATCCTAGAACATCTAGTTTACTTCAGAAACGTGATTCCTACACTAGTAATCTAAACTCAGAAACGTCTGGGGACAGTAAAAACACCATCCAATATTATGGAGATGTTTTAGCTCTCTGTGATTTTGGGTAGTGTAGGTCTATACCTGCTGCTTGCTCTCTGTCAGACTGGCGCTTGCAGTTGGAGGACAAAGCCCCCATGTAGGCCTGGGCAGAGTGGTCCCCAAGGTCTGCTTTGGCCAAGTCAGCCTTGGGCTGGCAGCCAGGGCGCATGCTGTCACCACAGATGTACACTGCTCCATGTACATGTTTCAGTACGCTGGTCTGCGCTGTACTCTGAGCTGGGATGGGGTCCCGCCGGAACATGACTCTGTAGCTGATGCCTACCAGCCACCTGCAATGGAGCATTCAAAGGTCACATGTTGGACAGGGACTTGAGCAGAGAAGAAAGCATGTACTGCGTGAGACAATCTGCTGCAACTCACACTCACACTTTATGCGTGGAAAGTGCTCTGCAGCAAGAACATGTTTGGTCGTCAGATCGTGTGCTTGTACTGCGGTTTGGCTATAATGGTGATGCATCAAAGCACTTTCTGAATGATACTGTGATACAAACTGCAAGGTAAAAAGAATGAGCACTGTGTGTGTTATGTGAGCCTGGTTTGCAGTGTGCTGTAGAAGGGGACTGCTCACTTGAATGCTGCAGCAAAGGCTGCGTTGCCAAGCGCAGACGCGCCAAATGAGATGCAGCGCACATCTGCAGTGGGCCACTGGATTGCAGCCCAGGTAGCAGAAAGGGTCGCGACTGAGCCCCCAACACAGAAGCCCACACACACAATACGCCTGGGAGCCACATGACCTGCATTCAAACATGCAGGAGAATAGAACAGTGGGCAGCTATCAACAGATGCTGCAGAGGTCACCATTCAATGTGTCCACACTCAAGTTCTGACTAAAGGCTAGTGTCGCTGACTACAGCATCAGCTTGGCGGAAGGGGACGTGATGCTGGCGATTACTAAGATTGTGTGAACCAGGATGCCTAGCCCAACACATCAACAGTGACCTATGTTAACCCAGTGCAGGAGGGGATGGCAGCAGAAAGATCTGGCCAGGCAACAGGCTGGTGATTGATGGGGGGAACAGCACAGCAGTTGGCAAGGACAAGGGGGTGAAGAGGGTGAAGGGCGTTAGAGGAAGCCCTGTAACTCAAGATTGGCCATGCAACTACGAATGGACAGATGAGCCAAGTTGGGCCAGAATTAGGCCCCATCATAATGTGACAAAGCCTAGCGCAACTTGACTGTCTGAGTGTGGTGCAACTCACCGGTCATGTCATCAATTATGGCCTTCAAGCCCGGCGAGGAGCCTTCAGAACTGACTAGCGAGTCAACAACCGCAAGGCAATTGACCTCAACCTCAGCGTCGCTTGCTAAATGCTCTAGCCAGGTCGGTGTTGCTAGTCTTCCTTCTTTGATCTGACCTACCAAGTCAAAGTTGACCACCTGCAGTGAGGGGAACGAGTGTCATTAATCTCATAAACAAGCAGTGCAAACCATATTTTGTGAATGCAGCAAGGAGGCTGAGGGAGCAAATGCTGGCATGGCAGCAACAAGGCATCAATAGCACTTATGATGTGAAAGTTTATGGGTGTTGCAGCTTTTATCACCCAGCTCACCTTGACAACTAATACCAGCCTGGCCTCAGCCTTGTCCCAACCAATGCTGAGAACGCTGTTATGTGCTCCTGTGGGTACAGCTGAGTGTAAGGCCTCTTGACAAAGCACTGCTTTGCATTCTTTACTAGTAGAAGTTCAAGTCTTATGGCTCAAACCTTCGACCGCCCGAAAGCTGGTGAACTCGTCATTGGCTTGGCCGGTTGCAACAGTTCTTATGTACAGAAAAGCCTGCTGGATTTTGCTTAGGATAGGGCTGCCAAGATTACGGATTTCGCCGTGCTCTTCCCCAAGGTCTTTCTTGCTGACCGACATTGTTGCTGCCAAGGGTGAACGGCGGTAACCAGCAAGCTCGACTCAGCAATGAGTGAAATTCCGAAGCTGCGCTTGGCTGCAGTCGCGATCAGTCAAGAGGCGCCACCTGCGAGATAGCGATTACGGTCCGCTGTGCTGAGTATCGATACAAAGCTTGAGATAGGTGGGGACGTTTTTGCCGTGCGTTGCCTTCTTCTGTCGTACCTAGGAGGGTTGCGGACTTGCAAGCTATGTCCGCCAGTGCTCCGCCATACTCTTCTCGAAAAGGGCCTCGAAGAGGTTGACATCCAGGTTGACATCATGGATTGCCTAATGCTTGACGTCACTGCATCCCTGGGGATTGCAAATTTGTGTCTGGGTCCGAGATCACTCACTTTCATGACGCATCCCTTCTTCTTAAGCTGCTCTCCATACACACAAAACAGGGTTTTCGCTGTTTTATTTACTCGTTTCCAGTGAGAACGCAAGAAATGAACGGACAGCAGGACAAATCACAGATCAACAAAGTCCAGCATGAAGCATTTTCAATCTTGCAAATGACCTTCTTGTGACAGGCACAATATTCCATTAATTCCAGCATGAAGCCCTTTCAATGTTGCAAAGACCAACTGCAAAGTATGAGTTCAAGCCTGGAACAGCAAAAGCACAGGACTATTCAATGATTGAAGACACAGCCAATACTACGTAGTTGTATACGCTGACACGGCTGTTGAGTCGTGCTTGTGTTATCTGGCTATCGCTAGATCCCTAATCCTAGACAGCAACATAGGGGATGTAGTCTCAGAGACATCTCGAGCTTCATCCTGCTCCTCTGCATCATTGACAGCCTGCATTGCGCTTCAAATTTCAGCTACCTATCTCGACTTTCCAACACAAAACAGAAGAAAGTGTGAGCAGCACCCTCGCAAGATAAAAGCGAAGCATCAAGCAGCAGTGTGTTTCTTCTCCTGTGCAGTGAACAAACACACACTTGCTCCAGCATACAAGTTGGGCCTGAGAATGTGCTACAACGTGACAATCATGAGTTGTGCTACAACAAGCTGATCATGAGTTGTGCTACAACATGATGATCATGAGCTGTGCCCAGCAATGAGCCATGTAGTTGCAAAATGTAGACTGCTCACAGGTCAAGGGCCCAGAAACACCCAGTTTCATGCAAAACATCCTCACCATGATCTTCCTGTCTCCTGAGTCAGGTGTGGTGTCCAACCAGTACTTGGTGGGCGTGTACTCCCGACCAGTCAGCTCCTTTGCCACCTCTATATCGCTTTGACCACACAGGTTGAAGACTGGCTGGTAGTCTGACACCTTGGGCCTACAAGCAATGCCATGTGTCACAAGGTGTCAAAAGCAGAGGTCTACTCACGCTGCAGCTAGCTGAAAACATGCGTGATGTGCAACATCTTCGCCATGCAAACATGCTTACAAATAGCAGCTCAACAGCCATAGACTACAACAGTAGTATCAATCAACAGAGTGCTTGAGCTGGCATATGCATTGACACCAGGCTTGAATGCAGTTTTGCTAGCAGACTTCATTGGTCAACACAGGGGCGGGCATGCAGCAAGCTGCCGGGTGGACACTTACAAAAGGCCCTTCAGATTTGGAGACACCAGCTCCACAATGATTGGAAAGCGGCAAATGGGAGACTGGACGACCTGCATGACAGCATCAGTAATGAATACGTCGGTCTAAAGCATTAGGCTGTAGCATGTCCCCCAATCTTCTGCTTATCGATGATCTCACATCTTGAACTGTACTGGGCACGCAAGTCAGCCTCTGTATACGTGGGGAGATGAGCTTGCTTAGAGCGTCCAGTGTGCACGTCACTACCAGGATATGCTGATGGAGTCAGAACAAGTGGGCTGGACAAACGGAAGACCACATCTGCTGGTTGACCAGGTGTGCCACACAACAGGGCGATACCTTGTGGACCTTGACACGCACTTCAGTAAAGAGTTGCATAGTTTCATAAACCTCCTGAACCCAATACTGTTCCTGGATGGGAACCAATCTGCACCCAGAAACACACACATGTTGTCTGCCATTTGCCTTGTCAAAATCACGAACTCAGGCGCAGGAGCATGCTGCAGTTAGACATCATTAGAGGTAAGAGGTAGCAGTCTATGCGTTGACCATGAAGTAAAGGTCTGAAGAACCTGAACTGTAATCCAGTACTGATGCACATGTCAGCCAGAAGGTATACTTGATGGCACAACCTTGATGCAGGCAGCCACAACTTGACACAGATTTTAGACGTCTTGCAACTCAGTAGCCTTTGGGTTCACACATAAACTAACTGAAATGCACAGTTGGGCATGGCATCTCCTAACAGACTTACGCGTCATAGTCTGCACCAATGTCAATCTGTGCACCATGGTACAGCATGCACCGGGAGATTGTTCCTGTTAGCTCTTGCCCTTCTTGCAAGTCAGTACTTGCCAGCTGCAAAGCACCATCAATTGGTCAGCACTGTCTGACAGCATTGTGAGACCCTGCAAACTGTGCAACGTGACTGTCTGCTTGACCTGGGCTGCAACATGCTATCAGCAGAGAAGGTATAAAGATGACTTACTCGACCCTCCCCAAAGTGCTTGGCAGAGGCATCCTCATTTGGTATGACTGTTGCTTTTCTCAGCTTTTTCTTCTCTTGGTTCCATCCCCCTGTTGCACACAGTGCGTCGTCAGTCAGAAGGTGGCACAACCTTGCAAGCAAGATGTGAATCTTGTGCATGGAATGAGCACATACCAGGAGGTTCAGTGAACCAGTACTCGGTGTCAGCTGGTTCAATGTCGTCTGAAAATAAGGCATCCTCATATGTCGAATCTACCCTTCTTTCCAGTGGACCTAACTCTGGCTGAGGGATCTGCAGCTGATCTAGCTCAATGATGTCGGGGTCAAATTTTCCCCACAGCTCTGGGTCTCTCATTTCTTCACCAGTGTTTGTGACTTTGCAAGGAGGAACTGGACGCGACCCTGCAGCAAATATTTTGCCTTTATGCATGTCTGGCACTACTTCAGCGAATATCCTATTTTTGAAGTGTGAAAGGCTCTACCGTTTCGAACAACAACAAAATGTATCACCTTGAGTGTGCCTGCAGCCAGATGGCCCACAATATCCCTCACGAGGGCCAGGTCTGCAACCCTTGACAAGTCTAGAGCGCGGCTGAAAGGGTGAATTGGGTCTGCTGCAGCTTGCAGCGTCTGCTGCACCAACACACGTTCTGTCCATTGATACAACCCTGCGTTGCTGCCACAGAGAACGCGCAGCTTGCGAAGATGTGTGATCGAGTCAAAGTCAGCAGCTGTTGAGTACTAATTGCCGCCGCAGAAGCAGCTGCGGTTACCCAATTGTATCGCTCCTGCTCGAGTATGTGCAGTGCTGCACCCTTGCACTGACATTATGAAACTGGAGCAACTGATGCCCAGGTCTCGGCATTCCAAGGATGAAATGAAAGGCAAAGAGAGACGAGGTGCTTACTCATCAGACGCCGCAAGCAGTCTTATCGGCAGGGATGACGGCAATTTCTTGGATCTTGAGGCTGACAGAGAATTGATGGAAGGTATTGAAGGCCCTCACGTAGCAGAGAAAAAGGTGGACCAGAATTTCAACAACAAATTTGATGATGATTTCGATGAAGACGATATGAAGCTGTCCTGAGTGCTGAAGGTCAGGATGTATCAGCTTTGGCAAGCACCAAGGCCGCTGCTGTTGCACAACGCAGTGCTTGCACAAAAGCACCATGTGCTGCTGCTTCAAAGTTCCGCAATATCGTCCAACCACAATGTGCCATTGCACCTGCCTTTTGCACTTGACTTTCTTGTCTTTTCTCATAGAGTTTTTATATGCTTCTCAGCACTTTAGTCAGGGAATGTAGTGTAACTGACTCATCCCACAGCCTTTGCCTGCACAATGTTGTTTTTCTTTCTTTGTTTCCAAAATTCTTCTGGAAGTTTGTGCTGGAGGAGCCTGTGTTATGGTGCAAAGCAGATGCCTTAGCGAATCAACGCGCATGTGCCAAGGGAGATTGGACAAACCAGGATGGGCTGTAGATTGCTAGCTTGCATATGCTGAACTAACACTGCTTGCATGTTGCTGTTATGTGCCAAGTGCCAGTTGATCACTTGCACTTCAGAATTCACAAGCAATATTGGACAATTCCCATGACTTGTTCAAGAAATCCAAACCACTACAAGAAAAGGAAGTGATGGCCTGCCTGCATGGTGTAGCATGTCACAGCAGGTGCATGTGTGCCTACCTGACTAGTGACCTTCAGATTGTTTGGTTATTTGTCAAGGTTGCTAAGCAATGTAGAATTTGGGTGTATGACTAAAGGCCTTCCAACAAGAGGCCGCCACTTATGCGTCGGTTTCAAGATTCATAAACTTTGTCAACAATGTATTCTATCGATACACATACTTACAGTGTCAGATTTTGGAAGCCGGTGATTGTAATTTGGTCATGCATGCACGCACGCACACACGTTTACTCTTATTTATTCTTAACTCTATCATTCTTGGACTCTAGAAGACTCATAGAATTTTCTTCTGCAACCTTGGAGTCACAGATTTCTGCATACAGACTGTATACATACATTCCCCTTCTGCATATATACATACCCTGCAGTACTGGTAATCTAAGGCAGAAGCTACAGGGGTCTAGCCCTGATTCATAGATGCTCTAGGCCTGATGCTACAGAGGACTCAAGCAGATGCTTCAGAATCTTGCTACGAACTATACAGACGTTATCTCCAGGACTGTCATGTGTGCACAATTGTATCCTTGCAAGGATCGTTTTCTTGGTCTAATGATGAAAAACTCCGAATTTCCTGCCCACAGAGTACTGTAGCTCTGCAGAATCTTGGAGAAACCCTATATCCTTATATCAACGTTGCATGGCTTCCCGCTGCCTTGATCAAACTATTGCTGCGTGGGACGTGTATCTGAGATCCAATCTATCAAGGAAACTATTGCTGCGTACGAACCATGACAGATGTATAGCTTTGGATATTTGATGGCGTTACGATTTAGATTTCAAGAAGTGACCTAAAGCGAGCAACTGAGAGCAGAATTGGACTTTTGACGCCAGGTAAGACTTCTGTCTTTATCTTCACTCTGGAGATAGTGCGCGTCCGCCGCTGACTCTGTGACACTGGTGCTGTTCGCGTTTTATAGACGAACTGACAAGTGCATCTTGACTTGACGTCGTGTCAAGTTAGTTCCTTACTCTTGCAGCGCTGCTCACTGTCAGGTAGACTGTTACGACGCTCAGCAGGTATGTTACTGGCCGTGTGCGAACTCGGCAGCGACACTCACAGCCCTTCGTCGCAACTGTCGCTGCGGTCGTGTTTGTGCCCTTTTACAACGATCAGGCTGCCAAATTTGGAGGCGGCATTCGGTTGCCCCAAAGGCAGTAAAACAAGTAAGTTTTGTATGACTTGTTTTGCAGGTCAACAGTCCTCCAGGAACAATGGCCACTTTTTTCAACAAGAAAAACCCGGTGAGCTTAGGTGGAATGTTGTATTTCATTCTCTAGGCCAGCAACTGCAGCTGGCACTTTTATGTATGTGTTTTGCAGTCAAGCAATCTGCGCTGGCTCACTTGATGTTTGAGCCAGACAAAAGACAGCATCTCAGCAAGTGTTGATACTGGCACTTGCAGCTCACCGATAAGATGGTAGACAAATTGGGAGTGCAGCGAACTCCTGGTGCAAACCCTGAGATGTACAAATCAGATGACTATTCTGCGCACTTGAAGGGCGAGAACAGGACAATGGAACAAAGAGAGCGTGAGGAAGCTGGTGAGCTGTCTAGTTTTACTCACTGATCATGTAGTTCTTGGAAATATCCTGTATGTTGCTGATGAGGTGCAGTATGATATGGTGTGCCAGATGTTGTGCTGTTGTAGAGAGTAAGGAGCATACAGAGAAGGGAGGTGACCCAGCTGTGCAAAGTGCGATGGGCTTCAAGGCCACTTGAGTGCGTCCTTTGGGGTGTTTAATTTGCTGTAATTACTGGTACAGTGGAAGTATGACTCCAGGCGTGTGTGATCTATTCGGCAGCACATTGGCAGGGACCATCACCTTCTGGTGTACTTCTAGCGCAGCTTAAGCTCATCGTGTGTACATCAGTGTTCAGATGTTCTGCTTGGTATCAGTATATGCTCAAGCAATGTATGATTTGCTTTGTTTTGTGTTTCCTGATTGTACATCCTAGCTGTGTAATGACTGACACACATAAAGTGCTGCTGTGCACACGTACGCATGGCTTTTACAAGATACACTTGCGCTTGTCGTTTGCTACAGTAAAGTCATGCCACATGAGAAACTGCAGCTGAGATCCTGGCAGCACGCACATGCCTGCGCTGCTTGCAGCAACACAACTCAGCGTATGCTAGAGCAATCGCGTAGCTAATCGAAATCAGTCAGAGAGCAAGTGCAAGGCTCGATGCCTGTGAAAGACTTGAACGTATGCACCACATGCGAATTTGTCTGTATGTACAACTGTAGCCATTGCAATCGCAGTGACATGAAAGAGTCGATCCAAACATCGCTACCAAGCCTTTGAGCAGGCAAACTTCTCTGGTGTATGGTGCTGTGAACTTGAAGCCATGGGTGGCCACGGAGGACTGAATATACTGCCACAAAAGAGCTGGAATGGTGTGTTTGTCATGTCTCGGTTATGTCACGGACTGCTGAGCGCATGAAGGCCAAACTTAAGCTGTATCTGTCACTGCACAACTTACGTCACACCTTGTCGTGCAGTGTATGGACGTGAAAATCGATTGAAGGTTTCCAGAGATGAAGCCAAGTTTGAGGAGGAAAACAAGATCAAGCGTGAGAGGCATATACAAGTATGTCTCGGCCGGCATGAGGGCACAGAGAACGCTCGTCCTGCTGCCTGGCTGTCAGAGTCCTCCAGTTCAGATCTCAATTTCAACTGCAGGCCGAGAAGCTAGGCGGGCTGCTTTGCTGCAGAAAGCAAGGCAGAGGCAGGTGCTTACAGAATGCTTGTTCAGCTGCTGCTGCTGCATGGACTTGATCAGATACAACAGGCAGATGCACACAGGCAACATACTCGACTGCACAGCAAAGAAACCACTGCTTGCACGCTTGGTTTGGAACCAATACTGGTTGCTGTTACGGCTGCTGCTGTTTGACTACAGTGTTTTTGACTTTGTCTCTTCACAGCAGGCGGAGCACCAAGTAATCGATGTGGTTCCTGCTGCCAGCGCACATGTGCATCAAGAAGCAGCACAGCAGCTGCCCGAGGAGAAGCAGGAACGTGCAGGCAGTCATGCTGTTCAACAAGTGCTACCAGAGGCGCAATTACGCACACAAACCGACAAAGGCCAAATGCTGAAGCACATTAATTTTTGGCATGAAGATGAGCTCAAGATGGCACATCCTGAAGTCCAGGTCCTATCTCTCTTCCATGCAATACACACTGTTGCACATTTTCTGTTGCACTCGACACATCATGTGTTGTCTGCTTGTTTGGACTCGCTGATCAGCACATTGGTCTGCAACATCCAAGCCATCCTCTATACCCCATACCATGTCAAAATGGAATGCTGCACATAGACAATGTTGCTACAAGCTGTTTGGCAGCCACATTCATCACTCTTGTGTCCCTCTGGGGCCCCAGAGGGGCGCCCCTGTGTAGCAATCATCATACCTCTCCACAGTTCAGCACATCAAGCACATCAATACAGGCTGAGAAGAAGATGGAGCAGAAACGGCGCGGTAACAAGGACACTCAAACTAGTGATGCCAAGTTTGATGAGCAGTTCAAGCTAGGTCACCAAATGGCCTCGCAGGTGCACATTCGTTGCTCAGATGCATTGGAGCATAGTCAGCATTGTAGTGCTTGCCATGGTCAACATGCTGTTGCCTGACACATTTGTAGCTGAGACTGTCCACCCAGCATGGGGGCAACGCAACACATCAAGCCTGTTTGTTCGTTAACTCTGCAATGAATCTTGCTGCAGTTACATCAGAAGGGCACAGCAAGAGTGCAGAGCTGCAGAGTATGCTATTGATGGCTGCATGTCTGTGTGTGTGTGCTCCATGATGCTGATAATATCTTGATATCCTGCAGCCTTGGTACTCTCGCAAAGCATCATCACCGCCGCCACCTGAGGCGCGCCTCCCTGATGTTGGGCAAGGCATTGCCCTCACAGCTGGCACAGATCTGCTGTTGACAGACGCTGCTGTGAAGCAGCACTCGCATCACAAGCACAGAAAGAGTCGAAAGAAGAGTCGCCATGAAAAGGAGCCAAAAGTGAAAGGTGTTAGTGAGTTGAGAGCTGAGAGGCAAGCTAGGGAACAAGCTGAAAGAAGCCGACAGGACAGGCTTTTGCAAGCTCACAAAGGGTTTGCAAGGCCTAGGTGACTGTCTATGTACAGAATGGTTTGGTTTGAAGTGCTTTACTGACTGTTGGTCCACTGCTCTGTCATATGGTGCAGCTCCACCCTGCCTTGTCCTTGGAGGCCTCTGAGGTGGCGCTGCAGCAATGTTTGTGATGATTGTTTGTTGCAACCTGAAGTCGCATTGGGTATGTGATGACAGCATCATGTGGTGCAACAGCTGCGCCTGGGGCAACCTGCTGCCTCACGTTGCTGAGTTTGATAACCAATTGCTATTGGGCTAAACCAAGTGCACAGGCAGACTGCAGATGAGTCAGTTCTGCTGTTATAGCTCATCCTCATACTTCTTCCTTAGTAGCTTTACAGGCTGCAGTACTGACTGGCTGCTTTCGCCAAACTAGAGTGAACACATTCTTGTGCACTTGAAGTTTTGGTACATGAACACATTTCAATGTAATCGCAGGTGGCATTCGTACTGCAGTGTTAGAATTGCAGATCTGACAGGCGAGCTCATATCCACATGCAGCCTAGGCTCATGCGCTTACACATTTGCTGAGTGTGGTGATGTATTCATTAGGGGTGGGGGCTGCTGGGCTCATCACGTTGGTCACGATATATTTGGTCATGAGCAGCAAAACTCTTGACTTGATAAGTGAATGCTGGCAGTGGGCATTTAGTGTGCCAGGCTGCAATGACTCAATAATTTGTCATTATTCCAATAACAAATGCATGCAGCTCAAAAGTTGTTTGTCAACACACGCTCAAATCATTTCATCAGCCTCAGCTAGCAAACTCTGAGAGCTGCACTGCCTGAGGGCTGAGACAAAGCAAGACTTCATATTCGAAAAAGCAAAAGCATAGGATCATCCTGCCTGGCATAATGCATTCCAGAAACAATCTCAGTATTAGTCATTACACACACATACATGTGTGAGTATACAGTTGCTGTCAGTCTGCAGATGCGCCACAGCACCAGACTTTGCAGATCTGTGGTGGCAAGCTCATTTATGCTGCAAAGGTACACTGTGAGCAGCGTCACTGCTTGCTAGCTTCTTCAGACATCTCAATTTCTCGCTTGCCAACCTCAGGTACAGGGTCTTGCCACTCGGCATTGCTGGTGTCAAAGCCATCACCCAAGGTGATCCTGGTGTCCTCATAGTCTGGGGCTTTAGATTCAACGCTGGTCACAAAGGCTGTTGTATCATCAGGACCGAGTCCGGTTGGTTTGCTTTTTGATGAACTGACAGTGACAACACCGCCAGCCAGTAAGATGGTACCAGTGATGCCACTCCACTGTTCTGTCTCTCCAAGGAAGGCTATCCCCCATATGTGAGCCCACAAAACCTGCAACACAATTGCACAGCTGATGGATGCAAAGCTGCAAGTGCATCAAGCACACAGCCACCAAAGTGTAACGCACACAATGGAAGCACACTGAAAGGAAATGGATAATGATGATAGGATAGATGATTTATATAAGCACTGTCTGCTTGGACAGCAAGGCTAAGTGCCTGCACCGGCTATAACAAGAACTGTCACGTCTAATGATCATCAAAAATGAGTAAAATGGCAGTAGTAAACATTGCAGCCTGTGCAGCGCATGGCACTGCTTGCATAGCTTGCAGATCAACAACTTTCAGCTCACCTGAGTGTAGTTGACTGCTGAGGCCTTAGCAGCAACTTCAAGCTGGAAGCCCCTGTTCAGGCAGACTTGATTCACACAGCTGCAGGCTGCAATGGCCAGTAGGGGTACCCATTCCTTGAAGGTGGGTACAACAGGGGGGCTGGGGTAGCCCAAGGACAGGGGCAAGATGGCGCCCACCACTGCCAGGGAATGAAACCAGAGGGCAACTGTCAGTGATGCTTCACTCCTGCAACCAAGGTGTTAGGTTACAGCGGAGATGCTTATACACTGACTGACTAGCTGACTTGCCCTGCTCTGTCGTTAGGGATAGGATTCGCAGGTAGTTACGCATCTAAAGCTGTGCAGCTAAAGCGTATCAAGACTTTACTACATGACAACAGCCTTTGAACAAGTATGGGGGGGGGGAGGGGGGGCAGGTAACTATAGCCATCTGTGGCACTGTCACCTAGGCTTGCACAATGACAATGACAGAACTGCATAACAGCATGACTTGTGATGATTTCTGTAGTAGGATGCACAATGTTGATGGTGATCAGATACATGCAGTTCTACACCGCATGCATTTTGTGCTGGTGTGGTGTGGAGAAGGGCATTTAAAGCTTACTGCTTAATAGCTCTGACTGCAACCATTGCAGCTGCAGCACTGAATGCAGACCCAAATGCAGATGCCACACCTGCAAAGAAGGTGCATGTCACACATGTCAGCAGACAACCTGACAGGAAAATAGACATGCTTATGCAAAGACCCAACCATGAAGCTGCAGTCATACTGTGGTGTGATCTACACACTCACTCCCACACACACACACATATGCAAGCATGCACACGACAGCAAAAGAGCAGGCATGTACATGGTTTTAGGCAACAAACCAACTATGAAGCAGCAGTCCAATTGTGACGAGCGCTAGATATGCACATTCACACCCACAGCCACACACATGCGCATGCATGCACACAAGGACCAGACAGGCCTTGATGCAACAAGCACAGAAGCAGATCCTGAGACACACTATAGCAGGTGTCAAGGTGTCAACTCAAGCAAGCACGCTGTAGCATATTGTGAAGCTTGAGGCGAGGCATGTGCTGCAGGCATTCTGCAGAAGCGACCATCAGGCAACCTGAAGTCAATCTCATGCGACAATTACATTGCCAGATCATGCATGGAAAGGACTCTAGAGTGAAGCCTGCCTCTGCTGATCCAACAACGCCACAGCCACACTCATTGAAGTAACGATCAGCCAGTCAGCTGATGCATGTTGCTATTGCAATCACTGTATTGCTGACATACCTAGCCAATGCTGCACACCATACTGCACAGCGCCGCCAAACAAGAAAGGCGGTCTGGCAATAAAGGCAACGCCAAGCAAGCTGATGCCACAGCCTGCAGCTGACACCCAAGTGGCCGCCTCCCCATGCACCAGCCAGGCCATGACTACTGTGATGGCTGGGTAGATGAAATACAGTGTCATCTGCATGCCATGAAAATGCAGTTTAGCAGGCCATATTGGGTCATCAAGAATGATGTGTATCGCAAGATCAGCCAGACAGAATGAAGCATGAGATTGAAGTCCTGACTGTTATGCTCATTTAGCACCAACAAGAGCTTCAGCAGAGCTGTCAAGCACTTCAGACCTAGCTCAAAGGGCATGCACTGACATTGGAGGACTACTGTTGATTATGACTCATTTTAACAATTGCATTGAGAACCAAGTGCCTGCCCATGTCAATATGACTCATACACAAATGAGGTGACATCGCTTGTCTTGTACATCGCATACTGATAATCAACGCTGGGCCCCAGCATACATGAGTAATAGGCTGAGGACATTTGGCTTACATCAAGCCAGACTGTTGTGAAAGCCATAGCATGACAGAACTGGCAGTTGCATAAGGATGCACTGTACCATCCGCCTGTGTGAGAGTAAGGCACTCACCGCCTCGCTGAGCATGAGCCTCTCAAAGGCCTCATAATACAGTGCCATCGCTATTGCTCCCATGGTTCCTCTGAGAGCTAATATGGGGTATCGTTTCCTGCTTCCATACAAGGGTGTTATATGCTGCGCCCTACCCAGTGCATCTGTGACTGCCCAGCTGATTGCACTGCGCACCATCTGCAGCAAACATGACAAGCACTTCAGACAAGGATGTAAATTGACAGCAGCAACTTTGTTCAGTGAAGAGACATACCACGATTTCGAAAACTGGGATACGGCCACCTAGAAGTTTAATACACAACGCTCCGATACTTGAGCATAAGGATGCCACAGCTATACATGCAAGCCCCGAATCCCATATCAACCTGCAGGGACAAGCTTTGTCAAAGCTGTCGGGTGTTGCTTCAAACACCAGTCTTCTGACCGAGGGAAGCTCACAGAAATGCCTTTTGCCACACGCTTTCAGATGTTGATGCCGGAGCGGTGGTATCCTCGTCTTCGCTGGTTCTGTAACCCGGCTGTTGACCTATCAAGGGCTCCTGATCTTCGTTCTGCTGTTGTAGGTGCTGAGTCGATGCGGCATCGGTGCCCTCAGATAAAATGCTCATGCCGATCGTTTCCAAAAGCCAGGACACGAGTATAACCAAAGCCGCTGAGCAACAAAACCTGTTTCAGACACTGCAGGTTTGTTCTCTTTCGGTAAACAACAAGCTGGGCTCCAGCTGACGCTACTGACGTGTACGAGCCAATCACATATAACGCTGAGTTTGCGCACGCGCTGCCGGTAAGTTGCCGGGATTCTTGTTCGGAGCAGCGTGCTTTGACTCGTGGCCAAGATGACGGAAGAGTGAGGGAAGCTGACGCAACTTCGCTCACACACAGAGAGCTTCGATCACACGCACAAGACATCTGGAAAGCATGAGATACAACCAACAGACTAGTCTAAAACCGGCAGCTTGGACCTGTTGCACTGACACTGCACTGGCAGCTTGTCAACACTGCACTGGCAGCTTGTCAACACTGCACTGGCAGCTCGAGTCTGCCGCATCTACCTGAATCTTCTGGTTGCTCAGAAATGCTGCACCCTGCAAGGTTGGCTACAGCTAATTAGCATTGCGCATACCGTCTAGATCTTGCTGCACCCTGTCTTGTCAGTTTCATTTATATCAGGTCAAGTTTGCACCATGCTCGGTTGTGCATGTGTGTGTTTTCAGCAGGATGATGATTTTGGAAACGTTTCTCGGTTTATGCGTGTCATCTATGCACGAGGGCCATGCTAGTCTTCCCTGTATTGCTCCAATTGCAACAAATGTCACTGAAGTTGTGTAAAGGCATGCAAAAGCATATTGTCAATACCAGACTCTACAGGTGAGCAGCAAATGTTTAGGACAGTAGAATTTACGCCTTGCGTCCACCTCGCTGTGCCTTTGCCCAGACGCTCACTGTATCCCTATCAAGCTTGCTCACTGCTACAAAGTCCAGCTCTCGTAGAGTTGGCATGCAGCTGAGAACCTGCAGCCTGCAATGCCCCACGTGATTATGCATGGATATCTATTGCATCAGTGTGACCTGTCCAACACATACAGCATACCTCGAGTGGTCAAGCATCGCAACTTTGTCATGACATATAGCAAGTTTGCAAACATCGTGACCACAGAACATGGTATTTTGCATTGAACGAAAGACAGCAGTACGTACTTGTAATGTGGCAGCTCAGCAATGGGGTTGCCATGCAGTGTCAGTTTCTGCAAGCCAGAAAGCTTGCCAAGCTTCTTCACATCGCTCAGTTTAGTGATCTGATTGGCATGCAGATACAGCATCTGCAGCTTGGGAAAGCGCGTCAGCTCATCCTGGATGTTTGTCAGCTTGCACTGTGACAGATCCAGCCATCGCAGCTCAGCCTGCAAGTAGGTAGATAGGATACAGAGGTGGTAGATAGGGTAGCATCTGCTCTGTTGCATGTGAGATGTCCTTTCCCTTGGAAGAAGTACTTTCACCAAGGTCAACAAAGTAGCATACCATCAAAGCATGCTTGCGTAATTGCTACTTCAGCTGTGCTGCAACAAGTGCCTACTGACCTGCCCGCAGTCAGCTGTTACTGACAGCAGTGCAGCTCAAAAAAGCTTTTAGCAGAATTACATTGTCAATGTAACTTGCACCTTATGCACTGTAGACTGAGCTGCTATCTTGTACACAGCACTAGCGTGTCAATTTGCACATCTACCAAGACATCTGTGGTTTATTCTTGTCATGATCATGTTGCTTTGGTGTGTCACAGGGACCAGTACAATGGCTTCAACCCAGTGACTGGTCAGGAGTACCGCCCACCGGCGCCTCATGCTCACCACATCCCCATTGTTGCGCCAGCAAACGCCGACCATGACCCGTTGCTGCAGTATGGCAACAATCATGCTGACAGGTCTACCATCATGACTTGGAAACAGCCCAGGCCATCACCAGCAAAAGCTGATGGTGTTCAGCAAAGGGATGTGCACACTGAGCACATTCAGGACATGCGCAAGGGCAGAATCAAGACCGAGGGTTTGGTGCATGTCAAGTCTACTTCAGTGGGAGACCTGATCTGAGGCAGGCAAACATGAGGTGGTGTTGGTTGAGGGACACATAAAGAACGGAGCAAACTAAACTTTCAGCCATGGGATGCAAAGGCTTGCCAATGGCTTCTGTTCTGTCATGTGCTCTGCGTAACAGTTGGCCCACTTTGGTTTTGAGCCCATAAAGACATTTTTTCTTTGCAATCAGGCAAGTACTAGTACAGCATTGATCGTACAATACACAATAATGGATGCTCATAGCCTTTGTCTTGTGTGCATTACATAGTAAGCATAGTAATAATATGCCAGCAGCTGTTTTGTTTTGTGTGGAGACTGGGAGCAGACACAACCCTGCTATGAATCACACTACGATGCAAAAAGCCCTGCAATAGGGCAGATATAAAGCTTGCATGCAAATTTCCAATACAGACACCTACGGACTGTACTGCACCTAGAGCTAAGCTGTTGGCATTCACCTATAAGCGTGCATTGCATGTCCAAGCTTGTGCAGGAATACCAGAAGCAACAAGTCAATGAGACAGGAAATGAAGTAACAGGCAAGATACATGGCTATATTGCTGGAGACATGGCTGCCTAATGGAGTTGTGGACGGCTACATTGTGATACAAAGATTTGTCTGAAGTACTGAGTGTCAGCCACGCCGCGAGACAAGCGTGAGTTGGAGCTTGAGCCTGTGTAATCACGACTTGCAGTGCGTCAACCAAGTTGAGCAAGGCAAGTGTGAGTTGGAGCTGCAATCTCTGCAGTCATAACTCGCAGTGCGTCAAGTTGAGTGAGGCAAGTGTGAGTTGGAGCTTGAGCCTCTGTCATCAGAACTCGCAGTGTCCTGGATATCGAGGAAATGGAATCACGTCCCGGATGTTCTCCACGCCGGTGGCAAACTGGATCAATCGCTCAAACCCTAGCCCAAAGCCAGCATGAGGCACAGATCCATACCTTCTCAGGTCCAAATACGGCGAGTAGTCCTGTGCATTCAGGCCCTGCTGTGCTATTCGCTCCTCAAGTACCTGCACAATACAAGAACATGCCGTTTTGCCATGCAGTGATCACAGCAATCAAACAGCAAACTGTGGAGCTTGTCATAGAGCCAGCAAAAGCATGATATCCATGTCTGCTTGCATCTCAAATCTCTGCAGGCATATTTGCATGGCTGTAAACATCCGCTGGTGTGACCAAAACCTGACACCTGCAGCGAATTGATGTGTACAGCTGCATGCAAGATCTGGATGCTGTTTCTTTCGCCACAGCTTTTATGTCAACTGCGCAAGTCACAAACATGGGGCTGTTGCAGAAAGCCCTCATGGCTGACGGCAGCAGCCCTCAGCTACCTTGCACTGTTGTCAATACACAACTCAACAGCAGTTGACTCTCCAAGTCCACTCAATCCACTGACTGAGTCACAGTCAGAGGATTTGAGAATCAAACTGCTGTTGGGTTGTTCATTCACAACAGTGCAGGGCTGAAAGGCACTGCTACACTGCCCCACTGATTGACACCAGCCAAGTCTGCAAGACAGCTGCAGGGCTTTTGACAGCCCACCGGCTATTGCCAGTTGTTGTAAAGAGAACATTGGCCATTACTCTTTGTCTGGTGATTTGCAACAGCCATGAGTTCTGTGGCTGTCATGCAGACTTGGGTCCTGATTGGTGTTAGGTTACATCCTAATTTGTGTTAGATTGAGTCCTAATTTCTGTTAGGTTGGGGGTAATTCGTTTAGCCCTTAGTCGTGCTTGCTGGGTCCGATTCCATCAGGCATGACGTGATCACAAGGGGCTGAAATACAACGGCTGAACAGTTGTTGGTCTACCTGTTGATGATAGTGCAAGACAACACACATGAGCCGATTCCCCTCACGGTGTAGGGCCTTAGCCTGAGTAGCATTTGTACATGTATGCTGGCAAACATTGGGTTATGCCTTGTACAGAAGGACTGTCACGACTAAATAATTAAATGACAGTGCAGGGCAGCTTGGGTCTCTTGCCATCAGCTCTGGGGCTGCTAACATTTGAATCAGCAGCAGACGCAAACAGTCTCACACCTTATGGCACCAATCCTCAGATGCCTTGCACTACCATTGATCAGCAGCAAGCATCAATGATGCTTGACAGTTTGGCATCAGCTATGCACACTGCTGATCCATGAGTTTCTCATAACTCTGCCTCTCTGACAAATAATCAGGTGAATAGTCAGGCACCCTTGTCAGCTTTCCCTGGACCCCCCCCCCCCCCTTCTACCTTTGCCCCAGGTATGTTGACCGGGAAATTAAACAAAGCTGTCCACTGGCAACATTCTCTGCTTCTAATTGCTGCTGCTCAATTGCTTCGCTGAATCAGCAGCTGAATAAGACAACTTTCTGAGACACATGTTCAAAGCAGGCAGTGACTCAAAAGGTGCCATCATGAGATGTTGAGGAAACAACTAGCATATGTGTGGTCACTTTAGATTCGGCTTCCTATATGCACATAACTTTCCAAAATATGTATGTAAATACCGTGTGTACAAATTTAAGGCCTGATCCGTAAGTGCTCCTGTCTCTCAATACCACCTTGACCCACATCTGTTGATAAAATCGACATCTTTTTTGTAGGCGTAAGTCAACAGACGCATTCAAACCCACATTGTTGAAAGTGTGGCGCATGATAAACCTTGTATCAAGAACTGACCTGCAGGCGTTCTTCTCTCTGGCTGCCCCCAATGAGCTCTCCCACCCCGGGGACCAGCAGGTCCATAGCAGCCACTGTCTTCTCATCCGGATTCAGGCGCATGTAGAAAGCCTGCAATCAGGGCACTGAACAGTCTTTTCAATCCCAAAACGTCTATTTTGACTGAAATTGTCATCCCTACACTAGAAACCTAAACCCAGAGCTGTCTGGGGGCAATGAAAACGCGTTTGTACATTGTGGAGATGTTTCAGAAAAGAAAAGAAAAGACGACACCTTTTGGCACCAGTATAACAAGAAGCGAAGTGTTGTACTGGGCTTCCCAGGGACTCAGAGGTGTTAACGTTGTTTTTGCGCTGCCTATGCCTCCTATTTCCTCGGGCACTTTATACTGTACTGACGATGAACAACATAGGCCAAACATCCCCAACAGTGTTCCTGACATTTAGACAAGCAGCTCATAATGATACAAACAACAGAATGCTTTATGTGCGCTCAGCAGGCAGCTCTGAATCAACTCTGCTGCATTGTGGAAAGCAGCTGCAGCAGACACTGCTTATTCTAGTAGACATGTTTCTTCATTTAGTAGACATGCTGCTTCACTCTGGTAGACGTGCTTGCATATCCTTGTTGGTGTCAGAACGCATCAATGCTGCGCAGATGGCAGGATACATGCACTCATGAATGGACAGAATGACACACCAACAGGCAGGCCAGAAAGAGAAGCAGATGATGCTGTTACGCATCAGGAATAAGCAAAAGGGCAGATGCTGGATAAAGGGTGAGGGGCCCTTAGGGTACAGGGGTTCTCCAACTGTAGTCCAAAGGGAGGCAGCTACAGGCTCCAACACTCATTGTTTACACAAAACAGAGGCAGTTGAAGGCTTCGCTGACTATACTTTTGGTCAATGCTGCAGAGGTCTTGTACAAGCCTAGATGCCAACTTGCAAAACATTGCCTGCTCTCCATACCTTGCAGCATACCTTGCAGCACCAGCGTTCTGCAGCATGAAGGCAGCTTCCACTGCTGGTCAGATGCCATGTGCCATGACCAGCAGGGGCAAATTCATCACTGGAGAGGCTGCCAGCATGCTGCAGAATGCTGGTGCTGAACGGTGTGAAGAGTGTGGAGCTGCTTGGCCATTGCAATACCATTACTCAAGATCAGCGGGTGAAGTGGACTCTGTGTGATAGCAGGCAATACAAAAGGCTCCTGTTCAGGAATGGACGCCCGGGATACCTGGGAGGAGTGTAAAGCTTTGACCATGCTCAATAAACCAATAAGTAGCTTCA
>JAABUK010002437.1_pt1 | contig 33322 bp, 22 predicted proteins | sample 5559141 | NCBI WGS metagenome assembly JAABUK01 (sample SAMN10711869, study PRJNA513367) | rock metagenome | isolation source: Antarctica rocks | place: Antarctica: Victoria Land, Pudding Butte nord | collected 2016-01-03 | reverse complement strand
CTACGGCCTGCTGGGCCTGAAGATCCCCGAGATGAGCTTCGGAGAGTTCCTCAAGCTGAAGCCGGAAGAGCTGCGGAAGCAACTGTCCGGTCAGGAGGTTGCGCCGTGAGATAGTGCCCCCGCATTGACCAATCGCCCAGTCGTTACTGCCGACAGAGTCGGTTCCTTCCCGGCGGCATCTCGATCAACGACCACGCGACCCGGGCTCGCGAGCAGCCTCGGCATGGAGATGACCAGAACAACTGCCCCGACGACAGTTGCCACGAACCCAATAATCGCGAAGATGATCGAACGCGGCATACGCTTGCTCGCGTTTGCTCGATGCTCTTCGTTACCTCCGAGAGATTGGTCGAAGGGCTTGGTCGCTATGCCGCTTCCTTCATTAGGAAAATACCAAGTCTGGGATGGAATCTAACATTGTAATGCACGGAGGACAATAAAAAATTCAATTTCCTATGTTTAGTTGATCCCGACCCGATCCCTGATCAAAACCGTTTCGCCTGTCGGGACGATCTGGTAATGTGGCGGGGAGAAGTCGGACACATCCCGGATCGGCACCAAGCCGGTCGGCCACGCCAAAAAGACAGGGTTCACGCTGGGGCTCGAAAATTATCCGCCAATTTGGCAGTAGCGATGGGCTTGACTGCACTTTTTCAGAAACTTCGTCGATACAAATCGCTATCCAATCGGGAGTTGTGACAAAAATACAGATTTTTTCCGGTTATGGTATGAAGCTTGCAAATTGTGAAAATAGTGTCTAAGTGCGGGGCCTTCGCGAGCCGCCTTAGGTCGAGACGACGCGGCGTTGGCGGACATGGGAAGTGGCTGAATCGCTCCCCAGTCGGGGCCACGCCTTCGAATATCATCGGAAAGGAGACATCTCGTGGCTGAAGGGGAGAAGATTATCGGGATCGACTTGGGGACGACCAACAGCGTGGTCGCGGTGATGGAAGGCGGCGACGTGACGGTCATCGCTAACCAGGAAGGTGGCCGGTTGACCCCTTCGGTCGTCGCGTTCAATAGCAAGGGCGAGACCCTCGTCGGCGACCCGGCCAAGCGTCAGGCCGTGACGAATCCCCGGGGGACGGTCTACTCGATCAAGCGGTTCATGGGTCGCAGGCATGACGAGGTGAAATCCGAAGAGAAGATGGTCCCTTACGAGGTCGTCGGTGGTTCCGGCGACTACGTCAAGGTGAAGGTGAACGGCAAGGACTACACTCCGCCGGAAATCTCCGCCCTGATCCTTCGCAAGTTGAAGGAGGCGGCCGAGAGCTACCTCGGTCACAAAATTCGGAAAGCCGTCATCACGGTCCCGGCCTATTTCAACGATAGTCAGCGGCAGGCGACCAAGGACGCCGGCCAGATCGCCGGGCTGGAGGTCGCGCGGATCATCAACGAGCCGACGGCGGCGGCCCTGGCCTACGGCCTGGACAAGAAGAAGAATGAGAAGATCGCCGTCTTCGACCTCGGCGGCGGCACCTTCGACATCTCGGTTCTGGACGTGGCCGATGGCGTCTTCGAGGTCCTCTCGACCAACGGCGATACCCACCTCGGTGGCGACGACTGGGACGAGGCGCTGATCCACCACATCGCCGCCGAGTTCAAGAAAGAGCAAGGGGTCGACTTGCTGAAGGACCAGATGGCCCTCCAGCGCATGAAGGAGGCCGCCGAAAAGGCCAAGAAGGACCTTTCCTTCCAGGCCCAGGCCGACATCAATCTGCCGTTCATCACCGCCGACGCCTCCGGGCCGAAGCACCTGACGATGACCATCACCCGGAGCCAGTTCGAGAAGCTGACCGACAACCTCTTCGAACGCTGCCGGGGGCCCGTGCTGAAGGCGTTGGAAGACGCCAAGCTGAAGCCTTCGGACATCGACGAGGTGGTCATGGTCGGCGGATCGACCCGGATGCCTCGCGTCCAGGAGATCGTCAAGACGATCTTCGGCAAGGACCCGCACAAGGGCGTCAATGCCGACGAGGTCGTCGCCATCGGCGCGGCGATCCAGGGGGCCGTGCTGACCGGCGAGGTCAAGGACCTTTTGCTCCTCGACGTCACCCCGCTCTCGCTCGGGCTGGAGACCAAGGGCGGCGTCTTCACCAAGCTCGTCGAGCGGAACACGACGATCCCGACCGAGAAGAAAGAGACCTTCACCACCGCCGAGGACAACCAGACGGCCGTCACGATCGTCGTCTACCAGGGCGAACGGCCGATGGCCGCCGACAATCGTCGGCTCGGCAACTTCGACCTGACCGGCATCCCCCCGGCGCGGATGGGGACGCCACAAGTCGAGGTCACTTTCAATCTCGACGCCAACGGCATCCTGAACGTCTCGGCCAAGGACAAGGGGACGGGCAAGGAACACTCGGTTCGGATCGAAGCGGGAGGCGGCCTGACCAAGGACGAGATCGAGCGGATGCAGCGGGACGCCGAGGCCCACGCCGCCGAGGACAAGAAGAAGCGGGAACTCGCCGAGGCCCGTAACACCGCAGAGCAGCGGGTTTATCAGCTCGAAAAGACCCTGGAAGAGAGCAAGGACAAACTCTCCGCCGCCGATCAGGAGGCCGTCAAGACCGCCATCGCCGCCGTCAACGAGGCCAAGAAGGGCGACGACCTCGCCGCGATCAACACGGCGGTCGACAACTTGGGCCGGGCCAGCCAGGCGATGGCCGAGCATCTTTATGCGGCCAATGCTCAGACCGGCGCCGGCGAGGCCGAGGCTCAGCCTTCCTCGAACGGTGGTGCCAAGGCCGATGATGTGATCGACGTCGAGTTCGAAGAGAAGAAGTAAGCCATCCGTTCGGAGAAAGCGAGGAGGGCGGGGGTCCCGGTGGGCCCCTCGCCCTCGCCTCGCGTCCGCTTCCCATCCGCCCCGCCTAACCCGGCAAAGGCTCGCGAATCGTCAGGTCGGCCGCCGTGTCACCGCCCCCCGAGGATGCTCAACGATGTCGCTCGAGAACGCGAGGGCCGTCTATCCGCTCATGGTCCAGCTTGCCAAGGACCTGTCGCTGGCCGCCAAGGAACGTCGACCCGTCGTCTGGATCACCTATGACGACCTTTGCGTGCGCTGCAAGGAAGTAGGCGTCAAGGAGACCCCCCGGACGATCGCCACCAAGCTCCTCAAGCCGCTCCAGGCCGCTTGCCTCGAAAAAGGGCTGCCCGACCTGTCCGCCCTCATCATCCAGAAGCCCAAAGCCCGGGGCGATTTCGGCGACCTCCTCCGGCCCACCGACGGCTGGTGGGAGCCTTACGTGGCAAGCAACATGTCCGCCGTCGGCAGCGTCCCGTTCTGGTTCAAGGAGTTTCAGTCGGCGCGAGATTACGCCGAATGGCCCGCCGAGCCTTTCTTCTGAGCCGGAAGCGGGCATGACGACACCGACTGCGGTTCAAGTCCTCAACGGAAACTTCCTTGGATCCGAGACCTGTAGGTCCTGACTTTCGACCGGCCATCGGCTTGTCTGGGACCGAGGCCGACGGCTCGACATCACTTCCATGACCCCTTTCGCCGAATTGCTGGAGCGGGCCTGGCCAATCTTCCAAGAGGCCGTGAGGATGCGGCGGACGCTGACCTATTCGGAGCTGGCCGGGCGAGTCGGGCCTCCGCTCACGGCCCGGGCGGTCCACCGGCAGTTGCTCAATCCCCTTTCGGCCCGCTGCCGGAAATGGGGTTTGCCGGACTTGCCCGCGCTGGTCGTCCGCAAAGGGTCTGGCCTCCCCGGGTCGGGCTGGTTCGACCCGAACGATGGCGGCGACCCGATCGAAAACTGGGCCGAGGCGGTCGACCGTTGCTATCGCCATCGCTGGCCGATCCGGCCCGACCCTCGACTCCTGATCGACCTCGATCCGATGGCATGACTCCAGGATCAGGCCGAACGATGGCGCGAGATTTTGCGTATCATGGGCATCCCAAATTCCAACGCGCAATCGACTTCTTGACCCTCCGGGAGGGATCAACGAATGGCCTTTCGTTTCGAAAAATTGACCCACAGGAGCCAGGAGGCCGTCCAGAAGGCGCAGGACCTGGCCAGGGACCGGGGCCATCAGCGTCTGGAGCCGATGCACCTGCTCGCGGCGTTGCTCGACCCCGATCAGGCGGTAATCCGCTCGCTGCTCGGTCAGCTCGGCGTCGAGCCCGCCAGGCTGCTTCGCGCGGCCGAGGAGGGACTGAATGCTCTCCCCAAAGTCACGGGCGGAGGCGAGCTTTCCTTGAGCCCCGACCTTCAACGCGTCTTTGACCAGGCCCAGCTTGAGGCCGACCGGCTCAAGGACCAGTTCGTCTCGGTGGAGCATTTGCTCCTCGGCCTCCTCAAGAACAAGGGGAACAAGGCCCAGGGGCTGCTCGATGCCCTCGGCGTGACCGAGGCCGACGTCCTCAAGGCCCTCCAGAAAGTACGGGGGTCCGCCCGCGTGGAAGACCAGAACGCCGAGGACAAGTATCAGGCCCTCGAAAAGTACGCCCGAGACCTCGTCATCGCCGCCCGGTCTGGCAAGATGGACCCGGTGATTGGCCGTGACGCGGAGATCCGTCGGGTCGTCCAGGTCCTCTCACGGAGGAGCAAGAATAACCCGGTCCTGATCGGCGAGCCCGGGGTCGGCAAGACGGCGATCGTCGAAGGGCTCGCCCAACGGATCGTCTCGGGCGATGTCCCCGAGAGCCTCCGCGACCGCAAGGTGATGGCGCTCGACATGGGTGCTCTCGTGGCCGGGACGAAGTTCCGTGGCGAATTCGAAGAACGGCTCAAGGCCGTCGTCAAGGAAGTCACCGAGGCGGAAGGACGGGTCATCCTCTTCATCGATGAGTTGCACCTCGTCGTCGGTGCGGGCAAGGCCGACGGCTCGATGGATGCCGCCAACCTCCTGAAGCCCGCACTCGCCCGGGGCGAACTGCGCTGCATCGGCGCGACCACCTTGGACGAGTATCGCGAGAACATCGAGAAGGACCCGGCCCTGGAGCGTCGGTTCCAGCCCGTCTTCGTCGGCGAGCCGACCGTCGAGGACACCGTGGCCATCCTCCGAGGTTTGAAGGAGCGGTACGAGGTCCACCACAAGGTCAAGATCCGCGACTCGGCCCTGGTCGCCGCCGCCAAGCTCGCCTCGCGGTATATCACCGACCGCTTCCTGCCCGACAAGGCGATCGACCTCGTCGACGAGGCCTCCAGCCGCCTGGCGATGGAGCTGCAATCGGTCCCGACCGAGATCGACGTCCTCCAGCGGAGGCTCTTGCAGCTCCAGCTCGCCCAGCGGATGCTCAAGAATGAGACCGAGGAGCACGCCGTCGACCGCCTGGCCGAGGTCGAGCAGCAGATCCACGAGATCGAAAAGGAGCTGCAAGACCTCCGCCGCCAGTGGGATATCGAGAAGCTCGGCCAGCGGAACGTGTCGACCCTCCGCGAGGATCTGGAGGCCGTCAAGGCGGCGTTCAAGCTCACGATGGACGCCGTCCAGCAGAAGCAGATGCGTGGCGAACTCCCCCGCGAGGAGGAGTATCAGGCCCTCGCCACCCACGACGCCGAGCGGAAGCGGCTCGAAGCCCAGATCGAGCAGGTCGAAGCTCTGGGCGAGACCGCGCCGAAGGATGGGCATCGCCTCCTCAAGCAAGAAGTCGATACCGAGGAGATCGCCGAGGTCGTCAGCCAGTGGACGGGGATCCCGGTCTCGAAGATGCTCACGACCGAGCGCGACAAGCTCGTCAAGCTGGAGGACCAGATCCACCTGCGGATGGTCGGCCAGGACGACGCGGTGAAGGCCGTCGCCAACGCCGTCCGGCGGAGCCGCGCGGGCTTGCAGGACCCGAACCGGCCAATCGGCTCGTTCCTCTTCCTCGGCCCGACCGGGGTCGGCAAGACCGAGCTGGCCAAGGCCCTTGCCGAATTCCTCTTCGACAGCGAGGCCTCCATCGTCCGGCTCGACATGAGCGAGTTCGGCGAGCGGCACAACGTCGCCCGACTGATCGGGGCCCCTCCCGGCTATGTCGGCTACGAGGAAGGCGGCCGCCTCACCGAGGCGATCCGTCGCCGGCCTTACTCCGTCGTCCTGCTTGACGAGATCGAGAAGGCCCACCGCGACGTTTTCAACGTTTTGCTCCAGGTCCTCGACGACGGCCGCCTGACCGACGGGCAGGGGCGGACCGTCGACTTCCGCAACACCGTCATCATCATGACCTCGAACCTCGGCAGCCAGCAGATCGCCAGCCTCGCCGAGTCGGGCGACGAGTCGCGGATGAGGGGCGCCGTCATGGATGTTCTCCGTCGCGAGTTCCTTCCCGAATTCCTCAACCGGATTGACGAGACGATCGTCTTCAAGCCGCTCGGGATGGAGGAGCTGACCAAAATCGTCGAGATCCAGCTCCGAAGGCTTGAAGGCCAGCTCACCGAGGCCGGCTTGACCGTCCGGATCACCGACTCGGCCAAGAAGCAGCTCGCCGACGAAGGGTTTGACCCGACCTACGGGGCCAGGCCGCTCAAGCGGATCATCCAGCAACGCCTGGCCAACCCGATGGCCACGGCCCTGCTCGACGGCTCGGTCGCCCCCGGCCGTCATGTCGTCATTGACTGGGACGGCGCGGAATTCACCTTCCTGGCCGCCGACACGACTCCGGCCTGAGCGGCATAATGGAACGTGGCCGGGCCCCTCGAATCCCGGTAGGCCCGGACTGGCGACCAGGGGACCGACCATGACCCGACCGAAACTATCTCTCGCCCTGGCGGCCGTCGGCCTTGCCTGGGTCTGCTCGGCCGAAGCCCAGATGACCGTCACGGGGGCCCGGGTGATCGGCCCAGCATCCCCCGCGCCGGTCGTCCATGGCCGAAAGGTCGTGGTGAAGACCCCTCGTCGAGAGCGGAACCGCTACTTCGCCGCCAGGCCGGACTATGCACCGGTCGATCGCGGGGCGAGGGCCAACATCACCTTCGAGCCCTTCACCCGCTGGTACTACCCGAACGAAAACTCGTACTATCCGCCCGTCCGCGACTACCCCACGATCCGCGGTCGATGAGACGGTCATCGAGGTCGAGGCCTCGGATGATCGAGGCTTACAAGCAGGGCTGGCCGAGGCGGGCCGTCGATACCCTGATCCGTTCAAAACTTCGCTCCGGGTTTCACAGCATCCTGGCGTCCGGGATGGACCAGCTCCGCGCCGATCTCGACCGGGACGACTCGGGGACGCTCTTCCTGGTCAATCACTCCTGCTGGTGGGACCTCTTCCTCGTCCACCTGATCAACGAGTCGGTCCCGGTCGATGGCTACGGGATGATGGAGCATTTCAACCTGCTCCGCTTCGGCTTCTTCCGACGGATCGGGGCCTTCTCGGTCGACCGGACCGACCCGGGCTCGGTCCGGGCCTCGCTCGACTACGCGGCCCGCCTCCTGCGCCGGCCGAGGGCGGGGGTCTGGGTCTTCCCCCAGGGCAAGATCGAGACCAACGACGTCCGCCCGCTCGTCTTCCAGCCCGGCATCCGGGCCCTCGTCCGCCGGTCGGGCCGGGTCCGAGTCGTCCCGGTCGCCTTTCGCTACGAGTTCTGGCAGGACGAGCGGCCCGAGGCCCTCGTCCGATTCGGAGAGGCCGCCTGGGTCGACCGCCCCGACCTGCCAACCTTGATCTCGACCTTCGAGCGTCGGCTGACCGAGGAGCTCGACGCGTTGAGGGTCGACGCAATCGCGCAAGACCCGTCGCGATTCGCCCCGCTCTCCCGGGGAAAACGCTCGGTCAGTGAGCGTTATGCAAAGTTCCTCGCCCGGTTCCGGGGCACGACCCTCGACGCCCCCGATTGACCTCGGGGGCCGCTTCGGGCTACGATCCGCGCGGGGAATCGGCCGGAAACTGTGTTCGAACGGCTGCCGATCCGGCGAATATATCGGACGGTCCGCGTCACGTTTCCTACCCGAGTCGAGGCCGTCCGCCCGATGAACCGCGAGCGGTTGACAACCTGGCTGCTCCTTGCGGCGACCTTCGCGGTCCGGGCGATCCATCCCGGCCAGCCGATCGTCGAGAATTACGTCGGCCGCCAGATTCCGACGGCCATGGTCGCGCGTAACCTCGAACGAGGCAGCGGCTTCCTCCGCCCGACGCTCGACACAGGACCCTTTCCGAATCTCTTCCTTGTCGAACCGCCGATCTTCGCGCAGGTTGTGGCCTCCGCCCGGATCCTTGGGTTCGATTGGGAAACCACGGGGCGTCTGACCTCGGCCGCCGCCACGACCCTGGCCGCCTGGGGTTTGTTCGGTCTCGCCCGCCGTCGCGAAGGGCTGCCGGTTGCCTGGCTGGCGTTGGCTTCGTTTGGTGCCTTCCCCGTCATGATCCGCTACGGCCGGTCCTTCCAGCCCGATGCCTTGATGCTCGGTTGCGTCCTGGCGGGCCTCCGCGCCTGGGACGAGTTCGAGGCGACCGGCGACCGAAGATGGGCCTGGATCGGTGGGTTCGTCTTGTCGACTGGCCTCGCGCTGAAGGTGACGGTTGCCTGGGCCTTGATCCCGTTCGCGCTGATCGTGACGCGATGGCCCCTCGCCTGGCGGATCGCCGCCGCAGTCGCGATGCTCGGGCCGTCCTTTGCCTGGTATGCCTGGGCCTGGGGCGACCTGGAGCATCCGGGAACCGGGTCGTTGGCTTCGTTTGATAACGCGGGTTACTGGGTCCGATCGCTTTCGCCGACGGCCTGGCTTCGTTTTTCCACTTACGACCACCTGGCGAGGGGGCTCCTCTACCGATCGTTCACCCCGGTTGGGTTCGTCTTGGCGGCATGGGGACTGCTGGCCTCGGGGAAGCTGGATCGAATCTGGGTCGGTTGGGGGGCGGGATCGGCCCTCGCGATCGCCGTCCTGGCCTCGAAGTGGCACCATGCCTATTACTGGGTGGTGGTCGCCCCGTTGGCTGCGGTCGGGGTAGCCCGAGGACTCGCCCGGTTGGCCCATCGAGCGCGATTTGGCCCACACACGGCCACCGGTTTGGGTTCGATTTTCCTGGCGGCCTGCGTCGCCCAGACATGGTCGACCTGGCAGACCCCCGTCGAATGGGTCGGGATCGTCGAAGCGGGTCGCGCGGTCGCCCAGCTCGCGCCTGACTTGCAGCTCGACCTCGTGGTATCCCCGGAAGCCTTGCTCTACTACGCGAATCGACGCGGCTATCGGCTCGAATTCGACGCCGAGTCGGCCCGTCGAGCCGCTGGCGAGTGCGGCGGTTCCCTCCGCCATGAAGGCCCACTGGCCCTGGTCGAGTTTTACAGGACGAGGCCGACGACTACTGGCGATCCCGGCTCGTTTCTCGAGGCCGACCCCGGGCCCGTAATCGTGGCCGACTCCGGCCCCGCCGAGCCTGGCTCCGCCCGCGATCGCTTCCGACGAGCGATCCGCGCCGACCCGCATTACCTTGTTCTGATTGATCGCCCGGACCTCCTGATTTCCAAATATCGCTGATTCGCACCGAAGTGGATGCCTCCATGCCCGTCAAAGCCCCGAGCCCCGTCACGATCCCCGACTTCGCCCGCTGGAAAGCGGAAGGGCGCAAGATCAGCGTCCTGACGGCCTATGACTTCACGATGGCCCGCCTGCTCGACTCGGCGGGAGTAGACTGCCTTCTAGTGGGCGACTCGCTCGGGCTGGTCGTCCAGGGGAGGGCGACGACGCTCGGGGTGACGCTCGACCAGATGGTCTATCACGCCGAGATGGTGGCGAGGGGTTCGGAGCGGGCGCTCGTCGTGGCCGACCTCCCCTTCGGGACCTATCACGCCTCAACCGCCCAGGCGATCGATTCGGCGACGCGGTTCCTGAAGGAGACGCAGTGCCAGGCGGTGAAGCTGGAGGGGGGCCGGAGGATGGCCGCGACCGTCCGGGCGTTGGTCGAGGCGGACATCCCGGTCATGGGGCACGTCGGGCTGACCCCGCAATCGGTCCGAAAGCTCGGGGGCTTCAAGGTCCAGCGCGATGGGGCGAAGATCCTCGCCGATGCCGCAGCCCTGGCCGAGGCCGGGGCCTTCGCCCTGGTCCTTGAATGCGTCCCCGCCGACGTGGCCGCCCGGGTGACGGCCGAGGTCTCGATCCCGACCATCGGCATCGGCGCGGGCCCGGGGTGTGACGGCCAGGTCCTCGTCACACCCGACATCCTCGGCCTCTTCGACGCCTTCCGGCCCAAGTTCGTCCGCCGCTACGCCGATCTCGGCGAGCCGATCCGCCAGGCTGTGCGTGCTTACGTCGCCGACGTCCAAGGCGGACGTTTTCCCGACGCGAGCGAGAGCTTCCGCTGATCCCGAGGAGAAATCCGACCATGACCCCGACCGCCGCCGAATTGACCCGCAAGAAGTGCGTCCCCTGCGAGGGGGGGGTGCCGATGCTGACCGAGGGCGAGGTCGACGCCCTGCTCGCGAACCTGCCGGGCTGGAGCAAGGTCGAGGCCGGTCGTCGGATCCGCCGCGAGTATCGCGCGAGGAACTTCCTGGCCGCGATGGCCTTCTTCAATCGGGTCGCCGAGGTCGCCGAGGGCGAAGGGCACCATCCCGACCTCCACGTCGTTGGCTATCGCAACGTCGCCGTCGAGGTCTGGACCCATGCGATCGGCGGCCTCTCGGAGAACGACTTCATCCTCGCCGCGAAGATCGACGCCCTCCCGGGCCCGGACGAGAAAGTCTGATGATCGACCGGAGTTCCCTGTTTCTTCCTTGAGAATCCTTGCATCGGAGGGGGAGCGAGGGGCCGAGTCGGGCGGCATGACGCTCTTTAATGACAGCTTCTTGGCGGGCCCTCGTCGGCCTGCCGGGGCTTCAAGGCGGCGACAGCCTCTCTACGATTGACAACGGGAGCAACAACGATGCGTGGATGTCTCAAGGCGGCTATGGCGTTTGGCCTGGTGGTGGCGCTGGCGGGCCCGGCGATGGCCCAGGGTCGGGGCGGGTTCGGCGGCGGCATGGGCGGTCCGATCGCCCTGCTCGGGAACCCGGGGGTCCAGAAGGAACTGAAGCTCGACGAGGGTCAGGTCGAGAAGGCCACCGCACTCGCCGCCGAGGTCCGCACCAAGATGACCTCCATGCGCGACGATCTCCAGGGCCTCGAGGGTCAGGGGCTGATGACCAAGCGGGCCGAGTTGCTCAAGCCGAGCAACGAAGACGCCATGAAGAAGGCCAAGGAATTTCTGAAGGAAGGCCAGCTCGCCCGGCTCGAGCAGGTCGAACTCCAGCAGCGCGGGGCGAACGCCCTGAACGACCCGGCGATCGCCAAGAAGCTGGCGATCACCGAGGAGCAGGCGACCAAGGTCAAGTCGATGATGACCGACATGCAGTCCGAGGCCCGCGAGATTCAGCAGTCGGCCGGCGACGACCGCCAGGCCGCCATGCAGAAGATCCAGGCCCTCCGCAAGGAGACCAACACCAAGGTCATGTCGCTGATGACCGACGACCAGAAGCAGACCTGGAAGGAGATGACCGGCGAGCCCTTCGAGGTCACTTACCAGCGTCCCGCCGCCCGCTGAGGCGTATCGGCCTGCTGAATCAGAATTAACCCGAGGCCGGCCCGGACGCGATCCCGGCCGGCCTCGCTCGCTCAAGGCCCGAAGAGGTCGCGAACCCTGCCGAATAGACCCCGACGCTTCGGCGGGACCGGGACGGGCGGGTCGGGCTGGCCGCTCTGGAGCCGGACGGTCGGGTCCTTCTTGGCGTCGCCCAGGGCGACCGGGTTTTCCCTGATCCGCCCGAGGTGGGCGATCATCGGCCCGGCGGCCGGGCCTTCCAGCCTGGCGGAGATCGGCCGGGCGTCGGGCGAGGCCCTGAGGTCGTCGAGATAGGCGAGAGTCGCTTCGCGCTGGGCTTTCCCCTCGTTGAGCAAGTAATGGACCCACGCCCACGACTCCCGGTAATCGCGAGGGGTCATCTGCCGGACCCCCTTCAACGATTCGAGCCGGGCGAGGTCGGGCGTCCAGCCCGAGGCGAGGTCGCCGGGCAGGCGGTTGATGTGCTCCGGGTTCAGTCCCTTGAGGTCGGCCGGGCTCTCGAAATACTCGGCGAGGCCCTCGTCGAGCCAGAGGGGGACGTCCCCGATGGCGACGTGGAGCAGCGCGTGGGTCGCCTCGTGGCGGAGGTCTTCTTCCAGGCGGTCGCCGAAGAAGGTGTAGACGACCCGCTGGTTGCCATTGGCCAGGAAGAAGGCCCTCCGGTGCGGGAGGTCGGGATAGTAGAAGGTGAGGAAGTGCTCGAACGCCTTGCGGTCGTCGAGGATGTAAATCTCGACGGGGTGATCGCCGGGGTCGACGACCAGGCCGAGGGTCTCGCGGATCTGCGACTCCAGCGATCGGAGCTGGCGGACGACCGGGGCGTCGGCGTCGAGCCGGTCGTTGGTGCAAATGATGTAAGGCCCGGTGCGGACCTGGAATGCGGTCGGGACCAGGGGCTTCCCGCCCCTCGGACCCATCGTGGCGCAGCCTGACAGGGTGAAGAGCAGGGCGACCCCGGCGAGTCGGGCGATCCGCTTCGGGCTGGTGCGGTCGAACCGGTCCAACATGGTGGCCTCCGAACAGGGCCGCGGTCGACCTCGCTCGACTCGACTCAGGAGAGCGGGCGGCCCCGCCTCCGGTTCTGCTCTTCCTTAGAGTCGATGAGCCGGGCGACCTTCCGCCAGGTCCCTTTCCAGTCGTTCCGGGGCGAGAGGCCCCAGGGGAGGTAGGCCCGGAGGAACCGGAGCGAGTCGGTCCGGGTCCGGCCGGCGACCTCGGCCAGGCTGATCTGGAGCCTCGCCAGGTTCTGGAGCCGTCGGCCGGCGGGCAAGGGGTGGCAGAGCTGCACGCCGACGAGGTCGATCAGCGTGAGTTCCAGTTCGCCGGCCGCCGGATCGCCCTGGATCAGGATGTTGGCGGACTTCAGGTCGCGGTCGGAGATCGATCGGTCGTGGAGGACGCGGAGCAGCCGGGCCAGGGCGAGGTTCATCGCGTCGATCCGCTCGCGCCGGGCCTCGGCGGTCAGGGTCGGCAGGATGTCGCGGGCGTAATCGCCCAGGGTGATCGAGGGCTCGGCCTTGACGGCGACGAGGTACGCCTCGCGCGTCAGCCAGCGGCCGATCGGCCCCCGGCCGGTCTTCACGAGGTAGGCGAGGTTCTGGGGGGTCGGCAACCCCCGACTCTTCAGGTGCTGTCCGGCTTGCCAGGCCCGCCCGGCGCGTGACGGGCGGATCAGGTTGAGCAGGACTTCCAGCGGCTTCTTCGGGTTGAACCGCTTGTAGATCACACGGGTCGGGCGACCCTTGACGAGCATGGTCGTCTCGGCGACGAGGGCCGTCCTCGAGTCCTTCAGCACGACCGTCCCGGCGTGGCGGAAAGGGGCTTCGGGATCGTTCACCAGGGCCTCGACGCCCGAAGGGTCGAGGTCCCTCGAGGCGATCGCCCGCACACCTGGCCTGGTGTGGATGTTGAAATACTTGTTCCGCCCCCAGCAGCGGCGGCCCCAGCGCCTCCAAAGCCGCTCGGCCCAGGTTCGGGTCGAACGCTCGATGTCGATGGAGAGGCTCCGGGCGGTGGGTGCCGAAGGCTCGCGACGGGCCTTGAGGTAGGCGTTGAGGAACCGGTAGCGGTCCGAGCGGTTGCATCGGCTCCAGAAGTAATGGTTGAGCAGGGCGAGGTTCTCGCGGACGTCGGCCCAGCTCAGCCGGCGGGCGACCCGGAGGGCGTCGAGGTCGATCACCGCGAGGCGGAGAGAATCATCCGGCTCGATCCGAATGAGGAGATTGCCGGGGTGGAAGTCCTGGTGGACGAATCCGGCGTCGTGGAGCCTGGCGGTCAGGTCGGCCAGGACCCGGGCTAGGTCGCGCCGCAACCGCCCCTGGCGCTCGGGCGGCATCAGCGGGAGCCGACGCTCGACGAACTCGTCCAGCGGGAGGGTGTCCCGGATCTCCTTGGTGACCAGGTAGTTCTCCAGGAGGAACCGCTTGACCCGGCGCTCGCCGAGGGCGACCGGGGTGATCGTCGGCACGCCGATCGCTTCGAGCTTGGCGGCCCTCCGGCCCTCGTTGCGGCCCTTGCCGCTGCGGAACCACTGGCGAGCCTTGGCCCGGAAATTGGGGACCAGGAAGTGCTTGACATAGACCGAGCCTTCGGGCAGGTCGGCCCGGTAGACGACGCGGTGTGGGCCCCGCTTGATCGTCGTCAGTCGTCCGTCCCGCTTCCACTCGTCGAGCGGTAGGCGACCGCTTTGCAGGAGCGCCGAGGCCCAGTCGGCCCGGACCCACCAGCCGGTATCGTCCGACTTCGACCAGTTCCACGCCGGGGGCTCGAACACGCAGGGGCGCGGCCCGTGCTCCGTCCCGTGGGACATGCGTGTTGGTTCGAGGTCGGGCATGGGGATCGTCCTCGTGCCGGTTCGCCGGGCCGGGGAAACATCCGGCCAACGGTCGTCCAGGGTCGTCGCGTCGCGTCGCTCAGGTCGTGGACTGGAAGGGACGGGGCGGCCGGGTCAGATCGGTCGACCGGCCGGATGTTCGACGGCGGAGGAGTGTCGACCCCCCGGGTTGTGAGGTGAGTGGGCTGGATCCGCTCGACTTCCCGGGAAATCGGATCGTTTCGAGGAACGTCGAGGCCCAGGCTTCGATGGAGTAGCGGGCCGCCAGGGACTTCCTCGCCTCTCGGCCCATGGCCTCTCGCAACGATCGGTCGCCCGAGAGGGTTCGGATCGCCTCGACCCAATCCTCGGTGGTCGTGGCGAGGAAGCCGTCGACTCCGTGGCGGATCAGCTCAGGGTGGACGCCCACCGGGTTCGCCACGACGGGGAGGCCGGCCGCCTGATACTGGAGGATCTTCAGGCCGCACTTGCCCCGGCTCCACAGGTCATCGGGGATCCAACTGATGCCGACGTCGGCCGAGGCGATCTCGGTTTCTTCCGACTCCTGGGACCAGGGGATCTCGACGACGGGCAGGGGATCGAGGCGGAGGAAGCGGTCGCAGACCATCCTCAGTCGCAAGCCGGGGAATTCCTCGCCCAGTCGTTCCCAGAGCGGACGCTGCCGTTCCAGGCCCGCGAGCGTGCTGGCCGATCCGATCCAGGTCAGGTCGATCCCGCCCTCGCGGCCGGTCCTCGGCCGGGGGGTCGTCGAGCCTGCGGCGATGCAGGTCGGGATCACGCGGACCCGCTCGGCCGCCGCACCCGCCCGGGTCGCGCAATCGGCGAGGAATGCGTTGCCCGCGATCACCTGATCGGCCAAACTTACGGTCCGCTTGAAACGATCCACCCGGCGGCGGTCATGCGGGCCGCGTGGGTCGTTGGAATCGCGGTAGAGGACGGCGTCGTCGAAGTCGAAGATCAACCGTCGGGACCGCCTGCGCAATTCGCCGAGCTGCCAGGCGGGCAACAGCTTGCGCTGGAGGAGGATCGTGTCGTAGCCTTCCGCCTCGCGGAATTGGAGGAAGCGGCGAAACGGTCCCCTGGCGAGCGGCTCGATCGCCAGCGACCAGCCCGAGGCCGCGAGCGTCGATGCGAACGCCCGGACTCGATACCGGCAACAGACGTGATCGCGCGACTCGACCAGCGCGAGTACCTTCATCCCGTCCTCCTTGACGGCGACCCTGCGTCTCCCGGACCGATCGTCCCGGCGCGGCGGATCTTATCAGAATCCCGTTCGGCGAACAGGCCGGTTTCCCCGACGCTCGCGAGGGTCGTGGCGATCGCGCGGGCGGGCGGGGTCGCTACTGGAGCCGGGCCCGTCAAGCCTGCGGCCGGGATGGGACGATGAGGGGTCGGGAGGGATCGTCGGCGACCCCTCCCGGGCATCCGCCTTGGCGGCGGGTCGGCCCACGAATGGAATCCATGCCGGGGTCGAGATACTCGGATTGTCGACCTGGGGGGCTCCTGTTAAAAGGAGCCCAGCCCGAACTTCGGACGGCGACCTCGGTCGCCTCCGGGGGTGGCATGGAAGCCTTGGGTAACCCCGTCCCCGGCGTCAGTCAACCATGAAGAATTTCGCCCGCCTCGTGCGATACGCGTGGCCCTACCGGGTCCGCTTCGGGCTCTCGCTGGCCTCCGCGGCGATGGTGGCCGTCTTCTGGGGCGGCAACATCGGGATGATCTATCCCCTCCTCCAGGTGCTCATCCGAAGCGAGAACTGCCAGCACTGGGTTGAGGAGAAGATCGACGAAACCGCGACCGAGGCCGCCGTCCTCGAAGGCCGGCTCTCCGAACTCGAAGTCTTGACCCGACTCGACGTCGTCGAATCGGTCAAGCTGGCCAGGCTCGAAGCCTCCGCGACCCGCTACGACCAGGCTTCGGAAAGCCTCAAGGGATATCGCAAGGGTCAGGTCGACCTCAAGGCCCGCCCGGCGGGCGATGACGTTCGGAATAAAGCCCTCATCAGCCCCCAGGAGCGGGAATTCCGCATCGCCGAGGCGAGGCTCGACGAGATTCGATCCGACCTCCCGCTGGTCGTCGCCGGCCACTATGCCCAGCTCGAAGCCCGCGAAGGGCGCTGGGGGCGTGAACAGGCCAAGGCCAGGGTCTGGAACTCTCGCTATCGATGGGCCGAGCCGTTCATCAAGCGTTACCTGCCCGACAACGGCTTCAAGACGCTCTTGCTGGTGCTGGCCCTCGGGATGATCGGGACGGCCTGCAAGGGGTTCTTCCTCTTCTTGCAGGAAGTCCTGGTCTCCGACGTGACCCAGTTGACGATCTTCGACATCCGCAACCAGTTCTTCCGCCGGACGATGGCCCTGGACCTGTCGAATTTCAACGATCAGGGCTCGGCCGAGCTGCTCGCCCGGTTCACCAACGACATGGAGTCGGTCCAGCAAGGGTTGATGACGATCCTCGGCCGGGTCGTCCGCGAGCCCTTGCGGATCGCCAGCTGCCTGGGTTGCGCCCTGTTGCTGAACTGGCGTCTGACCTGCCTGGCCCTGGTCCTGGTCCCGGTCTCGGGTTTCTGCACCCACCGCGCCGGGAAGATCATGAAGCGGGCGGTGCGGAAGTCGCTGGAGAGCATGTCGAACATCTACAAGATCCTCCAGGAGAGCTTGCAGGGTATCAAGGTCGTCAAGGCCTTCACGATGGAGCGCTATGAGCGGCGGCGGTTCTTCCTGGAGACCAAGAGCCTCTACAAGAAGTCGGTCCGGGTGGCGATGATCGACGCCCTCTCCGACCCCGTCCTCGAGCTGCTCGCCCTGTCGACCGGCTCGATCGCACTGCTTTCCGGGGCCTACCTGGTGCTCTACCACACCACGGCGATCGACTTCGGCCTGTTCTCGCTCCAGCTCGCGTCCCGGCCGATCGAGATCGAGGACCTCCTGACGCTCTACGCCATGCTCGGCGGGGTGTCCGACCCGGTCCGCAAGCTGGCCAACGTCCATTCCAAGGTCCAGCGGGCCTCGGCCGCCGCCGACCGGATCTGCCACCTGATGGACCGCAGGCCGGAGGTCTCCGACAAGTCCCGCGCCGTCCGGCTCCACCGCCACCGGGCGGCGATCGAGTTCGAGGACGTCCGATTCAGCTACAACGGCCGAGACCCGGTCTTGAAGGGGCTCAACCTTGAAGTCCGGCACGGCGAGACCATCGCCATCGTGGGACCCAACGGGTGCGGCAAGTCGACCCTGATGAACCTCCTCCCCCGCTTCTGGGACGTGCAGTCCGGGGCGATCCGAGTCGACGGCTACGACGTTCGCGACGTGCAGGTCCGTTCCCTCCGCTCGCAGATCGGCATGGTGATCCAGGAGACCACCCTCTTCCACGACACCGTGGCCAACAACATCGCCTATGGCACCCGCCATGCCGGGCGCGACACGATCATGGCCGCGGCCAGGAAGTCGTACGCCCACCAGTTCATCATGAACCTACCCAACGGCTACGACACGGTCCTCGGCGAGATCGGCACCGGCCTCTCCGGCGGACAGAGGCAACGACTCGCGCTGGCCCGGGCGATGCTCCGCGACCCGGCCATCCTGATCCTCGACGAGGCCACCAGCGCCGTCGATATTCAGGACGAGGCGTTGATTCGCAAAGCGATCGAGGAATTCTCCCGAGGGCGGACGACCTTCCTCATCACCCACAGCCTCGGCGCCCTCTCCTTCGCCGACCGGATCGTCCTGCTCGACGACGGGCAGATCGCCGCCGTCGGGACCGACGCGGAACTCCGCCGGAATTCGCCGCTGTATCGACAGCTCCACGAAATCCAGTATCACCGCGAGAGCGCCTGAGACGCCGGCTCTTCCGTTTACTCGATGTCTTTGCGACAAGGGGACGTTATCCTCGATCCTTGAGCTGAAGCGGAACGGCCAGTTAGGCCAACCGTCACGTTCGAGGATAGCCCATGTCCTGCCGACCAGCCCTCGCCCTGTCGCTGGCCCTGAGCGCCTTGGCCGGGCCGGCCCACCCCGCGCGGGCCGAGGGCGTGCCCGTCCTTCTTGGGATTTTCCCTCCCGGTGCCACCGTCGGCCGGGTGACGGAATGGGCCATCGCCGGCGCGAATCTCTCCGAGAAGGATCGGCCGGTCCTTTCTGGCGAGGGCGTCGAGATCCTCGACTTCACCGTCAAGGACGCCACCTCGGCGATCGCTCGGGTCCGCGTCGTGCCCGGTGCGTTGCCGGGCTATCGCGAGGTCCGCATCGACGGGCCATCGGGCGTCTCGAACCTCGCGGTCATCCGGCTCGACCTGCTGGAACAGTTGGTCGAGGTCGAGCCCAACGACGAGCCCGGGCGGGCTCAAACCAGTGAGGTCGGGCAAGCGGTAGCCGGGTCGTTCCGCCCGCTCGACCTCGACCATTACCGGGTCCGGGCGAAGCCCGGCCAACGCCTCACGCTCGACCTGGAGGCGGCGCGACTCGGCACCGCGATCGCGCCGGTGGTCACCGTCGTCGACACCTCCGGGCGGGCGATCGCCCAGGCCCGCAAGGGCCGCGCTGGCGATGGGGAATGCCGAACGTCGATCGTCCTCCCACCGGACGGAACCTGCATCGTCCTCGTTCGGGATAACACCTATTCCGGGGACGATCGGGCCCTTTATCGCCTTCGGATCGACCCCGCCCCGTTCGCGACCGGCCTCTTCCCGCTCGGAGGGCCGAAGGGGCGGGAGGGCTACTTCGAGGTCTCCGGTGGGAGCCTCGCGAGTCCTTCCCGAAGGCGGATCCTCCTGCCCGACGGGTTGGGCTCGCCTTTCGATCCCGGCCCCTTCGCTCTCCCCGAAGGTCCTGTCGCCTGCCCTGGCCGACTCGTCGCCGGGGATGGTCCGGAGATCGTCGAGCCCCAGGGCGAGGGTTCCCGTCCGCCCATCCAGGTGCCGCGCGGGACCACGGTCAATGGGCGGATCGAGAAGCCTGGCGAGGTTGATTCCTATCGGATCGAGGCGAAGGCCGGCGAGACGATCCAGGCCCGGATCGTGGCTCGAGCTCTGGGCTCCCGGCTCGAACCGGTCCTCACGATTTGCGAGGAACGGGGGATCAGCCTGGTCGGGGATGACACTTCCCCGGACGGTTCGATCGCCTGCCGTGTCGCGGTCGATGGCCCGCTGACGATCGAGCTGTCCGATCGCTTCGACGACGGCGGCCCGGCTTACGGCTACCGCCTGACGTTGGGGCCGCCGCCGGCGGATTTCTCGGTGACGCTGCGTGCGCCCGGTGGCCGACCGGCCGGCCGATCGGTCTGGGCGGGCGAGTATAACGCTTTCCTGGGTTCCTCGATCCCGATCGACTTCACCGTGGAGACCAGGGGTCGGCCCGGCCCGATCGAGGTTTGCGTCGAGGGGTTGCCCTCGGGCGTGACGGCCCAGCCGGTCTCGATCCGGCCTCCTCCGCAGCGTCCCGATCACGGCGGGGCGGACCAGGCCCGGGAAACGTCGGATTATCTGGAATTGAAGGTTGCCAGGGGGGCCCGACCCGGCCTTTCGGAGTTACGGATTGTGGCGACCACGAAGGGGCCGGGGCCGCCGATCCGCCGCGAGGCCGGAGCGACGGTCCCGATCGGCGGGGTCGCCGTTTCGGGCCCTCCCATCACCAAGTTGATCTCGCGGTTCCCGCTGAGGATCAAGGCGGGTTAGGGCCCGGGGGGCGGCCGCGAATGACTCTCTTCACTGGCCGGACTGCCCTTTCGCGGGAGGGTCTTGCCGGTCGTCGCGATGTCGACGCGGCGCGTCTTCTCTAGGCCTCCCGAATCGAGAATCGGGCCGATGATCGAACCGACTCCGTCCGACTATGGAACAGAGAGGCGGCTTCGTCGAAAATTGGCGACGGCCGCCGCCATCGATCGAATAATCGGGGACCGCGGGTCGTCCAGCGTGGCTGGCGTGCTCTTGGCCGGGGCCCCCGGTCGCGAGGGTGGCAGTCGAGGTTCTGGGCCTTCTCGGCCCCGTCCAGAAAGGTCAACGCGATGCTTTGGCGACACCTTTGCCTGGCCCGGGCCATCACGGCCGCGGGCATCCTGACATGCTCGACGCTCGGTGCCTTCGCTTCCGGCGAGCCCAACGAACCGATCCCGGGTGTCGTCGCCCCGGCCGAGACCGTCAAGGTCCTTGACGCCGAGAAGGCCGGGAGCCTCGCCGTCGAGGTCCGCGGCCACGGCCAGGACCGTGTCCGGCTTACCTTGAAGAACACGACTTCCAAGCGGCTCAACGTCGTCCTCCCGCCCGGCCTGGTCGCCTCCAGCTCGGTCGGTCAGGGTGCCGCGGGTGGTGCCGCCGGTGGTGGCGGCGGAGGCGGCTTCCAGAGCATGGGACTGGGCGCGACGGGAAACCGTTCGGGCGGCTTCGGCCAGTTCGCCGGCCAGAATGGCCAGGCCGGCTTCCGATCGGTCGCCCCGGTCAACGAGGCCAAGGCGGGCGTGACGGTCCCCGCCAATCAGTCGGTCGACCTGGAGATTCCCGCGGTCTGCCTGAACTTCGGCTTGCCGACCCCCACGCCCCGGAACACCTTCCGGCTCGTGGATGTCGACGACTACTCGAAGGACGTCCGCGTCCGCAAGGCTCTGCGTACCCTGGCGACCCTGGGGACCAGCCAGGGGATGGCCCAGGCCGCCATGTGGCGTGCCTGCAACAACGTCCCCTTCGAGCTGATGCTGGCTAAGGGCGAGAAGGTCGTCAACCCCGCCGAGGTCGCCCTCGCCTCGCGGTTCCTCGACGCGCTCGACCAGTCGTCCGAGTCGTTCGACCCGGCCTACCTCACCGAGGCTCGCGTCTTCGTGACCGTCGAAGGCGATGGCCTCCTCGCCAAGGACGCGAAGCGGCTCGGCGCCGCCCTCGACGGCCTCCGCATCCTCGGCCTGCCGACGCGGCTGGTCGCTGCCGGCGAAGTCCCCAAGGCCGCCAGTCCGGCGTTGCACCTCGGCGTTCGGATCGGGATTGGCCCTCAGGGCGAAACCCGTGGCCGCGTGACGGTGCAGGCCGCCCGGGGCCTCGGCGAGGCGAATGACTGGACGACCCTGGGTCAGGTCGCCTTCCGCGAGGGATCGAATCCGGCCGCCCTCGATGCCGCCTCGCTCGCCAGGGTGCTCGACCGTTCGATCGGCTCGGCCTTCGTGAGCGCCAAGGTCGCCCGCCGCTCCCCCGGCGTCACGACCCTGCGGATCGAGAACCGCCTGCCATTCACCGTGTCCAACCTCACCGTCAAGGCCGGCAGTTCTGCCGGATCGCCGCTCATGACCTTGAACGGGCTGGGCGTCGGGCCCAACCGCTCCGGGCTGGCGACGATCCCCGCTGCCAACGGATCGGTGGAGAATGTCGAGCTGAACGGGCTCTAATTCGTGACTACGGAAGGATCCCTGGAGGCCTTGGCCGGCGGCGAGCCGGTCAAGGCTTTCTTCATTAGCACGCCACGCCGACCTAGCGGCTTGTCTCGATCGCTGCCCAGTTGTTAAGATGGGTCGAGTTCGAGATCGGATACGTGAATCACGCAGTCCTCGTCTGGCGAGTCTCGATGATGGCCGGTGAATCGTTCCATGTTTCCTGTTCCAAGCGTGCCAACAGCTTTGGTTCTTGGGCCCTCACCCGGCGACTGGCGGCTTGCTTACCGACCTCATTTACCGTGCGAGACTTGTCCGACGGCCTCGTCGAATCGGTAGCGATTGGTGAGAGGGCTCGGCTTGGCGAGTACTAATCGGCCGTCCGTGGCGCGTTTGGCTATTCCTTAATCAAGCAGATGAGGATTAAGGGTCGAGAGACGGCGATCGACCGCACGAGTTCCACATCTTAATTTGCAGCCTCGGCTCGATTTCATCGAACCCTTTCGCTCGAGCATCGTACGGGCGAACAGCCCTCTGATTTCCATCCCTTCCCGATCGGGCTTTCGTCTCCATGAAATCATTCACCATCGCAATGGCGACCGCCAAGGAAGCTATCCGCCAGCCGGCTTTCTTCGTCCTGGCGGTCATCGCCGGATTCTGGCTCATCGCCTCGATCTTCATCGCCTACTTCACGTTCGGCGAAGACATCAAGATGTACAAGGACACGGGCCTGACGACGATCTCGTTCGCCTGCCTGCTCCTGGCCTTGTTGACGGCCAGTTCGACGGTCGCCGAAGAGATCGACGGCAAGACCGCAATCACCTTGCTCTCGAAACCGATCAACCGCCGCCAGTTCATCGTCGGGAAATTTCTCGGGATCGAGCTGGGCGTCCTGGCGATGTTCCTGTTCCTGGGAATCTTGTTCGCGATCGGGGTTTCTTACAAGTACTGGTACGATCTCAAGGAGTCGGCCGGTTCCGACTCCAACGGTCGTCAATGGGGCCAGGTCGCGCAGGTCCTGCCGGGCCTTGTGCTGGGGTTTTTCGAAGTCACCACACTGACGGCCATCAGCGTGGCCATCTCGACCCGTGTCCCGATGCTGGCCAACCTGGTCGTTTGCATCTCCATCTTCTTCCTGGGGCACCTGTCCCCGGTCTTGGTGGCGGTCACCGCCGGCGGCCAGACCAACGAACTCGTGGCGTTTATGTCGCAGCTTTTCGAGTTCCTCCTGCCTTCCCTGGAGTATTACAACGCGGGCCCGTCGATCTCCACCGGCTCGGTGATCCCCTGGGTTGGTTACGTATTGCCAGCCTTCGGTTATTGCGTGTTGTACAGTGGAGCGGCCATACTTTTCGCCTTCCTACTCTTCGAGGATCGCGACCTGGCCTGATCGCCCCCGGGCTGATCCTGGAGCGAGCTCTCGATGGGCGAGTGACGTTGGCACCCTTTTCCGGCTCGCGTGAGGGGTGATGCCCCGTCCGCTGAGGCGTTTCCGAGGCCGTGGCCCTTGACCGGGCCGGTCGTCGTTTCCGTGGTCCGCTGGATAACTCGACCATGCCATCGGCGGCGTACGATCGCGCTCGAAAGCTCTGGACCCCTCGCCGAGGCGCGGTCCTCTCGGCCAAGCTGCTCGGGGTAGTCCACTCGTTGCTTTTGCTCATGGTATTGCTCATCGGCGGTGCCCTCGCGGCCCTCGTCGCCTCACGGGGAGAGGTCTGGCGTCCGCCCCTCGCCGAAGGTGAGATGCTTGGGTGGTTCGGCGAGCCGGAGGCCAACGGCGGCGACGGACTCTTCCTGTTTCGGAATACGGGCCTCTACCCTATCGTCGCGTCGAACGAGACGAGCCCTAATCCGATCCACCGAGCTGCGGCGAGGGTCGTGGGGTCGGTCCTCTTGAAAGTCCCGACCCTCCGCAATAATCGAGGTGCATTGACGACGCTGCTCGCCTCGGGACTCGGCGTGTTCTTCGTCCTCTCGATCGTGGCAAACCTGCGGCGGTCGGCTATTGCCGAAGCGTCCCAGGAGGCGGCCAACAGCCTCCGCCGTCAGATCCATCGGCAGTTGTACCGGCTCGGCCAGTCATCGCTCCCGGCCGAGGGGATCGGGCCCGTGATGAACCTCTTCACCAGGGAGGTCAACGATATCCGCGAGGGCCTCGCGTTCGACCTCAAAGATCGTTATCGAATCCCCGTCCTGTGTGCCGGGCTGTTAATCTTGGCGATCTCGATCTCCTGGCCCTCGACCCTCTTCCTGGGCACGCTCGGGTTGTTGACCTGGCTCGTCGTCCGCCATCTAAATCGCTCGGCCGAGCTGACCTCCGTGCTCGCGACTCGCGAGGCCGCCATCCAGCTCTGCCTGCTCCAGGAGGATTTCGGGCTGATTCGCACCGTTCGCGTTCACGGCATGGAGAATTACGACAAGCAGCGGTTCGATGACCACCTGGATCGCCATCGAGAGGCCGAGATCCGTCGGGTCGTCCACCAAGCGAGGACGAGCCCGACGGCGACCTTGCTCGTCTGCACCGCGGCGACCCTGGCCATCGGATTGCTCTCCGAACGCGTCCTTCATCGCGACTCCTCGGCCGCGTCCGCATTCCTCCTCGTCATCGGCCTCATCACCCTGATCCGACCGGCATTGGATTGGGACGTGATGAGACGGGCCATCCGGCTGGCGAATCGCTCGGCCGAGGGCGTTTTCGCCTACCTCGAACGCAAGCCCGAGCTGCATCAGGCGGGCGGGGCGCGTTTCTTGCCTCCCTTGAAGCAAAAAATCAGCTTCGAAAACGTGACGCTCGAGAACGGCTCGGGGCACGTCCTGCTCGACGGCCTGACGGTCGAGATCCCCGCTCGCTCGAAGACCTCGATCATGGCACTCGACGAGGATGCCAAGACGGCCCTGGTTTGCCTGATCCCTCGGCTCATCGATCCGAAGGTCGGACGCGTCCGGGTCGATGGGGTAGACCTCCGCGAGGTGACGCTGGAATCGGTCCGGGCCCAGGTCGCGACCGTACTCCAAGCGGACCTGACCTTCTCCGATACCGTCGTGGCGAACATCGCCTTGGGCGACGCCAGCTATGACTTGCCCCGGGTTATCGAGGCGTCGAAAGTCGCGCATGCCCACCACTTCATCCAGGAACTTCCCCAAGGCTACGACACCGTCATCGGGCCGCTGGGCACGTATCTCAAGCCAGACCAGCAGTATCGAATCGCGCTGGCCAGGGCGTTCTTGCACGACCCTTCCATCTTGATCATTGAAGAGCCAATCGACCCCCTTGACGACGACACCAAGGCTTATGTCGACGACACGGTGTCCCGGCTCGCCCCGGGCCGGACCTTGATCATGCTCCCGCATCGACTCTCGACGATCCGGTCGAGCGACCGCGTCATCCTGCTCCACAATGGCAAGCTCGAGGCCGCCGGGACTCCGACCGAGATCAAGGCGGCCAAGCTCTTCCGGCACTTGCAATACGTCGAGTTTAACCAGTTCGCCGCGGCCGGGGAGATCGAGGCCGGGCAGATGGGCGGATGAGCGTCGGAAGAAGGACGATGAGGGACCGTGGATGGCCATGTGATCCATCAATCGGTGACGATCAGGCCCAATCGTCCACCGTGGGCTTGATGACGAGTTCGGGGATGTGGGCCCTGGGGTGGAGTTGGACCAGGAAACCCACGGCGGCCGCGACGTCCTCCGGCTGGAGGATCGCGTCTTTTCGTTCCTGCGGGACGGCCACCGGACGGTTGGCGAGGATCGGCGTATTGACCTCGCCGGGATAGATGACCGACGAGCGGATGCCATGCGGCCCTTCCTCGCGGCCGATCCCCAGCCCGAGCGCGGCCTGGCCAAATTTCGACGCCGAGTAACCAGCCCCGCCGAGTAAACTGGCCCGAAGGCCGGCGATCGAGCAAATCTGGACGATCAGGCCAGCCCCCCGCGCACGCATCCCGGGCAAGAATGCATGGACGAGGTGGAAAGCACCCGTCAGGTTCGTGTCGATCATCTTGTCCCAATCGTCGAGCGAGAGTTTGTCCAAGCTCCGGTCGCGGACGTTCGTGCCTGCGTTGCAGACGAGCACGTCGACCGACCCACCGAACTCCTGCAGGACCCGGGCGGCCATCGCGGCGACCCCCGCGCGGTCGGCCACGTCGCAAGGTTCGACCAGGGCTTCGCCTGATTCGATGAGCTTGCGAGTCCCTTCAAGCTTCTCCGAGTCGCGACCCACGAGGGCGACCCGATAACCGAGTCTCGAGAGTTCAATGGCGGTCGATCGGCCGATGCCGCTTCCGGCCCCAGTGACGAGGGCGAACTTTACTACGTTGGCCAAACCGGACCCCCTCTGCGACGACGAAATGGCCCGGGCTCCGCCCCCCGCGCGGGCGGATGGGATTGGCCAGGGCCGACTTTCGAAACGATGTAGCCCGGGCCTCGATGATCGAGACCCGGGCCATCGTAATGCAAGCGGCTCAGAAGGGGAACAGCTTCGAGAAGAACGACTTGATGGGGTTCGACTTCTTGGCCAGGGCCGGATGCCTGACGACCGCGGCGTGGGGCGTCACCGCGGCGGCATGGACCTTCTTGGCTTCGACGCGCGCCCTGGAAGCCGGATGAGTCGAAGGCTTGACGACCTTCGCGCCGACGACCGATGCCGGGTGAGGGCCGAGGTCGACCGAAGACCCCGCCGGGGCCCAGATTCGCAGGGTCGCGACCGGGCCCTTCAAGAAGGCAAAGAGGTTGGGGTATTTTGCCGCGAGCTGCGATGTGGCGAACGACCCTTGCGAGACGCCGTTGACGAAGACCTGGGTCTGGGGGATGTTTGAGGGATTCGACGGGGCCGGGGTGGTTGTTGGCCCTGACCCGGAATTCCCGGCAATCTGCTGGCTGAGGATCGTGGCGGAATTGAGGATGTCGATCCGACCAACATCAACCCCGGTCACCCCGTCATGGACGGTGACGGCCCCTTGCTGGAGGAGTTTGTCGATCTGGGCGACCGTCGGCAAGGTGTGGTAGGCATCCTCGTACATCTGCTGGAGCAGCGCGATGCTACCCGAGACCTGGGGAGCGGCGAAGCTGGTGCCGTCCTCGGTGGTGGTCCCATGATCGCCGCTCGGGGCGGTGATCCCGACCCCGGGCGCCGCGATCCTGACGGCCGACGCCCCGCCTCGGGCAGGGCCCAGCCTCTGGGCATTCGAGGCGAGGAAGTTGCTCGAATCGGTCGCCGTCACGCTGATCGCGTCGGAAACGATCGAAGGGAATCCGATCCCCTGCGTCTTGCCGTCGAAGCTGTTGCCGGAAGCGACCACCACCGGGATGTTCAGCTTGTCGAGAGCCCCGATTGATTGGGTGATCTGCTGGCCGACGCCGTCGGTGGAGAACTGATTCGACGTATAACTGCCGCCGTCGGAAACCGAGAGGTTGACCACCGTGATTTGGTACTGGGCGTGGTTCTGCACGACCCAGTTGAGTGCGGAGGCGATCTCTTCGAAGCTCCCGGCGTTGTCGTCGCCGAAGACCCGAAGCGCGACGACGTCGGCCCCCGGCGCGATCCCCGGGTGGGTGGCGTCGCTCGAAGCGACCAGCCCGGCCACGCCGGTCCCGTGTTGCCAGGTCGGCAGGACGCCGTTAGGACTCCCGGTGAAATCGACCCCCGCGACGATCTTGTGGCCCGCGCCCAGGCCGCCGCCCAGGGCCGGATTATTATAGTCGACCCCGGTATCGATCACCGCGACGGTCTGGCCGGTACCGTCGACGTGGAAAGCCGCACGGGCGGCGGAAGCGCCGATGATGTTATCAAAGTTCGTCGACCCGTCCGAATTGATCTCGGGGCCCGAGGCGGGCCTGACCGACATCGTTGAGAGCAATTGGCGGGTTTCGAGCGGTTCCAGACAAGGCCGGCGACGGTCCAAGTCCCTGCGGCCCGATCGGCGGGTCCACCCCATGGTTCATCCCTCCCGGACGGCCGCCAAACCATTGGCAATGGCCGCCCCTCATTACGATGGTGAACGCCTTCCGTCCATGGCGCAAGCCGGCCTCGAGGGTTTCGGCCCCCGGGCTTGGTCGCGGCGATCGGGGCCGAGATTCGGCAACGATACGGGCAAGGCGCGTGCAAGGGTTGATCGAGCCAGACCGTCGAACAGCTCACCCTGGCGCGGAGGGACACCGGGGATCGCGACCGTACGAGAACCCGAATTTGAAGGACTCGGGCGGGAAGGCCCGGCCTCGGGAGGGGGGGGCCCTCCGGGACGAACCCCCCGATGAGGCCGGGGAGGCGAGCATCCTGCGGGGGGGAAGATAAGCGGGCTGTGGCGCGAGATGCCCACCCTCCGGGCGGACGTCATCCAACGTGAGAGACCCGGGCCGGGGCCCGAAAGGCGGAGAGAAAGCCGAAGAGCACCGTTTCCTACCGATCGAAGCCGCGACGCCGCGTTGCGTCCGCGGCGGTCCCGGTTATAGTGAGGAAAGGTCTCGAGGCTCTTGAGGCGACCGATTGAGCCTCTTCGACGACCCTTGTATCGGACGAAACTCGCCGGAGCCTTCCCGGAAACATGGCGATCGTCGGCATAATTCCGGCCCGCTTCGCTTCAACCCGACTCCCCGGTAAACCCCTCCTCTCCGACACCGGGAAGCCGATGATTTGCCACGTCGTCGAGGCCGCCGGGCGTTCGAAGCGACTCGATCGGATCATCGTCGCCACCGACGACGCGCGGATCGCCGAGGCCGTCGGAGCCTTCGGCGGCGAGGTCGCCATGACTCGCCTCGATCACCCGAGCGGCACCGACCGGGTCGCCGAGGTGATCGCCCGGATGCCCGAGGCCCGGCTGATCGTCAACCTCCAGGGCGACGAGCCGGAGGTCTCCGGCGCGACCATCGATCGGCTCGTCGACCTCCTGGAATCCGACCTCGAAGCCCCGATGGCCACGCTCGCCACGCCGATCCGCGACGAGGCCACCTATCGCGACCCCTCCTGCGTCAAGGTGGTCCGCTCGGCCTCGGGACGGGCCCTTTACTTCTCCCGGAGTCCGATCCCCCACCACCGCGACGGTCCGCCCGACTGGCTCGCCGAGCTGCCCGCCGCCTACCTTCACCTCGGCCTTTACGCCTACCGGCGTAAGTTCCTGCTCGGGCTGGCCGAGATGCCGACTTCACCGCTCGAGCGGGCCGAGAAGCTGGAACAGCTCCGAGTGCTCGAAGCCGGCCACCCGATCGCGCTGGGGATCGTCGAGGAGCGTGGGGTCGGCATCGACACGCCCGAGGATTACCGCCGGTTCGTCGAACGGTGGAAGGCCGATCATGGGGACGAGGCCTGAGCCCGCCCTCAACCGACGTCCGGCCTGGGGCCCGGGCGGGCCTTCGCCTCGCGAAGCTGCTGGCGAAATTCGCCGCAGAGCTCGGAAACCATCCGGGCCCTGAAAAGCCGGGCCCGGTCGGGCACCTCGACGAGACCTTCCAGCTCCTCGGCCCAGCGGGACAGGCGGTCGGGGTCCTTCATCCCGTGTCTGCGCAACCAGATGATCAGCTTCGAGAGCTGCCAGGGCTCGGCCTCTTCAAGGCCCAGGAGGAGCCACGAGGCGAATCGATAGCGGTCGTCGACCGGGAGCGAGCCGAGCGGCAGGTCCGCCTCCCATCCCTGGATCATCCGCCAACGGACCTCCGACCCTTCGCCGGCGTTCACGAAGAGGGTCAATGCCTCCAGGCAGCGCCATCGGGCCAGGCCCCTCGGGGAGAGGGAAGCGGATCCGGCCTCGTCGGCGACCTTGCCGGAGCCGCCCTGGATCCACTGGCGGACGGCCGAGAGCCGCCCTTCACCCAGGGGGGCGAGCGGGACCGTCCTGGCGTAGCCGTCGCGGAAGTCGTCGAGGGTTTCCGCTTGCGAGGAATGGTCCCACCAGGAAAGCCGGCCTAACGTCCTGAGGTCGGCCGCCCTCGCCGTCACCAGCCTGGCCCGCGAGTCGGGCGGCGCGGCGTTCAGGAACAGCTCGAAGAACCGGCCTGGGTCTTTCTCCAGCTGGCGGTCCCAACGGTCCAGGACCTCGGAAGAGTCGTCGAGCCTGGCTCCTTCCAGCTCCAACCGGACGTCGACGGCCAGGGACCTCCAGGCCGAATCGTCATTCAGAAGCTCTTTGCGAAAAGCCCAGGTGTCGGCCTCTGGCTGTCGCACAGTGGCCGCGAGTAATTCGGCCGCGAGGCCGTCCGGGCCAAATCCGAAGTGGGGCGAACCCCGGAGTCCGAGCTGATCCACGATCTTCCTCGTCCGATCGAGCCAGGATGAGGGCGAGAGTCCCAAGGGATGCAGGCATCGGGCTAGAGGCGCCGCGAGGTCGCGGAGGCCCGGTGACCCTGCATCAAAAGCCCCGGGCCAGGCCTGGCGGGCCGCTTCCAGGACGAATGGCAGTCCTTCGAGCGTGGCCCCGCCGACGTGCTTGAGGACCTGTTCGAGCAAGGTCGCCCGCTCGGCCGGGGGGACGGCGGGCAGCTCGACCTTGAGCAAGGCATTCGGGTCTCCCGACTTCAACGCACGGGCGTAGTCCAGGCAGGCGTCGACCCTCGCCGCTTGCTCGGTGGAGACTTCTCCCCGGCCCCTGGCCTGGTCGATCCAGGCCAGGACGCCGAGCTTCCGATATTCGGGGGAGACGAGCCTGCGGAGCAGGTCGAGCCCCGAAGGGATCCGCCTGAGATAGTCGTCGACCCAGGTGGGGTGTTTCGGCCTCGGGGCGAGCGGGAGAAGGCAGGCCTCGATTCCCCAGCGGAATGCCGGGTCGGGAAGGCCCTCATCGCGCGTGATGGCCAGGATGGCCCTCGCCAGTGCGGGTCGGAGTTCCTCGGGAGTCCGATCGTGCAGTCCTTGCCAGTCTCGTCTCCGCCCCGGCTCGGCGAAAAGCGGCCGTAAGGCGGGACTTAGCCAGGCCTGGGCGAGTTCTCCGCGACGCAAGGCCCAGGCGATCCCCTCGCCAGATTCGAGATCAAAGGCGTTCGAAGCGAGCGTGGTGAAACTCGCCAGGAGGTCCGGCCGTTGGCCGATCCCGGCCTCGACGGCGTCGAGCAAGGCCGAGGTCGCGCCCGGCCAGTCGCGTGCCTCCTCGACGAGCGCCGGGAGGTCCGCACCCTCCACCCCCTGGAGGATCGCGGCCACCGAGGCGCTGGCTTCGAGCGGCAGGAGCATCGCGCGATCGACCGAGGGGTCGGCCCGGAGGTGGGCCAGGGCGGAGTCGGCCCCTTCCGGCGTCAGGCCGGCCAGCAACGAGCGGGCGAACGCGGGCCTGGCCGACTGCGGGGCCGCCCCGAGGAGAGCGACGATCGACTCGTCGCGCGCCTCCGCTTCGGCCTCTCGGAAGCAAGCAGCGACGACCTCGCCCCAGGCCGAAGGCGTCGCGTCGCCCCGCCAGGCTTCGCGGAGGGTGGCGTGGGCGACCAGGGCAGCCCGAGCTTCGGCACGATCCGCGGGATCGGCGGCCTCGATGGCCTCCCTCCACCAGCCGGGCGATCGGGAGCGGGCCCATTCCTCGCCCAGACCCGCCCGGAGGATCCAGCCCAGGAATTCGGAGAGGGATTTCCAGGCGGCTTCGCTTCGCGGGGCCTCGCGAGTCCTCATCAAGGACGGATAGTCGTGGAGGCTTCGGAGCGACTCCTGGGACCAGGCCGACTCCGGGCCAGGAGCCCAACGGGCATCCCTCGCCCGGGCATCGGTCGCCGACCAATCGGCCTCTTCGACCGCATCGGGGCGAGTCAGCCAGCCGGAGAGGGTTCGCGCCCAGGGCTCCGGCTCGACCTTCGGCTCGAATGTCCCGAGGGTCAGGTCGGCGACGATCCCCTGCGCGGTCAGGGCGGCCTTGTTGGGCCTGGCCAGTGGGGTCGTCCCGGAGATCCGGTAGCCCAGCAACTCTTCGGGGCGGTCATGGTAGGTCGAGAAGGTCAGGTCGGCCCGGAGTCGCTCCGGGAAGGCGAAGGTCAGCAGGGCGATCCAGGGCCCGAGCCGTTCGGGCTGGTCGACGAGGAAGAGGGTCCGTCCCTCCCGGGCGACCTTGGCCGTCGCGGTGAGGAGGCGGGAGAGGCTCTCGGGATCCCATCCTTTCGCCAGGGGAGCGACTTCCGCGAAGCTGGGTGGCCAGTTCAGGCTCGAGGCCGAGAACTCGACTTCCAGGGGAGGGCGCCCTCGGCTCGGCTCGCGGTCGGACCTGGCCCAGAGCGCGGCGTCGAAGAGGCCGGCGGGCCACGACTTGATCGACTTCAGGTCGGTCAGGGGAAGCCGAAGTCCGTGGGCGAAGTGGCCACCGGGACGGCCCCAGAGGCCGCGCTCGGTCTCGTATTCATTCGGCCGAGGGGTCAGCCAGGCGATCTCGGCGAACTCGCCGTCCTTCCGATAGCGGAGGGCAGGGGGGGCCAGGGTCCGGGCACCGCCCGGATAGGCCTTCATCGCCAGGTGGCGGAAGTCGCCGGACATCGGGTAACCCCGCGACATTCGCTTCACCTGGAAGCCGTTGCTCGCCCCCAGGCCATACCCGACCGGGCACTGGGTGTAATAGATCTGTTCCATCGGGGGCGAGCCCTCGGACATCCTCGAGCGACCGGACACGAGCCGAGATCCCATCTTAAACCACGGCCCCGGGGGGCGGAACGACCGTCGGGCCCGGTAAACATCTGGACCGTACGACTCGCGGCCAGCGGCCGAGGATCCTATAATGGGCCGTCCCCTCCGATGGAAGTCCCGGGATCCGCGCCCCATGAGCATCGTCGACCCCGAGTCTGGCGCGGAACAAACGCTCCGCGAGCGCTTCGGCCTGGAACACTTCCGAACCGGCCAGCGCGACGTGATCGAGTCCGTCCTCGCGGGCCGCGATGTCCTTTGCGTCATGCCGACCGGCGGCGGGAAGTCGCTCTGCTATCAGTTGCCGGCGATCCTCCTCCCCGGCCTGACCCTGGTCGTCAGCCCATTGATCGCCTTGATGAAGGATCAGGTCGACGTGCTGGTCGCCCGGGGTGTGAAGGCCACGCTGCTCAACAGCACGCTCGAACCCGCCGAGCAACACGCCAGGCTCGCCGAGATCGAGGCCGGGCTCTACGACCTGGTTTACGTCGCCCCCGAGCGGTTCCGCAGCCCTCGGTTCGTCGAGCTGATGGCCAGGGTCCGCCCGGCGCTCCTCGCGGTCGATGAGGCCCACTGCATCAGCGAGTGGGGCCACGACTTCCGCCCCGACTACGCCCAGATCGGTCGGGCCCGCCGGTTGATCGGGTCCCCCCCCTGCATCGCCCTGACCGCCACGGCCACCGACCTCGTCCGGCGCGACATCGCCGACCAGCTCGACCTCCGCGACCACGCCCAGTTCGTCACCGGTTTCGACCGGCCGAACCTCAGTTACGCCGTCGTCGAGGCCCGTCGCGATCCCGAAAAGCTCGCCGCCCTCGCCGAGGCCCTGGCCAGGGCACCCGGCCCGGCCATCGTCTACGCCTCGAGCCGCGCCCGCTGCGAGTCGGTCGGCCAGTTCCTGGAGAAGGAACTGCGGCGGAAGGTCGTCATCTACCACGCCGGGCTCGGGCGTGAGGAACGCTCCGAAGCCCAGGACCGCTTCATGTCGGGCCGGGCCGAGGTCGTCGTCGCCACCAACGCCTTCGGCATGGGCGTCGACAAGGCGAATATCCGCACGGTCGTCCATTTCAACCTGCCGGGGACCCTCGAAGCCTATTACCAG
>JAABUK010002436.1_pt1 | contig 33337 bp, 28 predicted proteins | sample 5559141 | NCBI WGS metagenome assembly JAABUK01 (sample SAMN10711869, study PRJNA513367) | rock metagenome | isolation source: Antarctica rocks | place: Antarctica: Victoria Land, Pudding Butte nord | collected 2016-01-03 | reverse complement strand
AAGGTAGCGTCAGCCATGTCGAGGTCTTCCGGTGGAGTCGTGTGAGAACTTCCATCATCGGAAGACCTCGACCCCTATCCCGGCAACGACGCGCCGACCCCGTCTACACCCTCAAATGCGAAGAGCCACTTAATTCGAACAGTTACATCACTGGGCCGCGCGACCACGATTCAACCAGGATCACGGAACTTGAGCCAGGACCAGAAGATTTGGCGACCGACATCATAGGGCTGGGACACCGACGGCTGCATCATCGACGTGAGCGAGACTATAAACGCCAACGCAACGCAAGCGCGAAATCACTACTACCCACCAGTGGGTCCGACTGATCTCGCTGAACGTCTCGGTGTACGCGACGACCGCTGCATCAGCGCGCGCGGGGTCGCGACCAAACAGGCCGGCACGCAGGGGAGGCCATTCGCTCTGCTGAGCCGCAAGCTGCCTTGTGATCAACTCCAGTGCGTTCGAATGATGGTTCGCCCGCCAGGTTGACCGACCGAACCACCGCGACCGGCTGCGCCACGTGCGGCCGCGCGCGATCCCTTCCTGGATGGCCAGGTCTTGGGAGATCACCCCGAGCATGATTTCGGCTTGATCAAACTGGTCGCTGTAGTGGTCGTCGTCCGGGTACAAGTCCTGAAAGCTCGGCCGAAGGATCTTGTACAGCCATTCAGAGACCGGCGTGTAGAACTCTTGCACCTTGCGACTCGCGAACAGGGCATGAGCTGTGACGGGGTCTTCCTTCATGGTTACCGTCCGGGCAAGGACGTGCGCGACCAGCTCGGCATTTTGGAATGGAGCCCACGGGTGCGCCACGTCGATGAGAGCCTCGGAGCCTGAGCGGCCGCGCTCGGTCACAGTCTGGTCGACGATTAGCGCCTTGACGTTGTCCCAGCGGTCGGTGCCGACTGCGGTCAATCCAACCGCCATGGTCGTGATCAAGGTCGGTAGGTAGTGCAGGTGGAGAAGAACGTTCACCCCGCTACGCACCTTGTTCGCATCGGCGCCCAGGGCCCGCAGTCCGGTTGTCCATGGGCCGAGCTGCGTTGGCTCCGCCCATTGGGTTGCCACCTGCAGGGTTGCGCAGAAGGCTTCAACGAGATGCCAGATCGCAGTCGCCCGATCTACCAGGGCGACGATCTGCTCTTCGGCCGTCCCGACCGTCATCGATCCAGTGGGAAATCGGGTCTCATCGTTCAGCGCGGCCAGTAGGGCGCGCGTCTCCTGACTGACGGTGTCCGACAGCTGGATGCGCCGCGCAGGGTCGGGCACCATCTCCTTGGTCAGCCGGCGCAGCAGAACGGCCCGGTCACCGTTTAGGGTCTGAGCCACCGCAGCCTGCACGGTCGCGGCGTCGGGTCCAGGCTCGCCCATCAGTCGATTGATCGTGGCAACCAGAGTTGCGGCCGAGACGATGTGAGCGTCGCCGAAAAGATCGACGTAGTTGTAATCGTCCAGGCTGCGCCCGGCGCCGAGATCCCAGCCGGGGAGCGATCCGTCGTCGAAACGGACGGGGATGATCCAGGTGCGCCCTGGCGGCATCTTGCGGAACTCCTCGACAGCGAGGGTCAGCTCCTCGTTCATGTAGGACTTCTGCTTAGCGCGGGAGTTCTCCGAGAAGCAGGGCAGGAACACAAGCGCGTTCGACTGGATCGCATCTCGGATCTTGGTCTTCCACGCATCGCCGGGCCCGAGGTCCTTGCGGTCACGCCAGTACGGGATCTGCGCAGCCTCCAACACCTTGCAGAGCTCGTCAACGGCAGCTGAGTCCTCCCGCACGTAGGACACGAACACGTGCTGTGGATCCGCCATGCGCGAAGTCTAGGTACTCAGACCGACACCTACTCCGATGCTCGCCGACTCGACTATCCCCGCAAAGGGCGGCCGGTCGAAGGATTGAGCTCACTCAGGCGCGGGTCCAGCCGAGCCCCGGACTGAGCCGCCAGCGCCGTTAGCGCGGCCTCCATGCGCGAGATCGCCTTGAGAAGGACCTGATTACCGGCCGCGGTGGCTTAGCGCCCTACCTCCTCGGCTGTCAGTTGTCGAATTAGATGGCGGGTTTTGTTCTAATTGAGCGGCGGGTTCTGTTCGAATTATCTGGCGGTATTCATCAGGTTGAGTCGCATCACTGCAGGTCAGACTCTTCAGTCCCTGTTGGAACTTCGAACAAGTGATCGCTCAACCCGCCAGATAGCGTGAACAGAACCCGCCAAATAATCCGAACAGTCACACCCCCGGACATCGCGGTCACCGCCGGCAACAACGAATCCCACATGCCTGCTTCTCTCACCATCGATGTTTTAACGATCGCCGGACTGGAGTCACCGCCGCCCAGATTCTTCCTTGGCCGGTCGTGCTCGGTCAGTTTGCCCTACGGCGGAATGTGCCGGCTCTCGGTCATTGACGCAGCCGCCGCGGGGCGCCTCACCGGATTTTCAGTCGAGTTCAAGGTTGTTGGTTCTGGCGAATAGCTCGGCGATGCGGGTTTCGATGTCGTCGAGGGCGTCGGAGAGCGGTGCGAGCTGCCGTACAGCATCGATTTTACGTTGGTTGGCTGCCTCCCAGTCGTACACCGGCCGCGCCACCGCCGGGGCCGGTTCGACCGCTGCTTCGTCCGCGGCGACGACGGCGACGAGCTCGTCGACGTCCAGCACCTTGTGGTGTGCGAGGCCGGTGTCGGCCTGGCGGGCCAGCCGGGATGTGGAGTGCGGGCTCATCGGCCGGATCGGCAACGGGAGGTGTCCCCATTGGTTGATCGGCGGGTACAGCGGTACCTCGAGCGTTCTGTCGTCGATCGGCTTCGGCGCCTGGCAGGGGTGGTGGCTAGCGGAGGTGACCTCCTCGGCGTCCTTCAGGAGTTTCTTCACGCGTTTGTGTGTGGCCTCGGTGTCCAGGACGCGGTGCCACCGCACCAGTGCGCATGGCCCGCACAGCACCGGATCCGTCGCCGCGTCGACGACATGCGCGACGCCGTGGTGGTCGGTGACCGTCGCGACGCCGTCGGCGATCTGCAGTGCGGCGACGGTGAGGCGAGGCAGCTGCCGGTACGGGATCGTCGTCTGCGCGGCGAGGGTGAGCAGAGCCCGGTCGCGGCGGCCGAACAGCCCCCGCCACCCAGCGCCGCCGCCTTGCCGCGATCGAGCACCACCACCGCGCCGCAGGTTCAGAAATCCCATGGAAGGCAGCGGGTTCGACGGACGCAGCCCGCCCGATCCGGGCTCGTGAAATGTTGGATCCAGACCTGGAGGTGGAGGCGCTGCGGCTGTTGCCTTCCCGGGGCTGGACCGCAGGTCTGTTCGGCCGCCGCGACAAGGCCCTGCTGGTGTTGGCCGCAGCGACGGACCTTCCTTATCGGGAGTTGGCCGTCATGGCCGTCGGGCAACTGGACATCGTCGACGGCGCCGCGGGTGTCACCGACACATCCGGCGAGATCCACGTCATCGAGGCGGTTGCCGATGCGGTGCTGTGCGGGCCGTGCGCGCTCGCCCGGTGGCGACGGGTCGTCGATGCCGAAGTGACCGGGACCAGCGCCGCCGGCATGCGGCGCCTGTTCAAGAAAGCTCCCGTCGTCACCTCGGAGAGCCGCCACGTGTGCCGGGAGCCGGAACCGGCCGCCGCCAAGACGTTGGCCGTGCCGTTGTTCCCACCGATCAACCAGTGGGGATACCTCCCACTCCCGATCCAACCGCTCAGCCGGCACGCCATCTCCGTCCTCGCCCGCCAGGTCCAGACCGGACTTCCCGCGCATCGCGACCTGGACGTCGACGAAGTCGTCGACATCCTGAGCCCCCCCGAAACCGAAGCGGGGGAGCCCGCACCCCCGCGGCCGGCCTACGACTGGGCCGCCGCGAACCAGAAGAAAAGGACGCCATCGCCCACCTCGCCTCCCTCTCAACCACGATGGACGACACCGACGCCAGAATCAACGAACTCATCGACCGAACCCGAAACCTCGAACTCGACTGACTCCGGCCCGGCTCTGTACGACCTCCCCTCCGTCGCGATGCGCGCCCTGATCGACGAGCTGCGCGCGGCACAGACCAAGATTGTCCTGCTCGAGGACCGGGCCGCAGGCAGATGCACCCGCTGCCATCACGGCTCCGGTTTCCACTACCAGCTCACCAAGAGCAGGTTCGCGCAACGCGAATTCCAGCGGTGCCGGTGCGAGGCGCTCGTCGGCTGAGTCTGACGGCCGGTCCGACGCCGGCGTGGCATGCTCAAGTGGCAAGGACGCGCACCCTCAGTGCGAGCTGATAGCGGCATTGTCAGCATCAGCCGGTCCTCCGGCCGAAAATCGCCAGGCGGTGCTGCCGCCCACGCCGCCGGCCAACACGGCGGCCCAGCTGGTGCAGACCCATCACCAATCGCCTTCAGAAAGTAGACCGTGACTTCCCAACACCCAGATTCACAGCACAACTGCGACAGCTTCTCGCCCGTGTTCTCCAACGCCACCGCCGATCACGCCTCACCTGCGCACCGCGCCGACGCTGCGTCGGCGCAGAAACGGTCCGAGCCCAACGGTGATCATCACCTGTCCTTCGTCGACCTGGCCGACTCAGCGCCCACCGGACACGGCCAGTAGCCAACTTATGATCACCGAGCTGCGTGCCAGATCTGGTCTGACCTGTGACCAGCTCGCAAAGGCCTTCGGCGAGCCTCCCGACGCGCGGTGCACCATTGGACCCCCGGAGGCAAAGTCAGTTCTGCGCACGCCGAGACGCTGGCCGACACCGGCTCCTACGACGGGCTGATCCGCGTCTGGAATCGACGACCCTGGCCGCGACTTGGCTGCCTGGGTGTCCGTGTTGCGTGGCGTCGCACTCGCCTTCCCGCCGCCCTTGTCTCCGCTGCCGCACGCGTCCTGCGTGACCGCGGAGTGACTGACGTCGTCACCGAGACCGACGTGCGTAACGGCGAGTCGCACCCGATGGCGTCCAAGCGTGGAACCTCGACCGGCACGATGACCGAGTGGGAACGACCCGCGTAGCTGCCTCCCGACGAATGTTGCCCACGGCGCTCGCCGAGGCCGCGGGGTAACCAGCGGCGACCGGAACAGGATCGGTCTACGGGCGGGTGTCGGGTCAGACGCCGACCGGTCGTGCTTGCTCGGGCGGGGCGCCGATCTCGTTGACGGGATGGCCGGTGCAGGTGTGACTGTTCGAATTATCTGGCGGCTTCTATCCAGATAATTCGGCGACCGACAACCGGATGAACCGAACATCCGCATACTGGGTAGCACGCGTGGCCCGATACCCCGCACCCTGTTCCGGCGAGGTTTGGTGCGGCCACTGAAGATCTTCACACCACTACCAGGATGGCGTCGAATGAAAGCGAATCGCGAATGCGTTGTGTCCGGTGTGCCCTACGTCGTCGCCGACGTGTCCGGTCGCCGTCCCAGCCGGCTCGAAGACTTCGTCGGCGAGGTTAGCTTCACCGCACACTTGAACTCCGTGTCGCTTTGTGTCGACGGCTTTGGCGCGCTGACCGGTGAGCGGGTGCATTTCAACGAGAAGGACAGCGCTGGTCGAGATCTTCGGGTGTGGCAGATCATCGTCTCTACCCCCGGCCAATTCGAGGCCGAAACGCTTTCCAACTTTTGATCGGTCGGCCACGGCGCATCCGGGCGCAGTGTGCGATCTGTTGGTCATGGTCGAACCGCCAGAACCGCCGTTGCGCCATTGGTCAGCTCACTGGAGTTGCGCGACATCAGAGACGCGACATCAGAGAACTGTGTCGGCTCCCCACCAAACCTGCCATCGATTCGGTCTTCTGTCAGGGTTCGGGCAAAGACCCCTGCAGCCCGACGGCCCCAGCGCCAGCAGCGCGAGGAAGTAGGCGAGAGCGGATTCCGCCCCCTCATTTTCGCGGACCGAGTGCTGTAAAGCGCGGGGTTAAATTTAACCGGTGTTGCAGATGTGCCGCACGCCGCGTTCGGGCCGTTATGGCTGAACCCGGGAAGAGCACTCCCAGCGCCTCGACCCCGTCGTACGGAGGAGAACGTGCAGCCACCGGGCCGCACGTTCTGCGGATGGCGCCGGGGCCCTGCGCGGGTTGGGTGCCGTTTCGGTGGCCGTCACCATCGCAGCGGTGGGCGGCTGTTCAGACTGCGGGGCGCGTCTTGCCGCACCGGCACCCGGGGCGGGCGTCGATGGATACTGGTGTTCGCGACGTTCAGGACAGCAGTATCAGTTTCCGCAGCAGGTCGGGCTTGGCACGTCCGAACAGCTGCATCTTCCGGGCCTTGATCTTGTTGACGGTGCTCTCCACGGCGCCGGAGTTTGAGCCGGAACCACTTACCGTGCAAGTTCACACCGGTCGGCGAGGAGCCGATCACGGTGACGGTGATGAACGCCCACACCGCCGCCACCTCCCTACTGCTACCCCTGGGAGAGGCCAGCACCGGGGGCGGACACATCGCGCTGTACGCGCAAAACCCCGGCGCCCTCACCAATCTGGCCGCCGACGCCCGGATCGTCCGGGGCCGGGGCGGCGATACCGTCATCGGTGGGCACCTGCCGCCGCCCACGCCGTTTGCCGCCCAGCGCAGCGTGGACGCTCTGGCGGACCGATCTAGTATCAATCAGGCTCTGGGCTTTCTGATCGGGCAGGGCTACCCACCGGCGCAGGCCGAGGCCGAGCTCGGCTGTCGCGCCACCGCAACCGGGGCCAGCCTCGCGCAGGTCGCCGTACAGGTCCTGAACACCGTGGGGTTAGACGGTGGTGTGCAGGTCCGTGATCATGCGGTCGATCCAGGCGATGATGTGGTCGCGGGCGACGCTGGCCGCCGAGACGACGGCGACGAGATCGATGTAGCCGTGGACGAGGCTGGGTTCGGGCTGATAGGTCACCGGGACACCCGATTGGATGAGGCGGGCTGCGTATTTAGCGCCTTCGTCCAGTAGCGGGTCAAACCCTGCTGTGGTCACCAGCGCGGGCGGCAGGTCTTGAAGGTCGTAGCGGTGGTAGAGGTCGGCGCAGGGATCGTCGGTGCGTATGTGCGGGTCGGGGAGGTAGACATCGGAGTAGTACTGCATGTCGGCCTGGGTCAGGCCGTAGCCGGTGGCGAAACGCTGCCTGGATTCGGTGGAACCGCTGGGGTCGATGGCTGGGTAGATCAGTGCTTGGCCGGCGATCCTGAGGCCGCCAGTGTCGCGGGCTCGCAGGGTCACCGCGATGGCCATCGTCCCGCCGGCGCTGTCACCGGCAACAAGGACCGGGGCACCGGCGAATCGATCGGCCGACCACACGGTGGCGGCCAGGCAATCGTCAGGGCCGGCGGGGTAGGGGTGCTCGGGAGCGAGGCGGTAGCCGACGGAGACGACCCGGGCGCCTGCGCCGTTGGCCAGTCGGCGGGTCATCCGGTCGTGCGTGTCGATGCTGCCGGCTACATACCCACCGCCGAGTTCCACCATCTCTGGTCTCAGCAGCAGCGCACCGCCAGCTCACGGATTGCCCCGGCCAGCAGCGGCCCGGTCAGCAACCCAGGCCTCAGTCCGGTCAGCTCGATCCCGGTCACCAGCATCGTCAGCGCCGCCTCGAGCCCAACGAGCGCCCTCATCACGAGTAGCCCGCAGCCCGTGATCACCGCTGCGCCCACCACGAGCCCGGCCTGACCAAGAGTTCCACCGTGGTATCGGCGATCACAGCGGCCACGAAGACCCCGACCGCGGCCGAGTTGAAGGCGGCGCAGACGAGGTTCGTCGCGCTCGCCGGGACCGCCTTCCCCGGCCTGCCCACCGCGACGGTGGTCAGGACCGCAAAGATGCTCTGCACCACGCTTGGCCAGGGCGCGTCGCTGCACGACGAGGTTGGTCGGCCTGCCGGCCAAGTGCAGGGCCAGACCACCGCAGAAGACCTGGTCCGCGCCGCGGTCGGCTCCTACTGCCCAGACCGTCGTGCTGCACTGACTCTGGGTCGTCCCACCGCTGATCGCGACGTGGGCACACTTCCGGGGGGTGTATCGGCTGGTAGCGAGTTTTGAACACCGCGGTGGATGTTCGGCACCATCACGAACCGTTTGTTCCAGCGAGATCTTCGGGGTCCTGAAACTTGGTCCGTCGCAACTACACGTCTTTGTCGAGTCGGGCGAGCTGCTCCTCGGTCAACTGAATCTCAGCCGCGGCTGCGGAATCGGTGATCGAGGACGCCCGCTTGGCACCCGGGATCGGAATGACCACCGGCGACTGCGCCAGTTCCCAGGCCAGCGCGACCTGCTGAGCACTCACCGACAGCTCACTGGCGACCTCGGCGAAAGCGGGGTGTTTGGCGGCCAATTCCTTCGCATCGCCGAGTCCCCCGAGCGGGCTCCACGGCAGAAACGCCAGGCCGAGCTCTTCGCAGACGTCGATCTCCGGTCGGCTGCTGCGGAACTTCGGGGAGAACTGATTCTGGACGCTGACCAGTGCATCCCCCAGAACGCCGTGGGCCTGGCGGATCTGCGCCGGGTCGACGTTGGACAGTCCGATCATGCGGACCTTGCCCGACGCATGGATGTCGCCGAGTGTCGCGATGATCTGGTCGAAACCGACGGCAGGATCCGGACGGTGGTGCTGCCACAGCGTGATCTGATCGACGCCCAACCGGCGCAGGCTGTCGTTGACGGCCGCGATCAGATGATCGTGGGAGCCGTCGATTCCCCATTCGCCGCCAGCGATCCGCGTATGACCACCCTTGGTCGCGAGCACGACCTGGTCACGGACCCCCAGCTCGTCCAGAAGACCGGCGATCAGTTTCTCGTTCGCGCCCTGTGTGTCGGCGCCCAACTCCTCGCCGGGCCCGTAGGCATCGGCGGTGTCGAACAGGGTGACGCCCGCTTCGAGGGCCGCTCTCACGGTTGCAGCAAGCTGCTCGCGCGGCTGCGTACCGGTCTGGTCGAAAGTCATCAACCCGAGGCCGATGGCGCCGACCTTGTGGCGACCGACCATGTCATTTCCAATTTCGCGTGTCTGCACGCCATTACGGTACATCGACGTACATTGACCGATGCCGCACGCTGGCCCAGTGCGACGTGTAGACCGGTACCGGTGGTCAGAGCCGGGTGCTCGCCCGCACGATAAGCTCGAAACCCGGTGTGGCTCGCCGTGATTCGAGTTCATCCTCGGTGTGCTGCCCGGTCAGTCGTTCCTGGAGAAACCGCAGCGCGGCCTCGACGATGCCCGGCCTGTCGGGCCGCACGGTGGTGAGCGACGGTGTCGTGAAACGCCCCTCTTCGATGTCGTCGAAACCGGCGACGGCGATGTCCTGGGGTAAATTGGCGTTTTATTTGGCCTAGTCTTTGCACGCTATTTGGCCGCCCGGTCAGGTGCCGACGACCAGGGTCAGGCGGGCGGCTTCGAAGATCTCTGGGCTGATGGTGTGTAGATCGTTGATGCTCAGGAGGCGACCGACTTGGCTCATGATCCGTTCGATGAGCCGGAAGTTGCCGCCGGTGATTCGGGTGATGGTGTTGGCCGCCTCTGCTGACTTGACGGGGTCGAAGGTGAGGCCGAGTTGCTGCCAGTAGTGCTCGAGGACCTCGGGGGTATCCACGGGATCCAGTGGCCGGTACTGGTGAGCGAACCCGATCCGGCTGTAGAGCTGCGGGTATCGGGCGAGCTGCCGATCAAATCCGGGCATGCCGATCAGGATCAGTCCGACGTCGTTGCGGTCGAGGACCATCGGCTGGTCGGTTGTCGCGGGAGCCGCTGGGGGTGGCTGGCCGAGGATCGTTGAGCAGCTCGGCCAGGCTCCGGCGGGCAGTCAGATGTTCACGCAACTCCCGGCGACGTTCGTTGCGGGCCGCCTGAAGGTCCTGCATGGAAATGGTCGCGGCGGCGATGTCCGGGGCGACGGCCCGGCACAAGAACTCATCACGGTGATAAACCCGGATCTCGGCCAGGTCGCGTGGGTCGTACCTGATGGTCACCGCCTCACCGACGTAAGGCGCCAGGGTGGTGGCGAAGTACCGCAGCCCGTGCAGGTGAATGCCGTCGCGTTGCACCTTCTGTGGGGTGCTCACGGTGAGCAGCAGCAAATCCAACGCTTCCAGCGACTCGGGCATGCGCGGCAGCCAACCCTCGGCGGCCCACCGCTGCGCCGGCGGCTGCCCGGTCTCGGGATGCCGCCGCTGGTGGTAGATGCCGGTGACCCACTCCCCGACCGCCTCGTCCAGCTGCGAGAGCGTCAACGTTGCCGGGGTGACCGGCCGGCCGTGGTTGCCCGGCGGTATGTGCCCCGGCAGCGTGGGCAGCAACTCGGTGGTAACAGTGCCCAAAAAATCGTTCCCCCTTTCCGCGACCGCGGGGCACCCCCGGTGTGGAGTGGATCAGCTGCATCCGCAGGTCCGCGCAGACCTGGCTGATGTGAGTGCTGGTGAAATCCGCACCGTGATCTGAGTACAACGTCGCCGGGATCCCGCAAACCGGCCACCGCGGGTCCGCTTTGCGCCAGATCGCCTGCCGCAGCGCCAGCGCGGTCTGCACCGCGGTCGGGCTCCCCAGGAACACGGTGTACCCGGCGACGGCACGTGAATGGTCGTCCAGGATGACCGTCAGCCACGGCCGCACAGAGCGGCCTGACTCGTCCAGGATCTGCACGTCCAATTCGGTGTGGTCGGCCTGCCACACATCGTTGGGGTGCACCGCTTCACGGCGGAGCACCAGCTCGAACTCGTCCCGGTAGACGTCCGGATCGTGATGCGCCAAGGCCAGCAGCCCGCGGTCCAAGCGGTGGATGACCCGCCGCACCGATGTATAGGACGGGGCCGGCAAACCGCGTTGAACGGCGACCTCCACTAACTTCCGGTGCACCTGCGCGATCTGCGGCGCCGGCCGACGTAACGCCAAACCCTCGATCAACTCCACCAACTCAGCTGCGATCCGCCACCCGCAGCGGTCCGCCCGCCCTGACCGCACCAACGCCGAAGCGCCGTCGGCCCGATAACCGGCCAGCCACCGCTGCGCAGTCCTCGCAGAGATACCTGCCTGCTTGGCCGTCGCGCTCAACGGCACCGCGTCATACAGATGAGGGCTGAGCACCGCCAACCGCTCCTCCAAGCTCGGCACCCCACCTCCAACTGGCAGCCACAGCCCAGACCAGACAGCGTCTCAAGCGACAAATAATGTGGATAATTCGGCGACCGACAGCCCTACGCACGTCGTGGATCGCGGCCATTTAACGTGGCGATAAGCGGCCCCAGATAGTGGGTTCTGGCTCAAGTTTCGTGAAGATGGCGGCTGGATGATCGCGTCAAGGATCGACGTCCGGTTCGTGCGGTGGGCCGGGTGCACGATGACGGTGCCCGGACCAGCACACCCTACGCAGCGGCCGGTCGTGCGGAGAACGTTCAGCCGCTGGCCCGCACGAGCACACCTCAGCCAGAATCACGAAACTTGAGCCAGAACCACTTACCGTGCAAGTTCACACGCCACCTTGACGTATCGGTCCACGCGCTAAATGGCACCGATTGCCCTAACAACTTCAATCTGAAATAACCGCTGGTCGGCAGTCGCCGCAACGGGAGCAGCCGATGATACCCGCGGCTCCTCGTCAGCTGGAGGCGAGGGAAGTAGGGCGGTGACCAGCTGCCCTACCTGCCCTACTGGCAGTTGGGAAATTTGAAACTGGCGATTTGGGTGCTCCAGTTGAAGGTGCCGCTGGATTTCAGATATTCGGTGGTGTACCAAAAGGTGCAGTCGTTGGCGGGGTCGAGGGTCATGGCGCTGTAGTCGCCCCAGCGGGACAGGTTCGATAGCTGTGATCCTCCGCCGATCCGGATCGAGTTCTCACCCTGCAGCGTGCCTGCTGGATCGGTGGACAGGCGGCCGGTGTAGCGGATCGCCGGGTTGAGGCTGGAGCTGGAGGCGCTGTAGCCGATGGCGATGTCGCCCACCTTGTCCATCGCGATGGAGCCCATCCAACGAGACGTCCCGTCCGGTGCATAGGTGCCCTGCTGGAACACCGTAGGCGTGCCACCGGGGTTGCGCAGTTCATACCAGCGGATGCCGTCCACTTCGCTGCGACGGCTACCACTGACCTTGACGGTGTGATTGACGACAAGGGCTTCATGGCCGTCGGCGAAGTGCCTGTACGCCAGCCGGTACATCAGCCGGTCGGCCAGCGAGTCCAGCCGCTGCGAGGTGCCCGCCTGGGGGATGCACGCCCCACCACCGGAACAGGCCGCGGTAAACGCCGCGACCGGCACCGAAGTCGGCCCGGTGAACGTGCTGTTGGCGACGGCGGTGAAGTCGACGTGGAACTTCCACAAGTTCAGCGAGTTGGACCCGAAGTTCAGGACGTAGTTCGGGGCCCCGGCAGGCGGCGTGATGCTGCCGTCGAGGTCGGACGGGAGCAGCCCGCCGTAGGCGGTGCTGACCTGGAAGCAGACCTGACTGGCGGCCGCGCCGGTGAGCATCTTGGCCCGGTCCAGGGAGCAGACCTTGGAACCGGCGAACGTCTGGCCGTTGGTGAAGATGTTGTAGGTGAGGTAGTAGCCGTCGGGCCACACGCCAAGCTTGGGGTAGTCGTTGAACTGGCTGCCGCCATAGGAGAAGGCGTACCGGTTGTAGGTGCCGGTGGCGTCCGAGGTCGTGGAGACCGCGACGCACTGCAGGTAGCCGTACGTCGATGGGTTCGTGACCGAAAACTGGGTAAGTACCCAACGTCCCGCCGCCTTGTCGTACTGGGCGATGGGGTCACCGTCGTTGTTGGCCTCGCAGCCGCCCCCGAACCCCGACCACAGCGTGTTGCCGGCCTTGGGAAACCCTGCGACGATCGCGCCGCTGGACTTGTCGAAGACCGCGAAAGATTCGTTCACCCACTGCACGTACTGGGTCGCGCCGACCGCGCCGCTGGTGTCCGGCGGGGCTGAGTTCGGGATAAAGCCGTAGTCACCGTTGCCGACACCGGGAAAGTTCAGGCCGCCGGTGGTCGCGACCGCGGGCACCGCGCTGGTCTGCACAGCGGTGTCGGGAGCGCCGGTACTCGCCGCGATCGGTAACGGACGCCGCGGCCGCTCATGTAGAAGCATGCTCCGGCCTTTTGACGGCATAGTCCGCAGCGGCGGCGACACGTCGTGATGCACCGCCGGACTGACCTCCGGCCGACCCGCACCAACCGACGACGCAGCCGCAGCCGACGCCGGCGACGTCGCCACCACAACCAGGGCCGGGGTCAAAAACATCAAGGAGACCAGCGAGAGCAGTGCACGTCCCTTTACCGACATGGCAACCCAATCTTCGAGGTGCCGCGATCATAGATCCATTTCTGCGTCACCACCCGATGTGATCATCCGTTTTTTGGTTCTCGCTCAGGTTTCGTGATCCTGGCTGAGTTGTGGTCGTGCGGTCCGGTAGCTGCACGTTCTGCGGACGGCGTCGAGGTACTGGATACCGCTGGAGCCGAGCGTCGATCTCCGTCGCGATCGGCAGCCCATCGGCATCACGAAACCTGAGCCAGAACCAATTTACGCGAGGACCGACATCTTTACGGGTCGGCGAGCAGCGCCAAGATTCTGCGGTTGAGGTCGGCGGCTTTGCGGTCGGTCGTCCAGGGCGCGGTCGACTCCGCGGAGGTGGTTCTGGTCGGCGCGGCGGCGGGCGACGGCCTTTTCCCAGTCGCCGACCGTTTAAGGCGTTGGCGGTGGAACGACCGGCGTCGCGGGTGGCGGTGGTGGCTGCGGTTCGTTGGGGGTTCGCGGGTCGACGCGGTGGACCGCGCCCGGACCGGTGGTGTTGCCGCGGGCCAGGAAAGACAGCGAGTGCGGGGAAAGCGGCCGGGGGTCGATCGCCAAATGCCCGCGGGGGTCGATCGGCGGCAGCAGCGGAACAGCCCCGATCCCCTGAGCGATGGGGCGGCGGCTTCGGCACAGATGCGGCGACGCCCCGTCCACCGCGGCGGCGCGGTCGATCGCCCCGGCCAGGGTACGGGTGGCCGGTGAGGTGAGCGCGAGGTGCAGGGCGCGGAGCCAGCGGACCAACGCGCACGGCCCGCACAGCACCGGATCCTCGTCCGGGTGCAGGGTGACCGACCTGATCGTCGTGTTGATGGCGGCGACTCCGTCGATCAGCGCGACGTCGCCGGCGGTGAGGGCGGCGATCCGCCGGTACGGCACCCCCGCACCGGCCACGACCAGCAAGGCCCGGTCGCGGCGGCCGAACCAGCCGTTGATCCAGCCGTGGGACGGCAGCCGGCGCAACGCCGCCTCCATGTGGTGTGCCCTGCGACATTCAACACCGTCGCAAAGATCGCCACCGGCATCGCAGATAGCTACGTCCATAGCATGTTATGTGAAGCTGTTAGCCGGCGCGTACCTTTGCTCATGGTTCCGATGGTCAAGGAGAGCCTCTGGAACCAGACTGCCTGGAGTAACCACCTCAGGGTCTTGGAAAATGCCGGAGTGTGGTTCCTCGATCCGTCATCCGGTGCGGAGATTGCCACGCCCGTCGCCTCAGGATCTGGGGATCGACTGACCGCATTGTTCGATCCAAACTCGATCGTCTCTTCGCTGCGGCGTCGGGGCCTGCGCCTCCCATAAACCCGCACTTTAGTGCGGGTAGTACAGGTGTGCGGGTCGCAAGTTCGGACGCGGGCGAACCTTGACTGGTCCACTTGGTCCTCGGCGTACGTGCGAGCGTTTGTGAGCCGCCTGGATCGCCTGATTTGGGGAGGAATCGTGCTAAACAGACCTGACATCGCAGGCCCTGCGCATCGTGCCACGGATGGGTTGGTCGCACCTGGTTGGCGATCACTCGACCAGGCGAGGGCTCCGGGGCCACATCGCAATTCTCCGCCGCACGACGACCAAGTTGCGGCCCTCGCTATCGGTCGGCTACTTCTCACTCCTACCGAAGCTGCCGATCGACTCTCAATATCGCGGACGAAAGTCTACGAGCTGATGGCCGCAGGCGTGCTGCGGTCAATCCACATCGGCCGTCTGCGTCGAGTCCCCGTAGATGCGCTGAGAGACTTTATTGGGGAGATGGAGTCGCGTTGAAGACTCGAGGACGCCGGGGTCACGGCGAGGGGTCGGTGTTTCAACGTGCGAACGGAATGTGGGTTGCCCAGATTGATCTCGGTTGGATCGCCGGCCGGCGCAGGCGCCGCACCGTGTATGGCAGTAGTGAGCGCGAAGTGCTCGCGAAGCGCGACCAAGTACGAAACCAGCTCGCTAAGGGCGTCAATCTGGCCGACCCTCCCAGGACGGTCGAGCAGTGGTTGAACGAATGGCTTCAGACCATCAAGGTCGGCGATGGCACCAGCGCATCGACACTGGCCCGGTACGGCCAGATCGTGCGCGTCCATCTCACTCCACTGATTGGTCGAATCAAACTGGCATCGCTGGCACCTCGCGACGTTCAGCTGATGGTCAGTCAACTGCGGCAAACTGCGGCCCCCGTTTCGGTCATCAAGATCCACGGAGTACTGCGCAACGCCCTCTCCGACGCGGAGCGGATGGACCTGGTTCCGCGCAACGTTGCCAAAGCTGTAAGGTCCGCCAAACTGCCTCGGACGGAACGCCGGGCACTGACACCGGATGAAGCATTGACACTTCTCGGCCAACTGCAGGGAGACCATCTGGAAATCGTCTTCATCGTGGCGCTCTCCACCGGTCTCCGACGGGGAGAGGTACTTGGCCTTCGCTGGCAGGACGTCGATCTGCCAGGCCGAGCGCTGTTCGTCCGCCAGACAGTTCAGCGGGTTCATGGCGAGCTGCAGCTATTTCCACCGAAGACTCACCGATCGACACGTCCGATCCCGCTATCTGAAGTCACGCTCTCCGCTCTGCTGGCCCAGCGTGCGCGCCAGATCGAAGACAGCCTGCTGGTCGGAGTGGCCTGGGAAGACCACGGACTGGTGTTTGCAAGCCATCTTGGAACCCCCCTGGAACCGAGGAATGTGAACCGACGATTTGGTACGGCCCGAGCGGCAGCGGGCCAGGAATTGGTCCGCCTCCACGACTTGAGGCATGCGTTCGCGACGTTCCTGCTGGACCAAGGTGAGGAGCTCAGGACCGTCATGGACCTACTCGGTCACTCCACGATCCGACTGACTGCCGATACGTATGGACACGTCCTACCGTCCCGCGCACGAAGCGCCGCGGATGCCATCGATCGAGCGCTATGAGAGCACAAATGAGATTGCTCAGAAGTCCCTTGGCTGTAGTTAGGCTGTACTTGACCGGACAAAAATGTCCGATTCGAGCCTCTTCACGTCGAGAAACTACAGTTCAAATACTGTGGAGACGAGGGGAATCGAACCCCTAACCCCCGCCTTGCAAAGGCGGTGCTCTGCCAATTGAGCTACGTCCCCTTGACCCCGCCCCGGCGGCCGGTGGAGCCACCGGGGCGAGAAACTCAGCGGCGGGTGTGGCGGGAGCCGTCACAAGCCGAAGGGCCCGACCGATGTCGGGCCCGAGCCGCTAACTAAGGGGTGGTGGAGGAGCCGGTGGTGCCCGTGGCTTCGTCCCAGAGGGCGGCTTCGGCTGCAGCAGCATCACGACGCTTCTTCACCAGTGCAGCGCCGCCTCCGACCAGGGCGAGCAGGAGCAGGAGCTTCTTCATCGGCACTGTCCTTTCCAAGTCGTGGCGCTGGTAAAACCAAACGTACGTGGGCCTGGGAGGACTTGAACCTCCGACCTCTTCCTTATCAGGGAAGCGCTCTAACCGCCTGAGCTACAGGCCCTCGAACATCGTTCACGGCGCCGATTCGAAGTCTCATTTTCGAAGGCGCCGCGACATCAGAGACTACCGCAACGGCGCGAGCGCTCCCAAATCCCGAGCCGGTCCCAACCCGGACACCTGAGACCGACTCAAACCAACCTCGTCCCCGATCCGCACCGCCGCACGCAAAAGGCCGGCCACCGAGACAGGTGGCCGACCTTTTGCCGAGCGCCAGGTAGAGAGGAGGTCAGTCGCGCTCGCCCAGCGTGATCTCGACCCCGCCGGACATTCCGGCGACGGCGTTGTAGACGAAGGCGGCAACCGTCGACAGGGCCGTGAACAGCACGATGTTGATGGCGCCGATCACCGCCGTCACGATGAACACGTCGCTCGGTGTGATCAGCGGAGGGGTGGTTCCGGTGGTGCTATCCGGGGTCACCAGTTGCTGGTAGGTCGAGTTGATCTTCGACCAGACGTCCATCGATCCGAGCGACAGGTACAGCACGCCGACCGCGATCATCCAGACGAAGAACATGACGATCGCCACGATCAGGCTGATCTTCAGCACCGTCCACGGGTCGACCCGCTTCAGCTGCAACGACGCCAACCTGGGCGGACGGCGCTGCCCCTTCACCTTGCGTGAACCGGTCGCCGACGTCGACGAACCACGGTCCGCCGCGGCTGATGGCAGCGGAGCCGATCCGCTGTTGGTGCCGACTGGGCCGGCGGGCACCGCGCCCGCCGGGCGGACCGGAGCCGCGGTACTCGCCGAGATCTGACCACCGCCCATCGAGCCCGCGGGTGTTGCGCGCGGAGTTGTCACTCCGTACCTCCGTCAGTGTCATCGTCAGTGTCGTCGCCATCGAAGTCATCGGATTCGACGACATCACCATCATCGTCCGTCGCACCCGGCTCTGGTACGAACGGGTCGTCGACGGAGGACGCATCGATGACGGTTCGGGTTCCCGTGCCACCGATATCTTCCGGTACGACAGCCGCAACATCGGAGCTGACGCCACCGGCGTTACCTTCGATTGCTGCTTCGATCACCGCATCGTCTCCGGCATCGGCGTTGCGCGCAATGGCAACCAGGCTGTCACCCTCGGAAAGGTTCATCAGACGGACGCCCATGGTCTGGCGTTTCGCCTTGCGAACCTCCTTCGCTGTGGTGCGGATCACTCCACCACCGGAGGTGATCGCGTAGACCTCAGCGTCCAGATCCAGAATCAACGCGCCGACCAGTTTTCCGCGTCGACGGTCGTACTGGATCGTCAGCACGCCCTTGCCGCCGCGGCCCTGGACCGGGTATTCGCTCATCTCTGTGCGCTTCGCGTACCCACGCGCGGTGGAGACCAGCACGTACATGCCCTCTCGGGCCACGTCCATGGACAGCAGTTCGTCACCCGAGTTGAACCGCATGCCCAGCACACCGGAGGTGGCTCGGCCCATCGGTCGCAGCGCGTCGTCGGTGGCGTGGAAGCGGATCGACTGACCCTCGGCCGAGATCAACAGAAGATCGTCGTCCGAGGAACACAGCACCGCACCGACCAGCTCGTCGTCGTCGCGCAGGTTGACCGCGACGATTCCGCCGGAGCGGTTGGAGTCGAACGCCGTCAGGTCGCTCTTCTTGACCAGGCCGCCCTTGGTGGCCAGCACCAGATACGGCGCGACCTCGTAGTTGCGGATCTGGATGACCTGGGCGATCTTCTCGTCCGGCTGGAACGCCAGCAGGTTCGCCACGTGCTGCCCGCGAGCGGTCCGATTCGCCTCCGGCAGCTCGTACGCCTTCGCCCGGTATACCCGACCCTTGTTGGTGAAGAACAGGATCCAGTCGTGGGTCGAGCAGACGAAAAAGTGTGCGACGATGTCATCCTGCTTGAGCGCCGCCCCCTGGACACCCTTGCCCCCACGCTTCTGCGCCCGGTACAGGTCGGTCTTGGTGCGCTTGGCGTACCCGGTGCGGGTGATGGTGACGACCACGTCCTCGACGGCGATCAGATCTTCGAGTGACACATCGCCGTCGTAGGGCACCAGCCTGGTCCGGCGGTCGTCGCCGTACTTGTCGACCGACTCCCCCAGCTCGGCGATGATGATCTTCCGTTTTCGGTCGTCGCTGGCCAGGATGTCCTGAAGGTCCGCGATGATCAGCTCGATCTCAGCCAGTTCGTCGATGATCTTCTGCCGCTCGAGGGCTGCGAGCCGGCGGAGCTGCATCTCCAGAATCGCGTTCGCCTGGATGGTGTCGATGTCGAGCAGCTCGATGAGGCCTTCGCGGGCCACGTCGACGGTCGCCGACCGGCGAATCAGCGCGATCACCTCGTCGAGCGCATCGAGCGCTTTCACGTAGCCGCGCAGGATGTGTGCCCGCTCCTGGGCCCGGTCGAGCCGGTACTGAGTGCGCCGGGTGATGACCTCGATCTGGTGCTTGACGTAGTACTCGATCATCTGGTCCAGTCGCAGGGTGCGCGGCACCCCGTCGACGATGGCCAGCATGTTCGCGCCGAACGAGGTCTGCAGCGAGGTGTGCTTGTAGAGGTTCGCCAGCACCACCTTCGCAACCGCATCCCGCTTGAGCGTGATCACGATCCGCATGCCGATTCGGTCTGACGATTCGTCGGCGATGTCCGCGACCCCGGTGATCTTGCCGTCCTTGTGCAGCTGGGCGATCGACTCCACCAGGTTGTCGGGATTCACCTGGTACGGCAGCTCGGTGGCGACCAGGATCGTCCGGCCCTTCGCGTCCTCCTCGATTTCCACCACCGCGCGCATCCGGACGGAACCGCGGCCGGTCCGATAGGCGTCGGAGATGCCGTCCTTGCCCACGATCAGCGCGCCGGTCGGGAAGTCAGGACCGGGCACCCGCTCCATCGCCGCGTCGAGCAACTCCTCCTGGGTGGCGTCGGGATGCTCCAGGCACCAAATCACCGCGGAGGCGACCTCGCGCAGGTTGTGCGGCGGGATGTTGGTCGCCATCCCGACCGCGATCCCGGACGAGCCGTTGACCAGCAGGTTCGGGATCCGGCTCGGCAGCACCGTTGGTTCGGTGGTCTTGCCGTCATAGTTCGGAATCATGTCGACGGTGTTTTCGTCGATGCCCGCCAACATCTGCATCGCCAGCGGCGACATCCGGCATTCGGTGTACCGCATGGCGGCTGCCGGATCGTTTCCCGGCGATCCGAAGTTTCCCTGACCGTCGACCAGCGGGTACCGCAGCGACCAGCGTTGCGACATCCGGACGACGGTGTCGTAGATCGAACTGTCGCCGTGCGGGTGGTAATTGCCCATCACGTCGCCGACGACCCGAGACGACTTCACCCGGCCCCGATCCGGTCGGAAACCGGAGTCGTACATGCCGTACAGCACCCGGCGATGCACCGGCTTGAGGCCGTCCCGGACATCGGGCAGCGCCCGCGAGACGATGACGCTCATCGCATAGTCGATGAACGACCGCTGCATCTCCTGTTCGATGTCGATCGGTTCGGTGCGGTCGTGGTCCGCCGGCGGAGAGGTGGGGCCAGTAGGGCCTGTCACGTTGTGGAACCTTCCATATTTCCGCCATCGCCCGAATGGGTGACGGCTGTGTCCACATGTGGATGAACAGTGTGTACAAAGGTTTGTTCGGTCATTGCCGCGAGCGAGCGTCGACGAGAAACAGAGGGCGACTTCAGGGGTTTACCTTCAGGCACAACCACAAGCGCTACAGGGCTTCTCATCAACAACCCGTCAGAAATCCAAGAACCGGACGTCTCGGGCATTCCGGGTGATGAATGACCGTCTCGCCTCGACGTCTTCACCCATCAGGATCGAGAACAGCTCGTCTGCCGTGGCTGCGTCGTCCAGGGTGACCTGGAGTAACAATCGGTGCGCCGGGTCCATGGTGGTTTCCCACAGCTCCTTCGCGTCCATTTCGCCGAGACCCTTGTAGCGCTGGATGCCGTCGTCCTTCGGCAGTCGACGACCGGCCTGATTGCCGATATCGATCAATCCGTCCCGCTCACGATCGGAATAAGCGAACTCGTGACCGCCCTTCGACCACTTCAGCTTGTACAGCGGCGGCTGGGCAAGGAAAACGAAACCACCTTCGACCAGCGGTCGCATGAACCGGAACAACAACGTCAGCAACAGGGTGCGAATGTGTTGACCGTCGACATCGGCGTCGGCCATGAGGATCAGTTTGTGGTAGCGCAACCTGCTCACGTCGAATTCGTCGTGGATTCCGGTTCCCAGCGCCGTGATCAGCGACTGCACCTCGGTGTTCTTGAGAACCCTGTCGATACGGGCCTTCTCGACGTTGATGATCTTGCCGCGGATCGGCAGAATCGCCTGGAACATCGAATCCCGGCCGGACTTCGCCGAGCCGCCGGCCGAATCACCCTCGACGATGTACAGCTCGGAGGACGCCGGATCGGTGGATCGGCAATCGGCCAGCTTTCCTGGAAGACCACCGATTTCCAGGGCGCCTTTGCGCCGCACCAGATCTCGGGCACGACGAGCGGCCGACCGAGCCTGGGAGGAGGAGATGGCCTTGGAGATGATCGTCTTGGCCTCCGCAGGATTCCGCTCGAACCAGTCGGTCAGCCATTCGTTGCATGCCTTCTGCACGAACGATTTCGCCTCGGTATTACCGAGCTTTCCCTTGGTCTGTCCCTCGAACTGGGGCTCGCGCAGCCGGATGGAGATGATTGCGGCGAGACCCTCCCGGACGTCCTCGCCGGAGAGTTTGTCGTCCTTCTCCTTCAACAGCTTCTTGTCCGTGACGTAGCGATTGACCACCGTGGTCAGCGAGGCCCGGAAGCCTTCTTCGTGGGTACCGCCGTTGATCGTGTTGATGGTGTTGGCGAAGGAGTGGACCGACTCGTTGTAGGACGAGTTCCACTGCATCGCTACCTCGACCTCCATGGTCTCGGCCTTCGACTCGAATCCGATGACGGAAGGGTGAGCAGGCTCCTTCGTAGCGTTGAGATGGCGGACGTAGTCGACCAGGCCACCCGGATAGTGGAAGGTGCGTTCCACTGGAGCCTGGGTCTCTTCGACCCCGTGCTCGGCGCGCTCGTCGCGCAGGACGATGGTCAGGCCCTTGTTCAGGAAAGCCATCTGCTGCAAGCGACGGGTGATGGTCTCGATCGAGAACTCGATGGTCTCGAAGATCGTGTCGTCCGGCCAGAAGACGATGGTGGTCCCGGTCTTGCTGGACCTGCCGGTTGTGTTCAACGGCCCGGGCTTGGATTTGGTGTAGGTCTGCTCGTAGGAGGAGCCGCCGGTGTGGATCTCCACGTCCAACCGTGTCGACAGGGCATTCACGACCGAGATGCCGACGCCGTGCAGACCGCCGGACACCGCATAGGATTCCGAGTCGAACTTACCGCCGGCGTGCAGGATCGTCATGACGACCTCGACGGTCGGCCGCTTCTGCTGCGGATGCATTTCTACCGGGATTCCGCGGCCGTTGTCGACGACCTCCACACCGCCGTCGGCGCGAAGCGTCACCGCGACCATATCGGCGTAGCCCGCCATCGCCTCATCGACGGAGTTGTCCACGACCTCCCAGACCAGGTGGTGCAGGCCGGTCGGTCCGGTGTCGCCGATGTACATCCCGGGACGCTTGCGGACGGCTTCGAGGCCCTCCAGAACGGTGATGGAGGATGCGCCGTACTCGTTCTTGCTGGCCACAGGGCTTTCGCTCTTCTTTCGTCGATACTGCGTGCGGAGCCACCGGTGCGGGAAGCCGGCAGACGGGCACTGCGTGGATGAAGCCGACCTTCCCCAGGGCCGATGCCGCTGGTGCGAGAGCATCGGTGCGGGAACTTCGTCGACTGACCTTCAGACGGCGACAGGGGCAAGGAAATACCCGCACCCTTGATTCTACTAGGTGGGCCCGACAACAGGGCGCCAATGGAGGCCCTGACAGGCTCGTGGCGGCATCGGAATGGCTGGAAGGTGTTGATTGCGCCCCTGAAGATCGGTGATCCCTCCTGAAACCACCTGGCCGCCGATCGGATTCGTGGAGCGCCGGGGTGCTCAGCCGTAGGTATCACGCGGTCCGCGTCCGGACACATGCCTGGAACCGAACCGCCACGATGGGCCGACGGGGCCCTGGGCGCGGATGCGCAGCACCGAACCCTGGCCGACTTCACGATTGATCTTCGCCACGATCTGCGGTGCGAGCATCCGGAGTTGGGTCGCCCAGGCCGTGGACTCGGCGCGCAGCAACAGTTCCCCGTCCACCAGCGTCACCGGCTCGCAGTGATCGGCGACCTCGGCGCCGACGATCTCCGTCCAGCGGCCGATCACCGTCGCCTTCGTCAGGTCGGCACCGACTGCGGCGTCACCGAGCCAACGTTTCAAAGTGGCGCCCAACGGGGCGGGATCCCGGGCATCGGGGCCGGACCCGGACCAACGCCGCCGCTTCAGCGAAGCGGCGGACCCCGACCGCCGACCTTTCGGGTTCGCCTCGATGCCCTTGGCCGCTGCGGTGCGCCGAGCGGCGTTCTGGGCCTTCGCCGCCGCGAGCGCGTCCCTGGCCAGGTCCGCGCCTTTCCGTCCGTCCGCCGCGCTCCGGTGCGGTCCGTCCTGCCGTTCCCCGTCAGTTTCGGACACCACGACCTCCCTTGCCGCTGGTCGATACCGCACCGGTCATCAAACGGCCTCGATCCGACTCTCGGATACCAGATGACGACTGCCCGCAAGCGTCTCCGGAACGTCGTCGGGCACGGCTGCCGTGATCAGCACCTGATCGGCGTCGGCCACCAATTCGGTCAGACGATCGCGCCGGGAGGTATCCAGTTCCGCGAAGACATCGTCGAGCACCAGCACCGGATCGACGCCGTCCGACCGGAGTAACGAGAAGCCACCGAGTTTCAGCGCGAGCGCAAACGACCATGATTCGCCGTGTGAGGCATAGCCTTTCGCCGGACCGTCGCCCAGGCGCAACTCGAGATCGTCACGGTGCGGCCCGACGAGGCATACACCGCGTTCCAATTCCTGCTGGCGCAGGCGACGCATCTCCGTCAGCAGTGCCGCATGCAGGTCGGCCAGCGTTCTTCCCAACTGCCGTTCACCCCTGACCGCTGCCCCCGGCTCGGCTCCGCTCCTCACGACAGCTTCCACCCGGCCACCGTCAGCCGGCATCGCGTCGCCCAGCGAGGACCGGTAGACGAGATCTATCGGCTCCGAGGACGGCGCAAGATCGGCATAGGCTGCGACGACATGCGGCGTGATCTCTTCCACCAGTTCGAGCCTCGCCTGCAAGAGGGCGGCTCCCGCCGACGCCAGATGCTCGTCCCAGACATCCAGTGTCGACAGGTCCGCACCCGAGTTCCCACGCCGGGGTCCAGCCGATTTCAGCAGGGCACTTCGTTGTTTCAGCACCCGCTCGTAGTCCGAACGGACACCGGCCAACCGGGGCGTCCGCATGATCAGAACCTCGTCGAGGAACCGGCGGCGCTCCGCTGGATCTCCCCGCACCAACGCCAGATCCTCCGGTGCGAACAGGACGGTGCGCAGAACTCCGAGGATGTCCCGCGCTCTGGTCACCGGGGCTCGGTTGATCCGGGCCCTGTTCGCCCGCCCGGCGGTGATCTCGATCTCCAGCAGGAGTTCTCGACCCGCGGACACCACCGCGGCGCGGACGATTGCGTGTTCGGCGCCGCGCCGGACCAGAGGGGCGTCGGAAGCCACCCGGTGGGAAGAGAGTGTGGCGAGGTAGCCCAGCGCCTCCACCAGGTTGGTCTTGCCGGCGCCGTTTCGGCCGATCAGGACATTGGCGCCGGGTGCCAACGGCCACTCGGCGGTCGTCCACGACCGGAAGTCGACCAGCGATAGGTGCCGGACGTACACCGATCAGCCGGGCAGGCGGGCCGGCATGACCAGGTACCGGTACGTCGTGTCGACGGAGTGCTCGTCGTCCTTGGTGATGAGTGGAAGCAGCAACGCCGGCCGGGACGGCGTGGTGAACGCCAGCCGAACGGTGTCGGCGCGCAACACGGCAAGTCCGTCCAGCAGGTAGGAAGGATTGAACGCGATGAGCAGTTCCGCCCCGTCTGCGTCGACGCCGAGATCCTCTTCGGCACGACCCTCGTCATCACCGCCGGCCGTCAGGGTGAGCACGCCGGCCTCCGCGACCTGCATCCGCAGATGATGACCGCGATCGGTCACCAGCGCCACGCGTTTGATCGCCTCGCCGAGTTCGCTGACCAGGACGTCGACGGTGGTGGTGTGCCCGCTCGGCAGTAACGAGCGATATTTGACGAACTCGACGTCCAACAGTCGAACCGTGGTGCGGCGGCCGCCGGCCTGTAGGCCCAGCAGTCCGTCGCCGAGGCCGACGGTGACCTCGGTCGACCCGCCCAGGCTCTTGGCCGCCTCGGCAAGCGTCCTTGCCGGAACCAGCACAGCGGTGGACATGTCCGGCGCATCGGGCGTCCACGACAATTCCCGCACCGCGAGCCGGAACCGATCCGTGGCGGCCAGCGTGAGCTTCTCGCCCTCGATTTCGATGCGCACGCCGGTCAACATCGGCAACGTGTCATCCCGCCCCGCGGCGACAGCCGTCTGGACGACCGCTTCGGCGAAGGCGGAAGCGTCCACTTTTCCGGAGGCGGCGGGCATCGACGGCAGGGCGGGATAGTCCTCCACCGGCATGGTCGGCAAAGTGAAGCGGGCAGAACCGCCGGTGATGCTGACCCTGGATCCGTCGGTCGAGATCTCCACCGGTTTGGCCGGAAGAGCCCTGGTGATCTCGGCCAGTAGTCGTCCGGACACCAGCACTCGGCCACCCGCGTCGGCGTCCACCAATAGCTCGGCACGGGTGGAAACTTCGTAGTCGAAGCCGGCGACGACGAGGGTCGACTCGACGACCTCGAGCAGGATGCCACCGAGAACCGGCACGGGCGGGCGGCTGGGCAGCGACTTGGCTACCCAGGCCACTGCGTCTGCGAGGTCTTCACGGGCGACGCGGAACTTCATCGATCCTCCGAAAATGCGCTGGGTGACCGGAGGTCACCTCGTGCGCGTGGCGGCGCATTGGGCTGGTTCCGACGGCCCTGCGCTGGTCTCTGACGACCGTTACCGCAGATCAGCCGGGCTGTCGGTGGTTGGTGCTGGAATGTCCTGGGAGGTGCGGGAATGACTGATTCAACTGGTGGAACCGACCGCCACAGGTGGCGCCTGTTTCCGGTCTGGGGAGTGCAACCGTACGGCCAATCTCGTCCGTACGTCACCCCCGGGTCCGGTCGTCGAGCCGTTGGTGTCGGTCGGTCCACACACATTGTCTTGAAGTACATCTCTCTTAGAAGAGAGAAAAGCAGTAACAGTAGGTCCTGTGGATGGTGGGGATGCAGGCCATCGGCGCAGCGCATCAGGCGTGGCGCGATGGGGACGACGTGCGGACGGAGCAGGCGACGGACGGGCAGTTGTGGGGATGGAAAGAGCTGGGCTCGCAGTTGTCCCCCATCGATCCACCGTTGTCCCCAGAGTTGTCCACACGATGTGCATATCCAAATTGGTCGTTCATCAGAGCCACAGTCGGCGTGTTGGCGTCGGCGTGTTGGTCCGAACTGAGATGCCGGAGGTCGGTGCGGGCGGTCGGCGATGGTTCAGCGCCGCGATCGGTCCCGGATCCGGGCCGAGAGTTCCTGCACGTGGTCGTAGGTCTGCCGGCGCTCCGCGATTTCCGTCCGGATCTTCTTCGCGGCATGCATGACCGTGGTGTGGTCCCGGCCGCCGAACGTGCCGCCGATCTTCGGCAACGTCAGATCCGTGAGCTCGCGGCACAGGTACATCGCCATCTGCCGAGCGGAGGCGATCGCCCTGGTCTTGGACGGACCTGTCAGCTCGTCCATCGACACACCGAAGAATTCGGCCGTCACCGCCATGATCGTGGCGGCGTCGATGTCGTTGGACACGGAGTCGCGGACCAGGTCCCGCAACACGATCTGCGCGAGCGAGAGGTCCACCTGCTGCTTGTTCAGCGAAGCGAACGCCGTGACTCTGATCAACGCGCCCTCGAGTTCACGAATGTTGCGTTCGATCCGGCTGGCGATGAACTCCATGACGTCGTCCGGCGCGTTCAGTCCGTCCAGGGAGGCCTTCTTGCGCAGGATCGCGATTCTGGTCTCCAACTCCGGCGGCTGGATGTCGGTGGTGAGGCCCCACTCGAACCGGGTGCGCAACCGGTCCTCGAGGGTTTCCAGGCGTTTGGGCGCCCGATCCGAGGAGATCACGATCTGCTTGTTGGCGTTGTAGAGCGTGTTGAACGTGTGGAAGAACTCCTCCTGGGTGCCTTCCTTGCCTTCCAAGAACTGGATGTCGTCGACAAGCAGGACGTCGACGTCCCGGTATCGCCGTTGGAATGCGACCTTGCGATCGTCGCGCAGCGAGTTGATGAAGTCGTTGGTGAATTCCTCGCTGGACACGTACCGAACCCGGATTCCGGGGAACAACCGTTGCGCGTAGTGGCCGATGCCGTGCAGCAGATGAGTTTTGCCCAGCCCGGAATCTCCCCAGATGAACAGGGGGTTGTAGGCGACCGCCGGCGCCTCCGCCACGGCGACCGCAGCCGCGTGCGAGAACCGGTTCGACGAGCCGATCACGAAGCTCTCGAAGTGATATTTCTCGTTCAACCGGGTCTGGGCGGAGCTCGGTGGCGCGGTGTCGCGACGGACCGCATAGGTGGGCCAGATCTCGGTCACCGTTGCGAGGGCGTCAGCTTCCTCGTCGATGTCGTCGTCGTCGTCCTCGCGGGCTATCGGCGCCCCGTTCAGATATCCGGGGCCATCGGCGGTCCCGGCCAAGCCGGGAGGGTAGCCACCGTTGCCATTACCGCCGACGTCAGCCGGACGATTTTCCTGGTCGACGGGAGCCTGCTCACTCACTGTCACCGCAAGGGTAATGGGAAGTTGCATGCGATCGGACAATGCAGCGGTGATCTGTTCGCGCAGAGTGCGCTCGATCGTGTCCCTGGCGAAACTGGAAGGTGCGGCGATCAACGCCGTCGTGCCGATCAGGCCGACGAGTTCGGTGATGCCCAGCCATGCGCGCTGGTGCGAACTCAGGGTCGCAGACAGTTCCGCGACCACGTCGCGCCAGACGACTTGGACGTCTACCGGATCGTCCGCCACTGGCAATCCCCCACTTTCCGTGCCGTGCAGTCATCAACCATCCACACAGTTGTCCACCGGATGTGGATAACTATCGGTCGATAACTATCACACGGCCGACGGCAACATCGGCAATGGTCGGAGCAGGCGATCGTCGGGACGACGAGGGGCGATCTCGTCCGTTTCAGTAAGTGTTGGCCGAGGAACGCTAACAATTCATCTGCCGTTCCCACAAGATGCTGGCGCGGTCGAGTATTCCATTCGGCGTGTCGCGTCGGCAGTACCGATCCGGTTTGACCCCTGAGTGCTCCTGTCTCTACCCTGGGACCAGACCCGCGCGGTGCCGGGCTGCCGCATGCCGTTCGCACGTCGAGCGGCTGGTTGAACGGTCCCCTTTTGCTGGGGTCCGGCCCGATCGCAAGCAGACCAGGTCATGGACGGTGTTGCAGCTGGTCGTCTCAACGATCCGGCTGGCCGATCACCGACGCAGTAGGTATCCGCAGTTCGACCTTTGGAGAGATCACCTTGAGCAAGCGCACCTTTCAGCCGAACAACCGTCGTCGGGCGAAGGTCCACGGCTTCCGTTTGCGGATGCGCACTCGTGCGGGTCGTGCGATCCTGTCGGCTCGCCGGCGTAAGGGCCGCGACGAGCTGTCGGCCTGAGTTCTCACCGGCCTCACTCCCATCAGGACATTGTGCTGCCCTCGGATTCACGTCTGCGGTCCGCGGCTGACTTCTCCGCGGTAGTCCGTGGTGGTCAGCGTGCGGGTACCCGCAGGCTGGTGATCCATCTGCTGCAGAGCGGCCGAGCCCTTCCGCCGCGCGCCGGCTTCGTCGTCTCCGCGAAGGTCGGGAACTCGGTGATTCGTCACCGGGTGACAAGAAGGCTGCGGCCGTTGGTCCGTGCGGAGCTCCGCGCGCTTCCGTTGGGAACGGATGTGGTGGTCCGCGCGCTGCCGTCGGCGGGTTTTGCAACCAGCACCGACCTCGGCGTGGATTTGAGGACGGGCTTGGCGGCGGCCGTCCGCAAGCGGTCGCGAGTGCCGACGAACAACGAGGGTGAGCGATGACCGAGCGCACCAACAGCCCATCGTTCTTCGTTCGCGCCGTCGTGGCGCCGATCCGTTTCTACCAGCGCCACGTTTCACCAGCTCTTCCCGCGACTTGTCGCTACTTCCCGACCTGTAGCGCGTACGCCGTCCAGGCGTTGCAGGACCACGGTCTGCTGCGCGGCGTCTGGCTCGTGGTCCGTCGATTGGCCCGGTGCCATCCTTGGCATGACGGCGGATACGACCCGTGCCGCCGCGACGGGAACCCATCGGCGCGTTCGGAAGTTCGATCACTGTGAAGTCCCACAGCGAATGCGACCCCGTGGCCGTCGGTCTGGAATTCTGCGACGGAGCTCTCAGCGGAAATCCCGCGGCGACAGTTCCGCCCCACCCTGATGCGCGGCCGGTTTCGACCGAGGCGCCGAACCCCCGGAGCAATGCCGCGTGAGTTTCGACTTCTTCTCCCTCGATTACATCTACTACCCCGTGTCGGGGATCATGTGGGTCTGGCACAAGGTTTTCGGTGCCGTTCTAGGTTCGGACAACCCTTGGGCGTGGGTGCTGTCCGTCGTCTTCCTGGTCTTCACCCTGCGAAGCCTGTTGTTCAAGCCGTTCATGAAGCAGATGACCTCGCAGATGAAGATGCAGGCCGTCGCTCCCGAAATGAAGAGGCTGCGCGAGAAGTACAAGGGCGACCGCACGCGGCTTGCGGAAGAGATGCAGAAGTTCAACAAAGAGGCCGGGGTCAATCCGCTGGGCGGTTGCCTCCCTGCCCTGATCCAGGCGCCGGTCTTCATCGGCCTGTTCCACGTGCTGAGATCATTCAAGCCTCATCAGGCCCGGAACTACTTCTTTGACGGTTCCGACGTCGATTCGTTCGTCGGGGCAAAGCTCTTCCACGGCGCCCCACTGTCCGCGTACATGACGATTCCGGCGAACAGCACGCCCAATCAGATCGGGCTCATCGCGCTCGAGGGCGTTCGTTCCACCATCATCGCGGTAGGTATCCCGCTCACCATTCTGGCCGGTATCGCCACTTACCTGACCAGTCGTCGGTCGGTGGCGCGCCAGGAGCAGATGCAGGGCGCGAACGACGCTGCGCCGCAGGCCGCGATCATGAACAAGCTGATGAAGTACGTGTTCCCGCTGTTCGTCGTGGTCGGTGGACCGTTCTTCCCGCTCGCAATCCTGTTCTACTGGCTGTCGAACAACACCTGGACCTTCGGTCAGCTCTACGTCGCGCACCGAATTCAGGACAAGCAGTTGGCGAACGAATCCATGGTGATCGACGAGGCGAAAAAGGCGAACGGCTTCACGAAGCCGCAACCCGGTGCTCGCCCGACCGTCGATACCAGACCGGTCACCAGACCGGCGCCAGGATCACGACCTGGGCAGGGATCACGACCAGCGCCCGGCGGGCGTCCGGCCGCAGGTGCCAAGCCAGCATCGGGTGTTCGACAGACCGGCGGAGCACGCCCCGCTCGTCCGACCGGTGGCTCCTCACCGGCGACCGGTGCAAGGCCGACGACCGGCGCTTCGCCGGCGAATGGGGCGAAACCCACGACCGGAGCGAGGTCCACCGGAAGCACGAAACGTGCGGTGGTGCAGCCCACGACCAAACGACGGGGAAATGGAGCCGGACCGGATTCGGCGCCCTCCAATGGTTCGACCGCCGCTGGCGACTCCGGGGACTCGGCGGCCTCGAACGGCTCGTCCAATGGAACGCCACCTTCGCTTCGGAAGGGCGGCGTCGACGGCGGGTCCACTGGTTCGGACGCCTTCTCGACCGATTCCGGGTCACCCACCCAGCAGACCGGCGGAAGCGGTACCACGGCGAGGAAGAAGAAACCCGGCCGACGCTGACCCCCAGGGCTCTGCGTCGGCGCTGCGCGCGCGTGAGTCTGTCCTCCTGACCTGCGTTTTGAAGAAGAGGTAGAGCGATGAGTGAAAACAGCATGGCGACCGATGAGCTACTTGACGACCAACCCTCGCTGACACAGGAGGTAGATGGCATCTCGGGCGCTCCGGAAGGTGAAACTTCGGAGGTACCGGTGGACGAGGACTCGAGGTCCGGGCGAATGAGCAAGCACGATCTTCTCGTCGCCGAAGGCGATGCTGCCGGCGACTACCTGGAGCGGTTGCTGGACATCCTCGACTTCGATGGCGACATCGATCTCGACGTCGAAGGCGAACGGGCAGTGGTGTCGATCATCGGTGACGGCGACGTCGATCGCCTGGTCGGCGACCGCGGCGAGGTCCTGGACGCACTGCAGGAACTCACTCGGCTCGCAGCCACCGCCGAGACCGGCCAACGCTCCCGGTTGATGCTGGACGTCGCCGGGTATCGAGCCCGACGGCGTGTCGAGCTCACCGAGCTTGCAGTCTCGACCGCCGAGGATGTCAAGGCAAACGGCGAGGCCGTGAAGATGCCGGCCATGAATCCGTTCGAGCGCAAGATCGTTCACGATGCGGTTGCGACCGTGTCCGGTATCGAATCGTCGAGCGAGGGCGAGGAACCACGTCGTCGTGTCGTCGTGAGTCCTCTGACCTGAGCCCAGGCTCGCCGGAACTGGGCAACTACAGCAACACACCCCCCAGGTCGACATGATCGCCTGTCTCCTCCCGTTGTCCCGTACCACTCACCTCATGGGTCGGCCAGCGGTCGTCGGCGGCGGATCCTCGGAACTGCGTCGCGAAGGAACCTTTGTGATATCGACCGGAAGTAGACGAGTCGTCCCCGGATCGTCGGAGGCGGCCTTCGAATCGCATGGTGAATCTTCCTCTCCGATCACCACAAGCTTCTCCGGGCAGGACATAGAGCCGGAACCGGAAGTCGCCGCGGTGGTCTTCGGTGCGCGCATCGCCCTGGCGCGCCGTTACATCGCGGCCTTGGCCTCCGACGGTGTTGTGCGCGGGCTGATCGGACCGCGTGAGGCGGGTCGGTTATGGAGCCGGCATGTGCTCAATTCGGCTGTGGTCGCCGAATTGCTGACGGCTGCTTGGACCGTCATCGACGTCGGTTCGGGTGCGGGTTTGCCGGGCATTCCGCTGGCAATAGCTCGACCGGACTGTCAATTCGTTCTGGTTGAGCCATTAGAACGACGAGTTATCTTCCTGCGCGAGGTGGTCGAGGCCTTGGAATTGGTCAATTGCCGGGTTATCCGAGGGCGCGCGGACCAGGTGATCGACGAATGTGGAGCCGCCGATGTGGTTACTTCCAGGGCGGTTGCGCCACTTGAGCGCCTCGCTTCCTGGTCGGCACCATTGTTGAGGGTAGGCGGAGAACTGTTGGCCTTGAAGGGATCGAGTGCCGCGGCAGAGATGCTGCGCGATGGGTCTGCTGTGGCATCACTGGGCCTGATCGACCTCGAGGTCGTTTCAGTGGGGAAAGATCTGGTCGAGCCTCAGACATTGGTGATACGAGGCCACCGCGTTTCGACATCGGGCAAGGCGAAAGGACGCAAATCCGTTGTCGGTGACGACAAAAGGGCGCGTCCGGCAAGACGACCGCGCAATATGTGACGTTCCTGCTTTCACCGGATATGACGATCCGCCTTCAGTGGCTTCTCGTAATTTCTTTCGAATTACAGCTTGTTACTCGCGGCGATGGGATGTGCCTCAACAGTAGTGACGTGAAATCCCGTCGGAATTTCTGCTGGTGAGGTTCAAGCAAGCCCGGCTCAGCTTGATCTTGCTTCTTGAGTTACGTCTCGACGGCGATACCGACTCTGCCAAGTGCCGATGCGACGGAGCCCTACTCCTCTATTACGTCACCGTGACGATCGCGGTTCGACTTGTTGCCGGCCGCACCGGAGGCTCAAGGATGGGGTCACCGAGCCTGCTACTCCCCCACACGACATCGATTGGCCATACAGCTGTCCTCAGAGCCATGGTGTCGAAATAGGCGCCTTGACGGTCCACGACTCCGCTGACGGGGGCGGCGGAGCCGGTCAGGCACTCTGGGAAATCGCTGACTGGGAGCGCCGCAGGTGAAGTTTCGGATTTCTTGAAGGTTGGTGTTGCGCGGCCACAGCAGGGCTCAAAGCAGATCGGCCACCTTAACTATTCGACCGGTCGCGGCCGCCGGAAGTGAACGTATCGGCAGGTTCTCAGGTCCGTGATCCGTTCGGCGGTGCGAGGGTCGAGGTGCGCATTGGTATGCGATGCCATGCGGGTGTTGGACGGCCATGCGGTTTTTATCTGGCTCGGTTCTCGGCGGCCCCAGCTTCTGGGTACGGTGTAGGGGCGCACCGCGTTCACGACCGGATTCGGAATGTTCGACGCCCCATCCGGCGCCCCTCCAAAGCTCAACTTCAGTTCTCTTCGGAGCGCGGCCGTCGAGTTTGTCCGCAGCTCGAAAGGCCGGAGTTGGGTTTCAAATTCTCACGGGGAAGGGGCCTCCTGAAGGCGGTCGGGACTATTCATCCCAACTGGCTGTCAGCGGTCATGTAATTCCCCAGGTGTGACGGGTTGTTGGTCACGTAATTACCCACCCTGGTTGGTCACGTAATTCCCCATGGGGACGGCGGCGCGTCGCCGTTGTTGGGGTCCTGCT
>JAABUK010002435.1_pt1 | contig 33346 bp, 26 predicted proteins | sample 5559141 | NCBI WGS metagenome assembly JAABUK01 (sample SAMN10711869, study PRJNA513367) | rock metagenome | isolation source: Antarctica rocks | place: Antarctica: Victoria Land, Pudding Butte nord | collected 2016-01-03 | reverse complement strand
GGACCGCGACCTGCACGAAGTGCGCGCGCCCGCCGTCGAGCGCAGCCGCTCGGCCCTGCAGAGCGTGCTGGACAGCGGCCAGGCCACCGTCATCAGCGATTGGGCCGCGCAAGACCGCTTCGATGTGGCGCAGAGCGTTGGCGAGAAGGGCCTGCGCTCGGCTGTGTACGCGCCCATCCCCAGCGAGGGCGGCATCTTCGGCGTCTTCGGCGTGCACTCGACGCGGGCCGGGCACTTCTCCGGCCAGGACGCGCACTTCGTGGCGGCGATGTCCCACGTGCTGGCCACCGTCATCGACCGCAGGCGCCTTGAAAGCGCGCTCAACCAGAGCCGCGCCCTGCTGCAGGCCGTGCTCGACAACACCGCCAACACCATCTACCTCAAGGACCTGGACGGGCGCTACATCCTCACCAACCGCTCGCTGGAGCAGCTGCACGACGAGCTTTTCCCCAACGCGCGGCCCATCCTCGGCTCGATCAACATCGACTTGCTGCCCCCGGAAAGCATGGCCGTCCTGCGCGAGCACGACCTGCAAGTACTTGCCAGCAGGCAGGCGAGCACCTTCGAGGAGATCATCGACCACGAGGCGGGCCGCAGCTACTTCCTCGCGACCAAGTTCCCGCTCTTCGACGAAAGCGGCGAGATGTGCGGCGTGGGCGGTATCTCCACCGACATCACCGAGCGCAAAAGCTCCGAGCTGGCGCGCGAAGCCGCCCACCGCGAAGCCGAAACGTCGCGCGAAGAAGCCGAGCGAGCCCGAGCTGAAGCGGACCGCGCCAACGCCGCCAAGAGCGAGTTCCTGAGCCGCATGAGCCACGAGCTGCGCACGCCGCTCAACGCCATCCTGGGCTTTGCTCAGCTGCTCGAAATCGTGCGGCTGCCGGAGCGCGCGCAGCAGGGCGTCGGGCAAATCCTCAAGGCCGGGCGCCACCTGCTCGCGCTCATCAACGAGGTGCTCGACATCGCGCGCATCGAAAGCGGCAAGCTGACCACCTCGATGGAGCCAGTTCAGCTGAGCCACCTGCTCGACGAAGTGATCACCATGATCTCGCCCCTGGCCAGCGAGCGCGAGGTGCACCTGCACCTCGAAGTCGCCCCCGCCCGGCCCACGCAGCCAACCGCGCCAGCCAGCCCAGCCGAGGCCCTTAGCCTGGCTGCGGGCGGCGCGGCAAGTACTTATCAGCAGGCGGTGATGGCCGACCGGCAGCGGCTGATCCAGATTTTGCTCAACCTGGTCTCGAACGGGGTGAAGTACAACCGCGTGGGCGGCCACGTGCGCATCGGCTGCGAGGCGACGCCCGAGGGCCGTGTGCGCATCTCGGTTGAGGACAACGGGCAGGGCATTGCGCCCGACAAGCTGGAGCGCCTGTGGGTGCCCTTCGACCGCCTGGACGCCGAGAAGAGCGATGTCGAAGGCACCGGCCTGGGCCTCGCCCTGTCGCGCGCGCTGGCCGAGAGCATGAACGGGCGGCTGCACGTCGAGTCGATCCAGCACCACGGCTCGACCTTCTACCTGGAGCTGGAAGGCGCTTCGCCCGCCGCGCCCGCGCTCGCGCCCGGCAACGCGCTCCAGCTCAGCAGCGAGGACAGCCAGGGCGCCACAGGCACCGTGCTGTACATCGAGGACAACCCCTCCAACCTGCTGCTGGTCGAAGGCATCCTCAAATACCGGCCCCGCCTGCGCATGGTCGGGGCACGCACCGGAGGCGACGGCCTGCAAATCGCCCGCTCGCTGCAGCCAGGCGTTGTGCTTCTGGACCTGGACCTGCCCGACATCCACGGCCTGAGCGTGCTTGAGAACCTGCGCCAGAACCCAGCCACGCGCGCCATCCCCGTCGTGATCGTCTCGGCGGACGCCACGCGCTCCCAGATCGCGCGCCTCAAGGAAGGCGGCGCGGTCGATTATCTCACCAAGCCCCTCGATGTCGCGCGCCTGCTCAGCGTGCTCGATCACCTGCTCGCGCCGCTTGACGACGCCGCGCAAGGCTTTGAAGAAGGCCGCAAAGAGCCATAATAGTTCGCAAGGCCCGCAAGTACTTGCAGGCCCTCGGGCACACCCTCGGGCACAAAGGTTCACGCGAGGCGAGGCCGCTCGGGTCAGGTGGTCAGGATGTGGTAGATAAGCACGGCTGCGGGCGAGGGGCAGCAGGGCAGGGGCAAGGCTTTGTTATGAATCTGATCTCCGGGAGCGACAAGGGCGCGCGCATTCTGATCGTGGACGACGAGCCGGCCAACGTCCTGCTGCTGGAGCACATCCTGGACGCGGAGGGGTATGCGAACTTCGAGAGCGTGTGCGACCCGCGCCAGGTCTTGCCCTTGTTCCTGGCGAACCAGCCCGACCTCATCCTGCTCGACATCCGGATGCCGCACCTGGACGGCTTCGCGGTCATGCGCCAGCTGCGCCACCGCATCGCCGACTCGGTCTACCTGCCCATCGTCATCCTGACCGCCGACGTGACGCTCGAGACCAAGCAGGCGGCCCTGGAAGCCGGGGCCTCGGACTTCCTGACCAAGCCCATCGACGTGACCGAGGTGCTGCTGCGCATCCGCAACCTCTTGCGCACGCGCCTGCTGCACGTCCAGGTGCAAAACCAGAATCAGGTTCTCGAAGTTCGCGTCCGCGAGCGCACCCGCGAGCTCGAAGAGGCCCAGCGCGAGATTCTGCACAACGCATCCAACCTGGAAGAAGCCCAGCTCGAAACCCTGGAGAAGCTGGCCCTGGCCTCGGAATATCGCGACGACGACACCGGCCAGCACGTCCACCGCGTCAGCGTGAACTCGGCCCTCATTGCCGAGGCGCTGGGGCTGCCCGAGGAGACCGTGAAGCTAATCCGCAAGGCCGCGCCGCTGCACGACGTGGGCAAGATCGGCATCCCCGACGACGTGCTGCTCAAGCCGAGCAAGCTGTTGCCCGAGGAGTGGAACATGATGAAGGGCCACACCCTGATCGGCTCGCGCATCCTGAGCGGCTCGCGCTTCCCGCTGCTGCAAATGGCCGAGGAAATCGCCCTGACGCACCACGAGAAGTGGGACGGCACCGGCTACTCGCCCGGCCTTAAGGAAGAGGCCATCCCGCTGGCAAGCCGCATCGTGGCCGTGGCCGATGTCTTCGACGCCCTCACGCACGAGCGCCCCTACAAAAAAGCCTGGCCCGTCGCAGAAGCCGTCGAGGAAATTCGCAGCCAGAGCGGGCGGCACTTCGACCCCCGCGTCGTCAGCGCCTTCCTGGAGCTGCCGCACGCCAGCATGGTGTGACACGCCAGCATGGTGTGACACGCCAGCATGGTGTGACGCGCCAGCCGCCACAGCCAGGCCCCGCAAGTACTTGCGAAGTGCCGGCAGCGCCGAATTGCGTATCCCGAACCACAACCCCGCCACCTCGCGACTTTAGCCCAGCGATATGGAAAAGCAAGACCGCCTGCGCCTGACCAGCCTGTCCTCGCGCGCCGGGTGAGCGGCCAAGATCGGCCCGTCCGATCTGGCGCACGTGCTGCGCTCCTTCGCCCCCAGCCCCTCAGACCCCGAAGACCCCAACCTGCTCATCGGCTTCGCGACCTCCGACGACGCCGGCGTCTACCGGCTCGGCCCTGAGCTGGCCTTAGTGCACACCGTCGATGTGTTCACGCCCATCGTGGACGACGCCTTCGCCTTCGGGCAAATCGCCGCCGCCAACGCGCTCTCGGACATTTATGCGATGGCCGCGACGCCCTTGACCGCGCTCAACATCGCCGCCTTCCCGCGCGACAAGCTGCCCTTTGAAGTGCTGGGCGACATCCTGCGCGGCGGCGCCGCTATCTTGCGAGAGGCCGGCGTCGCCCTGCTCGGCGGCCACACCGTCGAGGCCACCGAGCCGCTTTACGGCCTGGCCGTGACCGGAACCGTGCACCCCGAACACATCGCCGCCAACTCGGGCGCGCGCCCAGGCGATGCGCTGCTGCTGACCAAGCCGCTGGGAACCGGGCTCATCTCGACGGCCATCAAGCGTCAGGCTTGCAAGGCCGCGTGGGAAGCGGCGGCCATCGCTTCGATGATCCGGCTCAACCGTGACGCGGCGCTGGCGATGCAAGTACTTGGCGTGGGCTCAGCCGCTGCCATCGGCGGCGCGACGGACGTGACGGGCTTCGGCTTGGTTGGCCACGCTCTCGAACTCGCCCGCGCCTCCAACGTTTCGCTGCATTTGCAGGCGCGCAGCCTGCCGCTGCTGCCCGGCGCTCGCGAGCTGGCTCAGGACGCCGCGAACGCTCCCGGAGGCACCGCTCGCAACGCCCTGAGCGCAGCCGAAGGCGAGGTCGAGTGGCGCGCTGCGGAGTGGTGGAAGAACCTGGCCTGGGACCCGCAGACCTCGGGCGGCCTGCTGATCTCGGTGCGCGCCGGGGATGCACGGGCGCTCGAAGACGAGCTGGAGCGGCGGCAAGTGCTGGCCGCGCGCGTGGGGCACGTCGAAGGGTTCAACGGCGCGCGCGTGGTTATCGAGTAAGTGTGCCCTCAAGTACTTGAGGCGCGAATCGAAGCGGTTGCGAATCGCCTGGCATCTTGCCGTCGCGGTACATCCGCGACGAGCAGGCCACGCGAGCGGAGAGCCAGCCCCGGTAGCCCAGCAGCGAGGTGCTGGAGAAGTGATACCACACGTGCCTGTGGCTGCGTGGAATGGGATAGCGGTTCGAGGTGAGGGTGGATGAGCGCAGCGGAATCCACCCGAAGAAGGTCGTGACCTGCGTGCGGGTGTTGCGGCAGAGGTGGCATGAGTCGCTGCTCGACTCGCGCCGGTAGCCGCAAGCCAAAATCAACAGGCTCAGGAGAATGCAGCCCACGATGTTGCTGCGCCGCTTGCTCATGCTGCTATTGTAACCGCGCCCGCGGCTTTGGAGCGCTTGGATACTGCTGCAAGTACTTGTGGGCGCGCATGGGTTTCGCTCGCTGGCCGCGCGTGTTAAAATCGCGCCGCGTTGCCGGGCAAATCAGCAGCAAATGCTCAGGCAAAGCGAAGGCAAAGCTGAGGAGGCGCTTCGGTTCTGGTGGGCCGCGCGGTCTTCAAAACCGTTGGATCCGCTTCAACGGATGGGCAGGTTCGATTCCTGTGCGCTTCCGCCTTGCCCGCTTCACCCGCCTCGCTTCGCCGCGCCCGCTCCTCGCTTGAGGAGCAACGATTGCCAACGATTCCAGACGACCGGAGCTTTGATTGATGCCCATCCACACCTTCCTTGAACCTCTTCTGCTGCAGGCCAGGCCCGACTTCCCGACCAACGTCACGATCAACAATTTCCCGAGCTGGACCATGTGGGTCATCGCGGGCTCGCAGATCATCTTCGGCGTGGGCACCTTCGTGCTGGCCATCATCGCGGCCCTGCTCTTTGGCCAGGTGCGCCAGATGGTGGGCGAGGTGCAGAAGCATATGCCCTCGATGATGAACTCGGTCGACGACTCGCTCAAGAACGCCAAGACGATCTCAGACGACGCTTCGAGCACCATCCACTCGGTCACGGGAACCGTCACCAAAGTTTCCAACGTGGTCGGGACCGTGGCCGGGCGCATGGAGTCGCCGGTGATCCGGGCGGCGGGCGCTCTGGCCGGCGTGGCGGCTGGGCTGCGCTCGGTGGGGCGCAAGAAGGAAGTCGTGGTGGATTCCGATGTCAAGGTCGTGAGGAGGAAGCGTGGCATTCTTCGCTAAGCGTTCGACCCGAGCCGTCATCAAGAACGACCCGCGCATCGTCGAGATCGACCGCGAGCACGCGCCCGAAAAGATTCTCATCGTCACCTCGCACCCCTTCGGCTCGGCTCTCAAGCTCATCCTGCTGGGAGCGGTGGCCGGAGCCGGCGCGACCTTCTTCCTGCTGCGAGGCCGCGCCGCGCCCTCTCCCGCGCGAGCCAAAGACGCCGTGGCCGAAGGGCTTTCGGCTGGCGGAGCCAAGGACGAGCGCGCTTTGCTGAGCCGCTTGACCTCGGTGCTGAGCCGCCTGAAGAGCGTGGCCGGAGCTGTGCGCGGCGTGGCCGAGTTCGCGGGCGACACGCTTGGCCCGGCTGTCTCGGCGGCCATGAGCGAAGGGCGGCGCGCCGCTCACGAAGTCGAGGCCGAGCTCAAGCGCGACCTCGAAGACGCCAAGAGCGAAGCCGAGGACGCCGCCAAAGCCGAGGCTAAAGCCGCGCCCGAAAAGAAGCGCGACGAGCATTGATCGCGCGAGACAACAAAAGCCGCCGCTTCGATTGAAGCGGCGGCTTTCTGCTTGGTGAAGTGCAAGTACTTGCGGTGGCTTCAGCTCGCCCTGGTCAGATCGACCTGCAGCAGCAGCACGTTGTTCTTGAGGGCGGCCTGGCGTGTGGCCTTGTCCTTGAAGATCTCACGCTCCATCTTGAGGCAGGGCAGGCACCAGTCGGCGCGGAAGTCGAGCACGACGGGGCGCTGCTGCGCCTTGGCCTGCTCCAGGGCCGCCAGAGTGGCGCGCGGCCAGGCTTCGCCGGCTTGTGCGGGCGCGCTCTGCTCGGCTGCTGCGGCCTGAGTTGAGCTCGACGGGACGGACTTGACGGCGAGGACGGCGTAATACAGCGCGGCCAAGACCAGCGGCACCGCGAAGATTTTCTTGGACTTTTCCATCCAGGCTCCGGCGCGCGGCAGCGACTTGGCCGAGCCGGAGAACATCCCCAGCAGCAGGTAAGGCAAGCCCAGCCCCAGCGAGAGCACGAAGAACAGCGAGAATCCCAACAGTACGTTGCCCTGCGCTCCGACGTAAGTCAGCAGAGCCGCCACCACCGGGCCCACGCACGGCGCGGCCACCACGCCCAGCAGAGCGCCCATGCCGAGCGCGCCCAGCGAGCCCTTCTTGGCTCCGGCGCGCGACATGGCCCAGCGCGGCGGGTTCAGCGTGAACAGGCCGAGCATCGAAAGCCCGAACACGCCCAGCACGATGGCCACGAAGCCCAGGACGTAGGGGCTTTGCATCGTCGAGCCGAACAAGCTGCCCGTCAGCGAGGCGAACACGCCCAGAGCCGAGTACACCAGCGACAGCCCGAGCACGTAGAACACGGCCAGCGAGAACGTCTTGCCCGCGCGCCCTTCGCTCTGCGTCCCGAAGTAGCCCACCGTGATGGGAATCATCGGGTACACGCACGGCGTCAGGTTCAGCAGCAGGCCGCCCACGAACACCAGCACCAGCTGAAGCCACAGCGGAGCGCCACTCAAGCGCGAGCCCCAATCGCCCGCGCTGCCCCGCTCTTGAGCCAGGCCCTTCTCGGTGCGCAGCGCGCCGACCTTGCGCCCCATCGAGCTCAGGGTCAGCTCCTCGCCCGCGCGCAGGTCGGCGCGCTCGTTGCCAGCCGCGTCCAGAAACACCAGGGTCGGCAGCCCCTTGACGTTGAATCGGTTCTTCAAAGCCACCGCGTCGCCCTCAGCCGAGCCGCTCGCGGCAGCTGAGCCGATAGTACTTGCAGCGTTGGGGTTCGCGCTCGCCGAAGCGCCCGTGGCCTTCCACTTCAGCGTGACGGGCGGCAGGCACGACTTGTCGTTGCAGGCCTGGTACTTCAGGCTGCCCGCCAGCGCAGCGCCCCGGTAAGCCGAGCTGAAGGCCACCGGCACATGAATCTGCAGCGCGCCCTGATACACCTTGAGCGGCTTGGGGAAGAAGGAAAAGTGCTTCAGCGTGGGCCTGGGATAGCTCGGCTTGCCTGCCTTGAGGCCCGCGCCCTGGCCCACAAGTACTTGCGTGGCAATGAGGTAGCTTTCGGAAGCGGGGTTGGCATTGATGTGGAAGGACGGCTTGATCTTAAGCGCGACGACCAAATCCGCTCGCCCGCCCGCTTTGGCCGCCCCGTTGAGATGCGCCGTAACCGCGACGACCTCGCTGCTCGCGGCAGCCGCGCCGGGCGGCGGAAACTGCGCCCGCGCCGGGCCTTGCGACGCGCCCGAGCCCAGGGCCAAAGCCAGCAAAAGCGCGCACCGCAGCCGCAGCCCGCAGCCGCGTCGCGCGGGCTTTGTGTGTTGGTTGTTCTTTTTCATCATTTTTCAATGCAAGTACTTGCAGCTCAACCGCACACGATTCGCGCGCGCCACGGTTGCACTCATCGCCTGAGCTGCGGTGAGCGGGCACGCGACTGGCTCGGCCAATCGCGTTGGAACCCCAGCCGCCATCAAGGAGCTTAGACTATGAAGAGGAAGATCGCGACGAGTACGGCAGCCTTGCCAAGCCTGCTGCTCGCCGTTGCGCTGCTCGCGCTGCCGCTGCTTGCCAAGAACCCCGCCAAGCCAAGCGCGCCCCAGCAGAGCAGCACGATGAGCCCGAGCAACATCGGCAACGTCAGCGCGGGCGGCCAGTCGCTCATCTACAAGCGCCCCCGGCAGCGCCGCCACCTGCAGGGCAGCCCCAGCGACATCGGCGACACCAGCCCAACCCGCAGCTCGCTGCGCTACCGGGGCCGCAAGCACCACGCGCGCGCCCGGCACCACCACAGAAAATCGTCGCGGCGCTAACTCAAGGCGCCGCAGCCAAACCGAAGCGGCAAGTACTTGCACCCAAGTACTTGCCGCTTTTTGTGGCTGTGGCGGCTCGGCGGCCTCAGCGCGGCTCGTGCGGCCTGGCGTACATGATGTCGGTGCGCAGCACATACTTGCGCCCGCGCTCAACAGGCGCGCCCTCGTGCCTCAAGTGATGCAGAAATAACAGAGCCATGCCCGCGCGCGGCTCGATGCTCAGCTCGCCAAACGGATAGCGCAAATCGAACTTGGTCGCGCCGCCCTCGAAGCCATCGTTGAGATAAATCATGAACGTGACCTGCGAGTGCTCGCCGTTCGCGCGGCGGAACGCGCCGTCGTAATGAGCCGCGAAGGTCTGGCCCACATCGTAACGGTAGAACCTCCAGCGCTCGTTCAATCCCAACACTTCGCAGCCTTCAACAGGAGACGGAGCGAAGGGCTGCAGGCGAGGCCACAAGCGCGCGGCCAGGGCTTCGTCGTCCCAGATGACGCGGTCGTTGTTGCGCACGTCCGGGCGGCGCGCTGCCCCCAGCGGAGTGTTCACCAGGGCTGCTTCGTAGCCGTTTTGCTCGCTTTGTGCGATGAAGGCGGCGCACTCCTCGGGCGAGAAGAAATCCTGGATGGTCTAGATGGAGCCGGGCACCAGCGCGTGCGCAAGAGGTTCGGGCATGAGATCATGGTGCCTCAAAGCCGGGCGACTGTCAAAGGCGAGCAGCGCGGCGGCGGCGGGTGTTTCGGGCGCGTTGCAAGTACTTGTAGGACTTATTGCTAAAGTATAGGAATTGAAACGCTGCGCCAGCCGGCGCGCGACGCACAATTAGCATTAGTAGCCACTCCATGCTGTGTTAGAAAACGCCTGGCCTGGCAAAGGGGAAGCGAAGATGAGATTCACTCCGTTGGGCAAGTTGGTCGTGTTGATTCTGGCGATGGGAGCCGCGCTGGGCGTGTGGCGCTACTGGAGCAAGCTGGCGCCTTCGGCAGCCGTGAAATCGTCCGCGGTGGTGAGCAAGATTCAGCTTCCCGCGCAGAACGGGCAGGCCGCGCCCGGCTCGTCGCAGGGTTCGAGCGTGCCCCACCTGACGGCTGACGTGGCAGGAGGCTGCAGCGACAAGCCCGAGGTGCGTCTGCTGGGCTACGCCTGGAACGCTCAGATGGGGCTGCACGTGGCCAACGGCGGCGCGCGCGCGGCTCAGGGCAGCGTGATGTGCAGGCACGGCGTCAACCTGCGCTTCGCGCGCCAGGACGACAACGGCAAGCTGCAGGAAGCTCTGGTGGCGTTCGCGACCGAGCTGTCGCAGGGCAACAAGAACCCAACCAAAGGCGCCCACTTCATGACCATGATGGGCGACGGCTCGGCTGCCTTCTTAGCTGGGCTGAACAAGGCGCTGGCGCGGCTCGGCCCGGAGTATCAGGCCAAGATCGTGGACGCCATCGGCTACTCGCGCGGCGAGGACAAGCTGATGGGTCCGCCCGACTGGAAGGCCGATCCCAACACCAGCAAGGGCGGCCTGGTGGCGGGCGTGCTGCGCGACGGCGACTGGAACATCGCGCAGAAGTGGCTGGGCGACAACGGCCTCAAGACCAACCCCGACGAGAAAACCTACGATCCCGATGCCCTCAACTGGGTGGCCGCCAACGATTATCTGGACGCCGCCGAAAAGTACATCGCGGGCTACTCCGAGACGCGCCCCGTGGTGCGCAACGGCCAGCCCACGGGCGAAACCAAGCAGGTCGCGGTCAACGGCGTGGTGACGTGGACGCCGGGCGACGTGAACATCGCCACCAAGAAGGGCGGCCTGGTTTCGATCATCTCGACCAGAGAATACTCGTCGCAGATGCCGTGCGTCGTCATCGGTATCGACAAGTGGATGAAGCAGAACCGCTCGACCGTCGAGAACATGATCGCGGCCATCGCCGAGGGCGGCGACCTGGTCAAGAGCAGCCCGGCGGCCTTGCACAAGGGCGCTCAGGTCAGCGCAGCCGTTTACAACGAGCCGGGAGCCGGGCCCGACTACTGGGAAAAGTACTTCACGGGCGTCACCACGACCGACAAGCAGGGGCTGACAGTTGAGCTGGGCGGCTCCTCGGTGAACAACCTGGCCGACAGCCTGCTGTCGTTCGGGCTCGCGCCCAACTCGGCCAACCTGGTCGCGGCCACCTACTCGGTGTTCGGCGACCTGGTGAAGTCGCAGTATCCCGAGCTGGTGCCCAGCTTCCCGACGCCCGATTCGATCATCGACACCTCGTATCTGAAGGGCGCGGCCAAGCGCGCTCAGATTTCTTCGTCCACGGTGGCGCAGGCCGCGCCCAAGTACAAGCCGCAGCGAGTAGCTCAAGGCTCGACCAGCGGCAACGGTGGCGGCTCGAACGGCGGCTCGAATGGAGCGCGCATCGTGAGCCGGCGCGCGGTGAACATCACGTTCAACCCGAACTCGGCTGCGTTCACGCCGCAGTCGAGGGCCTTGCTCGAAAGCATCTCGCGCGACCTGCTGGTGGCCGGAGGCACCGTCATCGAAATCCACGGCCACACCGACAACCAGGGCCACAACCCCAAGAAGAGCTGGCAGCTCTCGCGCGAGCGAGCGCTCTCGGTCGAGCACTGGCTGGAGCGCCGCGCGCCCGTCAACTTCCCCGCAGGCCGCATCCAGGCTTACTGGCACGGCGAGGAGCAGCCTCTGGTGCGCGCCGACAACCCCGCGGCCTGGGCCAGGAACCGCCGCGTCGAGATCGTGCTGCGCTCAGCTGCTTAATCCACAAGGAGCGGCTGCAAGTACTTGCCCAGGCTGCTGCCCGCACCACGCGGCTCACAATGACGCGCGGTGCGGACAGCAGCTTTGGTGACTGATCCGACATGGAGGCCCTGGCTCAAAGCAACGAGGCGCACACCGTCAAGGTTCTACTGCTGGGCGGGGTGGACGATCGCCGCATCGAGATCTCAGTGGATGGCGACTCAGCGCCGCAAGCCGCGCCCCTGCTGCAGGATTTCTGGTGGGCCGGTGCCACGAGCGCCAGCTGGCTGCGCCAGTTCCACCTGATGGCGCCCACGGGCCGGCCCGCCTGAGCCCGTCACTATTTTTATCCACCGCAAAGGAGCATTATGGACACTCAAGTCCAGCCCAGGCCGCCCACGGATGAAGACGCGGCGGCCCCGGCTCCCATCGTCATCGCGGGCGGCGACGCCGACGCTGCCCTGCACACCGGCGACCTGCACAGCCGCGACACCAAAGACTCCGGCGTGCCCGTCACGGCGCGCCGCGCGAAGTCGCCGCTGCGCAGTTTCCTGGCCGCCTTCTCGCCCAACCGCGCCGTCTCGCCTTCAGCGATGCTCATCATCGCCCTGGTGGAGGCGGCCATCGCGATTCTGTTCTGGCTCAACTCGCCTTACAAAGTGCTGCCGCGCCCGCTCGAAGTGCTCGATGCGCTCAAGCACCTGTGGCTCACCATGGGGCTGGGGCAGGAGCTGGCTTCTTCGTTCGGCATGAACTTGCAGGCGCTTGCCTGGAGTTCGCTCATCGCGCTGGGGCTGGCTTACTCGACCGTGCTGCCCTTCATGCGTCCCATCGTGGCGGCCATTGCGCGCGGGCGCTTCCTGAGCACCATCGGCTTCAGCTGGATCTTCACGCTGTATTTCGGCGGCGGGCACGCGCTCAAGACGGCGTATCTGGTGTTCGGCATCACGGTCTTCTACGTGACCTCGATGGCGGCTGTGATCGCGGCCATTCCAAAAGGCGAGTTCGACCACGCGCGCACGCTGCAGATGAGCGAGTGGCGCGTGGTGTGGGAAGTCGTCATCCTGGGCACAGCCGACCGCGCCTTCGAAGTGCTGCGCCAGAACGCCGCCATCGGCTGGATGATGCTGACCTTAGTCGAAGGCACCGTGCGTCAGGAGGGCGGGCTGGGCGTGATGCTGCTCAACCTGAACAAGCAGGTCATGCTGGCCGAGGTCTTCGCGGTTCAGATCGTGATTTTACTCGTCGGGCTCAGCCAGGACTTCCTCATCGGGCTCATCCGCCGCGCCGCCTGCCCCTACGCCGACCTGACGCTCGAACGGAAATAGCCGCAAGTACTTGCAGCGCGCTTTGTGAGGAAGAGCCTAACCATGGATGTTTACGCGCACGAGTGGCACGAGACGCTGCTCAAGGTCACGGACGTTTCGGTGAGCTACCAGCAGCAGCCGGTTCTCAAAAACGTCAACCTCGAAGTCAAGAACGTGGTGCGGCCCGGCTGCACGCAGGGCCAGGTCGTGGGCCTGCTCGGGCCCTCGGGCGTGGGCAAGACGACGCTGTTTCGCGTGCTGGCCGGCCTGTCAAAGCCCGACAGCGGCACCGTTTTGATCGACGCCGACCAGAAGCCGGTTGAGCGCGGCTTGGTTGGCGTCGTGGCGCAGAATTACCCGCTGTTTTCGCACCGCACCGTGTTGGGAAACCTGCTGGTGGCGGGCGCTCAAGCTAAGCTCAAGGGTCAGGCGGCGCGCGCCAAAACCGAGGGGTTGCTCGATCGCTTCGGGCTGAGCGGGCAGGGCAAGAAGTATCCCTCGCAGCTTTCGGGCGGCCAGCGGCAGCGGGTGGCCATCGCGCAGCAGTTCATGTGCTCCGAGAGCATCTTGCTGATGGACGAGCCGTTTTCGGGGCTGGATTTGATGGCCCAAAGCGAGATCATCCACTTCGTGCAGGAGATGTCGCAGCAGGACGACATGAAGACCTTCATCATCGTGACGCACGACATCAGCGCGGCCATCGAGGTGTGCGACACGCTCTGGCTGCTGGGCCGCGACCGCGACAAGAACGGCGCGCCTATTGCGGGAGCGCGCGTGCAGCAGACCTACGACCTCATCGAGCGCGGCCTGGCCTGGCACCACGAAGTCACGCTCACGCCCGAGTTTTTGCAGCTGCGCCAGGAAATCCGCGCCCTCTTCCCCCGGCTGTGACCGCCGTGAGCGTTGCGCAAGTACTTGCAGGCTCTGCCTGGTGCGCGTTGGTGCCCGTGGCAGTCGATCTGTGGTTAATTGAACAGTGAGCATGAAAGGCAACCGCTACCTGTCGGCGTTCAAGGAGCAGCACAATCTCATCGGGCTCTCGACCGCCGTAGCCGCTTCGATGGCGCTGATGAACCCGCTGCCTCTGCTCGTGGGGCTGGTCGCCGAGGCCGCGTACCTGATGTTCTACGCCGACTCGCGCTGGTATGCGGCTCGCCTGGCCAGCCGCTTCGACGCCGATGTCGCCAAGCGTCGCGAGGCACTGCGCGACCAGATATTCCCCCAGCTCTCGCCCGCGATGCGCGAGCGGTTCGGGCGACTGGAAGACGTGCGCCGCGACATCGACCGCCAGGCCCAGGACGACGCGCAGTGGTTCCGCGAAGTGCTGCGCAAGCTCGACTTCCTGCTCGAAAAGTTCCTGCACTTCGCCTCCAAAGAAGCCCAGTTCCGCGACTACCTCCAGGCCGCGCGCAACCAGGCTCAGCCCAACACTCGCGTCAACGCGCCGCCGCACCCGGCACCGCACGCCGCGCGAGCCGCCATCAACTCAACCCTCAACCCCGTCCCGCCCGCGCCCCGTTCGAGCCTGCCGACGAGCCTGCCCAACAGCGGCTCAGGGCCCCTCAACTCGCGCGGCCTTGATTCCAATGGCGCGCCGGGCGGCCTGGGCAGCATGGGCAGCAGCGGCGTCGCGGATGCAGCGGCTCGTTGGGCTCGCGAGACGATTGAGATCGTGCAGCAGAGCTACGACGGCGGCATCGCGCAGATCGAGGCGCAGGCGGCTCAGGCCAAGATCGACAGCGACGACGTGACGGGGGCCGTGCTCGAAAAGCGGCTCGAAGTGCTGAGGCGGCGGCGCGAGTTCGTGGGCCGCATCGGGCGCATCCAGATCAACCTCAACCACCAGCTCGCCCTGGTCGAGGACACCTTCGGCCTGATTTCGGACGAGCTGCGCGCGCGCCCGCCCGAGCAGGTGCTGGCCGACATCGAGGACGTGGTGTCGCAGACCAACACCATGACCCAGCTTCTGGAAGAAGTCGCGCCGCTCGAACAGCTGCTGTCGCACTGAGCCGGCGCGCGCCGTAAAGTACTTGCATGGGACTTCAAGACGCACTTCGCAAGGCCGCCGGCCTTTTGATCGAGCAGCAGGTCGAGCGGCACAACGCGCCTCCCAGCGAGGCCAAGATGGACGCGCTGCTGGCCACTGCCGAGGCCACCAGCCACGATCTGGAAGCCGCGCTTAACACTCCGCTGCGCCGCCCCAGCGTGGACGAGCTGCTGGCACAAAACGGCGTCAGCCCGCGCACACGGCCCGCTGCAGCCACGCCCGCCGCACCAACTTCCAGGACCGTCGAGCAGATCGTGCGCGACGCGGACGGCCCGAGCTTAGACGAGATCAAGGCCGCCGAGCCGAGCCTGAGCAAGGCGGGCGCTTCGTTGAAGCCGGGCGACATCTACGTCGCGGCCAAGCTGCCCGCGAGCCCGTTTTCGGCTGAGCAGATGCTGGAGATGCTCGCCTCGCTGCCCGCCGAGCTGCCGCTGGACACCCGGCGCGCCACGGTCAAGGTCACGCTGGGCGCGCTGGGCAAGAGCATGGGAGCCACGCCCGAGACCATCGTGGCCGACGCCTCGCGCAAGATGGCGGCTCTGGCGGCCTACAACGACCACCTGGCCAAGCGCACGCAGGAGTTCGTGGCCCGCGAGGAAGCGTCCATGCTCGAACTGCAAAAGCAAATCGAGGCCAAGAAGCAGGCCATCGTCGAAGCCAAGAACGCCCAGAGCCACGCCCTGCAGATGAGCCGGGCCGAGTCGGAGCGCCTGGACGACGTGCTCGAATTCTTCTCGCTCGACCTGCCGCCGAGCAAATACGCCCCCGCCCCAGCTTCAGCGCCACGTCAGGACACGGCTCAGTCCGGCCCGCATCCTCAGCCGCAGCGCGGCACCGAGTAGCCTGAGCTAAACCGGAGAGGCCCGTGCTTGGTTCGAGCGCGGGCCTCCTCTGCTTTGGCTTGAGCGGCCTGGCTTGAGCTCAGCTCACAGCTCGCTGGCGGCGGCTTTGTCCAGGAACCAGACCAACTCGCCGCTTGGGTTGAGCCCCTGAATCGGCTGCTCCGACGGCTCGCGGGGGCCTGCAAGTACTTGCTTGAGCCGCGCCGCCTTGCCCTGGCCTTCGAGCAAAACCCAGAGGTGGCGCGCGGCATCGAAGGTTCGGTAGGTCAGCGTCAGGCGCGCGACGTGCGGCTCCTGGCTCGCCTCTGGCGTGGCCACGCAGCGGTGCTTGCGCTCGCTGAGCTGAGGCGAGCGCGGGAACAGGCTCGCGGTGTGGCCGTCGGGCCCCATGCCCATCAGGCACACGTCCAGCGTGCTGCCCAGCTCTTGAACCAGCAAGCCGTATTCTTTGGCCGCCTGGTTCAAGTCGGGCAGCTCGCCGCGCATCCGGTGCACGTTCCTGGGGTTGAGCGGAACCGAGCCCAGCAGAGCCAGGTGCGCCGTGCGGAAGTTGGAGCGCACGTCGCCGGGCTCGACCGCGCGCTCATCGCCAAAGAGGATCACGATCTTGGGCCAGTCGAAGCGCGGCTTGAACTCATCGCTGGCGAGCAGTTGATAGAGCGCCTTTGGAGTCGAGCCGCCTGATAGCGCCAGGCTGAAGGCACCGCGCTGCGCGATGGCCTGCGACGCGGCCTGCACCAGCCGCTCGGCCACCGCGCGCACCAGGGCTTCGGGCGTCTCGAAAACCTCGCGCGTGCCCGGCCAGTTCGATTTCTGCGCGCCTGCAAGTACTTGAGGCGCGGATGTGTTGATCTCGCTCACTTGCTGCCGCCTTCGGTTGGGGACTTGGGCGTCGCGGGCGAGGGCGTCGCGCCTTGAGCTGGGGCCTGCTCGGGCTGGGGCGCATCTTTCGGGCTACCGTTCTTCGACTCGGCTTTGGCTTCGGGCTTGGCCTCGGCTTTGACTTCGGGCTTGGCTTCGGGCGCGGTGTTCCTGGCGGCTTCTGGAACCTGGATGGCGCTGGTTTCCGAGGCCAGCTCGCCCTTTTTGGGCGGCAGAATTTGCGGCTGGTGCCAGCGGCGGCGGTCGCGCACCAGGAATTCGTCGGCTTCGTCGGGGCCCCACGAGCCCTTGGGATAGCTGAACGGCGCGCCCACGTCGCGGCTCTGCCAGGCGTCCAGAATGGGATCGGCGATGCTCCAGGCGACCTCGGCTTCGTCGCGGCGCGTGAACAAGGTGCCGTCGCCGAGCATGGCGTCTTGCAAGAGCCGCTCGTAAGCCTCGGGCGACTCGCCGCCGTAGGACTCGGTGTAGTCGAAGTCCATCTGCACGTCGCGGATTTCCATGCCCGCGCCCGGAACTTTCGAGTTGGTGCGCAGCGCGAAGCCGTCGTTGGGCTGGATGCGCAGGATGAGCATATTGCTCTTGACGCGGTTGACCTGGTTGTTGAACAGGACGTGCGGGGTGTCCTTCCAGCGCACCACGACTTCAGTGGCCCGTTTGGCTAAGGCCTTGCCGTGGCGCAGGTAAATCGGCACGCCGCTCCAGCGCCAGGAGTCGATCATCAGCTTGAGGGCCACGTATGTTTCGGTTTTGGAGCCTTTATCGACGCCTTCTTCTTCGCGGTAGCCTTCATACTGGCCGCGTATGGTGTTCTGCGCGACCTGCTGAGCCGTGAAGGGGCGGATGGCGCGCAGCACCTTGACCTTCTCGTCGCGGATGGCGTTGCCGTCCAGCGCGACGGGGGCTTCCATGCAGGTCAAGCAAAGTACTTGCATCATGTGGTTGACGACCATGTCGCGCAGCGCGCCGTTGGTTTCGTAGTAGCCGCCGCGCCTTCCGACGCCGACTTCTTCGGCGACAACGATCTGGATGTGGTCGATGTAGTGGTTGTTCCAGATCGGCTCCCAGATGGCGTTGGCGAAGCGCAGGGCCAGGATGTTCTGCACGGTTTCCTTGCCCAGGTAGTGGTCGATGCGGAAGACCTCGTTCTCGCGGAAGTACTTGGAGAGCAGGGCGTTGAGGGCCTGGGCGCTCTTCAAGTCGCGCCCGAACGGCTTCTCGACGATGAGGCGGCGCCAGCCTTCGGAGCCTCCGTTGCCCTTGGCCTGCTGCTTGATCTGGCCCTGCGCCTGGATGACCGAGTCGAACTCCTCGGGCGGCGTGGCCAGGTAATACATCCGATTGGGCCCGATGTTGAACTGAGCCGCGATGTCGTCGAGCCGCTTGTCCAGCTCGCGGTGCGCCTCAGCCGAGTCGTAGGCGCCGCGCTGGTAGAAGATGCGCCCTTGCAGGCTGCTCCAGATTTCCTCGTTGAAGGGCAGGCGCGCGAACTCCTGCACGCCCGACTTGAGCGAGGCGCGCAGGTCGGACTCCTCGCGAGCCGAGCGCCCGTAGCCCATGATGGCGAACTGATCGGGCAGCAGGCCCAGCGCGGCCAGGTTGTAGATGGCGGGCAGAATTTTGCGGCGCGTCAGGTCGCCGGTCGCGCCGAAGATGGTCATGACCGAAGGCGGCACCTCGCGCGCGATCGGGTTGGAGGCGGCGACATCGAAGACCGGCTGCGAGCCGCCCTCGACGTGGATGGTGTGCGAGATCGAATCGGACATAATGGTTCTCTTGCTCAGCTCTCCCGGTTCGCGGGAGGATTTCCCCGTTCTCAAAAAGCTCTTCTGATTGTAACGCGAGCCAAGTGTGACCTCCACGCGCGCCACGGCAAGTACTTGCACGCACGCTGCCGGCGAGCTCTCCGATTTCATGCCGCTTCGAGAACCGGGGCGAACAGGGGTGCCCGAGCCGCGAGCGGTAAACTGAAGCCCAAGATGCCTCCAGACCCCATCCGCGTCGCGCAGCCCATCGGCACGCCCATCATGCCCCCGGTCAGCGTCAGCCTCGACAGCTCCGAGACGCTGCTGATTGCCTTCGCCGTGTGCGTCATGCTGCTGCTGGGCTCGCTGTTTTTGCTTGGCGTGTGGTTCTTCCTCAAGCGCCTCAAGAGCGAGCAGGACGCCACCGTCCAGCGCGAGCAGCGCGACCCCGCCCACCCCGGAACCGGCAGCCGCCCCGACACGCCGCCCTCGCGACGCGGCTTCACGCCCCAGGCCGATCTGCTCGACCACGACCCCTGAAGCCGTAAGCAACCGAGGCGGCGACAGACTGGCTCTGCGCCGAACAGAAGCCCGCAAGTACTTGAAGTACTTGCGGGCTTTTTGCTGATCGAGCTATTCGAAGTGCTTCACGGCGCGAACCAACGCTGCAGGAAGTTGCTTTTGATGGCGCCCGTGGTCGGCGCGGAGCCGGTCTCGCGGCCCAGCAGCTCCAGCGCGAAGTCGTTGAGCCGCCTCCCGATGGCGGTCTGCGCGTTGTGGATGACGAAGGGCTTGCCTTCGTTCACGCTGGGCACCACGGTGCGGCCATCGGAGGGAATCTGCAGCCGGATGGGGACGCCCAGCGACTCCTCGACCTCGGGCACCGTGATGCCGGTTTCGGAGTTGGCCCGGTTGAGCACGATCTGAATCTTCTCGGGCGCGTACAGCTGGCGCAGCATATCCAGAGCCACGCGCGTCTTGTGCACGGCCAGCAGGTCCAGGGTGGCGACGAGCAAGATCGTCGTCGCGGCGTCCAGCGCGGCCAGCGTGGTGTCCTGGAGCTGCGAGGGCGTGTCCACGATGGTCCAGGCGTAGTTGGCGCGCATCAAGTCCAGTATCTGCTCGACGGTGTACACCGTGATGCTCTCGGCGTGCTGGGGCGAGGATGGCGCGGGCAGCACGCGCAGGCCGGACTCCTCGTGCGTGGCCAGGTACTGCTCGATCAGCTCGGCGTCCAGGCCAATGGAGCCCTTCTGCGCCAGGCCCGCGATGGTGTTGTCCGGGCTCAGGTTGAGCATCAGGTCGATGTCGCCAAACTGAAGATTGAGGTCAACGAGGGCCACGCGCCCCTTCTGCGTCGAGGCGTCCAGAGCTTTGGCCAGCGCGACGCCCAGGTTGGCGGCCAGGATGCTCTTGCCCGAGCCGCCCTGGGGCGAGTACACCGCGATCAGGTTGCCCGCGCCGCCGCCCGTCTCGATGCCAGCTTCCATGGCCGCACGCTGGCGCGCCATCGAGTGGTGCACGGTGCGTATCGTCGAGAGCAGGTCGTCCACGGCCACCGGCTTGACCAGCACGTCGCGCGCGCCCGAGCGCATCAGGCGGCGCACCATGTCGATGTTCACGCCGTCGATCAGCACGATCACAGCCGTCTCGCCCGAGGCCAGCAGCAGGTTCTCCACCGTCGAAACCGCGTCCGGCGCCGTGACCGAGGCGTCCAGAAGCACCAGGTCGGGCCGCAGCGAGCGCGCCATCTCGACCGCCTCGTTGCCCTCGCGCGCGTCGCCCAGCACTTCCAGGTTGCGGTCGCGCCCCAGCAGGCCAACCAGCTCCTGCCGCGACACCGATTTGGGATCCGCCACTAAAACCGTGATCGCCATGAAAAAATTCGCACCCTTCCACTGCGCCAGGGCGCAGCCGCCTCGCAACGGCAAATTCTCAGCCCGCGCCTGAGCCCAACTCAGCCCATCAAGCCCGCAAGTACTTGCGGGCCGCGACTGGCGGGCCGCGACTGGCGCGCCCTTTTCGTTCCACGCCTCGCGTGAGCTCGCGTGAACCTGCTTCGCAAGCCGAAGGCGCTGCTCTTGAACAGCCCCGCTCACACTGCGAAATCGAAGCCGCAAGTACTTGCAGCGCCCGTACTTGCAGCGCCCACGCCGAGCCGCTGCCGCCGCGCGTTTACTGCGTCGAGGCGCTGCCCAGAGCACCGAAGGCCGCAGCTCCGGTCGCCGAATCGGGCAGCGCAGGCAGGGCGGGCACGCGGTTGACGGCCTCGCGCGTGTTGACCGTTGTGTTCAGCTTGTCGATGCGCGGCGTCATGAAAATCGCCAGTTCGCTCTCGTTGTTCTCGAATCGCTTGCTGCGAAAGAGCTGGCCCAGCAGCGGAATCGACGACAGAATCGGCACGCGCGAGGTCTGCTGGCGCCTGTCGTTGGTGATCAGGCCGCCCAGCACGAAGGTGTCGCCCGCCCGCACCGTGATCGTGGTGTTGACGCTGCGCACGCGCTCGCCGGGAATCAGCGCGCCGTTGAGGTTGATGCCGAACTCGTTGGCCAGCTCAGTCACGTCGGCCCGGATTTGCAAGATGATGGTGTCGTCGTCCGTGACCGTGGGCCGCATCGTCAAGATGATGCCGAAGCGCCGGAACACGATGCTCTGCCCGACAGCCTGCCCCGTGGCCACAGCCGAAGGCACCGGCCGCTCGCCGCCGATGACGATTTGAGCATCCGCGCCCTCGACCGCCGAGATGTTGGGCCGCGATAAAATGCGCGCGTTGCCGCTCTGGTACAGCGCGTTGAGCCGCAGCCGCAGCGGATCGAGCACGCCAAGCCCCTGGCCGCCCACGAAGCCGTTGGCCGCCGTGAAGATGCCCTGGCGCAGGGTGGGATCAACGGTGCGCTGCACGTTGCCGGGCGCCCTCGTCTCCGTCAGGACCGCGACGGTGCCTGCTTCAACGCCCAGGTTGCGCAGCGAAGTGCGCGAAATCTCGACGATGTTCGACTCGACCGTAACACGCCGCACGCTCTGCGCGTCCGGGTCCAGGATGCGCACGAACATCTGGATGTTGATGTCCTGGCGGTACCCCGCGTTGGGCTGCTGCGCAGCGTTAAGAGGATACGGCCAGTTCGAGGGGTAGGAAGTGGTGCCCAGCGAGCCGCCGCTCGGGTTCTGGCTCCCAATAGCCTGCGTGAAGTCGGTCGCGGAGCCGCCTGGAAAACCGCCTGGCAAGCTGCCGTATCCAACGCCCGGCACCAGCCCAACGCCCGCTCCGAAACCGTTGTTGGTGCCCAACGCGCCCGGCGTCCCGAAGGCACCGCTGCCCGTGGCTCCGGGCACGGCGGCGCTGGGAGCGCCCGGAGCCACCGCGCCGCTAGCCGCGCCCAGGCCCGCACCCGCGCCGTCGAAGGCGCCCGTGTTGGGAGCAGGCGGCGCCACGGCTCCGGTTCCGGTGCCTGCGCTTGCGGTTCCCCCGCTGCCGCCCGCGACTTGAGCTTGAGATTGGAAGAAGGGGTCGCTCGGGCCGGGCTGCAGCGCCGGGTTGAACTGGGCTCGGTTGAGGTTGCCCGAGGCCGCGCCCGCCGCGCCTCCCACCGACTGGCCCGCGCCGGAGAAAGCGCCGCCGGACGCAAAGGAACGCGACTGAGTGGCTGCGGACGTGCCCGAGCCGATGACGGGCAGCATCACCACGTAGCGGCGCACGGTCTCGTACTCGATGCGGTCACGCACTGTGCCGTAGATGGCCAGCGCGTTCTGAGCCGTGCGCACCACCGAGACGGTGCGGATGCCCGTCACTTCCTGCAGCCGCCGCGTGATTTCCAAATCCTCGCCGTTCAAGATGGGCCGGTTCGCGCCATAGTACTTGCCCTCGCCGCCCTCCGAGCTCATGCTCGCGCTCGGCTGCTGAGCGCCGCTTGCATCATTGCCTGGCCCGCTTCCCTGGCCGCCTGGCTGCCTGTTGTTGGGGCCGCGCACGACGATGAAGGGCAGCACGCGCGTGTTGAGCGTGGGCAGCAGGCTCAGCAGAGCCTCGGCATCGCCCGGCGAGTCGACCTCGGCCTTGACCGCTAAGCCGCCCGGCAGCGCGATCAGCTCGATGGAGTCGTTGCCCGTGACCTGGCGCAGCTTCGATTGCATCACGGCCTCGCCCGAAAGCGGCGTGGTCGGCGTGATCGGGTTCAGCACCTGACTCAGCGTGGGCGCGTAAGGATCGGTGTACAGCGCCGATTTCACGTTCGGAACGAACAGAGCGGCGGTGCCCTCCGCCGCCGTCTTCTCGGCGACATCGTGCAGCGTGCCCGAAAGCCCAACCGCCAGCGTGCCGTCTCCGGCTGGGAACACGTGAACGCCGACGCGGGGATCGTAAATCGCCGCGCGGATGGCCGCCTCGGTTGCAGCCGCGTCCAGCGTGGGAGCCGAGCTCGGCGTGGACGGCTCAACCACGATGTTGAAGATTTCGATGCGGCCCACGGTGTCGCTCGGGCTCTGGGCCACGTTGACGGCCAGCGTCGAGTGCCCCGGCGCAACGCCCGTGATGGCCACGGCGCGCGCGGTTAAGGCACGGGCGTCCATCGCGCTGGTGTTCGAGAAGTAGACGGACAGGATGTTCTGGCGAAACGATAGAAAACGCGCCAGGCCGGTCGCCACGCGGATGGTGCGCGCGCTGTCAGGCCGCTGCAGCGGCCTGGTCTGGATCGGAAAGCGCGTGCTGCCAGGCGGCAGGCGCGGCGGCAGCGGGTAGTTCTCCGACAGGTTGGGCACCTCGGGAGCTGGCAGGCGAGAAGTCAAGCCGCCCGGCAAGCCCGACTCGCGCGCACCGGCCAGCGCGGGCAGTGGCGATTCGGCGTTGCCCGCGTTGCTGTAAGTACTTGCAGCACTTGCAACCGCCTGCGGATGCCCCGAGCCGACCGTGATGCGGTAGGAATGCAACGAGCCATCGGCCCACGTCACGTCCACGCGCGCCACGCCGTCGGCCCGGCCCTTCACGACGACCTTGTGCTGCTCGCTGAAGACGCGCACGCCCATCACGCCCGCGCCCTGCTCGACCCCGGGCTCGTAAACGGCACGCGGCGGAAAATCAATCGAGTACTCCCCACCCACCAGAATGGAAAAGTTCTGCAGCGTGGCACCCTGTCCCAGCAGCGCGCCCTGAGCGCGCGCGGGACCCGCGCCCGGCCCGCCGCACAGAGCGGCTCCCAGCACCACGGCCCACAGCGGAACCGCGCGCGCGCTCAGCCCCAGACGCCGCCCTGAGTTGGGGCGGCAGGCCAGCCAGCGCGCAGCCGGAGCGCCGCCGAGATGAGCCGCGCCGCGCAAGTACTTGGGCCGCAACGCGCGCTCGCACACGCCGATTCCAGCGGGAGCCGTGGGCGCGCAGAGCGCCGTCGAGGAGGTCAAAGTGTCTCTCATGCCGGAAGTGCCGGGTGTCAAAATTGTCTGCCTGTGCGTCGACCTGTGCATCGATGCGCTGGTTGGGGCGGTCGGTTCTGCTGAGCGTGCTTCTCTTCGGCTGCCCCAACCGGAGCGGGAGGTTCGCTGCGATTGGCTCGGGCCGGGCGCGGCTTTAGCTGCCCGCAGGCCGCCTGACGGTGTCGGTCCGCACCAGCTTGCCGTCGCCGTAGACCGGGATGTCGTACGTGGCGGGCGGCGGCTTCTGCGAAAAGTCGATGGAGGCCGCGCCGCCAGGGTTCGCGGGCGGAATGCTCCTCACGTCCGGCAGCGGGGGCGGCGTGAAGTCGAGGGAGCCGCCAGCGCGCGAGTGGCCACGGCGTGTTGGGCTCGCCTCGTCTGAGATGCGCGCCGGGCTCGGCTTGCGTGCTTGAGCGGCTGCGCCCGCAGTACTTGCGGCTCCGGCGCGCTTGACGCGGGCGGCGTAGGGAGCCAGGCGGTCGCGCGTGGTGAAGGCCGCGCTGCGAGCGGTTCCTGAGACCAGGGTGAGGCCGTCCGGCCCGACCGCGCCGGCCACAACGCCCGGCTCGGAGCGTGGGCGCAGCAGGAAGTCCAGGTTCTGGCCGGCAGACTGGGTCAGGGCGATGTCAGTGGCCTGCTGGGGCGTCACCTCGATGGTCATGGCCGCTTCGGGGCGCGCGGGCGGCGGGCCTTGAGTTGGGGTCGGCTCGGGAGCGGCGGCGGAAGCTCCCGGCTGGGGCGCCGCGCCAGACGGCGGCTGCTGGCCCGCAGGCGCGTCGGGGTTGGACTGGCCGCTCGCGGACTGGGCGCTCGCGGACTGGCCGCTCGCGGGTGAAGGCGGCACGGCTGCCGAAACCGAGCGCACCGGGGCCTTGTAGTCGCCGCGCATGGCGATCTTGACCTGAGGGTAGTCGCTGCCGAAGACATCGACCGCGAGCACGCGCACGTCCTCGGCGACGGTGCGCGCCTCCTGCTGCTCGAAGGAAGCCACGATGTCCACGTGGTCGCCGATGCGCACCAGGTCGTGCAGCGTGGCCTTGTTGCCGATGGGGATGATCATGGCGCGGCGGCCCGGCAGCAGAGCGCCCGCGATGCCCACGTCCGAGATATGCCCGAGAAAATCGGCGCGCCGAATCTGCTTGCCGCGCAGGATGGGCCGCGCCGCGATGAAACCGACCGCCTGCGCCTCAGGGTTGGTGACGAAGGCCGCAGTGTCGAAGCCGGCGGGCGCGCGGCGCAGTTCGAGCATATCGGGCGTCACGATAGCGCGCTCGGGGATGTCCTCGCGCGCCACGGCCACCGTGCCCGCCGAAGCCGGAACCGCCACGGTGTTGGCGCCGCCCGCCGTGGGCTGCGCGCTGCCCGCCACCTGGGTCGGCGCGGAGTTCGAGCCGCGCCAGCTCCTGAAGATGGTGCTCAGGCCCAGCAGCAGCAGGGTCACGGCGACGATGGTCGCTCCAATGCGGGTCTTGCGGTTGAGGCGCATGGCAAGTCGTGTCCTCTCTGTTGTGGCAGCGGTTTGCCCAGCCGTCGCTTGAGTTTCACCGCTCGATTCCCCAACAAGGAATTCAAGCCAGTGGCAGGCGGCAAAGCAGGCGGCAAAGCGGCGCTCCGAATCGAAGGCGGACAACACTTGCACACAGCAAGCACGGCGGCTGTCCGCAAGCACGGCAAGTACTTGCATCGCGCCGGCTCGCGCCAGGCGAGCGACACGGTTTTGACGGTTACGGATGCGGCGGTACGGCGGGTGCCCGACGCTCAGCCCCCAGCCCACTCCAGCTCAGGCCAGCACCTCGCCACCATCGAGCGGGACTTGCCGAGCAAAGGCTCTCCTCGCCCTGGGCGGAGCGATTGGCCTTCAGCATAGCACACGGCCCTCGAAAATCGCAACGTACTTTCCAATCCCAGCGCAGACGCCGCCCCGCCGCAAGTACTTGAGCGGCGCAAACCTCCGATCCCCAGCCGCGCCCTGTCAATCCACGCTCTTCCAGAAGACGGGGCGCCCCCGCCTCAAGGACGTGCGGCACTCAGGCGAGGCGAGCTGAAGCCAGCTTAGCGCAACCGCGCGTTCAGAAGCCGCCAGGCCCGGCCCCTGCGAGCACACCGCTGAGCTCAGCTCAAGGCCAGGCCAGCCATCGCGGGCGAGGAATCGCGGGCGAGGCAGAGCACGCGGCTCGCATGAACCCAGCTCAGCTCAACTCAGCGCAGGGCGATGGCTCCATCGGCTTCGCCCACCGAGGCCGCGCCGGGGGCTTGAGAGGCCGCGCCGGGGGCTTGACCAGCGGCTTGAGGCGTGGGCCTGGGGGCGCCGGCAGGCTGGGCCGCCTCGCCGGGCAGGGTGAGCACGAGCGAGAGAATCTTGTTCTTGTCGACCTGCTCGACGCGCAGGCGGGCGCCGTTGGCCTCGACCTCGTCTCCGGCCACGGCGGGGCGCCCCAGCTGAGCCATAACCAGGCCCGCGATGGTGTCCACTTCCTCGACGTTGAGGCCAAGCCCGTAGCGTTCGTTGACCTCGTCGATGAGCACGCGGCCCTTCAAGCGCACGCAGCCATCGGGCAGCGGAGCCACGTCGGGGCCTTCGAGGTCGAACTCGTCCTGCACGTCGCCAAAGACTTGCTGCAGCAGATCGCCCATGGTGACGAGGCCCGAAGTGCCGCCGAACTCGTCGATGACGATGGCCATCTGCTGGCGCTGGCGCTTGAACTGAGCCAGCAGCTTGTCGATGGTGATCGTCTCGGGCACGCGCGCCGCCTCGCGCACGATGGGCAGCAGGCTCAGCATGGCCCCGGCGTCGCCCTCGGCGTGCTCGGCCTCGAAGCGGACCAAATCGCGCAGGTGCGCCATGCCGATGATGTCGTCCAGCGAGCCGTGGAAGACCGGCACGCGGGTGTGCGGGCCGCTCCTCAAGTACTTGCTCAGCTCGGCGCGCGACATCTCGCCCGGCAGGGCCTTCATCTCAACGCGCGGCAGCATGGCTTCGCGCGCCGTGATCTCGGAGAACTTGACCACGCGGTGCAGCAGCTCGCGCTCGACCTCGGTGATCTGCCCGCCTTCCTGCGAGTCGCGGAAGAGGATGACCAGCTCGTCGGGCGAGTGCACGGCCCCGTGCTCGCTCACAGCCGGGATGCCCAGCAGCCGCAGCAGAAACGAGCCGGCTCCGTTGAGCAGCCAGATCAGGGGCGAGACCAGGCGCACGAAGAGCACCATCGGGCGCGCGGTGACGAGGGCGGTCGCCTCGGTCTTGGAGAGCGCGATGGACTTGGGCATCAGCTCGCCCACGATCACGTGCAGCGAGGTCATCACGAAATACGCCAGCCCAACCGCCACGAAGCCGCGCGTCAGCCCGCGCCCGGCCTCGGGCAGAGGCAGGAACGAAAGCAGCGGCTCGAACAGCGCGTGGAAAGTCTTCTCGCCCTGCGCGCCCAGCACCAGCGAGGCCACCGTGATGCCGATCTGGGTGGCCGCGATGAAGCGGCTCAGGCCCCGCATCGACTTCTGCACCACCGCGGCGGAGGTGTTGCCCTCGGCCACGAGCTGATCGATGCGGGTGCGCCGCACCGAAACCAGGGCGAACTCCGAGGCCACGAAGAAGCCGTTGAGCAAGACGAGGAATAAGACCAGCCCGAGCGAGGAAGCAATCTCCTGCGCGGTCATGTGAGGAGCCAGCGCAGCCGAGGACGAGGCGGCGGAGTGAGCGGCGTGCGCGGCATCGGCGGACGCCCCGGCTAAAGAAGGTTGTTCAGAACCCATAAATTGCGCTGTCGCGCGAACCAACACTCGCCTGCCCTGCAGACAAGCCCCGGCAAGTACTTGCGGGCGCCCGAGCCAAGAGGCGTGAGGCGAAGTGAGAAACAGCTCAAACACAAAACGGGCTGCGGAAGCACGCGCTTTCCACACCCCGTGCCTGGTTCTTCCAGCCGCTTGCGGAACCCAGCGGAACCCATCAAAAGCAACGAGCCCAACGATTCGGCTCGACCACGCAGCCCTGAGCCAAGCGCAAGAGACGCCGCGCTAACATTCTCCTGACCCATTATATAGCCTCTTCTGCTCATCTTCAACCGCCGCGAAGCCGTGCGCGAGCGGCAAGCCGTGCGCGAGCGGCTCGGGCGCTTCAGAGGTGCTTGAGCACAGCCAGGGCATCGGAGGTTGCAGCGCCCGCCGCCGTGTTGTCGAAGATGCACCACGCCGCGACGGAGCGGGCTGCAAGTACTTGGAGCGTGACCGCCAGCTTCTCCAGAGCAGCGGCTGAATAAGCCGAGTAGTAGACGCGCGGCGCCCCGTGCAGCCTGTAGTAAGCCAGCCGGCTCCAGCCGCCAGGCACCGCCGCCTGGGGCACCGGCGCGGGATCAGCCGCGACGCGCGACGCTTCAAACTTCGCCAGAAGCTGCTCGGCTTCAGGCGCGAACCACGATGAGTGGCGCGGTTCACAGACCACCGGCCCCGCGAACCGCTCGCGCAGCAGGCTGAAGAAGCTCGCGGCGACGCCTTCGTCAAAGGCCAGGCTGGGCGGCAGCTGCACCAGAAGAGGCCCCAGCCTGGAGCCCAGCTCAGCCACTTCGCTCAGGAAGCGCAGCAGCGGCTCGCGGGCGTCTTGGAGCCGCCGCTCGTGCGTGATCAGCCTGGGCACCTTGACCGCAAAGCGGAAGTGCTCGGGCACCGAGGCCGCCCATCGAGCATAGGTCCGCGGCTGGTGCGGGCGATAAAAAGACGAGTTGATCTCGACACACGAGAAGACAGCGGCGTAGCGTTCCAGGTGAGCGCCGGGCGCTGGAAAGCGAGCCGCTTGAGAGGCGGGGATGCTCCACCCGGCGCAGCCGACGTGAAGAAGTGGAAGTTCGGCCATTGGCTGCCACGGACTGCAAGGTGGCGGCCTGGACACTCAAGCACAGCCTTGGCGGATCAAGCGGCTGCGGATCAAGCGGAGCAACTCAACGGAGCCAAGCAGCAAGGGCCTCGAAAGCCGAGCGGAAGCCGCCGCAGCGCGCAGGCCGTGGCTCTGGGCGCGAGGGCTTGGCCGGCAGGATGAAGAACCGAAAACGTCCTGATCTGGTGCGGGAGGATCGAACAAGGCAGCGAGAGGGGAACAATATCTTTATGCCTCTTCACCGCTTCATCGCTGTGCCTGTGCTCGCCTCAGTCCTGGTCGTGGCCCGGCTCGCGCTCGCCCAACAGAACACGCCCTCGCAGAACACGCCCCCGCCCGCAGCTTCTCGGCCTGCCGCTGGGCGGCTTATCCCGGAACCGGCGCGGCCCGCGCGGGCCTTTGCGCCTGACAGCTTCTGGTACCGGCCTATTCCTCAGTTCGCGCCGCTGCACCCGAACTCGGCCAACTTCGTGACCGAGTTTCTGCGGCAGAAGAAGGCCTACTACGGCACGGTCTCGATCAACACCACGGCCTACGCCTGCCCGATTTATGTGGTTGGCCCGGACGTGAAGCCGCTGCAAGTCGCCGAGTGGGACGGCCAGCACAAGGGCTTCAAGGACCCCAGGCTGGCCGCGCAGTGGCGCGCCGTCCCGATCCCCGCCTACGCCGCTCAAGCCGACGGCACCGACGCGGAGATGTGCATCTACCAGCCCTCGACCGACTCGCTGTGGGAATTCTGGCTGACGCGCCAGGTGGAGGGGCAGTGGCAGGCGTGCTGGGGCGGCGGGATGCGGCAGATGTCGAAGAGCCCCGGCATCTGGGAAGGGCATTACGGCACGACAGCGACCAGCCTGCCCTTCCTCGGCGGCCAGATCACGCCCGACGAGCTCAGGCGAGGCGCTATCGAGCACGTCATGGGCATCGCCCTGGTGGACGCCGAGAAGCCCAGCGTGCTCTCGTGGCCGGCGACCCGCTCGGACGGCTTCAATCCCAGGGACGAGCCCAACCGCATCCCTGAAGGCCTGCGCTTCCGCCTTGACCCGCAGGTGAATGTCGAGGCGCTCAGCCTGCCTCCTGTCGGCAAGATCATCGCGCGGGCGGCGCAAAAGTATGGCTTCGTGGTGTGGGACAAAGCCGGCGCCATCACGCTGCGCGCCGACAACCCCAAGTCCTACACCCAGCGCGGCGCCAAAGACCCTTACCCTGAGCTGTTCGGCGGCAAGCCCGCGTGGTCCATCTTGCAGGGCTTCCCGTGGGAGAAGCTGCAGTTCCTGCCCATGAACTACGGCAAGCCGTGAGGCACCCCGGCCTCCTCTACCCGGCCCCGGCTTCTGCTGCGAACGCCGTGGCCTGTAGGGGGTTGCTCGCGGAAAGAATCAAGCCAGACAAAGCAAAACGGGCTAAAGCAAAACGGGCTAAAGCAAAACGGGCTAAAGCAAAACGGGCTAAAGCAAAACGGGCTAAAGCAAAACGGGCTAAAGCAAAACGGGCTAAAGCAAAACGGGCTAAAGCAAAACGGGGTGCGGAAGCATTCGCTTCCCGCACCCCGCCTGGCCTCGGCAGCCGCCTGCCGGACTCGAACCGGCGACCTTCTCATTACGAGTGAGACGCTCTACCACCTGAGCTAAGGCGGCGACAACGCGAAGATTTTACACCGAGCCTCCCGCGCCCGCAAGTACTTGAGGCTCCGCTTCACCGCTCGGGCAGGCTGATGCGCTGGATGCGGCGCACGAAGTCCTCATCATAAGCATCTAAGCCGATCATATCGACATCGAGCGCGATGGGCTGCTCCTCGCCGTTGCACACGCGCGCGTAGCGCAGCAGGGCCTGATACGAGCTGTTGCGCGGCTTGAGCTTGGCCGCAGCCTCGAAGTGCGCCACCGATTCGCCCGTGCGCGTGGCCTTGAGCAGAGCAGCGCCTAACCTCAGTTGATAATAATCGTCGCGCGGCGCATCGCGCACGACCTGCTGCATCTCCTCGATGGCTTGCTCATCGCGGCGCATCATCAGCAGCAGCTCGGCCAGCTGGAAGCGATAAAAGGCGTCGCGCGGCTGGATTTCGCAGGCCGCGTTGAACTGCTGCTCGGCCTGCTCATACAGGCCCGTCGCAGTGAGCGCCACGGCCAGCTTCCAGCGGAAGAAGGCGTTCTTGGGCCGCGAGCGCACCGCGCGCGTGTAGCTCTTCACCGCCGAGGCCGAGAGCGCCAGCGTGCGGCACAGGTCGCCCAGCCCGACGTGCGCCTCGGTTAAGTCGGCCTCGCCGTTCTGGGCTTCTGCGGTCGAGAGGGCGCGCTGATAATACTCGACGGCCTTGCGCGTCACGTCCATCGCCGCGTACGACTCGGCGATCTTGGTCAGCCGCGCGCTCGACTCAGGAGCCAGGTCAGCCGCCTTCTTGTAAGCATCCAAAGCTCCCGCGAAGTCGCCGTCCTCGCCGCGCGCATCGCCCTGAGCCGCGTGCTGAGCCAGCAGCTCCTCGCGCTCTTCGACTTTCTCGAAGCGTGAGGGCAAGCGCCCCTGATTGGGCTGCAGAGGCAGCTCGTGCTCGTCGAGCGCCTCGTGCTCATCCGGCTCGGCGGCTGCGTGCCCGGCGGCTGCGTGCCCGGCGGCTGCGTGCCCGGCGGCTTCGGGGCGCGTGTTGTGGAGCGGCTCGTGCTCCCGCAGATCGTTTCCTTCGTGTTCCATCATCCGTCCCAGCGTGTGTTTGCCCAACAATCCCCTGCGCCTCAAGACTGCGGAGGGCGCTTCTTGGTTCTACGATTCGAGCAGCAGGCAGACCGGCCCGTCGTTCTCGACCAGCACTTGCATATCGGCTCCGAAGCGGCCTGTTGCGACTTCAAGCCCCTGCTCGCGCAGCAGTGTAGCAAACGATTCCACAAGTACTTGCGCCTCTTCGGGCCGCGCCGCACCAGAAAAACTTGGCCGCGTCCCCTTGCGCGCGTCTCCGCACAGCGTGAAGTTCGAGACCAGCAGAACCGAGCCGCCCACTTGCTCAAGGCACAGGTCGAAGCGCCCTTCGTGGTTCGAGAAGATGCGCAGCGCCGCGACTTTGGCGGCCAGCTTGCGCGCCACTTCCGGCGTGTCGCCCGAGGCCACGCCGATGAAGACAGCCAGGCCGCGCTGAATCTGGCCGATGGTTTCGTGGTCTACAAGTACTTGAGCGCGGAGGCAGCGTTGGATGAGCAGCTTCATCGGCGGCAGTATGGGGCAAGTTCCTGGCGCCCGGCTGCCACAGACGGCACAGCGCCCGCAAGTACTTGAGCCGGGGCTTGCGGGCGCTGTGAGCTGAGATTTAGGATGCAGGTTCAGAAGGCCCACAGGCTGGGCTGGAAGAGCTGGGGCTGGGTCAGGGCCTTGACGTGGCCGTCCATGAAGAGCACGTTCTTGCGCTCGCGGTGCAGAGGCGGCGTCGTCAGGCCCGAGGTGGCGAAGCTCTCTTCGGTGGCTGGCTTGGACAGGCAGGCCGGGCCGTCGCAGAAGCCGATGATGCCGCCGTTGGCGTTGAGCCCGGCGTCCACCAGAAGCGCGGTCTGCGAGGGATTGCGCACCCGCGACTGCGACACGCTTATGTACAGCTTGGGGCGAGTTGGCCCTCCCAAGTTGGCCATGCTGTAGCCGCCGCTCCACTTGTGCGTAAAGCTGCCGCTTTCGCCTTCCTCGGGCTCCTGCGGGGCGGGGCAGCCGCTGCGATAGAGGCCGACGGTGTTGGCGGGGCACTCGAAGATTTGCGGAGAGCGCACGTACTTCTCCACCAACACCGGCCACTCGCAGTTGGCGCCGATGGAGGTGGCTTGGCCTGGGTAGGTGTAGAAGCGGTTGTTGTCGCTGAGGTACATCTCGAAGGCGAGGTTCAACTGGCGCAGGTTGGAGGAGCAGGTCGCGGTGCGGGCCGTGTCGCGGACGCTGGATAAAACAGGAAGTAGGATCGCCGCCAGAATGCCGATGATCGACAGCACGATCAAAGTCTCCACCAAGGTGAAGCCCCGGCACGATAACGCGCGATAAGAAGCACAACGGCGCGTTGTCATAGATTTACTCCATCTGGCCTGGCTGGTTCTGCAGGGCAGCCTGGCGGGCGGGCGCGAAGTCCCGGCTTGAGAAAGGCAGCGTCGCGAAGTTGCTCTGGCCCGGCACGCTCAGTGAAAGTCTCGGGCCGCCACCCGAAGTCTGGAGCAGCTTGCCCTGCACCCGCACGGTCTCAGGTGGCGTGGGCGGCAGCAGCTTGAGCGTCACGCTGCGGGCCGCAGCGGGATTGAACCGGCGCAGACGCAAGTAAGCGTCCGCCAATCCGAAGGCCGTGGCGCGCTCGACGTGGCGGCGCAGAGCAGCGATCTGCTCCGGCTGCAGCTCGCTGACTGGCACGCCAAAGCTGAACTGCCCGCGCACAAACGCCTCTTCCCGATCTCGGGCGCGCGGACGCTGGGCCAGGCGCGCCACGTCCAGCTCTTGAGCGATGTTCTGAATCTCATCCGGTACTCCCGGAAACTGAAGCTGCGGCGGCACCACAGATTTATCGGGGAACTCGGCCCGATCCTGCCAGTAGTGGAACCAGTTGGAATCGCCTATACGCAGCGCCTGCGCGTCCAGGAGCGTGAGCGGCGGGCGCATGGCGTAGGCGTTGTCGCCATCCTTTTCCCAACGCACGCCGAGCAGGTCGCTGAGCCTTTGCATCCACTGCCAGCGCGGCATCCGGCTGACGTGCACCGTGAGCAGGCGGTCTTCGACGGCCTCGTCCACGGTCACGGGCACGCCCTGCTGCTTGGCCAGCGCGACCACTTCGCGCAGCGGGCGGCGGCTGGCCTCCAGAGCGATCTCGCCTTGCAGAGCCGGCTCCTGCTCCAGAGCCAGCGGCGCAGCAGCGGCCTCCGGCTCGGCCAGGCTGTTGCGTGCCGGCTCCTGCTCCGGCGTCATCGCAATCGGCCCGCCCCGAGTCTGGCTGCGGACAGAGGACACGCGTGGAAAATACATCAAGCGGCTCGAAGTGGAGCCCTTTCTCTCGGTGCGTTCGGTGATGCCGGTGATTTGGATCTTGGTGATGTCGGGCTGCCTGCCCTCGCCCGCCGACG
>JAABUK010002432.1_pt1 | contig 33376 bp, 31 predicted proteins | sample 5559141 | NCBI WGS metagenome assembly JAABUK01 (sample SAMN10711869, study PRJNA513367) | rock metagenome | isolation source: Antarctica rocks | place: Antarctica: Victoria Land, Pudding Butte nord | collected 2016-01-03 | reverse complement strand
TGCTGGATCGCTTTGTGGCAGTCGGCATCGGTGTATTGATACTCCTCCACGGATGCGGACAGCGCACTCGCCAAAAGTCCCTGTAGGCGCTCCTGGATTTGTGCACACCCCTCAAGTACTTGCAGCACTACTTGCAGACCCCATTCACGCCGCGCCAACATCACGAGGGAACCGAGGAATTTCTATGGCTGAAGCGACGCCTTACAACCTGGACGCGGTGCGAAGCGACGGCTTCGTGGACTTCTACGAGCTGCTGTCGCTGCCCCAAACCGCCTCAGCCGGCGAGCTGCAGGAGCGCATCCAGGATTTGTATTCGGAGGCTCAGGCCAACCGCGACCACCGCAACCTGAACAAGCGGCGCGACTACCAGACGCTGCTCGAATACCTGCCCCAGGCCCGCATCGTGCTGCCCGACCCAGCCAAGCGCGCCTTGTATGACGATTACGCGGCTCAGGCGCGAGCCGGCAGCGCGCCCCTGGACTTCTCGACCTTCATCGGCCAGCTCTCGGGCCAGGTCGCGGGCGAGGACGACGTGCGCGTGCTGGGCACCGCCGATGGGCGCACCACGCGCACCGTGCCCAAGACAGGCGCCTCCACGACCGCAGCGGCCACAACAGCCGTCAGCACGAGCGGCAACGCGGCAGGCAGCGCGCGTCGCCAGCCGCAGGTGCCGCCGGGCGCGCAGTCCGGGCCGCCCGCCGCCGCCATCGCAGCGATTGTGTTCGTCGTGGCCGCCGCGATCCTGTTCTTCGCCGTCAAGAGCCTGCCCATCGCTCTGGTCGTGGCAGCGGTTGCCGCCGGCGTGGTCTGGTTCGTCACCCAGCCAAAGGGCGGCACTCCTGTGGGGCGTTAAGTGTCAGGAACGAACGAAGCGGCAAGTACTTGGGCTTCAAGTACTTGCCGCTTTTTCTTTGGCAACTTGAGCTCAAGCCCGAACTGAAGGCTCAAGCCTCGGGCTGTGCTGAGCGCGGCAAGTCACCATTCCAAAGAGGTGCGGCCTTCGCGCTTGGCCTTGTGGAACCGCTCCTTGAGCAACGCGAATTCCTCCGCGCTTAGTCGCCACTCGAACAGCCCCTCGACATTGTGGAAGGTTTCCGCCAAAATCCAGCGCGGAAGGGCGCGGATCATTTCGGGCTGGTCCACCAGGTGCTCGTAGAAAGGGACGCCCGCAGCGTTCCACAGAGACTTGGCCCTCTGCGCCGAGCACCACGCGGCGTAGGCGTAGATGAGCTTCAGCTCAGCTTCGTTGTTCTCGCGGTGCCCCTGCTTGCACCGCTGCAGCAGGGCGAAGAAGACGCCGTAGATCGAAGTGCGCGAGCGGAACTGGTTCTTGAGGTCGGGAAACTCCTCCATGGCCTTGCGCCGCCAGGTGCTCATTTGTCCTCGCCTTGGCTCTCGAACTGAGTTGAGCTGAGCCAGCCGAGCGCGGTCGCGCTCTCGTTGGTGAGCAGGCGGTGGATGCCGGCGGCGCGGGCGGCCTGGCGAATCTCGGTTTCCAGGTGGCCGCAAAAACCCAGAACCTTCGCCTGCGGGAAGCGCGCTCGCAGTGGCTCGATGAGCGACACGCCCTTCAAAGTGCGCGAGCCCAGGTTGATGAGCACCGTGTCGCACTCTTGAAGCGGCTCGATGCTGCGCGCGACGAGCACTTGCCGCCCGCTCGCGCGCAGGGCCGAGGCCAGCCGAGCCGAGGTGAAGAGGTTGTCGTCCAGAAGCACGATGGGCGCGGCCTGGGAGCCGGTGCTGAGAGCGGTTTCAAAAGTCATATTCGTGACAGCGTGGTGGCGGCTGCAAGTGCCGGGCGCGCGGCATCGAAGCGAAAGCCGGCTTTCGTTAGCATCGTTGCAGAGGCGGCGCAAGTACTTGCAGGGTGCGCTCGCAAACAAAAAGCGGCTTGAGAGGCGGCCTCTTCTTGAAGAGCTTAGCACGGCCCGTTAGAATCACTATTAATAAGCGGAGGTGCATGAATTGGAACTGTATCAATTGAAATTGTTCGTCGATTTGGCTGAGATGGGCAACTTCACGCGCGTGGCCAACGACAACTACGTGACGCAGGCAGCCGTCACGCTGCAGATTCGCAAGCTCGAATCGGAGCTCGGCGTGCCTTTGTTCCACCGCACGACGCGCTCGGTGACGCTGCTCGAAGCCGGGCACAGGCTGCTGCCCTACGCGCGCGACGTGCTGCAAAAGGTGCAGGAGGCCACGCTTTCGGTGCGCGACACCAAGAGCGATGTCTCTGGCCTGGTGCGCGTGGCCAGCGTGCACTCGATCGGCTTGTATGAGCTGCCGCCTTACATCCGGCAGTTCCTCAAGCGGTTTCCGGGCGTCAACTTGCGCATCGACTACCGCACCAGCGAGGAAATCTACCGCTCGCTGCACAACGGAGACATCGACGTGGGCCTGGTCGCCTACCCCTACGAGATGCCGCGCATCCAGTGCACGCCGTTCATGAAGGATCACCTGGTCGTCATCGTGCCCGACGACCACGCCTTCGCCAACAAGAAGGCCATCAAGATGGCTGAGCTCAACGGCCAGAGCCTCGTCCAGTTCTCCACCGAGACGCCGACGCGACGCGCGACGGACGCCGCCTTGAAGGAGCACAACATCTCGGTGAACGTGCGCATGGAGTGCGACAACATCGAGATTTTGAAGCAGATGGTCGAGGTCGGCTTTGGCATCGCGCTGCTGCCCAAAGAGTCGCTGACGCGCGGCGACCGGGCGGCTGGGCTGCGCGCGGTCAACCTTGAGGACACCGAGATCGAGCGGCCCATCGGCATCTTGCTGCTCAAGAACGCGCCGCGCTTCAAGGCCGTGCGCGCCTTCGTCGCCTCGCTCACGGGCCAGGTGCCCGACAAAGACGCGGCCAGAGACGGCAAGCTCGAACCCAGCGAAATCAAGACGAGCTGAAGGCAAGCCAGCGGCCTCAAGCAGCCTCAAGCGGCCTCAAGTACTTGCAGGGCTCGCAAGTACTTGAGGCCCCAGAGTTATGAACCCCGAACATCACGAGTTGCGCGCGCAGCTCGAAGCGCAGGCGCGCCAGGCCAGGGCCGCTTCGGTTCAGCTGCGCGGCCTGTCGAGCAAGGTCAAGGACGACGCCCTCGAACAGATGGCGCGCGCCCTGGTCGAGCGCACGCCTGAAATCCTCAAGGCCAACGAGCGCGACCTGCAAGCCGGGCGCGAGCGCAGCTTGAGCGAAGCCATGCTCGACCGCTTGAAGCTTACGCCCGAGCGCATCCAGGCCATGGCCGTCGGCTGCCGTGAAGTGTGTGCCTTGCCCGATCCCGTCGGGCAGGTCGTGAAGGGCTGGGCGCGGCCCAACGGCCTGCGCATCGAGAGCGTGCGCGCGCCACTGGGCGTGGTGGGCATCATCTACGAATCGCGCCCCAACGTGACGGTGGACGCCGCGATCCTGTGCCTCAAGAGCGGCAACGCCACGATCTTGCGCGGCGGCTCCGAAGCCTTCCACTCGAACCAGATTCTGTGCGAGATCATCTCACGAGCCGCCACCCAGGCCGGGGTGCCCGAGGGTGCCATCCAGATGGTCGCGACGACCGACCGCGCCGCGACAACCATCCTGGCCCAGCTCTCGGGCCTGGTTGACCTCATCGTGCCGCGTGGCGGCAACGCGCTCAAGAAGTCGCTTTCGCAGGTGGCGACGGTGCCGATCATCTTCGCGGCGGGCGGCGTGTGCCATATGTTCCTCGACGCCTCGGCTCCGTGCCACGAGGCCGCTGAGCTGGTCTTCAACGCCAAAGTGCAGCGCCCCAGCACCTGCAACGCGCTCGAAACTCTGCTGGTGCATCGCGAGGCGGCGGCTCAAGTACTTGAGGCCGTCTGCGAGAAGCTGGTCGCGGCTGGAGTCGAGCTGCGCGGCGATGCTCGGGCGCGCCAGAGGTTCGAGATGGCCCAGGCCAGCGAGGAGGATTGGGACACCGAATACAACGAGCTGATCCTGTCGATTGCGATTGTGGACGACCTGGAGGCCGCGCTCAGGCACATCGAGCAGCACGGCACCGGGCACTCCGAAGCCATCGTGACGCGCGACTACGCCTCAGCTGAGGCTTTCTTGAACCGTGTGGACGCGGCTGCGGTTTACGCCAACGCCTCGACTCGGTTCACCGACGGCTTCGAGTTCGGCCTGGGCGCCGAGATCGGTATCTCGACGCAGAAGCTGCACGCGCGCGGCCCCCTGGGGCTCGAAGCCCTGACCACCAACAAGTTCATCGTGCGCGGCGACTTCCACTTGCGAAAGTGATCGTGATTAACCACAGATGGCGACGAAGAACCACGGAAGTGCACAGAGAAGATAGAAAAGAGCAGGCTGCTGACGCATTCTTCAGCTTAGCTCTGTGCACTTCCGTGGTTCTTCGTGTCCATCTGTGGTTAATTTTGGGAATGCCTTTAGTTCTCATTGGCTTCATGGGCTCGGGCAAGAGCCGCGTCGGGCGCGAGCTGGCGCGGCTCTTGTCGTGCCCGCTGCTCGACTTGGACGCTCGCATCGAAGAGGCCGCCGGTTGCTCGATTCCCGAGCTGTTCCGCGCTCGGGGCGAAGAGGCGTTTCGTGCTCTGGAAACGGCTGAGCTGCGGCGCGCGCTGAGCGAGCAGGCGGTGCTTTCGACCGGCGGCGGCGTGGTCGCGCGCGCGCAGAATCGCGAGCTGCTGAGCCAAGCTCAGGTGCCTGTGGTCTGGCTGCAGGCCGCGCCGCAAGTACTTGCGGCGCGCATTCGCTCCGAGCCGGGCGCGCGGCCTCTGATCGACGGCGGCGGGCTGCTCGATCTCGAAGCGACGGTTGAGCGCGTGCGTGCTCTGCTCGAAGCGCGCGCGCCGCTTTACGAGGCGTGCGCCACGCTCGCGCTCGAAACGGGCGGCCTTGAGCCCGAAGAGGTCGCGCGGCGCATCGCCGAATCGCCGGCGGTCGCGGCAAGCACACGCACTTGAGACCGCCGGCGCCGCACCCATCTTGCAGCATCGCCCGCCATCCATTGAAAAACAGAGGTGCTTTTTGGCTGAGAATCCGCTGCCGCCGCTGCCCGAAGAACTGCCCGTGGTCGCCACCACCAACCTGGTTCTGTTCCCGTATATGCTGGCGCCCATCACGGTGGGCCGCCCGCCTTCGCTGCGCGCCATCGACGCCGCGCTGCAGGAAGAGCGCGTCGTGGCCATCACGCTGCAGCACGAGGAGGGCATCGAGTCGCCCACGTCCGAGCAGCTGCACCACATCGGCTGCGCCGGGGCCATCGTGAGGATGATGCGAGCGCCCGACGGCACCGCGCAGACCATCATCCAGGGCATGACGCGTGTGCGCCTTTTCAACTTCCGCGAGGACGACAATAAAGTCCTGCGCGCCAAGATCGAGGCCATCACGGACCCGACCGAGAAGACTCCGGCGCTGCAGGCCGCGATGAACTCGCTGCTGGAGACCTTCCGCCGCATCGTCGAGCTGTCGCCCGTGCTGCCCGAAGAAGCGTTCCAGGCGGCCCAGGCGCAGAACGAGCCGGGAAAATTAGCCGACTTCGTGGCCTCGACGCTGAGCATCGAGCCCAACGTGCGCCAGGAAATTCTGGCCGAGCTCGATGTCTCGGCTCGCCTGCGCCGCGTCGCTGAGCTGGCTTCGAGCGAGGTGCAAGTACTTGAGCTGACCGATCAAATCCAGAGCGAGACGCGCAAGGAGCTGGACAAATCGCAGCGCGACTTCCTGCTGCGCCAGCAGCTGCGCGAAATCCAGAAGCAGCTGGGCGAAGGCGACGACCAGCAGCGCGAGATGGACGAGCTGCGCGAGCAAATCGAGGCCGCCGCCATGCCCGAGCACGTGCTCAAGGTCGCCACCCGCGAGCTGGATCGCCTGGGCCGGATGCCCCAGGGCGCCGCCGAATACAGCGTGGTGCGCAACTACCTGGATTACCTGATCGCGGTGCCGTGGAGCAAGGCGACCGAGGACAACCTCGACATCACGCACGCGCACCAAGTACTTGACGACGAGCACTACGGCCTCAACGATGTCAAGGAGCGCATCCTGGAATACCTCGCGGTGCGCCGCTTGAAGCCCGATTCCAAAGGCCCCGTCCTGTGCTTCGTTGGGCCGCCCGGCGTGGGCAAGACTTCGCTGGCGCATTCGATCGCGCACGCTCTGGGGCGCGAGTTCGTGCGCATGGCGCTGGGCGGCGTGCGCGACGAGGCCGAGATTCGCGGGCACCGCCGCACCTACATCGGCGCTCTGCCGGGCCGCATCGTGCAAGGGCTGCGCGACGCCGGAACCAACAACCCGGTGATGATCCTGGACGAAGTGGACAAGCTCGGCTCCGATTATCGCGGCGACCCCACCTCAGCTCTGCTCGAAGTGCTGGACCCGCAGCAGAACAACGCCTTCAAGGATCATTACTTAGAGGTTCCAGTGGACTTATCGAAGGTCATCTTCATCACCACGGCGAACGTGCTCGACACCATCCCGGCCCCGCTGCGCGACCGCATGGAGATTCTGCGCATCCCCGGCTACACGCTCGAAGAGAAGGTCTTCATCGCCAAGCAGCACCTGCTGCCGCGCCAGCGCAGCGAGAACGGGCTGAGCGAAAGCGACATCGAAGTGCCCGAGGAGATGCTGCGCCTGATCGCGGGCGGCTACACCCGCGAGGCCGGAGTGCGCGGCCTGGACCGCGAGATCGGCAGCGTGTGCCGCAAGATCGCACGCCGCATCGCCGAGGCGCAAGGCTCCAACTCCGAAGTGGCGCGGCCCGTCACCGTCACGCGCGACATGATCGAGGAGTTCCTCGGCCCCGAGCGATTCACGCCTGAAATGGGCGGGCGCCAGCCGCAAATCGGCGTCTCGACCGGCATGGCCTGGACGCCCATGGGCGGCGAAATCTTGTTCATCGAAACCACCAAGCTGCCGCAAAAAGGCGGCCTTGTCTTGACAGGGCAGCTGGGCGACGTGATGAAGGAATCGGCTCAGATCGCGCTCGACTACCTGCGCTCGCACGCTGCTGAGTTCGGCATTTCGCAAGCCGCGCTCAACGAAGGCGGCATCCACGTCCACGTCCCGGCGGGCGCCATTCCCAAAGACGGGCCTTCGGCGGGCGTCGCGATGACGGCTGCGCTGGCCTCGCTGCTCACGGGACGGCCCGCGCGCCACGACATCGCGATGACCGGCGAGGTGACGCTCACGGGCCGCGTGCTGCCCGTCGGCGGCATCAAGGAAAAAGTACTTGCAGCCAGGCAAGCGGGCATCTCGACGATTGTGCTGCCCGAGCGCAACCGCATGGACCTGCGCGACATCCCCGAGGCGGCGCGCGGCGAGATGAAGTTCGAGTTCGTCTCCCAGGTGCGCGAAGCCGTCGAGAGAGTTTTGATGCCCAAGCGCCGCGCCTCCAAGAGCAGCCCAGGCAAGCCGAGGCGCAAGAAGGCAGCGGTTCCCACAGCCCCCATCGAGCAGGACGGCAGCCTCAACGACCCGGCTCTGAGCCGGTAGCCCACGCATGAACCGTAGACGAGCATCGAGAAGAGCCTCAAGTACTTGCGGGCGCTCTTTTCAACATCCTCCGTGCTCGTCTGTGGTGCTCAGCGGCCATCTGTGGTTAATTCGTGAGCATGGATGATTTGGAAAGCCAATTTGAACCCGGCTGGCTCAAGGTCGGGGTCGCGGCTGAGCTCGCCCGGCGTTACGGAGAGGAAGGGCGCGGCTTCTTGTCTTCGCTGGCGGCTCTGCTCGAACGCGCGCTGCCCGAGGCGATTGAGATCGAGCGCGCAGGCGGCTGGTTCGCGCCCAAGGTGCTGCATCGCATCGTCATCACGCTGGCCTCGGATCGTTACGCGATTGAGGACGGCGGGCGGGCGGGCTTGCTCGCCTCCAAGACGCACGTCGTGCGCGGCATCGCGCTCAAGACCGAGGAGATGCCAGTTCCGCAGTGGCTCGATGAGCTGGGAGCCACCCTGCAAGCGCGCGCCTCCACGCACCGCGACACCCGCGAGGCGCTGGAAAAATTCGTCGAGTTTTAAGGAGCCAAGCCATGAGTCGAAGGCAGGAAGACGGCTTCATGCTGTTCGTGATCGCCACGGTTTGGGTGTTGGCATTCGGCGCGTCCACGACGTGGGAGCTTGTGGTTGCAGGTGCCGTGACGCTCGTTTGCCTCGGTTTCATCTTCAGGAAGCGTTAGGACTGGTGAACTCCCATGAGCCTCTTTGACTTGTTCAAGGGCGAAGACGCTGACGCGAAGGCCCAGCGTGAGGCGCGCGAGGCGAGGCAAGCCGCCAGCAGGCAGCGCATCGAGGCGGGCTCGATTCCGCTCGAAGCCGTGGAGCGGCTGGGGCACAACGCCGCGCGCCAGAACACGCCGCAGCACCTTTGGACCAGCGACCTCAGCGTGTCTGAGCTGCTCCTGGTTGAGCAGGCCGGGTTCGAGGCGCTGGGACAGGTGATGGGCACCAGCGTGTATCACGTCGGCGTGCAGTGGGGCAGCGGCGCGTGGCGCAACTCGGCCTGGAGCGCGGGCACTTCGTATGAGTTCGACGTGCTGACGCGGGCTTTCTACCACGCGCGCCACCTGGCTTTGGCTCGGCTCAGCGAGGAGGCGGCGCTGCTGGGCGCGACGGCTGTGGTCGGCGTGCGCCTCAAGCGCGAGTCGGTCGGCTGGGCCAGCGACCTGCTCGAATTCTCGGCCATCGGAACCGCCATCCGCGAGAAGGATGTGCGGCCCGCAAGTACTTCGGGCACCTCCACGGCGGCGGCGCGGCTGCCCTCAGCGTTCCAGACGACGGCGGGGTCGCCGGGAACTTCTTCAGCGGCCACGCCCGCGCTGTGCCTGAGCGACTTGTCGGGCCAGGAGTTCTGGAAGCTGCGCGCGGCGGGCTTCCGGCCCGTCGGGATCGCGACGGGCAACTGCACCTACTACACCATCCCAAGCTGGGGCACCCAAAACGTGACGCGCGGCGGCTTCTTCGGCATGGGCTCGTGGCAAAACGTCGAGCTGCCCGACTACACGCAGTCGCTGTACACCGCGCGCGAGCTCGCCATGAGCCGCATGGAGCACGAGGCCGCCACCGTGAACGGAACCGGCATCGTCGGGGTCACGATGGAAGTCAACGCCGAGCCGCGCGAGATCGAGGTCAACAACCAGACGCGCCTGGATATGCTGTTCCACTTCACGGCCATCGGAACAGCCATCGCGCCCTTCCCAGGCCCGCCGCCCAAGCCCCAGGTCGCGCTCACCGTCTCGCTGCTGCGCGGCGCTTCAGGCGAAGACATCCGTTTGTAAAACCCGTTTTTGCACCGCTTGCCCAACTCAACTCAGTGGAGCTACTCATGCCATACACCCCAGGATCATCGGAAGGCCTGCCCCAGGCCGCTCAGAATCGGCTCAGCCAGATGCGTGGAGGCGCGGGCAAGCGCGGCCTGTTCACCTCGGACCTGTCGGTCAACGAGTTCCTGCTCGTGCGCGAGGCGGGCTTCGACCCGGTTGGGCTGGTCATGGGCTCGTCGATCTACCACATCGGCTTCCAGTTCTCGAACGCCTTCCAGAACCAGGAGATGGCGGTGCTCACCCAGGCCATGTACCACGCCCGCGAGCTGGCCATGACGCGCATGGAAGAAGAAGCCGATATGCTCGGCGCGGATGGCGTGGTCGGCGTGCGCCTGACAGTCAACCGTTACGAGTGGGGCGAGCACTTAGCTGAGTTCATGGCGATCGGAACCGCGATCAAGCACCGCACGGGCGAGCACTACCGCACGCCCGACAACCGCCCCTTCACCTCAGACCTCAACGGCCAGGACTTCTGGACGCTGCTGCGCGCGGGCTACCGGCCCGTCTCGATGGTGATGGGGACTTGCGTGTACCACGTGGCGCGCCAGGGCATGATGCAGTCGCTGAGCCAGATCGGGCGCAACGTCGAGATGAGCAACTACACCCAGGCGCTGTACGATTCGCGCGAGCTGGCCCTTTCCAGGATGCAGGCCGAAGCCGAAGCGGTGCAGGCGGAGGGCATCGTAGGCGCTCAGGTCAGCGAGTCGTCGCACGGCTGGGGCTCCCACGTCGTCGAGTATTTCGCGCTGGGCACCGCGATCAGCGCCATCTCGGACGACCACTCAATTCCCACCCCCACCCTCACCCTGCCGCTGGGCTGATGTCGAACGCCGCAAGTACTTGCAGGCAGGAAGTACTTGCAGGCAGGCGCGCTTTTTCGTGAGCTACTATGAAAACCAGTTCCATCAAAATGCTGTGGCGGCCTCGTCACCCGGCGCGGGTGCTGGGCTTGCTGCTGGGCTTGCTGCTGGCCAGCGCCTTCGCACCGTGCCAGGTGCTTTCGGTGCGGGCTGAAGGGCTTGAGAATCTGCAGCTGCCAGGCGTGGTGAAGCAGCCGTGGCGCTTCAGGAAGTTCCCCATCATCGCCTGGTGGGGGCCTCCGGGCACGGCGCGGGCCGAGGATTTTCGCGCCTACAAAGAGGCCGGCTTCACCTTGTATGCGGCCAATCCCGATGCGGGCTACGAGCGCGCGCTGCAGCTCGCGGCTCAGGCTGGCCTGCCGGTGATGGCCTACCGCCAGGTTCAGGGCTTTGGCCTGCCGCCCGAGCCAGCCGATTTCAGCAGGCACCGCGAGCAGATCGCGGGCTGGCTCACCAACGACGAGCCGGGCGGCGAGCCTGCCGTCACGCACTCGATCACCGCCGTGAACACGCTGATGCGCGAAGACCCGACCCGCTGGGCTCTGTTCAATATGCTGCCGCCCGGCGCGCAGCGAAACCCCTCGACGGAGCCGGTCATCGAGGCCGCCGTGCGCAACGGAATGCCGCTCCTGAGCTACGATTCCTACGTCCTGGGCGCTGATGGCACTGATAATACCTCGGCTCACTTCCGCTACCTGGAGCAGTTCCGCCAGGCGTCGCTCAAGTACAAGGTGCCGTTCTGGGCCTTTGCGCTGAGCATCAAGCACCTGAGCTACCGTCGCCCCAGCGAAAGCGACCTGCGCTGGAACCACTTCACCAACCTGGCTTACGGAGCCAAAGGCCTCTGGTACTTCACCTACTGGGGGCCCACTTCCTGGGAGAACTGGGACACCGTGGCCATCGTGAACCCCGCCGACGGCTCCAAGACCGCGCTCTACGAGCAGGTCAAGGCCCTCAACCAGACGGTGCTCAGCGTGGGCGATGTCCTGCTCGGGCTCACGAGCACGGGCGTCGTGCACACCTCGCCTCCTCAGGGGCAGCAGCCGTTCGTCCCCAACCAGCAGTGGATCACCGGCCTCAAGGCGCGCGACGCTCTGATCGGCTTCTTCGAGGACAAGGCCGGGCGGCGCTACGCCCTGCTCGTCAACAAGCAGCATGGAAAGGGCCTGAGCGCCGCACAAGCTGCCGACGCCATCGAGCTGAGCTTCGCGCTCAACGTGCACTCGCTCTCGGCCCTGAGCTGGCTCGACGGCAGGCCCGGCCCGCTCAAGATCGACCACGGCCAGGCCACCCTCCGGGTCGCGGGCGGCACCGGAGTCCTGCTGCGCGTGAACAGCTAAGGCTCAGCCCCCTCAGCATCAGCGGCCCTTGCTTGGGCTCGGCTCGCCTGAGCGGGGCGAGAGGCCGCAGCGCGGCTGCTACACTGCGCGCCTCAAACCAAGTACTTGAGGAGCATTTATGGCGTTGAAGATGGAAGACATCGTGTCGCTGTGCAAGCGGCGCGGCTTCGTGTTTCAGTCGAGCGAGATATATGGCGGCTTCGCGAGTTGCTGGGACTACGGGCCGCTCGGAGTTGAGCTGAAGCGCAACGTCAAGGACGCCTGGTGGCAGTCCGTGGTCCGTGAGCGCGACGACATGGTTGGCCTCGACTCGTCCATCCTGATGCACCCCAAAATCTGGGAGGCTTCGGGCCACGTCGCGACCTTCAACGACCCTTTAGTTGACTGCAAGACCTGCAAGGCCCGCTTCCGCGCCGACCACCTCGATGTCACGCCCTGCCCGCGCAAGCCCTCGAAAAAAGCCGGGCAGTTCGAGGAATGCTCGCTCACCCAAGCCCGCCTCTTCAACCTGATGTTCAAGACGCACATGGGGCCGGTCGAGCGCGACGACGACTCGAACATGGCGTATCTTCGGCCCGAGACGGCCCAGGGCATCTTCGTGAACTTCGCCAACGTGGCCGAGACCTCGCGCAAGAAGCTGCCCTTTGGCATCGCGCAGATCGGCAAGGCGTTTCGCAACGAGATCACGCCGGGCAACTTCACCTTCCGCACCCGCGAGTTCGAGCAGATGGAAATCGAATACTTCTGCCGGCCCGAAGACGCGCCGCGCCTTCATCAAGAGTGGATTCAAGCCCGCTACGAGTGGTATCTTGCGTTGGGAATCAAGCGCGAGAACCTGACGCTGCGCCCGCACGAAAAAGACGAGCTCGCGCATTATGCGCAGTCTGAGGCGAGCACGGGAACCACAGACATCGAGTATCAGTTTCCTTTCATGGCCGAGCCCGCCGAGCTCGAAGGCATCGCGAACCGGGCCGACTTCGACCTCTCGCAGCACGCCAAGTTCTCGGGCAAGAAGCTCTCGTACTTCGACCCTTCGACTAACGAGCACATCACGCCCTACGTCATCGAGCCCTCAGCCGGAGCCGACCGCGCCACGCTCGCCTTCCTGGTCGATGCCTTCCACGAAGAAGAGGTCAAGCCCGGCGACCTGCGCTCCGTGTTGAAGCTGCACCCCAGGCTCGCGCCCAACAAAGTCGCCGTGCTGCCGCTCTTGAAGAAGCGCGACGACATCGTTGCGATGGCCAGGAACCTGACCTCTGACTTACGCAGGCACTTCGCGGCGGTGTACGACGACACCGCGGCCATCGGCAAGCTGTACCGGCGCCAGGACGAGATCGGCACGCCGTTTTGCGTCACCATCGACGTGGATTCGGTCGAAAAAGACAACGCCGTCACCGTGCGCGACCGCGACACCATGCTGCAGGAGCGCGTCTCGCTCGGCCAGGTCAAGAGCTACCTGCGCGAAAAGCTGGATTTGTAAGCGCCCCAAGTACTTGAGGCGCGGCCTGCGCCGTCCGCGCCAGCACGCACTTTTTTATGCCCGAAGACGAGACGACCAAACAACCCGATGCAGTTCCCACCGCGCCCGGCGATGCCGCAGCGCCCGCCCAGCCGCGCCCGCTCACGCTGATCATCAACGCCAACTCGCGGCGCGGCAAGCTGCTCTTCGACCAGGCGGTGGAGGCTCTCCAGGCGGCTCATGTACCGCTGGGCGAGGCCATCGCGGTTCAGGACAAGGCGCACACCCGGCGCATCTTGAGGCGCGAGGTGGAGGCGGGCGCGCGCGTCGTCATCGTGGGCGGCGGCGACGGCACCTTGTCGGAGTGCGCCGATCACCTCATCAACACCGAGGTGGCGCTGGGCGTGCTGCCGATGGGCACCGGCAACACCTGGGCGCGGTCGCTGGGGCTGCCGCTTGGCCTGGACGAGGCGGCCAAAATCATCGCTACGGGCCACATCGAGGCGACCGACGTGGGCTTCGTGAAGGGGCCTCAGTTCCCTATGGGCCAGGTCTTCCTCAACTCGGTCTCGCTGGGGCTCTCGGCTGAGATCGCGGGCGCGCTGTCGGGCGAGGTCAAGAAGAAGCTCGGGCTGCTGGCGTGGCCCGTGGTCGGCGTGCGCGTGCTGTGGAAGCACAGGCCGCTGATGGTTCGGGTGTCGTCTTCGGACAGGAGCTTCCAGGTGCGCACACACCAACTCCTGGTCGCGAACGGGCGCTACGTGGCGGGGCCGATCATCGCCTCGCCGGACGCTTCGCTGCAGGGCTCGGCGCTGGACGTGTTCACGCTGGGCGGGGCGAGCATGAAGTCGCTGCTGAGGACGACCTGGGCCTGGCTGCGCCAGAAGCACCGCAGCGACCCCGGCTCGCGCTTTTTCTCGACGCGCCGGGTGCGCATCGAGTCGCTGCGGCGGCCCATCCGCGCCAACGTGGACGGCGAGATCAACGAGCGCACGCCCCTCGAAATCGAGGTGCTGCCGCGCGCGCTCAAGGTCGTGGTCCCGCAGGGCTTCGTGGCCGACGAAGTGTGATTCCACCTCACCAGCCAGCCGCCTGCGCCTTGCAAAGCCGCAGGCGAGCGGGACTACGCCCGAGATGCGCCGCTCAGGGCACGCGAAAACGCCGCGCTCCGGGTGCAGCGCGGCGCTTTGGGGCGGGCGCGGCTTACTGGTCGCCGGTCTTCTTGCTCTTCGCCCAGGCCTTGCCGTCCTTGAGGTAGATGGTCACGTCGGTGATGTTGGGCAGGTTCAGGTCGCCCCAGACGTATTCCTTGCCGTCCTGATCGACCAGCTTCAGGTCCCAGTTGTCCTCGGCCTCGTCGCCGTCGAAGGTGACATCGACGTCCTCGCCGTCCTTCATGACGCCCTCGTCGATCACAAATTCCTGCCACTCCGTGCCGTCAACGTGCGGGGCCAGGTAGATCTTGTTCATATTGAGGCCCGTTGCGTTGTGCAGGGTGAAGTCCTGCTTGCCATCGGCGAACGCCGTGGCGATCAGCAGCAGGAACGAGACGCAAAGCGCCACCACTCCCACCGCGCGACCCCGTGAGGTCAAAGAAAACCGGCTCATGAAATCTCTCCCTGGGAACCGGCTATCCGCCGGCTCCACCGCCTTCAGGCCACCCGAACCGCCCAACGCACGCACGCGAGCGAGCAGCGGCAGCCCGCGCCGGTTGCTCACCGGATTGACCTTCATCGTAACCCATTTTTAAAATATTTTGAGGCCACCTGGGAATTATTTTCCCTGAACTCGCCTCGGCTCTACCCGCCGCCGCCCGCGCCCTTGATGCCGCCCTCGGTCATCGACCTGGCATCCAGGAGGGCGTCCAGCTCAGCCTCGCTGAGGTCGGTTTCTTCCAGGGCCACGTCCTTGAGCCGCCGGTTCTCGCGGTAGGCGCGCTTGGCGATGGCCGCGCCCTTCTCGTAGCCGATGATGGGGTTCAAGACCGTGACCATGATCGGGTTCTTGTCCACCAGATCGCGCATCGCCTCGCCCTTCACCTCGAAGCCCGCGATCGCCTTGTCCGCCAGCACGCGAGTGACGCTCGACAGCAGCGCGATGCTCTGCAGCAAGTTGAGCGCGACCACCGGCAGCATCACGTTGAGCTGGAAGTTGCCGCTCATGTTGGCCATCGAAATCGTGACATCGTTGCCAAGTACTTGCGCGCAGACCATCATCGTGGCCTCGGGAATCACCGGGTTGATCTTGCCCGGCATGATGCTTGAGCCAGGCTGCAGGCTCGGCAGCGCGATCTCGCCCAGCCCGGCCTGCGGGCCGGAGTTCATCCACCGCAAATCGTTGGCGATCTTGAACAGGCTCGTCGCCAGCGCCTTGAGCTGGCCTGAGACCTCGACAGCCGCGTCCACCGTCGCCTGGGCCGCGAAGTGATCGCGCGCCTCGACGAAGTGCACCTGAGTTAAGCTCGACAGCTTCTCGGCCAAGCGACGCCCCAGCTCGGGGTGCGCGTTGATGCCGGTTCCCACCGCCGTGCCGCCCGTGGCCAGCTCGCGCAGGCGCGGCAGCGTCGATTCGAGCCGCTCGATCGAAGCCTGCACCTGGAAGGCCCAGGCGCCGATCTCCTGCCCGAGCGTGATCGGCATGGCGTCCATCAGGTGCGTGCGCCCGGTCTTGACGACAGCGGCGTTTTGTTGGGATCGCTCGCTCAACGACTGGTGCAAGTACTTGAGCGCGGGCAGCAGCGAGTCCGAAATTTCGCAGGCCGCAGCAGTGTGGATGGCGGCGGGAATGACATCGTTGGACGACTGCCCGTTGTTCACGTCGTCGTTGGGATGGACCTTGAGGCTGCCGCGCGAAGCCAGGGCCGCGATGACCTCGTTGGCGTTCATGTTGGTCGAGGTGCCCGAGCCGGTCTGGAAAATGTCGATTGGGAACTGGTCGTCGTGCGCGCCCCCAGCCACTTGCTGCGCCGCCGCGACGATGGCCTCGGCTTTATCAAGGGGCAGCAGCTCAAGATCGGCGTTGGCCTGAGCTGCGGCGGCTTTGATGAGGGCCAGGGCGCGGATGAAGGGGCGCGGGAAGCGCAGGCCCGAGATGGGAAAGTTCTCGACGGCGCGCTGCGTCTGCGCGCCGTACAGGGCGCTGGCGGGTACTTGCATCTCGCCCATCGAATCTTTTTCTGTTCTGAAGTCCATTGGTTCTCCTCAAGTACTTGGTGCTATTTGCGGGCGAGCTTCGAGCCGAGCCGGGCCAGCTTGACGGTGACAGCCGAGGCTTCGGGCAGCTCCAGCACCGAGGCCGCGAAGATGAAGACGAAGGTTCCCGCGACCGCGCCGCCCAGGAACCCCAGCAGCGGCCAGCGCACCAGCGAGGCCACGCCAAAGGCCGCGACGCCAGCCGCCACAGCCGAGGCGCCGCCCTTGGCAAGTACTTGCGCGGTGCGCCCGTTGTCCCAGCCGCCCAGCTTGCGGCTGAGGGCGCTGGCCATCCACACGCTCAGCACGCCGATGGCCAGCGAGGAGCAGGCGGCCAGGGCCGGGGCGATGCTGCCGCCCGTGGCGTGCCCCAGGCGCAGCGTGGCCCACGCCGTCACGAGGAAGAAGAGCATGGAGGCCGCGCCGATGAGGGTGGGCGTGCGCGTGTCGTTGAGGGCGTAGAAGCCGCGCGAGAGGAACTGCTGCGCGCTCAGCGCAACCAAGCCGAGCGCGTAGCAAACCAGCACCGGCGTGACCGCCCGCGCGTTCTGGGCCGTGAACGAGCCGTGCTGCAGCACCAGCCGAATCAAAGGGTGCGCCAGGGCGATCAGCAAGGCGCTCGCGAGCAGGTTCAGCACCAGAGCGCCGCGCAGCGCCGAGGCGATGGCCTCGCGCATCTCCAGGGTGCGCTTGTTGGCCGCGTGCTGCACCAGCGTCGGGAAGAGCGCGATGGCCGGGCCCGAGGCCAGCACCGCCACGGGAACCGTCATCAGGCGGTTGGCGTTGTCCAGCGCGGTGAGGTCGCCCACGGCGGCGGCGAAGGCGAAGAACTTGGGCAGCTGCATCGCGATGAGCTGCCCCGAGGCCAGCCCGAACGCGATGGGCAGCAGCCCGCGCAGCACTTGCCGCACGCCCTCGTCGCGCACATCCCACAGCGGCTTGAGCGTCAGCCCGTGGCGGTAGATGCCGGGCACCTGGATCAAGATCGAGCCCGTGACACTGCCGCACAGCGCGCCCCAGGCCTGGCTCTCGATGCCCGCGTGGAACAGTCTGGGGCCTAAAATCCCGAAGAGGATGATGCCGCCGTTGAAGGCCACGGGCTGCAGCGCGAAGTACCAGAAGTGGCGCATCGCGTTCAGCGTGCCCGCGAAGAGGCCACCCAGCACGTAGAAAAAAGTCGAGGCGAGCAGGATGCGCAGCAGGTGCAAGTACAGCTGCGCGTCCTGAGCCGAGAGCCGCCGCGGGGCCAGCAGCAGGCCCAGGCGCGAGAACGTCAGCGCGAACAGGGCCAGCGTGATGACCCCGAAGGCCGCCAGCAGAAGCGTCCACATGGCGCGGAAGGTGCGCACGGCGGACTCCGGCTGCCCGCGTTCGAGCAGGCCGGTGAAGACGGGCACGAAGCCGGTCGCCAGCGCGCCGCCCGCGATGAGGATGGTGAGGGTGTCGGGGATGTTGAAGGCCGCGTTGTAAGCGTCGGTCTTGGAGGAGAGGCCGTAGAGCGCCGAGGTCAGCATCACGCGCCCAAAGCCCGTGATGCGCGACAGAGCCACCATCAGCCCCAGCAGCAAGGAGGCGCGCCCCACGCTCATCGAGGCCGAAATCTGCGGCGTGCGAGCGGTCGGCGCGGCAGGAGCGGGCGGGGGCAGCGAGGCGGCAGCAAAAGCGCGGCGGCGGGAGGGCAGGGGCATGAGCAAAGCCATTTTATCAGGATGCGCCCCCCGAGTTGAAGCGCCGCAAGTACTTGCCAAGTACTTGCGGCGCGGCTGCAGCGCCCGCAGCTCGCCTGCGTGTATCATAGTTCTGTCGAGTTGAGAGCCAGCTGGAAACGATCTTCTTTATGTCCATGAGCCGCGCCCTTCGCCTGCCTGCACGCCGCATGGCCGCCGCGCCCTTCGTGCTTGGTTTGCTGGCCCTGCTGGGAATGCGCCCGACGGCGGCCCAGGCTCAGCCGCCTCAAAGCTCAGCGCCGGGCTTCAGCAAGCTCATCGTGTTCGGCGACAGCCTGTCCGATGTGGGCAACATCGCCAGCCGCGCCGAGGCCAAGTTCGGCGTGCGCTACCCGAGCGGCGACTTCAACTACGCCGATGGCCGCTTCACCGACGGGCCCGCCACCGATCCCGCCTCGCAAAATCACGCGGGCGTCTGGCACGAGCAGTTGGCGCGCGAGCTTGGGCTCAGCCCGGCCACAGCCAGCTCGGACGGCGGCCTGGACTTCGCTTTTGGCGGCGCGACCACAGCGGACGGCAGCAGCGAGCACGATGTCGTGAGCGGGCGCTTGACGCTCACCATCGACAACATGGGGCGGCAGGTAGACGACTACCTCAAGGGGCGTTCGGCTGAGCCGGGCGCGCTGTACATCCTGTGGGGCGGCGCCAACGATTTGCTCGGCGACCGCAGCGCGGCCAATGTCAACGCGACAGCCGCGCGCATCAGCGGCCTGGTGAACAGGCTGGCCGGGGCCGGAGCGCGCAGCTTTCTGGTGGCCAATGTGCCTCCGCTGGGCGAGGTGCCTCTCGAAGCCGGCAAGCCGCAGCAAGCCGCCGAGCTGAACGCGGCGTCGAGCCAGTTCCGCAGCCGGCTCAACGCCGACCTGAGCGCAGCCGAGGCGGGCTTCAGCTCGGCTGGCCTGAGCGTCAAGGTCTATCGCCTGGACATCTTCGACCTCTTCAGCCGCGTGCTGCAAAGCCCGGCCTCCTACGGCTTCGCCAACGTCACGCAGAGCGCGCAGGGCCAGCCCGTCCTGCCCGACAAGTACTTGTTCTGGGACGACCTGCACCCGACCACCTCGGGCCACTTCCAAATCGCGCAGGCGGCTCTGGGCCTGCTCGCGGAGGCCGCGCCGCCCGCGCTGTCGCTGAGCATCGCGCCCGCCGCCTTCTTCGAGAGCAAGGGAGCCAAAGCCGCCCTCGCCACCCTTTCGCGAAGCGGCCCGGCCTTGCCTGCGCTCACCGTTGCGCTCAGCTCCAGCGACACCGGCGAGGCGCGCGTGCCCGCTTCGGTGACGCTTCCGGCTGGAGTCAAGACCGTCACTTTCGAGGTCGCGGCCATCGACGATGCGGTCGCGGACGGCACGCAGCGCGTCACCATCTCGGCGCAGGCGGCTTCTGTGCTCGGCGCGCAGGCTGTGCTGGCCGTGCAGGACAACGAGTCGCCCGCCTTGAGCTTGAGCCTGGCCCCGGCCCGCGTCCGCGAGAGCGGCGCTTCGGCCACCATCCTCACCATCCGGCGCAACACCGAGATCACGCCGCGCTCGCGCGCGCTGACGGTTTCGCTGAGCGCAGCTCCCTCGGGCCAGCTCAGCATCCCCGCCACGGTCACGATTCCCGCGCGGGCGGCTGCGGTCGCGGTGCGTTTGGTCGCCGTCAACGACAAGCTCGCCGATGGGCCGCGCCGTGTTGTGATGACGGCGCGCGCCTCTGGGTTCCCCGCTGCGAGCGCCGCGCTGACGGTTGAGGACGACGAAGCCGCCTCGCGCTTCTCGATCGCGGGCCGCGTGATTTCGGCTCCGGCGCGGGCGGCGGGCAGCGTCGTGGGCGTGCCGCAAGTACTTGTGGCCCTGCGCGTGGGAGCGGTTGTCTACGACGAGGCGCTCTCGGATGCCGCGGGCAGCTTCCGCTTTGCGGGCCTGCCCGCAGCGGCCTACACCCTCACGGTCTCCAAGATCGGCTGGAGCTTCACGCCCGCAGCACGCAGCCTCAAGATTCTGGATGCGAGCGCGGCTGGCGTTGGCTTCGAGGGCACGGCGCGCCTCGTCGCGGTTCGCTGAGCCCCGCTGAGCCCCGCCGGGCAGCGGATGCCGCGAGCGCCCAGGCCGCGCATAATAAAAGCCATGAAAATCGGCATCGGCTCGGATCACGCCGGCTTCGCTTACAAGGAAATGCTGCGCGCCTACCTCAGCGAAAAGGGCCACCAGGTCGTGGACTTCGGCACCTTCTCGGATCAGCGCACCGATTACCCGCTGTGGATCGCGCCCACGGCCCGCGCAGTTGCCGCGGGCGAAGTCGAGCGCGGCATCGTGCTCGGTGGCAGCGGCAACGGCGAGGCGATGAGCGCCAACCGCATCAAGGGCGTGCGCTGCGCCCTGTGCTGGAACATCGAGTCGGCGCGGCTGGGGCGGGCGCACAACAACGCCAACTGCCTCTCCATCGGCGAGCGCATGATGGACCAGGCCACCGCACGCGCCATCGTCGACACCTGGCTCGAAACGCCCTTCGAGGGCGGGCGGCACGTCGCGCGCCTCGAAATGCTCGACCAGGAATAAGCTCGCCAAAGCCGCCGCGCCAACCTCGTCGGCGCGCAGAGGCGAGGTCCTCTCGCCCTTGCCGCGCTTCTCGGGCGATGACTGGGCGAGAGGAGCCTGCCCCTTCGATTGCCCGCACATCCGCAACTTCTTCGGCATCAGCTCGCGGCTGCAAGTACTTGCAGCGTTTGCGTGCGCCCGCCGCTCCTCTCATGGCCGCTGCCCCCACTCGATTCGAGGCTCTTGCCGAGGCCGCCGAGCCCGCGCGCCCTTCGCTGCGCAGCCAGAGCTTCGCGCGCCGCCTGCTGCACCACCGGCTGGCGCGCGTCGGGCTATTCATCATCACGGCCTTGCTGCTGGGAGCCATCTTCGCGCCTCTGCTCGCGCGCCACGACCCCACCAAGAGCCTGCCCAACGGCCTGGACGCGCTGGGAACCCCGCACGGGCTGGGCGGCGGCTTCGCGCTGGGAGCCGACACCATCGGGCGCGACGTGTGGGCACGCACGCTGTTTGGCACCCGCGTCTCGCTCATCGTGGCGGGCTGCGCCATGCTGACTGCGACCTTCATCGGCACCAGCATCGGCCTGGTCTCGGGCTTCTTCGGCGGCTGGGTGGACGCGGTTCTGATGCGAGCCACCGAAATCGTGATGGCGCTGCCCACCATCCTGCTCGCCATCACCTTAGCCTCCGTGCTGCCCACCGACCCCATCCAGATCGGCGGCCACAGCTTCGACCGCCACCTGCTCAACCTGCTGCTCGCCATCGCTCTGGTGACCTGGACCGGCATCGCGCGCGCGGTGCGCGGCGAGGTGCTCTCCTTGAAAGAGCGGCCTTTCGTGGAGGCCGCGCGCGCGGTGGGGGCCTCCAACGCCAAGATTCTGCGCGTGCACCTCTTGCCCAACGTGCTGCCCACGGTCATCACGCTGGCGACGCTGGCCACGGCGAGCAACATTTTGCTGGAAGCCGGGCTGTCATTTTTGAACCTGGGCGTCGAGAAGTCGACGCCCTCGTGGGGAGGCATGATCGCCGAGGGGCAGCCGTGGATTCTGAGCGCACCCTGGATCATCCTCGTCCCCGGCGTGGCCGTGGTGCTGGCCGTGATGGGCTTCAACCTGCTCGGCCAAGCCATGCAGGAAACCCTCGACACCCGCTGAGCAAGGCGCTTCGGGTTCTGTTGGCCTCGCTCGTCCGCTCGCTTTCGGGCACTCTGCTCGGTTCTCAAGTACTTGCAGCTACTTGCAGCGGCCCGCGCGCGCGCCGTGTTAACTCCAGCCATGCCTCTCGCTGCCCGCCGCCTCAAGTACTTGCCGCTGCTTTTTGCCGTTGCCCTGCTGCACGGCTGCGCCCGTGCGCCGCGCGAGGCCGGGGTCATCCGCCTTGCGCAAGAAGGCGATGCGTCCTCGCTGGACCCGGCCAAAGCCTACGACACGACCTGCATTCCCTACGTGCGCGTCTTGTATCGCGGGCTGCTCGACTACGACGACAAGGCCGTGCTGCGGCCCGAGGTCGCGCGCTCCTACACCGTGGCGCCCGACGGCAAGAGCTACACCTTCACGCTGCGGCCCGATGTCTTCTTCCACTCGGGGCGGCGCGTGGTCGCGCAAGACTTCCGCTACGCCATCGAGCGCGTGCTGGACCCCAAGACGGCTTCCGATGGCTCCTCTTTCTACGGCGTCATCACGGGCGCGGACGAGTTCGTCAAGGACTTGAGCAAGCCCGTGGCGCAGCGCAAGTACTTGCACGTCGCGGGCATCGAGGTGCCGGATCAGAACACCATCCGCTTCCGCCTCAAGGCCGCCGACTCGACCTTCTTGAATATCCTCGCCCTGCCCTTCGCCTACGCGGTGCCGCGCGAGCACATCGAAAGGCTGGCGCGCCAGGGCAAGGATTTCTCTGAATATCCCGATGGCTGCGGCCCGTTCGTGCTCAAGGAGTGGACGCACGACGCGCGCCTGATCCTGGAGCGCAACCCCAGGTATTTCCGCGCCGGCCTGCCCAGAGCGCAGCGGATCGAGGTGCAGTTCGGCAACACGCCCTCGCTGCAGATCATGCGCTTCGAGCAAGGCCAGAGCGACCTGCTGATGATTTCGGACGCCAACGCGCCCGACTTCTTGAGGCTCACGCACGACGCCAGGTGGAAGCCGTGGATCACGCACGCGCCGATGATGGACGTGCGCTACATCACCTTGAACTGCGAGATGAAGCCCTTCACCGACAAGCGCGTGCGCCAGGCCATGAACTACGCCATCAACCGCCCGCGCATCGTGAGCTTCCTGGCCGGGCGCGGCACCTTGGCTAAGGGCCTGCTGCCGCCGCAGATGCCGGGCTACAACCCCAGGCTCAAGGGCTACGAATACAACCCGCAGAAAGCTAAGCAGCTCATTCGCGAGGCCGGGATGGAAGGCAAGTTCCCGCCGCTGGAGATGTGGTATTCGACGAACGAGCCGTGGTATGAGAAGGCCGCGCAGTCGATCCAGGGCGACCTCAAGCAGATCGGCGTCAACATCACCACGCGCGGCGTGCGCTACGCCGAGATGAAGGCCAAAGCCGGCACCCGCCACGGCCTGGAGATGGCGATCATGGGCTGGCTGCAAGATTACACGGACCCGGCGAACTTCTTCGACCCTTTAGTCAACGGCAAGAGCATCACGCCCACCGCGAGCCTCAACCGCGCCTTCTACTCGAACCCCACGGTCAACAAGATGCTGGACGCGGCCTTGATCGAGCCCAACCGAGCCAAGCGCCTCGCGATGTATCAGGCCGCCGAGAAGATCGTCGTGGACGACGCGCCCTGGGTTTTCCTGCACCACACTGAGCGATACGCAGCCCAGCAACCGTGGGTTCGGGGCTTCAAGCTGCACCCGATGTGGTCGCAGAGATTAGAGTGGATCTCAACCGAATGAAGAACTTGATGAAGTGGCGCAAGTGGATTCTGGGCGCGGCGTTGGTGTTGGCGTGCGTGGAAAGCGTTGTGCTGTGGAACGGGCGCGACAAGTACTTGCGCTACGTCTCGCCGCCGCTGCCGGATGGGACGCGGTATACGTTTTTGTATGCGGCGCAGCTGTCGATCATCACCCATATGCCTTCAGATGGTTCAGATATTTCCTTCGCGATAACCGATCCTCGGAGCGCGATTTTCTTCCAGGCGGCCAGTTCACCTCAATGCACCGACATTAACATTCAAGTTGGTGGTAAAAACTCTGGGACATACGGAGACGGGAGGGACGACAAAAAAGATCTCTACTCCCATTTCCGTCACATCCGCCAGATGCATTCTCTCAACCAATTCTTCTTGTGGCACCGGAGCTGTGACAACGAAGAGCAACCCTTCGAGCGCGAAGATGAAGTCTTCAACAAGAGCTTCCAAATCCTGCCGCCCGGCTCGCCCGTTCCTTCGCCTTGAGAGCCTCCAAGTACTTGCAGCCGCGTTTGTGGTTAATTCAATTCGATGAACAATGCTTTGTGGCTGGGCTTGCTGAAGCGCGTGGGCTGGGGGCTGGTGACGATGTGGGGCGTGAGCGTGATTGTGTTCGCGCTGCTCTTCATCGTGCCGCGCTTCGGGCGCTCGCACATGACGGGCGACGCCAAAGCCGCCTCCGACCCGACCACCATGATGGCGCTGGCCTTCGCGGGCGCGCACGCCACCGAGGACAACATCGCGGCCATCAAGCGCGAGCGCGGGCTGGACAAGCCGCTCGCCGTGCAATACGGGATGTTCGTGCGCGACGCGCTGACCGACAACCTGAAGTCCTACCGCAACGGCGCTTTCGTGATGTCTTCGATCGCGCGCCGCTTCCCGGCCACCCTGCTCCTGGCGGTCGCGGGCTTGTCGATCTGGCTGCTCGTCGCGGTTCCCGTGGGCACGCTGACCGCGAAATACGAGCGTTCTTTCCTGGATCGCGCGGTCTTGTTCCTCTCGGTGCTGGCCGTCTCGATCCCGACTTTCTGGCTGGGCAAGCTGCTGCAATATTACGCGGGCTACCGCTGGGGCCTGGCCTCGGTTGGCGGCGAGGCCAGCCTGTGGAACCTGCCGCTGCCGGCCCTGACGCTTGGCATCGGGGGCGCGGCGTATTACTCGCGGCTGCTGCACTCGAACCTGCGCGGCGTCTTGAAGCAGGAGTTCGTGCGCGCGGCGCGGGCGCGCGGGCTGTCCGAGCCGCAAGTACTGGGCAAGCACGGGCTTAAAAACGCGCTGATTCCGCTCATCACCATCCTGGGCATGGACTTCGCGAGCCTGCTCTCGGGCCTCATCTTCACCGAGAAAATCTTCGGCTGGCCCGGCATCGGCAGCCTGGCCGTCGACTCGGTTGCCAACCAGGACACGCCGATGATCATGGGCACCGTTCTGTTCGCGGCCCTGGTCGTCGTGATCGCCAACATCGCGGTCGACTTCGCCTACCGCCTCATCGACCCGCGCGTGCGCCTGGCCTGAGTTGAGCTGAGCTGAGTTGAGCTGAGTCGATGAACTGCGGCACGGACAAGTACTTGCAGCAAGTGCTTGTGATTTTCGGTGCCTGTGGTAGTTAATTTTTGATGCAAATCGAAGCCAAGCCTGGCGACTTGTTCCTGTTCACCCAAGCGCACGGCCTGAACAAGCTGATCACGGCGTTCTCGCACACGCCGTTTTATCACGTGGCTTTCTACGCCGGCGGGCCGTTCGTGGTCGGGGCGCGGCCTCGCGGCGTGGTGCGGCGCGACCTGCGCGGGCCGGACGGCGACAAGGTGTTTTCCATCGTGCCCGCGCCGTGCTCGCCCGAGCAGGCGATTGAAGCCCTGCGCTGGGCCGAGGGCAAGATCGGGCTGCGCTACGACCCGCTCAACGTCGGCGTGCTGGTCCTGGATCGCAGCTTTCCCTTCCTCAAGCTGCCCTCGCTGCCAACCGAAAGCTACTCGTGCGGCGAGATCATCGTGCACGCCCTGCGCGCGGCTGGCTTCGACCCCACGCCCGGCATGGACGCCGCCGACGTGCTGCCCTCGGACTTCATGCGCTTCCTGCCGCCCGACGCCCCAGTCTGCGAGGGCGCGCCGCGCGGCGAGTTCGCTCAGGTCAAGTGCCACGTCCATGACGAAGAGAAGCGCCGCTCAAAGGCCACTCAAGGGCCACCGGGCGCGGCTTGAAGCGTCGGTTCGGCTATGGCTTCCCAAGATTGCGGCTGTAAAATTTGCGAGCTGTGCGGGCGCGGCGTGGATGTCGTAACGCTGCATCATTTGTATCCGCGCTCGCAGGGCAGGCGGCGCAAGATGAAAACGCGCGAGCTGCCCACCGCCTGGCTGTGCCCGGCCTGCCACCGCCAGCTGCACGCATTGTTCAGCAACCGCGATCTGGCCGCCCGCTTCGCCTCCATCGAGCAGCTCAGGGCCGAGCCCGGCGTGCAAAAGTTCCTCGCCTGGGTTGCGAGGCAAGACCCCAACAAGCGCATCAAGGTGCGGCGCTGAGCGCAGGCGGCAGCGAAGCCGCAAGTACTTGCCAAAGGTTCGTGCTGCGGCGCGCGCGGGTAAGTACTTGCGCGAAGAGGAACCATGAAACAACTGTTCTGGGTGGCCGCAGCCGCCATCGCGCTGTCAACGGTCAGCTCAGCCGAGGCCAGGGCTCAGGTCGCGATTCCCGCTGCGGCTGTGGCCGGAGCGCCCGCGCAGTACAAGACCGGCGGCTTCGCGCTCGGCGTGCACGCCTTTACCTTCGTCAAGTTCACCGCGTTCGAGGCCATCGAAAAGACAGCCGCCTCGGGAGCCAAGTGCATCGACCTGCGCCCCGGACAGAAGCTGGCGCCCGACGATGCGACCCCGGTCGGGCCGGGCATGGGAGCCGACAAGACCAAAAAGCTCAAGGACAAGGTCGCGGCCTCGGGGCTCAAGCTGATGGGCTTCGGCGTGGTGCCGATTCCAAGAGACGAGGCCAGGGCGCGAGTCCTGTTCGAGTGGGCGCACGAGATGGGCATCTCGGTCTTCAACACCGAGTCCATCGACGCGCTGGACACCGCCGAGAAACTGGCCAGAGAGTTCGACATCAACGTCGGCATCCACGACCATCCGAGGCGCCCCAACGATCCCAAGTACAGGCTGTGGGACCCGAGCTACGTGCTGTCCTTAGTTAAGGAGCGCGACCACCACATCGGGGCCTGCGCGGATGTGGGCCACTGGGCGCGTTCGGGCCTGCGGCCTGTGGACTGCCTCAAGATTCTGAGCGGGCGCATCGTGTCGAGCCACTTCAAGGACCTGAACGTGCGCGGCGTGGTGAGCGCCCACGACGTGCCGTGGGGAACGGGCTCCAGCGAGGCGGCGGCCATGCTGGACGAGCTGCACGCGCAGAACTTCCAGGGCCCGCTCTCGGTGGAATACGAAACCAACATGGAGCACTCGCTGCCCGAAGTCGCGCAGTGCATCGCCTTCGTGCGCGGCTACGGCATGGCCAGAGGCTACTGAACCCAGGCGCGGAGGCGCAGCCAGGCAGCAGCGGGCGCGGTGTCCTAAATCTCCTTGAGAACCAGCTGAAGCCTTCGCTGTGGGCTCAATGCTCGCTTTTGTGCGCTGCAAGTACTTGAGGCGAGAAGCGGCATTCGCGGCTCATCTGCTTAACTTCGGGCGTATGATTTTGATGATCGACAACTTCGACTCGTTCACCTACAACCTGGTGCAGTATCTGGGCGAGGCGGGGCACGAGCTGATCGTCAAGCGCAACGACGAGATTTCGCTCGACGAAATCGCGTCCCTCAAGCCCGACCACCTGATCATCTCGCCCGGCCCGTGCTCGCCAACGGAGGCGGGCATCTCGGTGGCGGCCATCGAGCGTTTCATGGGCGAGATTCCGATTCTGGGCGTTTGCCTGGGGCACCAGGCCATCGGCGCGGCTCTGGGCGGGCGCATCGTGCGCGCCAAGACGCTCATGCACGGCAAGACCTCGGCGATTCACCACGACGGGCGCGGCGTCTTCACCGGCCTGCCCGACCCCTTCGAGGCCACGCGCTACCACTCGCTGGTCATCGAGCGCGAGTCCTGCCCCGCGGTGCTGGAAATCTCGGCGCAAACCGAGGACGGCGAGATCATGGGCGTGCGCCACAGGAGCCTGCCCCTCGAAGGCGTCCAGTTCCACCCCGAGAGCATCCTGACCGGCCAGAACGGGCGCACGCTGCTCCAGAACTTTATCGAACGGTTTTGAATCAGCCCTCAAGCAGCAGACTGTTAAGAGCCGCAAGTACTTTGCAGTACTTTGCAGTGCTTGCAGGGCCGAAACTGCCTCCTCAACTTATGTCTGGCGTCTTCGATTCGCTGCGCCTGGTCACGAACGGGCGCACGCTCGGCCTTGAGCAGGCTCAGCTCACCATGGGCGAGGTCATGGACGGCGTGGCCTCGCCGCTACAAGTCGCGGCTCTGCTGGGCGCGCTGCGGATGCGCGGCGAGAGCATCGAGGAAATCACCGGCTTCGCTCAGGCCATGCAAGCGCGCATGGTGCGCGTCGAGCCCAGGTCAAGGCCCTTAGTTGACACCTGCGGCACCGGCGGCGACGCGAGCACGCACGCGGTTTCGACCTTCAACATCTCGACGGCGGCCTCGTTCATCGCGGCTGGAGCCGGGGCCACCATCGCCAAGCACGGCAACCGCGCGGTCTCCTCGCGCACCGGCTCCTCAGACGTTCTTGAAGCGTTGGGCGTTAGGTTGGACATCGCGCCCGAAGGCATCGCGCGCTGCATTGATGAGGTCGGCATCGGCTTCATGTTCGCTCCGGCTCACCACCCCGCGCTGCAGCACGCGGCCCCGATCCGGCGCGAGCTGGGCATTCGCACCGTGTTTAATTTGGTCGGGCCGCTGGTGAACCCGGCCAGCGCGCAGCGGCGCATGATGGGCGTTTGGGACGCGCGCTGGATCGAGCCCATCGCGCAAGTACTGGCGGGCCTGGGCGTCGAGCGGGCGATCGTGTGCCACTCGCGCGACGGCATGGACGAGTTTTCGACGCTGGCCCCGACCGATTACATCCTGCTCGACCAGGGCCAGACCTCGCGCCACGTTCTGGAGCCGCGCGAGCTGGGCATCGAGCGCGCCGACGCCCGAGCACTCGCAGGCGGCGAAGCGAGCGACAACGCGCGCCTCATCGAGCAGCTTCTGCTCGACTCGGCTCGGCCCACGGGAGACATCGCCTGCCTCAACGCGGCAGCTGTTTTGATCGTCTCGGGCCAGGCTTGGGACTTCGGCGAGGGGCTTGAGCTGGCGCGCGCGAGCGTGCGCTCGGGCGCGGCCCGCGACAAGCTGGCGCGGCTGGCCGAGCTGTCGAACCGCAGCGATCTCTAACGATGCGCAAGTACTTGCGCGGGCTTAGTTGGACGTGCCCTTGTGCTCATCGGGCGACTCGGCGTCATCTTCTTGCGAGTCGGGCAAATCGGGCTTGGAGTTCAGGCCCAGCGCCCGGAACAGGCGATCCGGGTCTTTGTAGCCCATGGCCAGAGCGGTCTGCGCCTCGCGTTTGGCGGCGGCGCGGTCGCCCTGGCTTAGCAGCAGGCGGCCCAGCTGGACATGGTAGAACGCCCAATCTTCCACGGCGATGGCCCGCTTCAGCAGCGCGGCGGCCTTGAGCTGCGAGGCCGCGTCGCGCGGCCTGTCCATGAGCAGCGCGGCGTAATCGGAGAGCGCGTCCGGGAAATCGGGCTTGATGCGCAGGGCGGCTTCGTATTCTTGCTGCGCCTGGTCGAGCTGGCGCGTCTTGTAGTGGAGCATCCAGGCCAGCGAGTAGTGGACGTTGGCGTTCCACGGCCTGAGCTTGAGGTAGAGCCCGAATTCGCGCAGCGCGGTGGCGTACTGGGTGTCGCGCAGGCCGAACCTCTTGGCGAAGTAGGCGAGGTAGTAGTGCGTCTCGGGGCGCTCGGGCTGCAGGCGCGCCTCGTCTTGCAGGCGGTTGGCGGTGCGCGTGAGCATCTGCTGGCTCTGGTCGGCAAACGCGGAGTTCATGCTGCCGGCGTCGGCCAGAGCCTGGATCGCGTCTTCGTGCAGGGCCTCGAAGAGCGGGCGCGTGCACTCGATGTGCGAGATCATCAGCGGCAGCAGGTCGCTGCGGCTGGTCCACTTGGGCTGCAGCATCTCCAGGGCCCAGCCGCACAGCCCCTCGTTCTCGGGGTCCAGCGCGAGGCCGTGCCACAGCGCGCCCTGAGCCAGCGTCTCGTCGCTGCCCATGGTGGCAGAGGTGCAGAGAGCTTCCCAGGTGCGCCCGTCGCGCCCGTCCAGCGAGGCAGCGCGAGCGTCGCAGAGCAGGTGGATTTCATACCAGCGGTTCAGAACCGCCCACTCCGAGCGCGAGACCTGGGCGCTGTAGCGGCCTTGGCGCACGGCGTCGGCCTGCTCTCCGGCGAAGCGGCCCGCGTCGCGCCAGCACACCGGGTCGCGGGGCGCCAGGTGCAGCGCCTTGCCCGCCCAGCCGTAAGCCTGCTTGGGGTGGTTCGCCTGCTGCGACAGGTAAGCCTGCGCCAGGCAAAGCGCGGCGCTGCCGGGGAAGCGGCGGCTCAGCTCGTCCAGTTCGGTGTGCCGCCCGCGCAGCGAGACCGTGTTCAGGCACGCGGCTGCGCTCCAGGCCAGCGCGTTGCGCGGGGCCAGCCGCAGCAGGTGCGCCTGAGCCGAGCTGAAGCGCGCGTCGCCAAAGGTGAACGGGTAGTTGTAAATCACCTCCAGCGCGGCCAGTGCCGAGCGCGGAGCCAGCTTCTCCAGAGCTTGAACCTGAGCGCCCGAAGTCGGCTCAGCCTTGAGGCTCATGTTCCAGCTGCTCCACGGAACCGAGCCGGCGGCTTGCAGCTCGCCAGCCGAAAGCTCGCAGCGCGCCGGAATCTCTTCTGCGCCCGTGGAAGTACTTGCGGCTTGATGAAGGCCGCGCGCCAGGGCGGGAAGCTGCTGCGCGATAGCCTCGCGCGTGCCCGAGACCTTGAGCGTGGCCAGCACGCGCCCACTGGGAGCGTCCCACACCTGGTAGCTGAGCACGGCAGGCGCGGACGGCGCAGCACTTGAAGCTTGCAGGCTGCCCAGCGCGATGCGCGCGGCTCCGGTGGCCCGATACAAAGCCGCGACATCGCCCGCGCCCGCTCGGAACGAGACGCGCTCTTGGGCTGCGAGGTGGTGCGAATCGGCCAGGGAAAGGCGTGCGTATTCGACGCGGTGCCACAGCGGTGCCGCGCCCATGTTCGGCTCGCCCGCTGCGTTCAGGTGCAGCCACCGCGCGCAGCCGTCGCCAAAAGCCTGAGCGCCCCTGGCCTCAACTCCGCTTGCCTTCACCAGCGGCTCACACACCACGAGCGAGGGCTGATGCGGCTCCCTGACGCCGGTTTGAGCCCAGGCATCGGCGCGCGCCAGGGTTTCTTGCAGAGCCGCGGCCTCCTCAGCCGAGGGCGTGGGCAGCGGCGCGGGCGGCGGAACGGGGGTCGGCGTGGCGCGGATTTTACGCGGCAGCGGTGGCGGGGCCGACAAGTCTACGTTCTGATCGCGCAAGGCCGACAGCAGCGCGAAGCCTCCCGCCAGGGCCACAACCCCAGCGCCCGCGAACCAGGCGGGCGCGATGCGGCGCGGCAAGTACTTGCGCTCGACGCTGGCGTCGTAGTCCTCGCGCGAATACGACTCGTCCTCGTCCTGAGCTGGCGCGTCCTGAGCTGGCACGTTATGCCCGGCCTCTTCCAAATCGAGATCGTCCATGCGGCCTCCGCTGCTTCTATGCTGCGCTATTCTACCCAACGCGGGCGCGGGGCTATCACGGCGCACCATCCGCGCGAAGAGCAAGTACTTGAGGCGCTACACTTTGCGCCCGATTATGATCCTCCAAGACATTGTGGCCTCAACTAAAGAGCGTGTGGCTCGGGAGATGAACCGCGAGTCCCTGCGCGACATCGAAGCCCGCCTGCAAAGTGCGCTCGATGCCCGCCCCGCGCTCGCCCCGCGACCCTTCGCGGCTCGCCTCAGGCACCCGAACCGGCTCGGGCTCATCGCCGAAATCAAGAAGGCTTCGCCCTCCAGGGGCCTCATCGCGCCCGGCTTCGATGTGGAAAAGCAAGCCGCCATCTACCGCGATGCGCTGGCCGACTGCCTGTCGGTTCTCACCGAGCCCAAGTACTTCCAGGGCGAGCTGAGCCACCTGAGCCAGGCCCGCGAAGTGTCAGGCAAGCCGGTCATCCGCAAGGACTTCATCATCTCCGACTGGCAGATCGCGCAGGCTCGCTTAGCCGGGGCCGACTGCATCCTGCTGATAATGGCCATCCTGAGCGACTGGGAGCTGCGCTGCTTCAAAGCCCTCGCTCACCGCTACCAGATGGACGCTTTAGTTGAAGTCCACACCGAAGAAGAAGCGCGGCGCGCGGTCGCCAACGGCTGCGAGCTGGTCGGCATCAACAACCGCGACCTCAGCACCTTCCAGGTTGACCTCAGCACAACCGAGCGCCTGCGCAAGCTGCTGCCAAGCGACACCACGGTCGTCGCGGAATCAGGCGTCCTGGGCCGCGACGACGCCCAGCGGCTGCGCCAGGCGGGAGCGGACGCGCTGCTGGTGGGCGAGAGCTTGATGCGCAGCGGGGACGCGGTGCGCGCGATTGAGGAGCTGCTCAGTTAAAGAGCGGGGTCTTGCAGGCGGCTGAGGAAACGCCCTGCCTGAAGATGATTGGAAGCCATGTTCTGTCGGCTCCACGACTTGTTAATCCAAAACCACAAGTACTTGCAGCGGGCGACGCGCTAAAATGCCTTGCATGACCGCAAGCACTTTTGAAATCCCGCCCAAGCCCTCCAACACGTCCGGCCAGGTCACGGATCAGGCCGTCTCGGCTCAGCTCGAAAGCTCGCAGCTCGCAGCGCACGCCAACGGGCGCTTCGGCTCCTTCGGCGGCCAGTTCGTGCCCGAGACGCTGATGGTCGCGCTGCGCGAGCTGGAAGAGATCTACAACACAGCCAGGGCCGATCCCGATTTCCAGGCCGAGCTGGCTGGGTTGCTGCGCGACTTCGCAGGCCGTCCCACGCCGCTGTATTTCGCCGAGCGACTGACGCAGCACTTCGGGGGCGCGCAAATTTTCCTCAAGCGCGAGGACCTCCTGCACACCGGGGCGCACAAGATCAACAACGCGCTGGGGCAGGCTCTGCTGGCTCGTCGCATGGGCAAGCCGCGCCTCATCGCCGAGACCGGAGCCGGGCAGCACGGCGTCGCGACAGCGACGGTGGCGGCTCGCTTCGGCTTCTCCTGCGACGTTTACATGGGCGAGGAGGACACGCGGCGCCAGGCGCTCAACGTGTTCCGCATGAAGCTGCTGGGCACGCGCGTCATCCCGGTTTCCTCGGGCACCAAGACCTTGAAGGACGCCACCAACGAAGCCATGCGCGACTGGGTCGAGAACGTGCGCGACACCCACTACATCATCGGCTCGGTCGTCGGGCCGCACCCCTTCCCGCTCATGGTGCGCGACTTCCACGCCGTGACGGGCCAGGAAGCGCGCCGCCAAGTACTTGAGCAGCTGGGGCGCTTGCCCGAAGCGTGCGTGGCCTGCGTGGGCGGCGGCTCCAACGCCATGGGCCTCTTCCACCCCTTTGTCCAGGACGAGGCGGTGCGTTTGATCGGGGTCGAGGCGGCTGGCGAAGGGCTGGAGACGCTCAACCACGCGGCTCCGCTGGCTCGCGGCTCGCGCGGCGTGCTGCACGGCTCGCTGAGCATGATCATGCAGGACAAGGCAGGCCAAATCCTGCCCACGCACTCGATCTCAGCCGGGCTCGACTACCCCGGCGTCGGGCCCGAGCACGCTTTCCTCAAGGAGTCGGGCCGCGCCGAGTATGTCGCGGTCACGGACGTGCAGGCGCTGGAAGCTCTGCAGCTGCTGTGCAAGCTCGAAGGCATCCTGCCCGCGCTGGAATCAAGCCACGCGCTCGCTCACCTGCCGATTCTGGCGCAGGAAATCGGAGAGGGCGGCGCCATCGTGGTCAACCTCTCGGGCCGGGGCGACAAGGATGTCCAGACCGTGCAGGCGGCTCTGGAAGCGCGCGGTTCGTGACACAAGTACTTGA
>JAABUK010002431.1_pt1 | contig 33383 bp, 50 predicted proteins | sample 5559141 | NCBI WGS metagenome assembly JAABUK01 (sample SAMN10711869, study PRJNA513367) | rock metagenome | isolation source: Antarctica rocks | place: Antarctica: Victoria Land, Pudding Butte nord | collected 2016-01-03 | reverse complement strand
GTACCTGAAGCAAGCAGCTGTGCCAACAAGGCCTGCACTGTGCTATTAGGCTCTTTGTCCAGCACACATTCCAAGAACTGGAACAGCGTAACTGTGGATCCAACACCATCACGCTGCCTGACATAGTGCTTGAGCAAGGGTATGACCAGCTCTACAGCATGCACCGCCAGCTGATGCTCCTGCTTGTCTGGAGTGCTGACTGTGGCTTTCTGCAGAGATCGAGAAAGCAAAGCTGTAACAGAACGTACAATTTGGCACAAGAAAGTGCTACTCTGACTCTTGATATTGACGACCAGAGAGGCCAGCTTGAGCAACAGAATGGAGCTTTTGAGCACTGTCAACCGAGTTTTGACAAGCTTCTGCTGCTGCTGCTGATGTTGCTCCTGTGCACTGAAGTGCAGGACAAACTGGTCACGGTAGTCATTGCGCTCAGTCGTTTGAGCTTTTGTTGTTGGCCGAGTCTCTGTGAGGAGCTGAAGCCGCTTAAAAAGCCCAGGCTTGACACCTTCACGCAAACTGATTGTTTCCAGGGCTGACTTGGCAGCAGCTGCTATGCAAGCTGTCGACTCAGACTCAAGCATCTGCGAAAACAGGAGCATTGGCCTGTGTGCTTCTGGCATTTCCGTCGAGTCAAAGTCAGAGATTTCTAGTGGCTTTATTTTAATGATGGCCTGCAGCTTGTTGGCGTCTGAGAGTGCCTCAGAAATGAGCCCCTGGCTGCTGCTGGCATCTGCTATTCTGATCCAGGCTTGAGCAAGTTGGTCTCTTGGTTGCAGATGGTGAGCAGAACCAGAAGCAGACAGCGGAGCAATGCTGAAGTCCAACAGGATTGCAATAGTGGGTTTGAACATAACTTTGAGGAAGACAATGTTGGTACCCTGCACTTCAGATCAGGAGAGTTGGATGGTCCAGCAACTCTGTGATACAGATCTCCTGCTTAAAGCAGGCCTATAAGCACATGCAAAGCGCATGCAAGGAAGCTGATCCAAACGACACCTGTGCAACTGTATCGTGGTTTGCAACCTTTTTGTCCAGGTGGTACAGCTGACATCCGGCAGAGTCTAGACTGTATGCCTGGCAGAATTCGGCCAAAATGGTGCCTGCCTTCGGCAGTTGGTCAAAGGTCCTTCGTAAAGATAACTGGATGGGTCCCTACAGACAGCGTTGCATTGTAACAGAAGACTCCCCATGTAGCAAGCAAAGTCAATGTGCGTCTACACACAAGTCTCTCACAAATGAGGAAAGATCGACCACAACAGGTAACATGGCTCTGTTCAAACTGTCTGTGCTCTGGTTGGCTATTTTCGCACAAGCATTTATGATGCCATGCTCAGCTTGGCAGCGTTCGCGTTTGCAAAAGTCGCTGAAAGAGGAACTGATCACACAGGAGTTTGCTACACAGCCTCTTTGTTTCAACGAGCCTTTTTCACAATCTTAGCAGATACAGAATCTCTGCGGAATGTGAGCTGCGCTATGGGTCAACAGGACAGATTCACTGCAGACCGGCAGCGCCGTTGGCTCAAGCCTGGGCCTGGAATCATGATCAGTGGCTCTGAAACCATTAGATTTAGTACTTACACAGCAACTCTCAGATATATTTCCCCAAGGAATTAATGCTGTTTGTTTCATGCGTCTGATACACTGCACAGAACACGAAAACGAAACAAGTTGCCACGCTTTTGACTCCTGCACAAGTTGACAAAATGGATTTCAACAAACAACAGTTCCATGCAGCCAGGGTGCCACGCTAGCTAGCCTACAGGTTGCTTAGATACTCGTTATGCATTTCTCTCACAGTCTTGCAATGTTACAACACTGCTGAAGGGCTGACAGAAGACATGTGACGTCATGCTTCTGCACTTGAACCCACGCCAGAGAAGTTTTATGACCCTTGCTTTGCGTCTTCTTAGTTGCAGTCGAGCAGAGTTGCAAGATAACTGCTCATTACAATGATGCAATTAGCTTGTGCATACAGTGTGGCTTGATTCTTATGCTTTGCAATCTGTACCTTGCAAATTAAAAGCGCTTGGCTGTAAAACAAAGCTTTGCATTGCAGTGACGCAAGGTCATTGCTGCAGCAACAACTGCTGCAATCCTTTTGCCCACCCCATTTATAAAACACCGCTTGCGGCACAGTCTGATTTAGCAAGCAAATGCAAAGCTAGCTATTTTGCAACACACAATGCTCTGGTCTACACATTGTTCTCACATGTCATGAAAACTCGTCCTATGCCTTGAACTCCATCATCATTGTGAGAGTGATGCATCCACAGTGACGCTTTTCTGCTTTCTGAAAAGTTTGCTGGACACCTGTTGGCACAATGCAGGCCCTGTTGGCACAGATGCTTGCTTCAGGTACTGCCTTATGCCCCTGGCACCACCTTCAGTCTGCAAGCACAAACAAGAAGTCAACATCTGTTCGAGTATGTGCAGCTGATCTGCTGGAGTGTCCACACTGACTCAGAGCAGGCACAAAGCATGGTCATTTCAAATAAACTAAACTATGTTCAAAGTGCTTCTGGCGCACTATAGTTGTCTGGCAATGAGATGGGCAGGCCAATCACGACGTCACAGAAAATGCATTGCGTTTTGGCTTTTGTACAAGCAAGTCGAGATCAGCTTCATACACAATAAACACTACCCTTGCCTTTTGCTGCCAACAGAAGCTTAATGAAGCTGCTGCTGGCAAACAGGAATGACCAGCCAGCATGACACTGGAAGACTGTGCATTGTCTACCCAGCTGTCACTGAACAGCTTGCCCTAGGTAAGGGCCTTAAGCCACCTCAGCTCTGATTCACAGCAGTCTTGGGGCACACGAATCAAGCATTGCTTATTTTCCAGATTTGCTGCATGCTAATCAGCACAAAAGTTCTTGTCTGTCACAGTGCTCATGAGCAGAGATGCTGCTGACATGCTTCGTGCCAAAGAAGTGTCGTTCTGGCTGCTGACAGGAGCTGCTGTGGCGCGTCAGACATGTTTGGCAATCAAGACTGTTCTTTGCTGTCATTTGCAATTGGCTTTTATACAATCCAGAACATCCTGCAGTCACTTGTTGCACCAGCATGCTGTGCGTCGCAGCTCTTTTGAATGCATGCAAGGCCCTAAACAATACCCTGTGTGCTGTAGCTGCCAAGGTGTACACAAAGCCTCAGTGCTCACACTCCTGTCAACTCACTCACTGCAATGGCCAGTGCATACGCCAAAAGGAGGCAGTCAACTGCTGACCCACAGCAGTCACTGGCCAGCACAGTAGTGCCACCTGTCAATGCAAGTGGTGCAGCTGCTGGTGCAGGTGCTAATGTGCCTAATGCTGCAGCAATGCTGCCTGCCATTCCTGCAGACTCGCCTGCCAGCACAGTCGTGTCATCTGATAACATGCCACTGCAACCTGCCACAGCAGCTGCTGATCCACCTACTGCCACAGCAGCGCCACATGCTGTAAGCTGAAGGGCAAGTACACCTCACGAACGAAAGTAGCAGAGAGTCCGGTCTAGAAGGTATGACCATCTCAGGAGACGTGAAAGGGACAACAACGAGTGAATTAAGGTGTTTACATACAGTGCATCTCACTGCTGTTCATCCCAGTCCTTGGCATAACTGTTCAAGCAATACTTGGATATCAAACTTTGCTTTTGGTAAGCGAGGTTGTTGGAACCAAATGTAGTCCACAAGCAATCAAAATCATCCTTACACAACGTCTGAACACACAAACTGTCTTATTATGGAAATGCCAAAGCTAGAAATTCCTCGCCAGATTCAAGAGGCCCCAACTGCCAGTCTGCAAGGGCAGAGCGTTTAGCATCGACCTCTTTATGACAAACTTGAAAGTCTGTGGCCATCACGCTCCGCCTGGATGTGCCTGCCATGGAGATCGCCAATGGTCTGTCCTGAATATAGGAAACTCTGCTGGCCCTGACGATTCTCTCAGCATGCAGAAGAGTCAGTGCATGGTCACAAATTGATTTACTTGCTGATTCGAGAGCTTTGACCGCATATGGATGAGAGCTGACTAGACCACATGCGAATATATTCTTGCTGGCACACGGCTGCACGAGCATTGTTGTAGACAGACGACACCCTCTGTATTTCAAGCTGACAACCAGCTGTGTGACCCAAATAACACGTCGTCCGGATGGCTTGTACAGAAAGTCACAGTAAAAGGCTTGACCCGCAAGTTCTCCGGACGTGTGTCGAGCCGCCGCCAGACGACAGGTGTTTGGATCAAAGAGACATTGTGCTCTCAACCTATGAGCATTCAGCTGCACAGAACCTCCAGGCTTGTAGCCTTGTTCATTCCAGAAGCCATAATTGTCGCTGAATAGCTGCGCACATTCTTTGATCAGAGCTTCCGAAACGTCTCGCATGTGATAATCCGCAAAACTGAAAGTCAAGTCTGCCATAGTGCTGGTGTACCGACAATACAACGCTTTTGGGCAGACACCCGTCACACTGTGGCACGAGAAAGGGGTCCACTAGCACCGGATGCTTAGTTCAGGCTATACTCTGAGCGGCACATCAATAGCGACATGTTTTCCGGCATGCGCGCTCAGGAGCTCTGCATTTGTGGATGGGATTGACTAAGCTGCCTTAGTAATCGATAGGCTTGGAGAACCACAACTCGCTGCTCGAAAATTGCCTCGCACTCCACTGCACCTCATGGCGAGCGAGTTGACTTTGCGCTCTCCGCATATATATTGCACCGGCCCATGGTCTTTGCGAACTCAGCAGCCGTGCAGACAACACCTGTTATCGTGCCCCTGCCGGCCTGTTTTTCTCACCACCGGCCTTCGCCACGGTCGTCACCGCACCGCGCAGATTATGCTATCTCAGCAGGCTTCAGTGAGTCAGCTTGAGGACATAGATCCGCAGACGGGAGCAGTTTTGACTCCAGTCAGAGCAAAAGTTCCTAGGTGACAGTGATCGCCTGTGAGAGCCTGCTACGGGGCCTTTGTCAATCTAGTTAACGAATCAGTGTGTTGTGCAGGGAAAGAATAACATCAAATGACATCAAATGGGCGTATAGAACGAACCTGGAGGATACAAAGGATTTAGACAAGCAAAAAAGGCCAGTTTTGCTGTTACATGGCATAGGATCTGCGTCCTTCAGCTACAGGTACGGACTCAGTTTTCACAGCCTGCACAGCACTAGTTCGCTCAGCAAATGTGAGCTTTGACGTGTATATAGAGAGACTTGTGAGTTGCTCGGAGCAGAAGGCTATAGAGCTATAGCTGCTGACTGGCCTGGCCATGGCTCCTCAGATAAGGTAAACATGCATGCCGATTGTGCTGCAGACCTGTGCAGCTATACCCAATGCAACTCTCTGCTGGTGTTTTCATCAGTGATGTGATTGTGCTTCTAGAGGTTGTATAACAGCACAATCAGTCTTACACGTGGTGTCGAAGTCTTTGCCATGACAGCTATGTGTCTGTAGCCAGATCCAAGCCAATTTGACTACTCTCAGAAGGCGTACATCCAGGCGCTAGATGCCCTTGTGGATCAGCTGGAAATCCAAAAACCAATCGATCTCATAGTCCAGGTCAGCATGAGCCAGTGTCAACTAACTGTTCAACAATCCTCAAAGTAATCACCAATCATGGTTGCAGCTACCATGTGCTTCAACAATTCGTTTTAGCTGAAGCTCTGTGCCAATGTTGCCAAAGTGCTGACTGGCCACAGGTAGCTGTGCTAACCTGCAGGGCTACATCCTTGGGCAGTACGCTATGCTGTGGGCAATGCAAAACCCTGAGAAAGTGGAAAAGATGGTGATTTTAAACACTCCATTGGGTTCTAAGTCTAAGCTGCGACCAGAGCTGGCTGCATACAAGAACCGAATGGCCTTTCTTCGCCCAGATCCTAAGGTCAGCTCCTGCGTCTGTTGTGATTTCTGCAAGCACCAAGTTGTATTGTGGGCAGACTGTGCACCTAGTGCTCAATTGCATGGTCTACTTGTTTCCTGATTCATTTTGACTCAATGCCTAATGCTGCGTGTTGCCTGAGTGCTGGTCGTACTCGCCCAACATCCTTGTATGCAGTCCTGCTGCTGTAAGGCAATATGAGGTCTGCAGGCATGCACATGCCCAGTTGTGCATCACTCAGTATACCATCTGCAGAAAAAACGATTTGATGGAGCCACATACAACGCGGGCGGTAGCTCATACCAGATGCAATGGAACGTTGCTGAAGGATATGATATAGCGTATCAAGAGCCAGGCCCTGGCAGTGTAGCCATCGCTGAAACTATGAACCAGGTACAGCACTGCCCCTCCCTGCGCTGCTACTCTTCAGGCAGCACTGGTGACAGCCACCGTGCCAGCTCTTTACAAACTCAGTACAAAATGCAGTGACGTCTGTACATCACCACCCTTGTGTTGCCAGCATGATCGAGAACACAGGGAATGGCTTGGCCCCTTCCATGACTGCGCCTTGCCAGGACGCATGGTTGCATGTGAGATGCAGTTTGTGATACCAGCAGCAACAGGCTGTTGGCTGCTTTCATTGCTGATCTCGTACAGTTTGCTAGCACAAGAAAGGCTGCCTCCTGTGTCCTTGCTGTTCTCTGCAGACTTGCATTCTCACCAAAGATTCGTGAGTTGAGTCTTACATAAATGTTAAGGGAGTTGCAAATACTGATAAACCCAGAGGTAGCTTACCTGCGTCCCATTGGAGCAATGCTGCTGCAACATAGCCCACCCACTCAGCATGTCAGCTTACTTTGAGCTGCTGATGCAAGCATATGAGCACATATTGCTGAGGTTGCCTCTGCAAGATACTCATGACATGATGTGGATACTCATGATATGATGTGGTTAGGCTTGCTTTGCACATATGACCAAGCGTGCATATGCTGTCTCAGGTGGACTTTCCAGCTCTGTTGGCTGAGGTGGAGTCAGCATGCAGGACCTGGAAGAAACCTACCTTGCTGCTGTTTGGGCAGAATGACCCTTTCATCAACATCAAAACCACCTTTGCCTTCTTGGATGACATGCGTACCAACTTTGAACTTGCGCAACTGTCCACTCGGGTGAGCCAGGCTCATAATGCTGCTTACACCCTGCTAAAACCACTGCAATGGGGATGTGATGTCCAGGGTCACACATGCAACTTTGCTTGTAGGTGAGCGCAGTGTGTGCTGGACAAATGTACTCGACCTGTCATGCATTTGGCCTCTACAAATTGCAACCAGCTGCGCAACTGAACCCTGTTAGACTGAGATTTGATGCTAAGGCTGTCTATCTGAATAGGAGCATTCCTGAACTGCAGATGGGTCACATGCCTCAGGAGGACTATGCAGAGGCCATTCAGAAGACCATCAGCAATTTTCTGCAAGGCGTCAAAGAGTAGCATTTTAGAAATGTATCGTAACATCTTCGGGTTGTCTTGCTATACATGTGCATTCGTGCACAACAGTACTAAAGAGCTGACGGGGCACTTACCTGCTGTTTGTGCTATGTAGTAGCTACTACTACTTTAGTGACTAGGAGTGATAGTAAAGATTCATGGCAGATTTAGTATGTTACATATGTTTGCATGTGCCCTGCGACTTTGACTGTCGAGCTTGAAACGAGTAGCCACACAACTCTGCCAACGGTTGCAGATGCACACGATCTCTCACAATCTGCCTATTGAAGTACAACCAGGGTCTTGGAAAATCACCAAATTTAAACCCTACAGTGAGGATGCCTTCGAAGAAGACTCACGCGGGAACTTATGATCAGCATTTCTGGCAATGTTTGAGCGCAAAAGGCAGGTGGCTTATGTCGGAACCTACTGATGGCTGTGGGTGAGCACCTGAACGCTCTGTCTCAACCTCGACGAACTCAGGGAAGCCTCGTCACCTTGTCAAGGAGCGACCTGGAGGTGCGTATTGGCAGCTTCTGCAGCTGTCAACAACAGGATCCAAGTGCTGCTCTCGATTACAGTCTTCACACCGCCTTGCGTCAACTGCAGGATCCGTTGATTCATGCGATTGGTTCCAGGGTGCTGTGTGTGGCAAGCTTTGACTCGGGCCAACGTGAGTTTTGTAAAATGACTACAGTCCCACTGAGTAGCTTCTCCTGCGACTTTCCAATTGTTGAATGACTGAACACTTGTTGGTAGTGCAGACATTGCCGAGATAGTGGAGCAGAAGAAGTTGGAGCCAGACACATTCTTGTACTATGTCCACTATGTAGACCGTAAGCAAATGCATTTTGTATTGGGTGCATGCTTTGTGCTTCCATTTTGTTTTCAGTAGCAGAATTGCTGGGCATTGTTGCTGCTCACACGCATGCAGACCTGTACTTTCAATTTGTGACATTGTTGTTGATGCAGTGGATAAAAGGCTTGACGAGTGGGTTGTAGCAGACAAAGTGTCAGCTTATGATGGTGCTCAAGCTGCTCAGCAACCACTGCTGTCACACACATCCAGTGGTCTTGCGTAAGTGTCTGCTCGCTGCGAGTTTCTAGACCTATAATCGTATGCACCATAGCTAATGACTTAAGTTGCTGTTTTGCTTGACAGGGATGCAGCAGCAGCTGCTGACATCACTCAGAAGATGACTCGACGATTGAAGCGGCGATACGATGAGATCCACCACACTGCTCCAGTAAGTTTTGCAGCTGTGTGAATAGCTTCCAGCTTCCAACTCTTCCCTCTACTTGTCAACACAAGGGCTAACTTGTGCATTTGCAGAACGTTGAAGAGCTGGCTCCCATAGATCAGCACTTGGAGAAGGAACATCAGGAGAAAACAAAAGTAAAGAACATAGAGGTAACAACCTGATTGAATATGTGTGGGGGCACCAATGTTTTGATTCTGGCACTCATTACCTGGCTGCTGATCTGTTGCAGGTGGTGGAGCTTGGAAGGTACGACATTGACACCTGGTACTACTCCCCATATCCTGAGCCATTTGCTTCTGAAAAGAAGCTGTATATATGCGAGTATACGCTCAAGTACTTCAAAAAGAAGAAGACTCTGGTTCGGCATCTAGCCAAAACACCGTTGAGGCATCCCCCAGGGGATGAGATATACAGATCCCCAGATCCTGGTCATTATCCTGGGGACTGTGCCACCACGCCCACCATTGCTGTGTTTGAGGTGAGCACAGTCTGAGCACCAGTCAGGCTATATGATGATCAAGAGCATGGACTTCATGTGCCGCTCAACCAATCAGCATGCAGCGTTTGGTGCTACCATCAGCCAGCTGTGTTAGCACTGTGTGTTGGCTTCCAGTCACTGTCTGTGTGTTTTCCAGCCAGAGTATGGGTGTGTCACCCGGCTGTGCTTGTAAACCTGGGATAGCCAGCCCTGTCACGAGTGTTGCTGTATGCTGGCAGGTTGATGGCAAGAAGAACAAGGTTTACTGCCAGAGCCTGTGCCTGCTCAGCAAGCTGTTCTTGGATCACAAGACGCTGTACTATGATGTGGACCCTTTCCTCTTCTACATACTTTGCGAGTGCGATGCAGAGGGGTGCGCTCCTGCAGACACAAGCGTCTTGCTGCACAATCTCAAACCTTGTGTGATCTGATACTGTGTCTTGGCCATGTATGAGAGAACAAACTTAGCTGGCCTTTTTAGCCTGCTATGGCCAGATGTTGTTGACCATGTTATAGGTCAGATCGCAAGTGTCCAGTACTGAAAGAGGCCTGATAGCTGCTACTACGCTGCTTCATATTGAACATCCAGCATCTGTCCCTGCGTCACCCTCAATCTCTGTGATGGACAACGTAGAGCCTTTTTGCAGGTATCACATTGTAGGATACTTCAGCAAGGAGAAGCACAGTGTGGAGGGTTACAACTTGGCTTGCATTCTCACCTTGCCACCCTATCAGCGCAAGGGCTATGGGCGTTTCCTCATCTCCTTCAGCTATGAGCTGTCAAGGAAAGAGAACCGTGTTGGCACTCCTGAAAGGCCACTGTCAGACTTGGGACAGGTGAGGGCACTCTTTGTCCCAACAGGCTCTGCTCAATGTGCTCTGCCTGATGTTGTATGGTTGCTGCAATCATGCAGAGAAGGCCCAGCAAGTGAGTGTTGCACATCTGTTGTTGCTGATCCACACATGTACTGCATCTGTATCGCACCAGATTGGGTTTATAGCATCTGATTCTACAATCACAAATGAAGGTGTGTCCCTGGCACAGGTGAGCTATCGCAGCTACTGGACCAGAGTTCTGCTGGATTTGCTGAGGGAGCACAGGCATCATCTGTCAATCAAGGAGATAGCCGAGCTGACAGCCATTCGCACTGACGACATAGTCAAGACCCTGGAGTCTCTGGGCTTGATCAAGTACTGGAAAGGAGACCACATCATTTCGGTCACACCCAGAATCATTGATGAACATATGAGGACAGCAGCTGCGCAGAAGACAATTGGCATTGATACTGGTAGACTACACTGGACGCCATATATGGTGTCTGCTGCCAATATGAAGAAGTAAAAGTACTATATGAATATCTGCTCTAGGTGGTTGTTTTCCATTTTGTTGTTTTGTCTTGTTGACATGGTATTTGACAAAATAGCACTGCAGTGCGCTGACTGTACAAATAAGACCCAGTACACAAGTGTATGAGCAAGCTTTCAGCGTCAGTGATTATATCTGGTCTACAGGTTGCTGAATGTTGCGCGACTTCATACAGGCCTTGTTGAAACTGAAAGCTTGTGATGGCCTTCTTTTAGCATATAAGCCTTGACCCCTACTGTTGCATGACATTGTTGTACAAAGTTTGCCTCTTCCTAGCTGATGTATATGAATTGTGTCATCTCTGCCAATGGCACCGGCCATTTTAGACCGTGAATGTATGTAGAGCCAGTTCTGAATCACCTCGATGCATATTCACACACATTGAGAGATAGTTGACACCGAAGCGACATTCAACTGACAAATGACGCATAATGATGTTATGAATCACGAGTGTTGTGTTGCGTCCGGTCTTGAGCTTCTGCTCACATATCAGACTGACAAGCAGCGCAACAGATCACATATCCAAAACATGACTCTCAGTTACCAAAATCAGTTGCTGACAAAGACTGCCAGCAAGGACAAGGCATTCTGGACACTGCTGCGTTGCTTCATGGAGACAAAGCACACAATCTTTGGCCTGGGGAATGCACTTACACAGAGTAGCCCAAAACAGCAGAAGCTGCCTGGCTGCTGTGGCCTCTCACATCTGTCTGTCCCAGCCTGGCTAATATGTCTCATTCAGCAGTCAGTGCCACTGCAGCTGCTGTGGGTGGTTCAGTATGGCAGATCTGATGACAACATTGGGTACTAGGCGCTTGTGAGGCAGAGGCAGGTGGGTGACTGGAGACGTGTCGTTTTGGTGCAGCCAGTGCTTCATGGCGCTCCTCTCATATGTATGCCCATCAGCAGCAATCACAGGCTCCACCATCAGCTTCTGCAGCACCAGCTCACCCATCACAGCCCCACACAGCACAGCACAGCACAGCATGGCACAAGCAGCTGTACAAGCACATCATTAATGTTTGAACTGCAGCACTATGCAGCAGGCAACAGTAGAAAGTTTGGCTGTGTCCAAGCAGCTTGAAGGATGTCCTCATGGCAATGGGGCCCACCTTGGTGATTGGACATGAAAGCAGCCGTGCTATCTGCCCAGTATCAGTCATATCCAGATGCCCACAGCTGCTTGTGACGGTGGCGGCACCCTCAGCATGAGATGCATCTGCCAACCCTGATGCACCCTGTCCTGGATGCAAGCCTGTTGCTCCATATGAATCAGCAGTGGACAGAACTTGCAATGGCCGGTCTATAACACTGAACAGGGCTTCTGGGTCAGAAACAAGTGTATGGGGGTGATGCGTGTGTCTGTCTGAGCCACTCGGTGCCTGACTGGATGCATCAGGAGTGGCCGGTGAGAAGCCACCTGCCTCTGCTGCTGTACCATCTCCTGCTGTGACTTGTGCTTCCAATCCATTGGACTGCTGCTCATGGTCTGATGTTGTTGGTGAGCCTGCATCCTCTGGTATGGCTGTGGATGCCTCCTCCTGCTGCTGTCGTAACTGCTTCTTGACCTTCTGTTTCTGCTTCTTGCTCTTCTTGGCAGCTGCTTTGGCAGCCTCCCTCTCCTCCTCGGCAAGCAACTGCTGTGCAGCTGCCTCAGCAGCTGCTGCTCTCTCTGCATGCAGTGGGCCGCTGACGGCATGCACGCCTGTGATGTCAGCAGCCTGTGACGTCATCACATGGTCCTGCACGCCTGTGATGTCAGCAACCTGTGACGTCATCACATGGTCCTGCAGTACACAAACACGGGTTGCTCACACAAGCAGTAGCACCAGAACATGGTGGGCTGAGGTACCTTATTTGTGCAAGAATGCACAAGATGCAAAGTATCGAGCTGAATACACACACACACACACACACACACACACACACACACACACACACACACACACATTATGATGAGTGCAGCACAAGAGGGATGCAGCTCATGTTGCGCAGGTATGCAACATGCCCAGCCTTCAATGCTGTGGATGCATTACATGCTACCATGACCCACTGTGTCGCATCAGAAGTTATGGCTGGCTTCACGCATGCTTGGGGAGGTGTCTCACCCCCAAGGCAGGGTAGCACCATACAATGTCATTCACAGCCTCCATGGAAAGGATCTGGCTGTCTTTGACATGGTCAATGTGTGATGTGAGGCTTGCGGCAGTGTTCATGGCAAAGAAGCGACCTTGCTGTTCAGCAATGGCAGCCCGCCATTTGGGATCCTCACGCATTTGTCGTAAGCCAGGCAGAGACTTGTCTGCACAAAGTCAGAAGACTTCAGCACAGTGGGGACAATGCTGCGACATACTCAAATCAGATACACTCAAGGTTGTACTCTTCTGCATCAGCTTGCTTTGCGCATACTGCTCAAGCACCAGGCAGAAATTCACATTGATGCCCTAAACCCTGGATAAAGTCAATCTGATGGACCATATACATAGGGTCTACACCATAGACCAGGTGAACCCAGCTCAAGCCCACCTACTGCCTCAAGAAAGTGGCTTTTTCGGCATATTCAGCACGAATGGATGCAGCTACTTGCAATGCAGTGCTCGCAGTTTGTACAGCGACAAAGTGCAAGTGACAGGTGAACAACATGTGACATATTTTCCTCTCAACATTGCCTTGATTGCTTGGGCACCCAGTCCACAAGCTTGTACACACAGCATGACTTACTGATGGACCCCATGCTTTTCTTCAAGCAGCTATTCAAACGAACCATTCTCGCCTCTGCTGCTGCAACATCAATGGAGGTTCTTTGTGCTTTGCAGCGGTCGAGGGTGAGAAGTGCGAGCTCCATGTTCATAATTGCCAACTGGCATAAGCAGATGAAGATAGCCTTCAGGAGCGCAAGAGCAGCACCCCCGGGGTAGGGGCATGTGTCCCCTTTGGCCCTGGTGTGCCTATAGCAAGCTGCATACCACACCAAGCGCCTCAGTCATCACATGAAAGGTACACAGCATTTGAGATCTATGTAACGTTTTGCAGTGTCACATGAGCGCAGCACAAGAGTGGTGTAAGCCAGCTAGGGCTGGGTCTGGTGCAACAGAACCGTTCACAGCATGCACATAATTCTCGGTTGCTTTGTCAATGCATACATGTGCTAGATACAGGAACAAGCCTGCATTCTGCCCGGTGCCTTGACATACCTTGACATTGTATGTCAGCAGAGAGCAGGCAGCGTGACATGCATGCAGACACAGCCCAGTCTCTCTGCATGTGCAGTGACTCACACAGAGTTATGATGTAGACATCTATAATGAGGATCGGCTCCTCTTGTGGTTTAGCGCGCTCATGCTGCCTCATGCTGTTATTTGCCAACTCCACCCAGGTCCTCAACACCAGGGGCAATGCATGCTTTCCAAAGTACCGCCAGTCCTCTACCCGAGTTGAAGTGATGTTTGCAAGATGCAACAAACACTTCCTGTGCTCGGACAGATCCCGGTTGGGCAGCCCGATATCTGAATATGCAGGGTGAGCTACAGCAGCATCGGCACTTCCCTGCCAGTAGCGTGCTACAAGATCTGTCATGAGCTTGCTGAAACCCTGCAGACACCACCACTCAGCTCATCTATCAATCTGCTGCCCGCCATAGCAAGTATGGAGGCTGGCTCTAGAGCTACGAGCCAGCTGCAGCATGACTGCGGCTTTGCATTCAGCTGGAACGTTTTTCACAGGTGAAATGGCACCTTGTACTAGCCATCATGGAAGCCACTGCTGAAGGCTGCAAGCGGAGTAGCAAACAAACCCAGTATTGTCACGCAAAATGTTGCTTTGCAACAGCCTGGCCCATCAGGGCCCTGAATTCAGCATGGTCATGTGCATCAGCATACCCAGAAGGGACTAGCAGAGCTTCTCAGCATACAAGACCTCCATAGTCGCCGCTTTGCATATGCACTTTGTTGTTCACATGACTAAAACTCTCCACACAAAAGACCCACCTGGACCAGCTTCCCATCCCAAATTAAGCTGTCGCAATGTGTCACTCTCTGAGAATACTGAGCAGCTTGTAGCACTAGTTGGACGTGTGCAGCAGCCATGAGCATCTGTCGCTGCAAGCTGACGTTGCTGGTGGCTAGATGCAACTGACCCAGCAGCTTCACGATGGGGCCTTGCAGCCCAGGACCATGCTGCAACACAATAAACCACATCCTATTGTCAAGGCTGATCATTTGTTGTTCAGAATAAGCACAGGGCAAGTGCACAACAGATTATTAACATGGCTTTGGCGTGCACAACATACAGACTTTATGGACGACACATGTAGTCATGAGTAATCTGCATGCAACTGTCAAACCCACAGGTACTTATGCCATCACTCACTCAATGACCAACATTGCACACAAACACTGTCATTATCCAAAGGCGTGGGTAAGCAGCTGAACCATGACACTGTGCTGAATGCAGCTGTTTGCATTATGCTGAGCACAACAATTGGGAGGGCCTGCATTGCTTGCCTTGATCACGTCCATATGGGTCCATGCACGGAATAAGTCAAAGATCCTCCACAGAGCCCGTGTCAGTGCAACACACAGCTCTGTGGACCATGGCAGGGGTACCTGCACGAAAGGCACACATTGTCTCTGTTGATAGCAGGCTTTGCGTTTTGCTCCAGTCCATCTCATGATCTAATCTCTGCAGTGTAAACTGCACGGCATAATTAATGCCTCTGCTGCAATGTATGCCATTGCGAGGCCTGGTCTGCGGCTACCCATGCACATCAACATAAGTTGGGAACAACATACAAATTGTACGCTGAGTTCTTGGCAACATGAGCATGCAGGTGCAGTGCGTAATGATGACACAGTTTGTCACCTCTACGGCCTGCAGAATGCTGTTGGACACTAACTCCAGGGTGTTCCTCTGCAGGACAGCAGCACGAAAAGGCTGCGGCTCCTCAGATCCTGCCTCTACGTCCACAGCACATATGCGTGCCACGCATGCGCTCATGTTCAGGAAGGTGATCAGCCACTCTAGTTAATTTGGCTTGGCAGCCTGTGTCTGAGCCCATTTTATGCAGGTATGCCAATGGGTGGGTGGATTCAGTAGCTCAATTGCTGCCTGGCTGGGGGTTTTATCAAGGACTGCAAGAAATGCGTCTGCAGCAAGATGCACCTGTGTCGAGTCATCACAATCACCTGCACACGAGCATCCAAAGGGCTTCACAGCAGGACAGAGGTATGAGCCTGGTCAGATCATCATGCACCCAAACTCCAAAAAGGCTGCCTACAGTACAGTGACATAGCCTCAAATTTGGCTACAATGACATGCATCTATCCTTTCTGTTTGCTGAGACAACTGAGTCTCACCAAAAAACATTGGGAGATACTGGAAGGCAGCAATTTCAAGGCGAGACTCCCAGTCATCTTGCAAAGAGACTGCTTCGTGTGTGACAAGGGAGCTGTCAGAACGTAGTCGCTCTAGCATCACTATGCTCAGGTCATGCACGTGCTGCACTGGCTGTGCTTTGCAGATCCGGGCTTCCCACCATACACCTAGTATTGGACCAAGCCCAAACCTGTAAGCAATGCTGCTCAGCTTGATTGCATCAAGCTATTCTGTACATCTGCAACTAGGTGACAGCCCATCACGCACATACGAAGTGGCATGCGTCAACTCTCAAACTGGTGCGTGCAGCGGTCACTCTTGACTGAAGGTGTCAAGACCAACTTGGTGCAGAAGCTACATGGAGCAATATCACTGACAAAAGCACAAAGACGCGTATGCCATCGACTTATAACAAGCAGTCTAGAGACGTGCATGCAGCATTTTGACCAGAGGCACAGCACCATCTGCTATGTGTTCGTATGGTGTGCCTTGGATGACTGCTGACCTGACAACCTGCTGCATGTCAAGGTGAGGATCCATGATGTGCCCCACCAACAGCTGGTGCACAAGCACAATCAGCTCCTCCCTATAGGCTTGGTAGTCATGCGACTTTGGTCCCTTCTCTTGCTGATCCAACCTAGCCTGTACCTTGGAGTTCCCAAACCATCCCAGTGTCACAAAGGCTCTGAGGGCCACTGTTTGGATGTCTTTCCAAGCTGCTGGTGTCGGGTGGGGCCACAGAAAGAAGTCGGCACGGGTTGTTGCTGTCAGATCAAAGAAGCTGTGGGTGATGGGTGTGCTGCTGCTGAGAGGGATGGCAGAGGCATTGGCATCTGCTGTAGCAGGTGGCACTGCTGTGTTGACAGATGGCACTGCTGAACTGGAAGACGGCGTTGCTGTGGCACCAGCTTCATCAGCAGCTGCTGAGGCAGGTGCCTCACCTGTCGCTACTGTGCTGGCCACTGACTGCCGTGAGTCAGCAGGTGTTTTCAGCAAAGACTGAACTATTTGTGTATGTGCACGGTGCAGCTCGGCAAGTGAGCGGACGACAGTGTGAGCACTGAGGGGGAATTCTGCCGCGAGGTCATTAATATACCTCACAGACGGCAGGTAGTAGCTGTCTGCTGTTAGCAGCAGATTAGGAACCTTCTTGTACACTTTGGCAGCTACAAGACACAGAATGCTGTCAAGGGTTTTTGCATCCTTGTGTACCACTATAACACCAAGCATGATGGTTGCACCATGCAAGTGCAGCATGTTCTGAAACATCTGGAAGACAGCTGCCATGCAATGCACACCCATTGCCAACAGCTGAACATGTTGCATGCCCATGTAACCCAAACCACAGGGCTCTTGCCAGCGACTAGAACAACACATCTTCAGCAGGAAGCATGTCACTTTTTTGCCTTGAAAAGCGTTTTTGCCCGTTGAAACACAAATCAAACAGGCCTGTGTCATCCAGAATGCAGCCAAAATAGCAGGCAAAGCTTGGTTCCTGTGCACCAAGCAGAAGCTAAGGGCTGCTGTGGCATCAGGAGCTGAGGTGACTTACCTACGGCGTACATTTCAGCATCAGCTGGATGGAATGGTGGCAGCAGCAGGCATGACAGCCGTGGAATGCCTCGCATGCGTGCAAGAAGGGTCCTGTTGGCCGCTCTCTACAGTCAAGCAAACCAGCCATCAACTATTGTTGATGAGCTCTCTGCAGTAGATGCAAGCACGAAAGGGCAGACTACTGTTGCAGCGCAGAGTACAGGCGTGCAGATGCTGCACAGCTCTTTGACAGACTCTGGCCTGGCTATGCATCAACATAGACTGGTGTCCAACTCGGCAATGATGCACGTGTTCGTGGTGGCAGGAAGAGGTGCACCTGCTGGTTAGGCAGTTGCTGAAACACAGTCAGACGGCAGAGCGTCTGGCAGACCAAGGGGCTTGCATATGGGCACCCCTCAAGCATGGTCACAAGCACTGCCATGCCTCCTGTGAACAGCAGCTTCATCAGGCTCTACTGGAGCAAGATCCAGGGGCGGTGTCTACTGTATGTGTCGCTCATCTTGATATGCGTGCTTGCGGAGACACCATGTAGTGCACACCTTGTGGCATCAAAGACAGGTGTGTGACAGGCTTGCCCACACCATCACCAAGCAAAAACCATGGTGTGCAAGAGAAGCTTCACACGACAACATTGCCTCTTTGTCTCAATGTATGCATGCTTTGTGCCTTTCCTGAGCAATTGAGCTGATAGCGAGAATTCAAGCAGATCAGTTGCAGAGCCAGACAGATGGTGCGTTTCTGTTTGCATGCAGACTATGTTGGGGCGCACAACAGTACCTGAAGCCAGCAGGTGTGCCAGCAAGGGCTGCTCTGTGCCATCAGGCTCTCCCTCCAGCACACCATCCAGGAACCCAACCAGCGCCGTTGTGGTTGCTTCGTTGCATCCTTGCTTGACATGGTACTTGAGCATGGTCATGACTAGCTTCACAGCATGCACAGCCAGCTGATGCTCCTGCCCACCTGAGCTGCTCACTGTGACTTTCTCCAGGGCTCGAGTGAGCAGAGTGATGACAGAGTTTATGGTTTGGGACAGGTACATGCTGCGGCTACTCTGTACGTTGATGATCAGGGAGGCCAGCTTGAGCAACATCACAGAACTTCTGAGCAGAAGGGCCCGATCACTCACGTTCTGGTGCTGATACTGCTGCCGCTGCGTACCACCATTGGACTGCCGTGTGAACTGGTCAGTGACTTCATTGACCATAGGCCCATGATCTGTGAGAAGCCAAAGCCTTGCAGCGACCGCATCACACATTATAGTTTCAGGCAAATTGATCTCTGCCAAATCTTTTCTGGCAGCAACTCTTACGCAAGCTGTGGACTCCATCTCAAGCAGCTGCGCAAACAGAAGCATGGGCCTGTGTGCTTCTGGGATTTCCACTTCTGGTGCAGTGGCTTTGCACTCAAAGTCACAGTCACAGATGTCCAGCGGCTTAATTTCGGCTATAGACTGCAGCTTTCTGGCATCTGAGATTGCATCAGAAATGAAGCCCAGCATGCAGCTGACGTTTGCAACTCTGACCCAGGTTTGAGTAACTCTTTCGCTTGCTTGCAAATAGCCAGTAGCTCCAGTGTCCCACATCTGGGCAAGGCCATAGTCCAGAAGGAGCGTAATGGTAGGCTTGAACATAATTGTGAGGAAGACGATGCTGCTGCCCTACGCTTCAGAGCAGGAGAGTTGCATGGCTCAGCACCTCTGCTGCACAGATGTCCTGCTTGATGCAGGCGCTCAAGCACATAGCAAGAACAGCAGCTGAACCAAAAGGCAGTAGCTGGCTGCACCTGAAGTGTCTCATGGTCTGCAACCCTCTTGGTTGTCTTGTACAACTGACATTTGGCAGGGTCTAGACTGTACGCCTGGCAAAATTCGGCCAGGACTTTGTTGGCCTTCGGTAGATAGTCAAACTTCCTTCGTAAGGACAGTTTGATGGGTCCCTAAAGACAGCAGTGCTGTAATCCTCGTGCAGCAAGCATAGTGAACATATACACAAGCCCCGTACCTGTGAGGAAACGTCGACCACAACCGAGGCCATCGCCCGGTGTTAATCTGACAATGGATGGCTGTACCTCAAATGACTGCTGGCGCACAGGTCAGTGCTTGGTTTGTCGGTATTTGCGTCGCTGCCAGCGGGCCTCAAGGCAGCTCAGTGCACAGCCGTTTCTTGAAAGAGCCTTTGGCAAAAGCAGAGCAGGCACAGAAACTAGTTACTGGATGCACGCTGCAGCCATCCGGTATTGCCATTGGCTCGAGCGATGTCACCATTTTTTTCTGGTCCAAATGGCTCTGAAACCACTTTGACAATCAGATGAAGAAGTTCGGATGCATGCATAAGCTGCATCACGTGTACTGACCTCTCGCTCTACCTGCCTTTCTTCCTCCGCGTTGCATGGTCCGCACATTTGAACCTACTCGGCAAAGTACGTGAGCGTCTCTGCAGTCATGTTTATCTTGACTTCTGCAGGCAGCTGCCTGGCTTCCTTCGCAGCTATGTGTGCTTGTCAGGCGTGTCAGGGGGTCACGCGAGAGGTCTTGCGCAAAAGTGCAAGACTAGCGTACTGTGCACTGTTCACTACGGCCATGGTTTTGGCGTGGGTCCTTAGAGATTTTGCAAAGCCGTTGATACAGAAAATCCCTTGTGAGTAACTTCGAGTGCAGCTTCCTGCAGGGGTCAGTACCATAATTTTCGTGCAAACACGCATTTGCTGCTGCATTCAGGGATTGTACACCAAGCTACCGGAGAGATCAGCGATAAGTGGTATGGTCAGCAGGCAGTTTACAGACTTAGTATGGGCAATTTTGTAAGCTTTTTACTCAGACTCCTGTTGCTGATCAAAATCTCATTGCTCCCTGCACTGTTTGCGTCAGTTGACCGTGCCAATGTTGCCTGTGCAGATGTTCTTTGCCCTCATGTCTGCTGTTTTGGTTGGCGTCAAGTACAAAAGTGACAAAAGGGACCAGTATCTGCACCACGGAGGCTGGCTGGTGAAACTGGCGCTGTGGCTGGCATTCTGTATATTGCCGTTCTTTTTCCCTGTTGGCTTAGTCAACGCATACTGTAAGTCTGGTCCCTGCTGCTGCTCAAATTTGCTGAAGCATGCATCTCTGTTTCTGAGTGGCAGTCATTGCTTATACTGCTTGATGCCAGTTTCCGATTGCATCACAGCCAATCCATTCCATGCACATGCCACCAGCACCCTGTGTCTCCTCATTATGCCAAGCCAAGCATGCTAATCAACAACCTTCTGATTGCATGCAGCTTGGCTGGCGCGATTTGGCTCAGGATTATTCATGGTGGTTCAAATGATCATTTTGCTAGACATGACACAAAACTGGAATGATGACTGGGTATCCAAGGAGGATGAAAGGTACTGATGGTTTGTTCACATTGCCTGTCTCACTCATTGCCACAACTTCATGGACACTCCATGCATGATGTCTTCTGCTTCCTCATGTTCTGCTGCATTGCATGCAGGTTTCTGTACGCTCTCTTAGCAGTGACAGTTGGTGCCTTTGCCGGGGCAATTGCACTGATCGCAGTTTCCTTCTACTGGTTCAATCCATCTGGTGCGGGTGACTGTAGCTTCAACATCTTTGTCATGACAGTCACAATCCTCCTGACACTGGCAGTGTCCCTGGGATCCCTTCACCCTCAGGTGAGTTGGACAACTGTGTGTGCTTTATCGCAGTAGCCATGACCTGTGGGGTGAACTGTTGCATCCACAAGGCTGGCTTTGCATGGTGCTAAATTCACTTCCAGCTTTGTGGCGCTGCAAGAATGGCAGCAACAGTTTAGGACCATGTGGAAGCTATCGCAAGGCTTGCTGGACAGCAAAACAGTTGCAATGCATCTTGCATGACCTGTGCCGTTTGTGTCTGCCGCTGTGCAGTTCCCTGACCCACCTGCTTCTTGGCCTGCAGGCTCAGAATGGCAGTCTCTTCCCATCTGCTGTGGTCACCCTGTACTGCAGTTACCTGTGCTACAGCGCACTGCAAAGTGAGCCTCACAGCTACCAGTGCAATGGCCTGGGTAAGCACTTCACAGCAGCATCGGGCAGCACCCTTGCAGTGGGCATGGTCATTGCCATCGTGAGCTTGGTGTACAGCGCGCTGCGTGCTGGCAGCAACAACAGGACCTTCATGGCAGCAAGAGAGGAGGCCATCGAGGAGGGGCTCTTGGAAACAGAAACAGAGGGAACTTCAGCTGGTCTAGATGGAGAGCCCACAGGTCAAAGCATGGGTGGGTCTCCAGTCAGCTGTCCTGCTGTGCAGTTTGATGGGTGTTCAAGCGTGCACATGCAATGTGAAGCTTTTCATCTCGCTTGTGTTGTTGCTGTGACATCCTCTGTCCTGACAGCAATGGATATGTCAGCAGTTTGTGGGCAGACTGCCAACACTTTTCATCTGCACCTCTAGCTTGACACGAAGTTTTGCTTACCTGCTCATTGTGTGGTGTTATTTACCTCTGAAACCTGTACAGCTTGTAGGCAGCATCTTAATCGCGCACAATTCTGTTGCCATTGCTTGCATGTTGCCATGCAACACAATGTATACTGGCCTGACCAACGTTGCTTTGAACAGCGCGCGGCAATGTGGAGGGCAAAGCCATGGATGAGTTTGAGCTGGTCACCTACAGCTACAGCTTTTTCCACCTCATCTTTGCTCTGGCCAGCATGTACATTGCCATGCTCATGACTGGCTGGGGCACTGGAGCCGAGGAGAGAGATCTCATAGATGTTGGCTGGACATCTGTATGGGTGAAGGTCATTGCCCAGTGGATGACGGTTGCCGTGTATGGCTGGACCATGGCTGCACCTGTGCTGTTCCCAGACAGGGACTTCTCCTAGGTGTCCAGTAGAATTTGCTAGAGTCAGTGACCTATGTACATTATTTTGTGGCAGTTTATTGATTGTAGATTTTGTTGTCAAGATCTTCTGGTCTAGACGCCAGAAGATGCATATGAGCAAGCTGGATTGTACAATTGATAAGCAGGGATGATCGACAAACAACTGGGCACAGCGCTGTCATACATGCACATGTCGTTGACTGTTGTTACTGTTTATCGTCATCGGCATGATTGCATCCATGCTCTGCAAGCAAGGTGATATTTGCGTGTGGCATTGCCTTCCTTCACAGATGTTGGCCAAATCTGTACATTGTGTGGCCTGACACGCCCTTGCATGACTGCATACTGTACCTGACAAAGTATCTCTATGAGCCAGGCATTTTACCCGGCTCTGCAATTCAGTACATTCTTGGCAACAGATCCAATGTGTAGAGGGAAAGTAAGCATGGCATGGCTACCTTGCACTGCAGAATACGAAACGTCGTGTTCCGTGATCACATCACTCTAGTTGCTCGTCCGGTTGCGAACTAGCTTAGCAGGTACTGTGTATTCGCGATGCTGCGGATGTACTCAGGCCGAAGTGCACAGAACCCTTCTGCGTTTGACCAGAGTCGCTTGCAGCTTTGATCCGCACTGACCACATGTGCAGCCACAGTCTGTGCGATACGTGATCTGGTTACTGGAGTACGATTAACAACATTTGCAAATGGCATTGAAGTTTGTGTTGTTGGTGAATAAGCAAGGGCAGACCAGACTTGCCAAATATAGTGATCAAAGTATGACTGTAGAAGAAAGACGCGTACTGGAGGGCGAGATTGTGCGCAAGTGTCTGGCCCGGGCTGAAAGACAGGTGAGCATGCTCTGCTAGCCCTCCAGTTTACTGGCAGCTCAAAATGAAGCAACTCCATACTTCTGGCCTTGCACTCCACTTACGTAAGCTTGTTCTGCAGTGTTCTTTTGTTGAGCATCGTAACTACAAGGTCATCTACCGACGATATGCTTCTCTGTTCTTCCTGGTTGGCATTGACAATGATGAGGTGTGCACTCTGTCTGGTCATTGCCTCACATTGTGTTTATCAGCAAAACTATCTGTACAAGTACTGCACGTCATGGCAGCGCTTCAGGTGAAGTCCTGCTGTCACAAAGCAGACATTTCATGTTTGCAAGCTGTCACCTGTTTTGCACCTCTTCTGCTCAGTCCTTGTGTTGTGCTGCAGAATGAGCTGGCAATCTTGGAGTTCATCCACTGCCTAGTTGAGACCCTAGATCGGTACTTCAGCAATGTATGTGAGCTAGATCTGATGTTCAATCTGGAGATGGTAAGTGCATTCTGACCTGCTGCAATGCTTTCACACAGGTGTGCAAGCGTTCTGGATGCATGACAATAATTTATTCTGTCTTGCAGGCGCACTTCATTGTCGATGAGATGCTGATGAATGGACGTATTGTGGAAACAAATAAGCAGAATGTCCTTGCACCAGTGCAGCTGCTAGACAAAGCTTTATGACCAAGGCAGCGTGTGCAACACATAATTGCACCGACCACCGCAAGCAGATCATCAAAGCATGTAGCTGCTGTTTCTTTAGGTCATGTCGAGATACAATTTGACTGTATTTTGGAGCACAGGATGCATTTGCCAATCTGTTTGCTTTCCTGAATGAATCGACAATTTGTCACATGCAAAAGAAAACTTTTACAAGACAGAGATATGTATAGTATCCAATGAGCAGTCTACTGCATAGTCAAAATTCCACTCAATGCTGCGGCAGGGTTGACATTCACTGACTGAAACAGACACATGCTAGGTTGAGTGTTGGTGTGCACAATGGTTGGGCATGTCTGGGCTTGGGACAAACCATGAGTGCTCACTGAACTTGGCAAAAAGCAAAAGCTAGGGAAGGTACAGAAAACAAGAGCTCAGTCTCAGTAGTGGTATAAGGTACTTCTGTATGCCAACAAGCCTATGCTTATTGCATTTGGTCAGTGCTGCAGTAGGCCATGGTCAGCAAGCAAAAAAAACACAGAGTGCATATACACATAGTGCAGGTTGCACCAAAACCAGCACAACAGAAGACCCAGAAAGTGTTGAATTTGATTAAAGCTCTTGAAGATTCCAACCGAAAACTCCTCTTAGTGCTGCATCAAGATCATGTGTCCTTTGCAGATGATGGCATCGGTGCTGCACCAGTTGTGCCTGAGTTTTGCAGCTTTTGCTTGGCGGCAGCTCGAGACGCTGTGTAGGCGGCATATGCTTCCTCTGTAGAACACACATTCTGTTTCACACAAAGCAATGACATGAAAAGCCATGCCGCTTACATGACGAGCAGCGACCAAGCTGTTGTTCCACATGATACAAGCTTGTCATCCCAACCAGGAGAGGGCCTAGTTAGACATGTTTCAACCGGCATGCGGCAGCCAACGTTCCATCATCATAGCTTGTCCACAAAGCATGCAAATGAGCTTAATCATCATAGCTTGTCCACAAAGCATGCAAATGAGCTTAATGTGCACATGGACTCAATGTTCACCTGGACTCAATGTTCACCTGGAGTCAATGTGCAGATCTCAACAAAATGGATGCTGATGAGGCAGAAAGGAAAGCCTACCAGCTTTGCGAGCCTTGGCTGCCTTCCTCTTCTCCCGCTCCTCCAGGTGGACCTTCTTGAACATGCTCTGCCTGAACCTTTTGATGGGCGCGTCCACATCCTTGGCCTGGCATGCCTGCAAGACACGCCACACACCAGGTTCACCACGCAAACAAGAGAGCAGCTGTCTTGCAAAACATGCCTTGAGACTTGCGCACCAAGACAGGACCTTGCGAATCAATTGCTGCCAATTGCTGCTTGACGTGCCTGTGACAATGCTAGCTACTGCAAACGCTGTACTGTCTGGATGTCACTGTGATGCAAGCAGCAGCAGCATACTAGCAAGGAAGTGCCCTCAGTCTGTTTGCATATCTACTGGCACCCCCAAGAATGCAAACATAAGTACACCTCAAATATGATTGTCATTTGCTGCTGATGGGAGACATTGGGGGGTACCTTGAGGCCCTCCCTCTGTGCCAGGAGGCACTGCAGCTCAGCTATTTTCTGCTCCAGGTCGTCGCCATCAGTCATGAAGTACTGAGTACGGTGGATGAGGCGCTCAATGCTGGTGCGCTTGCGGAAGGGCCACCTCGTCACCTGGGCTGTGCGGCAGATCTTCTTCAAAGTTGTCACCCCTACTTTCAGCTGTTGAGCAGCTGCCTGCATCAAGTCGAATGCTGATGTTGTGAATATTGGGTTCAGGGTCTGACACAGCATCTGAAACCATTCAGGCAGACCAAACAAGGGGCTTGCCATGGATCCTCTGAAGAACTGCAGACAGCCTGACACCGCAAGGGCTGCTCAGATCTGGCCAAATGGGGGCAGGGCACTTGCACGCGCAGGTTCACTTACACCCTGCTTTGGTTTTAGCAACATCGGGTGGATTGAGCAGTCATGACTTCAGCTTTACATCTGTGAAGAGCCTGTGTGCTTGATCCAGTGCCATCTGGCTGGTGCATTTATACCACAGCAAACATTGCAGAGATTCTTCGTTTTTACACTTGATGTTTGTACTATGATGTTGATTAGGCATCAAAGTTACAACAATGGTAGGATCGACATCAGAACAGGCACTACATGCAAAATTGTGTCAGGACAGCTCTGACCGATGCTGTAAAGCAAATGGGGGCATTGCAGGCACAGGCTGACCTGTATGGGGGCGTCAAAGTAGCCTCCCTCTTCCAGGAACTGCATGGTGATGTGCTTGTTGCCCTTCCTCTTCTGCTCTGAGGCAGGGGGCCTGCAGCTGCCCCCGCCCCCATTGCGAGTCCTCCTGGCAATGGAATCCGCCGCAGCTCCACACTGCAACACCAAGACTGCCGTTTCACTCTTTTGTTTCCTTTGATTGAGCTTAAGCTGCTAGCATGCACACTGCAATGCTGTCAATGAAGATAGTGAAGCAGCTGCAAGGCTGGTCTAGATGGTATGGTAGAGCTGTTCAATGTTTTTGACTGGTCTGCATTCATGCTGGCATCATAGCGGCTCATGACTTCAATGTTTGGGTAGGCAGTGGGGATTGAGCAGCATGGAGACTTGGAATTGGTACACAAGGCAATATCTTGCTGACCAACCTGGCTCTGGCCGGCAGCAACTTCATCTACATCAGTGTAGAAGGAAGCCTGCCCACTGGCAACCCCACTCCCATTGCCACTCCCTATCACACTGTCAGTGCCACTGCCAGAGAAAACACTGTCCGATGAGTCTGAGTCCTCGTTCTCTGAGTCCTCCCAAGGTGGCGTGAGCCCAGCAGCTTGCGCAGCTGCATGAAGACTCTCCAGCTCCTTCAGCTTTGCTGGGTCCAAAGCACAGCCTGCTGCCCTCTGAGGCAGGCTGGTGCCTGCTTGGCTGGCGATGGTTGACACAGAGTGTGCATGCCGGTCACCACAGGCAGCTTGCGCTTCAGACAGCTGCCTGGAGAGAGGGTGCGTCAGCAGGCCACTGCAGTGCCTTGCTGCTGCCTCGCTCTTGCTGCTGACTGATGCGCTAGACACAAAGCGCAACAGGGGGTGGGCTGAGAAGCTGTGCTCAGCTGTCAGAGAGCTGAGGTTGGAGCCTGCTGTGCCTTGCAAAGCAGGCATGGCTGCTGTGGTGGGAGGTACAAGTTTGAACCCAGAACGAGGCACCACTGCCTGACTGGACTGAGCGGCTGATGACTCAGAGTGAGACTCAGCTTGGCTAGCAAGTGCTGAGTGCTGACCACAGTTGGCGTTGAGTACATTAGCATTTGTAGCACTGGCAATTGGACCTGCAGTGAGCGCTGCAGAAGTGCACTTGCCAAAGATGGCAGCATGAGCAGCAACATCAACTGGTGGCTTGCTGCCGGCCGTCTGATGAGTGGCATCAAGAGTGATCCCATGCGCAGCGCTGTGATCAACATCTGCTACTGTGTTGACAGGCTGTGATATGGTTAGAGCAGCAGCTTGACTGTATGCAAGTGGGTTGCTCCCAGCAGCTGCTGGCAGGTCAGCAGCATTACCATTTGCTACAACAGGAGCAGCATGAGCGCCTGGCGTGGCAAGGACAGCAGCAGGCTGTATAGCAGCTGGCAGAGGGGGAGCAGGAGGGAGGACAGAGGGGCCACTGCCGCATGCTGCATCACCCCTCACCGCCTCTTGCCACACCCCCCTTGCCCCTGCTTTCACGTTGCGTTGCTTCTGTTGCCCTAATGGACCAGTGTGTGACGCACCAGTACTACCGTAGTCAGCATTTGCATGAGCACCACAAGGGATGCGTTTTTGAGCACCTCCAGGAGCAGCAGGTGGCTGATGCTGTGGTGCAGTGGTTGGTCTGCTGGCTGGCTGCCACAAGGGTGCACCAGTGGTGGCCACCACCGAAGATTGCCGCAGCTGCTGGTGTTGATGCATTGCTGATGCGGGCTGGGAGGAAGGTAGAGACACCATGGCAGCCTAGAACACAGTGCAAAATCTCGCTGAAGGCTTAAAGACTATGAAGACCGCTGGCATGGGGTGAGTTTTGTCACAGCTGTCAGCCTAGCAGAAAGCATGGCAGACACGAATGGCAGCCTAACATGCAGATTCTGTATGGATCACTGTGATGACAAAGCCAAAACAACATGCTGCTGCAGTGATGCAAGCCTCTCAGTCACATGTGCTAGAGCAGGACTTTTGACACAGATTTGGTGAAGTGCTGCTGGTGCCCCAAGTTCACCTGTAGACTCTGACCATTCAGGCGTGCCTGCATGGCCGCCTGCAGGAAGTGGCGGGGGGCTGCTATGATAGGGGGCCCCTCTGGCACAACTGCCGCCTTTGCAGTCTGCTGCTGCAGCACAGCCTGGCGGGACGCAGAAGGCTGAGGCAAGCAGTGAGACGATGCAGCAGCAGCAGCAACCATGTGAGTGGTGTTCACAGGCCCCTGTTCCGGCAAGGGCTGCTGATGAATGATGCATAGGGTATCTGTGCCTTGCTTGCTTGCTATGGGGGCTTCCGTCCTGCATGGACCAGTGTGGCAGTATGCAGTCAGTGCCCTTCCAACCATGATTTGGTGACAGCAGCGTATGCTTGATCAGCTTGTGCATATTGCTTAGTGAGTAATGTCGATCATGATGCAGGCGCATGTGAAAGAGTGCACTGCCTGACAGGATTTGCTTGTGTGCAGAACAGCATGCGGCATGAGACGTCTGCATGTGGCATGCCAACTGAGACAGAGCACGAAGTCTCTTTGAGGGGGTTGTTGTTGATCAAGTCAAATCCAATCTCTAACACAGATCGCAGGATCAAGCTGTTTCTCAAAATATGCTATGCACAAGTTGAGTGTGCAAAGGCACACCTTGCCCTTTTGCTGGGACCTTGCCCATCGTCTGTGCCAGTTGCAGTGACTTGCTGGTTGAGCCCCCCGTCAGGTGGCTGAATGCGCTTGGCAAAGGCCTCCAGTGCCGGCAGCATTGTGATCGCCTTCTTCTTGCGCTGCTTGACAGGCTTCTCCTCCCCTTCTTTCTTCACCCGCTTCTTGTATGGACCCCTCTTACGCTTCATAGGAGCCTCTGAGACCCCCAAACCAGCCACAGCAGGTTCAGCGGCAGCAGCACCAGTGGCTGCAGGTGGAGCTTGTATGGCAGATGCTTCCGTCGCAGCTGCTGCAGCAGCGGCAGCCTTCTTGCCCTTGCTTGTCTTCTTTGCTAGTGGGGCAACTGCTTGGTTAAGCTGCTGCTGCTGCTGAAGGTGAAGCTGGTGGTGGTGGCCAGCAGTGGCCACAGCTATGGCTGGCTGAGAGAACCGGGAGCAGGTCACACTCACTTGCTGCATGTTGACTCCTGCTGGCGCATGATGAGGCATCACTACCTGCTGCTGGCTGTTGATGGCTGTTGCACTAGACTCTGAGGACTGTTGACTGGCCAAGCTGTGATGTGGCAGCTGTGTGAAGGCAGGCATGGCAGATGTGGGCAAACTGCTCAAGGGCACAAAGAGGGGAGCCTCAGCTGCGGCCATCAGCCTGTAGTTGACAGGCGGCAGTGGCAGCAGCATGGCCTGACTAGGCATGTCTGATGCCATGTAGGCTGTGCTGGGCAGCAGAGACGTATCTGCTGCTCTGCTCATGTCCAAAGGGCCCAAGTTCACCCTGCAAGCAGACCCCATTGATCTTCCAGCTTGGCACCAGCTTTAGTCAACAGCGCCTTGGCATGATGAGCCTAAGACTGATGCATTTGACACAGCTAAGCAATCAAGCTGATTTTGGCCATAGGCTTGCAGGTGCAGAGGTGCAAACAGGCTGCTAAGAAGTGGGGAGCCATCCAGCACTGCAGGCAGGTAGCAATAGGCTTACAAGTCAGGGTGTGACGCCACATGGAAGCCAAGATCCTCAAAGTCATCCCACATGATGTCATCTAGCGTGTCCACATCCAGGTCAACATCATCAAGGCTGCTACTCAGCAGGGGCAGGGTCTGGTCTGTATCAGTGAATGAGGAGTGGCTGGCAGGCGCATCTCTAGCTGCAGATGCAGCTGCTGGTGCGGCTTCTGAGCAGGCAGCTGAGCCAGGCTCAGCTTCTGGCTCGATCAGCAGCTGACTGTAGGTCATATGGTCCTGCTCACCACATCAAGCAGGTCAGGGTTCATGATCTGGCATGAGCTATGAGATTGTGAGACCTTGCTTCTTGTGGAACATCAAAGATCGACGCCAAGGCTGTACAGGCCAACCACCCACACATTTGAGAAGCATGTGAGCTCAAACTGAGCATGCACGGAGAGGCAAGCTGCTTATGGCCTTCAAATAGGACATGAGTTTTTTCACAGCAGGACTGCAGGTCATGCGCAATGTTTGCAAATGATGCCTGGGCGAGGTAGCTGTGTCAAAGAAAGCTGATACTGTGGATGACTATGAAGCGGTGCTGATGTAAACGCTACCTGCATTGGGTCTGCCAGCCCACAGTCCAGGTCGGTGGGCTGGACTTGCTGGCAAGGCTCAGCTTGCCCTTCATTGGACGCTTCCAGTAATGTACTTCTAGGTTCTGGAACACAGAACATCAAGGTCAATGCCCACTTCTATGGTGCCTTGACAACACTACATACATTCATTGTTGAGTTTACCAGCAAGGTACAATTACTAGAAGCACATATGCTTGACTACAGCTGCCATGCTATGCCTGTCATGAGCATGTCTTTTGTGTCAGGATACAGCACAATGGGAGCTTGTGATGTGTCAGTTTGCGTCAAGTGGGCGCACCTGAGGGTGCCAACAGGGGTTCAATGCCATCCAAGCCACCCACCGGGCCACATTCTGACTCTATGTCTTGGAACAGCTGAGTTGGGCAGAGTGGCTGTGTCTGCCCATCAGTGCTCTGCATAGCCAAAAGCAATTCAATTCTCGTAACCAGTACCAGCATGTTTGTGACACACATGTGAGGCATGGGGAGCCTGCAGGAACATCCACAGGCTTGCAAGACATGTAGCGAGTCAAGTTTGGCCAGGTGCGGTACCTGGCCATCATTGAGGTACTCATGCACCATGCGCCAGTCATCTGGGAACATGGATGGGCTAGGTAACGATGGAGTGGCCAGCCCTGCTATGGCCTTAGTCACCGTTGAGGGGTAAACTGCACCAGCTTCCTCAGCAGCTTCTGCAGCTGCTGCATCAGCAGCCACAGCTTCTGCTTGCTTCAGCAAGCGGTGCTCATGCTTTGTGCTCAGGCGGCATGAGCGCCGCATCCTGTTGCCCAGCAGAACAGGTTTGAGTCTGCATAACAATAAGGATGTCAGCCTCACAACTTGGCAACAGTTCCATATGAGCCAATTGCATAAACCAGTCAAAGCAGTATGACGAGTGACAGATCCAACCGTGAGGTGTGCTGCTGAGGCAGGGGGAGCAGACCTGATATCCAGAGCCACCTGAGGTCCAGCTGACAACACCAAAAGAAGCTATGATGGTTGAGATTGTCCTTGTCCCTGCCACAACTCTATTGGCGACGAGCAACACTGACAACCAAGTTCGTGTGCAACGAACTATTGTGCAGGACCTGCAGACCAGTGATGTGTGTGTAATGTACAGAAAACGAGCATGCCGGCACGTAACTTGTACACAAACTCTGTGTGGTGTGGAGCGCTGGAAAAATGATTGCGTTGAAGGACATTGCCAATGAAAGTGATCGTCGAGGCGCACCTGAGAGCTTACGGGCTGTCACACACACAGCTTCAACAACCAAATGCTGCAGATTTGCCCTCAGTACAGGTTAAGTGTGAAAGCTCTGCTTCGATTGTGTGAAAAGACTGCGTTTACCTGCTCCTTTGAGGTCGTACCTTGTCGCACGCAGCTCGAAGTCGGCAATACTTGGTCGTAACGCACCTGTCTGCTTGCTGTCTGATGTCTGATTCGAAACAAGATCACACGGTCTTTGGGGACCAGTTGCGTCCCCAAGTCGTAACGCTCACATGTCGTTACCATACCACAGGCTACTGGTATGGTTCCGGACACACATTTGTAGAGCCCAATGCCCACCGGGGCTACCTACAAGCCCTGTGTCCCTTTACATGCTGAAGCTTTTCACTCACTGGCACTGTGTCATGAGGCGCGTCTGCATAGACAAGTTACTTACATAGACAAGTTACTTACATAGCCAAGTTACTACTGTAGTCGTGTTTACTGCAACAATGTTCGAGGCCAAACCAGGCGTTGAAACAGTTTGGCCAATCCTGCAAATACAGAAGAAGAAGAAGGATTTTACAAGGTGTCCAAGGTGAGTCCACGTAATTCATTGCATAATGCACATTGCAATTGCTCTCTTCCAGCGGTTTTACGCGACTGTAAAGATAGCTTCCGAGACGCATTCCAATGCATTTCAGTGCATCGCGCAGCCTAACACATCCTTTGCTTGACTGCATACTGTATCTAACACTATCACAATACCCCTATGATCCAGGCACTCTACCAAGCTCTGCAAAATAGTGTATTCTTGGGAACGTGTATCTGAGATCCAAACTATCAAGGAATCGCTCCCGTCCAGGGCGATGCAGGACAGAGTCTTGCTGAATTAAATTGATGGCCTAATGCAGTCCATGCCTGGCAATGCCTTCAATTATTCCATCTGCCATAGGTGCATCTGTGCACACTATCCTGGGCGTCTGCTTCTGCTGCAACAGCCAGTCCAGAAGCTCCTGCTGTGCATTTGACACTATGATTGCTTGATGCTGCCCTGCAACACCCATGATAGCTTGCTCATCCAATCTGGCTAAAGCGGTCACCAATGCAGACATGTCATCGTTTATTTGCAGTCACAAACAGGCATGACGTCCAACACATTCATAACAAGTCTGGAAAGGCAGTCAAAAGGCCTTACATACCTTCAAGCATGAGTATGTCATTTCCAGAATCCCCAGCAGCCATACAGTGAGTCAAGGGGATGTTGAAGAGGGCCCTAATATATTCCAGGGCCTCCTGCTTGCCTGCCTTGATGGCCACACAGTCCACATACCTGTAGTCCCCCACACCGCTCACAATGATGCGCACCTGCACCAATGGTTCACATCTCAACTCTGCAACTAGACACCCCACAATGTGCTGCTGCTTCTTGCCCTGTCTGCAGCATGGCAGAAATCATGTGCATGCAGGTCAGATTGCTGGATGACCAGGTCATGTTGCAAATGTTAAGTGAAGAACAGCAGGCTGACGCTGTCCAAAGACAATGCTATAATTCCAGCAAGCATCACCACACCCAGGCACAAACATGTTTGAGACCCACAGTCCATGTGTACATGACCTTGCACATGCATTAGACGCAGACCATGTGCAGGGACCAAGTGCAGGCTAGCACAGACCAATGAAGGGCAGTCCGGTCTGCATACCTGGACATCGTGATGTTGAAAGCCATGACGCAGATGAGTGAGGCAGTCCTGCAGGCTGCTTGTGTGCACAGATAAGGCTATCCTGTGAGGATGCTCTGTTCCATGGTCCAGCCAGTTGACACTGCTGTCATTTGCATGGCGCTGAACAGCTTCCTCTGCTACCTGTCTCAGAAAACATGACTGACTAGGGGGTTTTTTTTGTTTTTTGTTTGCATGTAAACATGAAGCGTGCACACCTGACCATCTGGTTCAGCACGCTGCAGTTTGAAGCAATAAAGGGGAGGGGAGGAAA
>JAABUK010002430.1_pt1 | contig 33405 bp, 50 predicted proteins | sample 5559141 | NCBI WGS metagenome assembly JAABUK01 (sample SAMN10711869, study PRJNA513367) | rock metagenome | isolation source: Antarctica rocks | place: Antarctica: Victoria Land, Pudding Butte nord | collected 2016-01-03 | reverse complement strand
CCCTCCCCCTCCAAAGATAACAGACTACAATCTGTTGCTATGCTGTCTGTTGTACTTAGCATGTCCAATCTTGCATCCTATGCACGACTGACATACTGTCATCTGCCTTACAGTCAGGTACTTCAGCTAACGGCAGCCTTACAGAGGTGGACTCATGCCATAGGCTATGCTGTATTGAGCATATATCAGTCAGCTTGAGTGACGCCCCTTGCCATGCGCAATGCACTGTGCATTGCAAGCATCTGTGCAGACGCTTCAGACAAGTCATTGCTTCAGACAAGTCATTGCTTTGCTGCGCAGCTCATATGACCACAGCAACCACACCATGCCTGCATACAGCTGCAAGCATACCTGCCGCTTTGGCATGCTGTACCACAAGCTGCAAACATCACAATATGAGACCAACATGTCAGGCTTTATGCCAAACATGGCACTCATTTGTTCATTCATGCGTTCATTGAACGTGTGCTTTCCCTGAGTATGATCAGTGCTGAGTAGCTCACACAGGCAGCTACCTGTATGTGTTGTGCAGCTCCCTGTATGGGAATGCCATGACAACAGCAATCACAGCATGCTGACATACAGCTGCTTCACCCATTGCTGCTGCGACACAGTATACATGTGACACACTGTGCGTGTGACACACTGTACATGTGACAAGATGAGACCAGCTCTTCTTGCTCTTCAGACTTCAGGCAACTTGTATGCAGAATTCCTCCTTTCCCTTTGGGCTATAGCCTATGGTCATAGCTTTGGGCTGCCCCCTTTAGGAAGCTTCCGTCATGATCGCTGAAAAGCCTACACTTTTCTTTTCTTGGTTTTTCCTTATTATTTTTTTGATTTATTCTCTTTTTGCTCTTTTTTTCTTATTTTTCTTATGTGTGTGACTTTCAACTGGTGTGCCTTGTGCAGGTCATTCCATGGGTGGTGGCATGGCAGCAGTAGCAGCAGGCTCCCACCCTAGCGCAGTCTCCACAGCATTCCTTATGGACCCTGTGGACTGGAATCTGGAGTCCAACAGAGTGGACAGTCAGTATCTCACCAGGTTTGTAAGCTGTTATATCTGCGTTGACTCTGCATTTTTCATGATCATGACAACTATGCCCACACACTCACACTATGCCAGTCTTCTGCGCTGGCTCTGCAATTCTTGTGATCATGAAATGTATGGTCACAGCCTTGTACTACACAGGTATCCGTGTCTGTCTACCTGTATGTGAGTGGCCTGCCTAGTACAGAATGGTTAGTTGCAAGCAGTCACATGTCAGTGCTGGCTTGTGCGGGCTCACAGTCATGATGTGTCATATTAGTCATCAGTGGTGGAGTGCGCACTACTGTGAGAGCACCTGTGCACTGATCCTGTGAGTCGGGAATAAGTGGACAGCGGCAGTTGCATGATGCATACTTTTGCTTTTAGTTGCACTAATGACTGACAGACAATCAGTCATCCATTGAAAGAGTCAGGAATGTGTAGTCCTGATTGGCTCCCTGTATGAGACCCTGTATTTGCAGTCAGCGTATCAGCACTGATGTGTGACAGTGTGGCCTAAAATAGGCAAGTCACAATGTTGCCAGTCAGTCATTGCTACCAATTTTGCATTGGAAGTCATGACCATTTGCAGTTGTTCAAGTCATGATTTGCAATGCCTGTTTCTTTCTACTGCACAGGCATGGCATACAGGCCACTGCGGCAAGCAGAAATCTTGTTCCTGAGCTCTGCTGCATGCCAAAAATATGTTGCTGATTTGCCTGATTTAAGCTGCAATTGCTCTCTTGTGCAGAGCACAGTCAATTTGCAATCTGGGCTTTTCTTTGCAGGTTTGCTAAGCCTGTGGCAATTGTTTCTGTGGGGGTGCATTGCCTTGACAGAAGTGGCTGCTATGCCCCAACCAACTGCACTGTGCCTATCAGCACCAGCCCTAGGGCAGATGGATGCAGCCCCACATGGTGGTGCTGTGATTGGGACCATGGAGTGGCATCTGCCAGTGGCAGAATCACCCAAGGTAATTACTTTACAAAGCAGATTTTGTTGTTCCTTGTCAGCTGAAGCTCTGTGCTGCAGTCTCGCAGGGCCTTTGTTTTTGTTTGTCGTGAACTTCTGATCAGAAAACTCGTGGGGCAGGGGTCCCAAAAGAAGTGAAAGTTTCTTTGGGAAATCCCAAATTATTCTAAAACTTCGACCAGTCTTGAATCTCTCCAGGCCTATTGAGTGCCATCCAGCATCAGCCCAAACTTTCACAGCATTCAGTTGTCTGAAGATCTGGTTAGCTGTCATTGTGCCCTGAGCCACCCGTTGACAGCATTCAGATCTTTGAAGAACTGCTTACTTGTCATTGCGGCCTTAGCCCATTGCAATGATTGTTGGGTTCCAGAAGTTTTCATTGCAGCTCTGCAGGCGCACTAAACACACACACACACTTGTGAGGAGGAGTCCAGGCATTTCCTGAGGATGAGAGCCATTGACCTATGCTCAGCCAAAATCAGTCACGCATGGTTTCACCTGTTAAGTGACAGATTGTACATGCAATGCAGGGGCAAAGGCAGCTCCCAATGGGGCACAATCATTCTGGGCAACAGCCTCAGAGGGCTCTTGGCAGATCAACCTGCCCTATGCAGGTCACATGTCCTTCCTTGACTATGATCCAGCCACTGATCCAGGCAATCATCAGGTTTAGTAGCTTACAGTGACTGTGCAGTAGCTGCCATTATTTTGGCTCTGCCCTTGTGCATACTGCCCTTGTGCAGTATGCAAATCAGTACCTGTGCTCTTGATCAGTGAGCGCACATGGGAAACAGATCCCCACCACCAGCTGCATATGAGGCAAAATGCACACTTCTGGACAGAAAGTCATCACAGATGAGCTGTTGAGCAGTAGCGCTACTACAGAAGTCCATGGTTTTAGCTAGCTGCAAAAATTGTACACCCTTAAGCCATCAGAGCCCACAATTGCGGCTCTTTATGCACTTGTGTCTGCCGTTCATGCATGGCAACGGTGCAGGACAATTGCTGTAAATGAAGTGTGCACATCATACATGATCTGTTGAAGCTACCATTCTTGTTGTAGTAAATGATGTGTAGCACCTGTAAAAGGCGCATGAATGGTCCATATATATTACAAACAAAATGTCTGATGCTGCAGATCAGCTGCTCAGCTGTCCATATACACACCCACACACAGACATCCAACCAACGGTGGAGTCAATGCTTGTGACTTGGATGAATCATGCCATGCTGGGCCAGAAGTTAGGTGATGACTGGGAAGCAACTGAAGGAGGCTTGCTTGAAAGCAAATCAGGCGCTAATACACAATGAAAGTGGTTGCTTGCAGCAAGTCAACACAGAAGAAGAAGACAGGGCAGATGCGTCTGTCAGCTGTATAGCTCTGGTACAAAGACATCAACAGTTGCTGTTGAGCTAGACCTTCAAACTGTGTGTCATGATGTTGGCATGTTGCTCATGCAAACAGTCTTGAACATGACCCAACTGCGGCATTGAACCACAAGAAACCTGTGCATAGAAAAACAGAGGTAAGTTCACTGTTGTAGCACCAACATTGGCTTTAAGCAACAACTAGCTGTTCAGCGGATCAAGAAGAAATCTAAATTTTGTTAGCAAGTTGTCTTTGTTACTGCACCATTGAAATCTTTTTCAATTCAAGGTTGCTAAGTTTGGTGATCACAATGATATCAGCATCATGCTGTTTGCACCAAGCAAGACCTGATCAAGTGAGTTCAGTCATTACTCAACACAGCGCTGCCAGTGCTGTAAGACTTGATCACAGTCTTAGGTCAGATACCAAAATCCTGGTCCACCTTGAAGAAGACATCTGTCGATCCTCCACTCAGCCAATCTCCATCAAATGTAAGTGAAAAATTTGAGACAACCAAGTCCGTTTAGGCTCTGGGGTTTGCTTGCCTCCCAGCCTGGCTCAGATTCCTTGGTAGATTGGATCTCAGACGCATTTTTCCAAAGGATACAACAACTTGCAGAGCTTGGTAAAAGCCTGGCTCAGATCGTTGACCAGCACACAAGGCATACATCCCCCCACCAGGGCCATCACATCACCCCCTGCACTCGTCGGTACATTAGTATCGTGCACAGCAAGTTTGCGGCACACATAAAGATCTGTGGCGCACTAGCCCATTTACTGTTTGCCAGGTCTTGCCAATTACAGAGCACCATGAAACGTCATCTGGGCCGTCAAGTTTGCGTTACCGTCAAGTTTGCGTTACCGTCAAGTTTGCGTTACCGTCAAGTTTGCGTTACCGTCATCCATCAGGCTTCAACCCGAGACTGCAAACCCATGCGCAATCATCACCATCTTAGCTTCCATAACCTGCAAACAACACAAGTCCACATTGTATGTCATGCTTTACTCCTATGCTGCCTAAAGGTGTTATCACGACTCACTGTGGTTGCCTGGGCATGCAAAGGCTGCCATTCTGTCTGCAGCTTACATTGGTCACTAAGGTGCAGACACATAGACGCTCTGACATTGCAGTGCACAGCATAAGCTGGAACAGCATTCAATGAAACCATGATGCAACGCTATGCGAAATTGCATTGTCGCAAGGGGCATGAGCTACATACATGGCCATCGCGCAAACAAGGTAGTGCAATGCATGCGTCTGTACTGTATCAGGTGTGTAACTTGTCCCGGCAGGCAAGCTGGTTCTCAAGCAAGGCCATGATTTCACTCTCAGCCATCTCGAGCAGCATGCCAGTGATTTTGCAGGCCAACATAGGCTCTAGACTCTGCACATGAGGGTACAGATGTTCCCCTACATTTAAGCATTCATTCATGGAGTCATTAATGCAGGCTCTAGGGTCTGCACATGAGGGTACAGATGTTCCCCTACATTCAACCATTCATTCATGGAGTCATTTATGGGTTCATGCGTTCATTCATGCATTCATGAATGCATTGTGATGTACGCAGCTTGCAGTTGATGAATGAAGCGCTTTGCAGTGCAAGTTGAATGATTAGCAATGCTGCACATTGTCAAACTTTGCTTCACCAAACATGCTTGCAAATGCTATGCTGTCTGTGCCCTGTATCTCCTCAAGCCAAAGCATGTGAGCTACGCTGTTCATGGAGTTGGGTCTGTAATTTGGGCTTTGCCCTACACCCCAAGTTGCAGTCACGATCATCCCTTTTCATCATCCCAAGCACATGCTGACAGGCATATTGCAGCAATGACAACATGCCAGACACACGGACAGACGTACCAAGCATGTAGCGGCGCATGTCAGCAGTGTGCCCCACAGTCAGGTTCTGGATCACTGCTGGGTCATCCTGCATCAGTGTTGACTCATCCAGGATCAATGCTGACTCATCCAGGATCAATGCTGACTCATCCTGGCTTGGCATGAAAGCAGTGTCACTGGTGTTGCCATGTGTGGCAGTCATTTGCAGTCCAGGGGTCCCTAGTAGCGGGGGGCTCCCTACTGGCTGGGAGCACGGGGGGTATTCTGGCTCGGGGATAGTCAGATCCCCAATCTCGTCACATGGTGCGTCTGGGTCATCATGTAGTTCTGGGGACTGGTTCAACACCATCACGGCTTCTGCGACCTTGTAGAGACACACAAATTATTTGAGACCGTTCGGATAAGATGGCAACTGACGGGAGGCTTGCAAAGACACAAGTTTTGTAGACGGAAGAAGCAGAAATCATGGTCCCATCTGCCGCTTCAACATGTCATACAATACTGCCACACACCTAGGGCATATATGCCATGCAAAGCCCTCATATGTTGACAGACGAACAGACACACAGACAGACAGATTGACATACAGACAGCTTGATGTTTGCTAGGGAGGGGGGAGCAAATGGTGTACATGGGGCAACAGGCAACTCCAGCAAGCTAGTACTGCAAAGAATTGGCAGTTGCAGCAAGACAGTGTTGTGTGCACCTTGTCCTGGCAGGCAAGCTGATCCTCAATCAAGGCAATAATATCATTTTCTGGCAATTCCAGCAGCATGCCAGTTATTTTTGATGCCAAATGAGGCTCAGGCTCCAAGCTTTGTACATGAGGGTACAGCTGCTCGCCTGTGCAGAAAAGAAAAAGAAACGTTTATGCTTTTAGGCAATCATAACGGGAGCTTCCTAAGGTGGCAGCCTAGAGCTATGACCATAGGTCATAGCCCAAGCCCCACCTGTGCATCACACCAACAACACACTACAACCCCAGCACAAACATACCATGCGCAATTATACCACATGCAAATCGGTTGTCACGCTGCAGACCTGTGCCCAGGCAGACATAGGCATTCTTCTGAGCAGTGGGATGCAGGTCATCAGTGACGGCTGTGCAAACATGCTTATAAAGCTGTGTCAAATGTATACCAATCTTGCTATCTACACCTGCACGCCATGTAGCGCTTCTGCATTGGACATCTGATGTATGAGCAATGCTAACATGTGTCGACAAGCATGGTGCTCAAGTGCAGAAACAAGTGGATGACAGCATATGGGCAGCCCAGGCCTTACCAAGCATATTGCGGCGGTCACAAGCTGCAGTAGCAGCTAGTCTTCGAACAAGTGTGGAGGCAGGATCTCCAAAATTCAATGGCAACAAGGCATCAGGGTCATTGGCACTGGTGGTATTCGTTTGCAGCTGGGGCTCCAGTGATGTCTTGGGGGGCTCTGGCAAGGGGTCAGAATCCATTGGGAGAATGTTGGAGACAGGAAGATCCCCTCGTGAGGCTGCACAGATCTGTTGGTATTGTGTATCATCAGCAGATTGCAGCTGTGAAGCTGAGCTGCTGCAGCCTTGAGGAGGAGTCTACAGGCAGCACGTGACTTAGATCCAGCACTTGCAAACATGTCTTCAAGACATGCCTGCTGTGTGTAGGCACAACAGCCTCCAGGATCACTTCTGATGTTGCAAGTGAACAGCGTGTAGACATCAACTTGGCTGTTGTTGAGGCATTACAGCCACTCCAGTGTAACTTCTGCCTGATACAGGTTGTCGAAGTTTGTCACTCTGCTTGTATATCACACAGCTAAATGTTATTTGCACAAAATAGTCATGCTCAAATTGAATGCCTGCTGGTCCAGGACTAGCCATGCATTGCGCAGGCACGGTTTTCAGTTGGCTTTCAGGCAGTATCAGCAGCACTCCCTACCTCAGGATCATCAAACCAATCCTCGCATGTCAGCTGCAAGTGCAGTGCAGAAGGGCCAGCTTGTAGTGCAGACTGCGCAATGCTGTGTAACTCGTCCAAAACAGCCTCAAGCGCATAGTTGCGAGGACAGGCGTATAGCCGAGACGCTCGAAAAGCTCTCGTACAGATTGCACAGGTGCGGTCAGCTCTGCGCTGATGTACTAAAACTTCTGCACGAGACATGAGGCTTGATCATAGCGCCGCATATGCTTGCCGAGGTTTAAGACAGAATTTGACGCTTGCATTGTAAGCTCACTCACCCAAACAACCAGTGCAGAGCGAGTGTCCGCAGGGCAGGTTCCGAGGCCGCAAACAAGGCTCAACCGTGCTGTCTTGCTCGAACCAGATAGGACATTCCGTCGATCGCATGTGTGCGATTGTTGCACGTATGCGTCTCCACCGCTGAACAATCTGTAGGTGTGAGAGGGGGGTGGAAGCGACTTGAAAGGTACAGAAAACGACAAAAAGAGTTGCCTGAGAACGAAACAGCGAAAACAATTATACTTACGTGTGATGCCGCACGGCCGCTCTTGGGCGGCGTAAGACAGACAGAGGGTACAGCTTGAGGAGATCCGTGATCACTCATGGCGACACTTTCTTACAGTTTCAAACACTGAGATTGCCTTTTCTTCTTCAAAGTGGTAGCCTAGTAGGATAGACAAATATACATATGACTGGGTAAGCAAAACTTAGAAGTGTCATCATTAATGAATAATCTCACTTTAGCATGCACTCTTGTTAGTCCTTAGGGTGAAGTCATGATCGTTCTTGGAACCCCTGGATTGATGCAGGCATAAAACGGTGGCAATAAAACAGTCCAAGAGTGTGAGCTATCAAAAAGAAAAAGCAGCACCAGCAAAATGTTCTATGTGTGAGCTTAAATTTTGCATGTGCTGGAAGGCATGTCAGCAGCAGGTCTCAAGAAATTCGTAACGCTCATCTTGAACATTATTGGCGCAATGACAAGAGTCACTCTGGGCGTTCAAGAAGCCCTAGTACAACATTTTACACATCGCAAAAGACAGCAGAAGTAATGCAAGGTCATCTGCCTTTCCATCCTGCTACCTCATATGACAAAGAGATGACAGAAAATCTTGTGCTCCGAGCCGTGAATGCCATGCAGCATCTGAATTGTCTGCCAAGCAACTGACACCAAGATCTTTCAGCAGCTGTCGAGTCATAGGCACCTAGCTGCATTCCCCAAGCTACCTGCATACCATACGTGTGTGCCAACATTGAATTCATGCAGACAGGAACGTGTAAGTCAACAGTACCAGTGAGCAGCAAATCCTCACGCCAAGAGAGGGCAAGATGCTGCATTGCATTGACACAGAAGCTTTGTGGAAAACAGGCAGCTGGGCTCCTGGATTTGCTAACCTGAGTTGCATGGCTTCCACAGTCGCAAAGGAATGCTCGGGAAATGCAAGTCGCAAGCGTTTCTCTGACCCAGGTCTGGGCAATGTGCACACAACACTCAACCTTGTTGAGACAACTAGATCTTTGAGACACTCTGGTTGCAAATCAACTAGAAACACAGGGATTGCACTCACCTTTTGGGTGGCGCTCACACAGATGAAGCTCCTTTGGGTGGGCATACTCTTTTGCCTCTACAACTCCTCCATGGTTCTCTGCGTAAGTTGATCATGCCAATATGCTAGCTTTGAGCGCTTCTGGGTGCACCAGCTGTTGCTGTTTTACCCCCGGTGGCTGCTGGTGTCCCTGCTGCTATTGCATGCAGGGACATGACGTCATGACGTCAGCAGGTGAAGTCAGCAATAGCTGCTGCTGCTGCTGCTGCTGCTGCTGCTGCTGCTGCTGCTGCTGCTGCTGCTGCTGCTGCTGCTGCTGCTGCTGCTGCCAGACGAGAGAAATCAGCTTGTCAAATCAAGGTACTGCTGCTGCTGCTACTTTGACTTTGCAGGCAATAGGTCCATTCTGGGATGACGTTTTGCAGTCTGCACCAGTCCTGCTTGTGCTAGCAAACACACCAGACTGGGAGGCAGCTTTGCGCACCAGGTTCTGTCTGCAGGAGCCAGCAGCAAGGTGGCTTTGTTGAAAGGAAAGTTCAGGCCTGCCAGACAATCATGCCCACACTGCCAAAAGGCAGACTTTGGGTGCCGAAAGGCACACTGGAGCTGTCAAAAGGATGACTGGGTCTGTCAGAAGGAGGGCTGGTGCATCTGAAGGGCAGACCAGGCAGCTGATGGGTGGACTGGCCATCAAGACTGGGACTGCTGATTGAGGAAGAAGGATGGGGCTGAGTGACCATGGTTGGGGTAGTATGGCTGGAACAGCGCACTCTGGTGATAGTCCGCAGGAGCAGGCTGTGCTGGCAGAATGGCTTGCTGATAGGGGAGCCTTGACTGCTCAAAAGGCAGGTTTGGTTGCTGGAAAGGTAAGTTGGGTTGCTGTGAAGGCAGATTTGGGTCCTGAAAGGCAAGCTGTAGTGGCTGTTGTGAATAGCTTGGGTAGCCCTGCTGAGCCTGACTGCCATGCTGTGCATGCTGAGGACGCAATAATTCCCGCCCATCTTCAAACGCACCAATGGAAGGATTCCGATAAGGTCCATCCTGCTGATGCTGAGCATCATTGGGGTAGCTCTGTTGCTGAATGTGCTCATGGTAGGGCCGCTGGGGATATGCCCCAGCATGGGATCCATGTGAGAAGGGCTGCTCGGCATAGCCCTGTTGGGGGTAGCCCTCACCATGTGAATAACCACCACCCTGGCCATTTTGGTATCCTGCTGTATGCTGAGCAGAATTTGAATTTGTGACTGGTCCCACAGTTGCATTCCCGCCAAAACTGAGGCGGGTGTGCTTGATGATGGTGAGTAATCCGGGCCAGCTCAGAATGATGACAGCGAGGATCTCAGGCAGGGCTGAGAGGGGGTAGAAGAAGGAGGGGTTGACCCAGGCAGCTGTGTAGGTCTGACATGCCAGCTGGAAGCACACCTGAAGTCACATGCAAATCCACATTTGACATGCAAGACAAGTTCATAAGAACAACATTTTTGTGCCTTTCTGCATTCCTGGAGATGGCCTCCTAAGGCAGCAAGCTTGGACATCAAAATTGATTTGTTGTGAGGTCATTACACACATGCAACCTTGTGCACTATCACGCTGTCACATGCCTGTAAGTTGGTCAATGATGGCAAATGATGGTACACATGTTATGACTCATGCACTCAGCGTGACAAATGTTGTCTAAACGCCACAAAGAATGCAAAGCTGGCTTGCAATCAAGCAGCATGCATATAGAGCTGTAGAGGCCAGTACTACACTCTGTTAGGACACCTCATTCTGACATACGGAGCCCATCATGCCTGGCAGACAAAAGAAGGCAAACAGAAGCCAGCAAAGAAGGCAACAATTCACCTTCAGTAGGAGCAGAAAGGCAACCAGGGCCAGCGGGGCCAGCTCCTGCAACAAAGATTGTATACTTAGTGCAACATGATTGGACAAAAGTACATGTACGTCTGTACCTTGATGTTGTGTGCATGCGTGCATGTATGCGCGCCAACATACAGGTGAGTGCGTGTGTGCATGCGTGTGTGCATACGTCTGTGTACCTGTGTGCATGCGTGCATCTGTGAATTAGTGGATGTAGAGCTAATGGACATCACTGAGCAATTGGCAGAATTGCATCAAAAGGAACACATGAAGGTCCTGTTTCCAGCTGAACTGCAACTGCCCGTGTTGATGTCAAGTGGCTAGACGCATCAGACTATTGTGCGCAGCACGTTGAGATGCACACAAGACTAGGCCTAATGGATCTTGCCGATGCAGCTCTATTAGGCCAAGTCTTGTGTGCATCTCAATGTGCCACCCACAATAGCCTGATGCATCCAGCCACTTGACATCAACAGCAAGACCCCTACGAGACCATTAATTGTGCAGCTCAAAATGTCGCAGGCAGCTGGTGGCATAGGCTCAACATGCAATGTCTGACGGCCAAGACCAGTACTGTTTTGATACATTTCTAAACTTGACTCGAGCTGCCAACGTAAGTGGAATTACTGAGCCACAGGACTCACAAGTGGTAGTGGTAGTCATGTCATGAGTGGATTATCTGAATGCAGAAAGATGTGACTCACAAGAATTGTCGTAGTCATGTCATGGGTGGATTACCTGCATGCAGTAGGATGTGACGGCCATCTTGCTTCTTGCAACATTGAGTATGACCACTGCTATGGCTCCAATGTAGATGGCCAACACACCCAGAAAGCCCTGCAGTGACAACAGCGTCAAAGTCCATCATATGCTAAAAGTGCTTGTGCCACATTTTTCATGTATGTTTTTTTTGTCATTTGGTTTTGCTCCATGATAAGGATATCCAATATGGCAGCTGTTGCAGGGACAGGCAGTGCCCGTACAATTTGTTTGTCCATTTTCTATTTTGCTATTTGAAGCAATGTTCAAAAGGTCAGCCTTTGTAGAGTTGGGCAGGACCTGTGTCTGCCTTGCAGAAATGGTGCATGCAAGAACATCCCTGAAGATGTGTGACCAGCACACTTGTCATATATGTCAGCCAACCAAGCCAACCCTCACACTGCTGTCATGAAGCATGGGAAGTTTTGCAGGTTTGATTATTCACAGTGCCAGTTGTAACTTTCCTGGTGTCATGTAGTTGTGCTGACCATATACTTCTGCTTGTGGACACAGCGCAATGCAATGCAGAAGCTGTTCTTAGCACATACTGCCGCCCCCATTGTTGTCATTGCGCTGCAGAGTCTGAGCTCACAGCCACTTGGGCACTTGAACAAATGCCCATGCACAGACACAAGCCAGCTAGATTGCCATGGATGACTAAGCATAAATGATGACTCACCGCTCCAGACGTGTCATGCAGAGCATCACTTGCCCCACCGTCTCTGTCATTGCTGTGCCCACTCAGGCTTGCAGCTGCGGCTCCAATACCCAGAGCTGAGAAAATGGGCATGAGCCAACATAGGATGGTGTATCCCAGTTGGATTCTGCCCTTTGCTGTGTCGCTGAGGTCTGTAAATGGGAGGTAAGTGTGATTGTGGGCCTCTTCAAGCCTGCAGGCCAAGCCAAAGATTTACAGTATTGCACTGTGCAACACTCATCAGACGCAATATGACACCTGCAGTATTGGACCACTGGTATGTGAGTTTGCGTACTCGATCGTGGCGACAGGTACAACCTTAGATTTGCATGCAGTACTCTTGAGTCCTAGAAGGCAACTCACCATTTCTTGAAAATACCATACAGAACCACCAAAACCAGGAAGAAAGCTCCGTCGTAGAAGCCTTCGAACAAGGCGTTGCGGAGTCTGTCAGGATGGTGTGCTGCTGCTGCCTCACACTCGAAAGCGATCACTCTCACTGCACGGAACAGTCAGCAAGTCAGGAGGTGAAAGCGCATGCATGATAAGATGTCAACATCCAGATCTGTGGCGTGTGATACTGACTCACACGTCATGCGAATACGTGTCGTCAGAAGGCCAAACATGGCTGCATCAAAGCTCACCCCAACAAAATGTTGAAAGCTCGGCATAGTCCCAGCCCGGGTGACGCTTTAGGCTTACGTTGTTGACCACAGCCAGTCCGGCCCAGCCGAACGCGAAGATAACGGCCGCTGATATTGGGCCGTGGCTCTGCATTTGAGCCTGCAGAAGAGACCAGTCGAAGCGTCTGCACAGACTCAAGCTCGCTGCGCATCAATGGGCGCTGCCTTTACAGGTCTGCATGTAGCATGCTCGTCATCTGACGGCGTAAGGATCTTACTAATCAAACTGCTTTCAAACATATCCTTGGGCTGGCCGAGCGCTGATTGCAAAATGTGCTGAAGAAAGGTCCATTTTGTGACTGAAATTCTTCCGTCGGCAGCTCATCAGCTCGCAAGATGTCAGCCGAGATGTTTTTGAGCCGTCCGAAGATGAAAGCATACACCACAGCCAGGCTTGCACTTGCCCAGGCGGATCAAAACCCTGGTGCAAGATTTGCAGTGTCAGACGAAGCTTTCGCGCATTACCTTTCCGGGGGCCATCATGCTGTAGCAGTCGCTGCCTTCCGCTGGTTGTGCGCCGTACTCTACGGCCACGATGGAGCTTCAGATTTCTCAGTGGTGTCAGCGATGCAGCTGCCTCTGGGGAAGCCGACGCCGCACTCCTGTTCTGTGGCTTTGGCTGATGGCTCATTGGTTGAAAGTCGGTTGCATCCTCAGCGGACTGGCAGGGCAGCTGGCGGTAGGACATGCGTCGACAAGGTTTCTCCAGCCATCCAGAAAAAAGGTCCCGACTCTTGGCAAGTCGATGTGCAGGTATTGAACGGCATGCATGCACATCGTAATCATTATAACCCGCCGCACAGCAGCCATCGCGCTATTGCTGAAACTTGCTGCAGATGTTCACACCCTCTGCTGGGACACACCACTGTGTGCTAGGTGTGATGCTGGACATCTTTTGGCGAGTCGACGACCCAATCAAACACCACAACCACTTCAGAGTCACACAGTGCAGTGATCTAGATGGACTGCAACAATGGTGCAGATCAGCTGTTTCTGCAGCAGCTGCTATGGCCACAGCGCCTGCAGCGGAAGCAGCAGACCCTCCTCTGACCCCTGCCGCAGTCTGGGAATGTCAATCAGGATCACCGGAGTGCGCAGGTTCTGCTGTTCCAGATGCATGCATGCACAGATCCAACGTAGACCCAGGCTTCAGTGGGAACCCTGCATCAGTGGATGTACCACAACATGAGGTTGAGTTTGCGGAATTTGCAAGCGAGATGTTGAATATCCTGCGAGAGAATGATGACCCCTCTGAATCACTCAGTCATGAAGGTGCATCAGTCACCGTCCAGTCAGCACCATCACAGTCAGCACCATCACAGTCAGCACCATCAAACTCAGCACCATCAAACTCAGCACCATCAAACTCAGCACCAACAGCTAAACGCGCCAGAAGCGACTTCTCTGGTTCAGATTCCTCAAGCCAGCCAACGGCAAGCTTGACCTGCCACAACAATCTGCTGAGATGCTTTCAGCAAATCGTCACGCAGTCTTTGGACACGCAGGTACACTGCTCCACCGTCAGCACTGAAAATCTGACGCAAAGGCTTCAACGCTTGGAGCTGAATGTCTCGGGCGTGCACGTGAAGCTACAAGCACATGATGACAAGCTAGATAGGCTTCACGGTCAGGTATGCATGCCAGCTTTGGACTCTCAAGCACAAAGTGTGCTGGAAAGAGCACCATTTTTGACATCCCTTCATCAACTGCAATGCTGTCTTCCTGAACCACCAGTGCTGTGTTTCCAAAAAGAGATCCAAGCATCCTTGCTCATGCACAGGCAACACCTTACCATCGCTGAGCTAACACTGCGAAACTCTATTCAAGCTTACTGCAGCTGTGCACTTCTACTGCAGTGTTCTGCTGTGTTGGGTGCAGATAGGAGATCATACAGAGGACTTGGTACATGTGCAAGTGGAGCTTGCTACAAGGCAAGGCTTATATAGTGCACTTGTGCTCTGGGCCTGATGCCTGCTGGCTACGTACACGTAATAACAATTATAATTATTAATATTATTATTATAGTTAACATGATTATATTATTATTGTTGTTGTTGTTATTGTGCTCTGGGTCCCCAGGGCCCTGGGGGGCAGTATCTTACATACTTGTCCCCCATACACAACGCCACTGTGTATATGTCGTAGTCTTTTCTTTTCTGTTTTCTAGTGCACTTGCGCTCTGGAACTGCTGCCTCAGGAGGCTTTCATCATGAGTCACATGGAAGTTCTTTGCTGAAGCGCAACCCCACTGTGGTCATTTCGATTGCGCATGTTTGGCATGCCAGGCTTGTCTGCAAATGTATCCTGACACACAATCTGGCTTTGAGTTTAGTCACTCAATGGGGCATGGTCAGCTTGGGTTGCAACAGCAGCATTTGCTGGTGCTGGTGTATGCACAGTGACAGGGTGCCCCAATGTACCTCATCCCAAGGCCTTTCTTTTACCCACGCCAAAAAACATACATGTTTCTTTTCTTGTCTTGTGTGTACAATTCCAGCCTGATTTTCATAACGCAGAGCGCCTGGGCAATTTGGTATTCTACGTAGCTTCTCAGTTAGATGACGCAGGAAGGCATAGTCTTTTCTTCTCTTGTGAATTGCAGCGCGCATCTTGCTTGTGGCATGCAGGGCATTGCCAGGTGTTGTAGACAACTTACAGTCATGCGGCAGCGACATACATCACCCAGTAGGCAATTCATCACCTCCTTCCTCACATGGTCAGAGTGCAACCAATCAAGGTAAGCAGAAGAGCACTTTTAGTACATGCACTGCAAGGAAAGGTCAGTGACACAGCATAGTGGCAGAGTGATTCTTGGCGAAGGGTTTAGGGTTTAGGCCCTAAATATACAGCATAGTGGCAGATGTGACGGGCAGATGCGTCATGCTAGGTTGTCATGCATCGCTGTTTAGCACAATAAATGATGAGCCAATGAGCTTACTTGTTGGGTAACACCAATACAAGCTCATTGGTGTGCTTTCATCAGTTTTGTGACATTGCCAGGCGTGCATGTCACACAGCTGTTGTGCCAAGTAATTGCATCACATTTTGATGCTACTTTCTCACTTGACCACCCACCGACGAATGTCTGCTGCATCCAGTGATTTGCCTCGTCCAGAGACATACAATGGTGACTCGTGACTGACATTATATGCGACGTGTGACAGTCACGCAGACCTTCTTTCAGAGCTGGCACAAACTCACATGCATTGACGTCTGCATCCCATGGTGCTGCAGCTGATGCATCACACACACCTGTCACCTTGCCTTACCCCAGGCCCCATCATAGAGCCCCTACACCCCACATCCCTCACACACCATGCTCAGCGAGCGCTGTCTCCTGCCCTCCCTTCAACGGGAGCCTGACTCGGGCTCAGTTGCGGCCTGCCATTTTGAGGGCACTGGAAGTGCACATGCCCCAAAGCCGATCAGCTTTGGACCTGAGCAAGATGCTGTGGCCTGAGGACACTCCCATGCGAAAAGCCATGAACACAATGGTGACTGCCACATTGTTTTTGGTCCACATTGACACCTGTCATACTGACGCACGTTGACACCTGGTCTGATGTTGACACCTGGACTGATGCATGCTGACACCTGTCATACTGACTGGAGTCTTACTTTTGGCTGCATCATGTCACTTGCCATGGCATCCGTGAGTACTCTCAACAATGCTGGGACAGCCAAGCAAGCAGGCATCCCATCTATGCATACCACACAGTGCCATGATGACTGTTTGAGCAATAGCTGAAGTTTGAAGCTAATTGTTAGTATGTCAACCAGCCAAAAGTTCAAATACACAGCAGGCATTACTGTTTGCTGCAAGTTTGCTCGTGCACAGATGCTGGAAACACTTTCCTTGGGTGCTGTGGGACTGCGTCTTCATAATAATGAAATGAGCACTGGTAATGTTGCAGGTGAAGGGAGTGCTGTACAGTGACGAAATGGCAAGTAAGGTTGAACGCAATGGAACACATTGGGCACTGAAATGTTGACAACAAAGGAGCGCATGGGAAAGAAGAGACTTTGCAAGCATGCACCACATGAAGATGTGTTTTGTGAGCTTGTTGAGGCACCCAAGCCAGCTGCTGCAAGTCATTTGGGACCTTGACATGCGCTGCAAAACACAGCAGTTCGCTTTTGCTGCTGAGAGAAAGCACAGCCTGAGTTTGCATTAGACTGCTAGCATTGCTGTGTAGATGGCAATAGCTATAGACAATTTGGAGATTACACGGCATCACAACCCACATTTAACAAGGTTGAACATGCGAATCTAGGGAGTGCTAGTATTATTCTGCCTATGACTTTGGTGATGCAGCTCACTCAGAAGGCGTCTTGATGACTACCAACACCTTTGAAAAAGATTATTATGGTTGCAACACGCATCACAAGCAAGGCTTAGCAATACTTCCGGGTGCAGTTCATCATGGCACTCGGTCGGCGTGAGTGTCACAAAGGCAACCTTACTAGCCGGAGCCACTGACCAAGAGCAGTTGCAATGGCAAGAACTGTGTAGATCAGTGTGCATCTGCACAATACAGGGGGCGATACTCACATGAACTCATCATAAATGTCAAACTCCACATCTAGTCTTGCTGTTTGCTGTGCTGTCCAAGCATCAACGTCTACATTACCGTTATATGCAAAGTTTACTTTGTGCTGATTGCCTGGAGTAAACTGAGCACATTGGCATGCAGAGTAAGTGCTCCTAAGCAATATTGCCTGTTCGGTCCCTGCACTGAAAAGTCTTGCCTCTATAGAGACGACATCTTGTGGCATCATGTCAAAATTAAGCTCTGGGGTGAAGACAGTGCACTGTTGGTGATCAGTTGTCCAGCTGTTGTAAAAGTGTGTGATGAGCAGGCTTGACTGAGGTTGATTGTTTGTTGATACTGATGGCAGATAGAAAAGCAGAAAGCCTTCACTTTCACATAGGAGGCTGAACAGCTTCTGAGCCAAGGCTTTCAGCTTGTACCAGTCAAGTGCAGGCTTTGACGTAAATGTCATGCTGGCACTGAGCAAGCCAGGACTAGCAACCAACCTCCGCCACAGGAGTTGCAGTGTCAAACCTGCCCAAACAGTTCGAGGGTGCCGCCTTGAGTTGCTCACACGCTTCTGAGATACTACCACAACGAACAGGTTTTGCAGCTGCAGCCGCGAAATTTGTGCAGTGGTCTGGTCTGCGAGGTAAGCTTTGGTGGATGTCCTGTCTGTGTCGCAGCTTTCTGCTGCTGCTGTATGTTCAAGCACTTGTATGCAGCTGCTGAGGGTTTGCCAGTTGTGGTCTTGCTGTGAGACGTCCAAAGACCACTTGCTGTACAGATATGGACTGACCATGAAGAGGTTCCGCTGGCTCTCGATATCCATACTGCCACAGATGTTGTATAGCAGAGTCAGTGGTAAGTCGCAAAAGGAACAGTTTCCTGCAGTAATGCAAACTAGCGTGTCAACGAAGAAGCCGTGAAGGACCCGCCAAGCTTGTTTTGCGACTCAGAGTCGTTTGCGCGTACCAGCAGATCTAGCAAGCAGCTTCGTCTTTTTGTTGCAAGCGACTCCAGTTGAGACTGACATGCCGGCAGGCAATCGAGATCTACTGCAACTGCAAGCGTATGTCACCACAAAACTTGCCAACCGCTGTTGTGTGACTTTGAGTTCCACCTGACTGGATTTCGATTTCGTAACGCCAGCTCGAATCTTCGGCATACATCTTCCTCCAAGCATGACATAAGGTTTCGATCAAACCTGAAGTCAGCATTCCGAGCAGCGCACAACATTGCTGCACGCAGGTCAGACGTCTAAGAGTTGTCATTTCAAACAGCAACACTTGCAAGGTTTATAGAAGTAAATGCATCTTGTAAAACGTGTGGCAGCTTGATCATGCAGTTTCAGTCACCACATGTAGAACCACTCACAGGCTGGAATGCTGCACCGCTAGAACCCATCAGCGATCTTGCATCATTGTGGGACACTCCCTCTGAGCTCTGGAATCTCGCTGCCAACTCAGACCTACCTGCGCAAGGGAAAACGACAGATCCTCTTGCCGTACAACTCGGCAGCGTGGGAAGCGGCACAGCAAACTTTCTGGATGACCTCCCAGCGGTGATCCAGCCCAAGCGTGCAAACAGCAAAGAGGACCGCAAACTTGCTGTGTCACGTGAAGCTCAAAAGCGTTTCCGGCAGCGACAGAAGGTACTTTGATAGGCAGACTTTGCAAGCAGGCCTCGGGCTTTGCTTCACTGTGACATTGTTCACAGGCAAAGCAGCGGAACATCGAGACTGAGCTGAGCGAGACCAAGACCGAGCTTGAGCAGATCAAGCTTCGACAGCAAGAGCTAGAAGCCAGGAACCGCCTGCTTGAAAAGGTTGCAGAGCTCAGCAAGGCAACATCTAAAGATGACGTACAGCCTTCCATGCAGGTTCGAAGACCATATGGCCGGATGCTTGTTGTCTGCATGTTCTGACGTCATACAGCTGTATACATGTACTGCTCTGATGTAAGCTCACAAGCACGGCCACGCTTTCCAGTGCTGTATCACACACAATGCTTGCGCTTTAAGCCTTTGTACGCTGATGCAGAGCAATTGCTTCAAGCACACCTTCTCAAATGGCCAAAAGACTGCAGAGGGCCCACAGTTAGCTGTCACAGTCCGGGGTCAAGATCAGACACTGACAGTGGCCACCGTCAGCCAGATGTCACCTGCTGACTTCTCAAGCCTATGGAGGGTGAGATTTGTCCGCTGGACTTCTCTGTATACTCCCAAATCCTACTGTCATCAAGGCACATGTTGGCACTGCAAAGTGTCACATCAGATGTGCTGTTAGTAGATGGCATGGCTTTTGCTTTTGGTGCTCTGCATTTGCCCTTTGACAGGCTTGTCTAAGTAAGACAGGCTTGTATGGAAGGCAATTCCTTGCCAGTGGCTGTTGCCTGCAAGCTAGCAATGTTCACAGGTGCACTCAGTCTAAGCAACATGTTTGCATCTGCTATGCAGTGCACTCAAAGCTGTCTTGCTATTTGTACACAGCCCTGTTTCATGCTGCATGCTTGAGATGCTCCCCATGTCTGCCCTAGCTAAGTGCAAATCTCTCTATTATCTTTTTGTGGCATTGTAATCTTTAAATTGCTCCCATTGCATTATGAGGGTAGACTTGTCCAGTCTGGTCGAGCGCACCTCACATTTTTCTTTGATAGGCTGAGTGCCGAAACAGGACCTGCATAAAGGGAGCTACTCAGGGCTGTGTGTACATGACTCTACACCACTCAATGAATGAGTGCATAGTGAGTGATCGAATGAATGAGTGAGTGCATGAAAGTCTGGCAGCAGCGCATTGAACGCAGCATTTGCACGACAAGGGTGGGCAGCCAAAGCAATGGATGCACTCTATATTTAGGGTTCAGGGGGTTAGGGTTTTTTAAATATTGATGCGTTCTTCCCTGCAGGCCTACATACAGAAGCTGGGAATTTGTCTGCTGGAAGTAGAAGAGCACCAGACTGTAGAGGCTGAGCATTTAGGGTTTATTTAGGGGTTGATGCACTCTTTCCTGCAGGCCTACATACAGAAGCTGGGAACTTGTCTGCTGGAAGTAGAAGAGCACCAGACAGTTGAGGCCGAGCAGGCCTTGACTAAGCTATCCATGGAAGCGGCGGCCCTGGTGTGTTGTCTGGTTCATTTCAATGCAGACACTGTGAAGGCGCTGTATGGGCTGAGACTTGATAATGGCCAGCCTGTTCCGCACCAACCTGGCGACGCGTTCTACAGTCAGCTTGTGGTGAGTCCCTATAGTATTTGTGTTAGGAAAACCTTGTATCCCTTTGTTTAAACTGTTTTGTATATCATCTTGATCTTCAAGAGACATAAAAGTTATGGAACAGAAAAGAAGAGAGTACACCTTTTGCTGTCGTTTCAATGAGAAGTTGTGTGTTATGGCAAGCTGCCTTGCGGCCAGCCCTACCTTTCATGTCCCTTTCACTCAAGGAGTGAGTCATCAGCATCATGATTGACAACATCTCCAATGTAGAAATGCGTTTTCACTGTCCCCAAGCGTCTTTGCGATTAGATGTCCACTGTAGAATGGACGCTTCTGAACCAAACCAGACATTTTGGGATTGAAAGGAGCTGTTTCAACAATGTCAGCCTTCTTGCGCAAGCTGAGGCTTGGCTTTTGCAACCCTGGATTTATGGGGATGCAAAGAGGCGTTCCACAGTCAGCTTGTGATCACTACCCATGGTTGCAATGCCTTCTACCATGGTTGCAATGCCTTCTACTATGGTTGCAATGCCTTCTACCATGGTTGCAATGCCTTCTACCATGGTTGCAATGCCTTCTACCATGAAAATGGATGTGTCATATGGTGCATGTGAGGACAGTATGAAGGCCTTGTGCAAGGCCCTGTGGGTCAACTTGGTCATGCTTTCATCAGAAAACGAAACAAAAGAAAAGTGTATGCTTTCCAGCGATCATAACGAAAGCCTGCTAAGGTGGCAGCCCGGAGCTGAAGCTTTTACCACTCTTCCATTCACCCATGCCTTCACTCACTCAATCGCTTGCTGGCACATCTGTACAACCCAGCTGGTTGACTCAAGATGCACAGCCACCTCCTCCTTCTCTTCCAATCAGACTCAAATCCTGTCCATGCTACACTGTGGATACAGGGAAGCCCAATACATCTCATTCTGAGGCTTTTTTGTTAAAAAATGCCAAAAGGCATAGTGGCTCCCCTCCTCCCATCCCCTCCCCTCCTACACTGTGGCGAAACACCACTAAACAATGCATTGCAAGCAGTCTTAAGTAGTGTTTGACTGGCTGTACAGGATGCAGCACAGCTCTCAGAGGATCAGATACTGGATCTTATCCACTTGTGGCGCATGTGTTCAACCAGGCGAGGCCAGCTGGCCAATGCTCGCAAGACCAAGCTGACCCAGATTCCTGTGGAATGCTTCAGTGATGTCCAGATGCCTGACCCTAGAGAGAACGTGGCAAACCTGACAGAAATGGCCAATTTCATCAAGGAAAACGGCACTGAGGATTTCAAGGTTTACAGTGACACCATGTGTGCCATCTACAGAGGGGTGAGCTGTCCCTCCGTGCTGGGTACCCCAGCTCAGCTGTCTGTCCTGCAGTGGTGTGTGCCATGTGTACAGGGGCAATGCTGTCACGGCCAAAACGTGCAATCTCTCTGCAACGTGGCTTTCTGCATCTCAAAGCTTGCTGCAAATGTAACAGTTGCACAACACATCTACTCACCTGCATTTTTATTGTCTCATGCAGGTACTCACCATCAAGCAATTTGCACAGATCCATGTGCATTCCTACCCATACCTGATCCAAATCGACCACATGCTGGAGGCCCTGGCAAGGCAACGCTGTCAACCCAGCCAGCAGCAGATATTGGCTTCAGCACACACGGTGGACACAAAGCCTCATTGGACGTTGCTACGGGCGTATCATGCAGAGCTGATGGCAAACGATGACCACATTGATGTGCACATACCCTTCTTGAAGGGTGTGGCGTCACAGACCAGCTCCGGATCTGAAGGGTCTACGGTCATGACTGAGGAGCAAGGCAATATTCCAGTATAACACTTGGCTGCTCGTTAGATTGACGCCAAAAGGCGCAGTCTTTTGTTTTCTTTTCTGCCCTTTCCTAAGGCAATTTTGCAGGGCAATGATAGCCAGCCATGTAGTGGTGCATGTTATTTTGTACTGCCCACATTGCCTTCAGTCCTGTTTGCGTCAGTCCTTTGTGACGACTGTTTGTAGAGGGAACATCCATTGGATGTAATCATGACTTTTTTCAAGCTCATCTCTTGAATATTTTCTTATCATCTTCAAAGTTTTGCCATCGACGTTCTGTTGCCCCTTAAAAAAAATGATTATCTCTGACCTTCACATGCAGCCAAAGTGTTGCGTCTTGGTCATCTTGCCAGCTGTGACCTTCGTGTATGACACACTGTAGATTTCCCCTGGTGTCTTTGCATTTGCACTTGTGCCCTCTGGGCTAGCAGGTGCATGCGACTTGCATGCTGAACAATGATATATTGGCATGCTCAACGTTATAATGTTTGCGTTTTGTGTTTGATTGCAATTGAGAATAGTAAAGACAACCCAACTCTTCTCAGATGCAGCGACCCAACAGGACTAGCAGCTGTTTTGTTCCAAAATTCAAAAGTCCGTCCCCAAGAAAAAACCTGCAGAGGCGACAACTTCAACTCCTCATGCAACATAGCAGTAGGTGCAGCATACATGCATGTGTCATATGACTCCACAGATGTGCCTTAGGTATCTGTCATAGATTGATTGTAGCAGTCTATGCTTTCTTTGCTGCGCCACAGGGACTATGCATGCCCCACAATCCACAGCCATAATGCAGAGATGGTACCAGGATGCTTTGTAACAGGAGGATTTTTAAATTGACCATGTTGCCACGCTGCAGTTGAGAATGCATTTGCTGCATTACAGCCCAGGGTGCAAGCTGCCTTTGCCTTCAGAGGGGCGACAAGGTGAGACATATCCCTTGACGCACAAACGTGCAGACCCAAGTTTTTGCAATTGTCAATGCGCCCCACTGGGAGGCCGTTGTAACTGCAAACACCTGGGCAGCCTGGTATAATACTTGGCTTCTCATTAAACTGACGCCGAAAGGCGTAGTCTTTTCTGTTTTTTCTTTTCTAACTGCAAACAATTCACCCTAAAGCAGGTGATCTAGCCAAACACTTGGACATCACCATCACTTTTGTCTTTGCCGCAATGATTTCCATGTGCAAAATGGCACAACAGTTGACCAAAGGGCCCATTTTCAATCCGCGGCGGAGTAAAGTAGACCTTGTTCATCACAGGTTCACCACAGGCTGCATGTACAAAGCACCACCCACCAGCAAGGGCGTTGAAAAGTATTGCAGAAAGCCTTCTGTCATATTGTTCAGGGCGCAAGGCTCATGCGAAGCCAAAGCATTTCAATCCTAACAATTCGTGAATGCTCTGCAGGCGCACAGGGATGGCTGCATGTGTATTATCTGCAAGCAGGCAAGGCGAGTGGGCAAAACATGGGGTGGCATGTCCGGCATTGAGGAAGGGCCCAAGTGGCAGGGCCCCATGCTGACAGCTGGCAGGCGGGGCCAGCCTGTGCCCCGCTTTGGTAAGAGGGCATTCCTGCATGCCCTGCCTCACCTTGTCTGTGGCCCAATGCAGCACAATGTAGGGCCCTGCTACTATTTTGTCGGTGCCAGGTGGATTTCACAATGTTTTGAGAAGCGCAATGTGCACAGCTGGCGAACAACAGACAATGACCGATTGCTTTTGCAGCAGAGTATGCTTATGTGACACAGATTGCAAAGGGTGTTATCAAAGAAGTTTTGTTTACACTCTGCAAATTTGATCTGATTCACTTTTGCTTTTCAAAGCAATTTGGTGAATCATGTCAGCCATTTGCACAGCTCCATGTGTCTGTTCTCACATCAGTGGTCATCCTGCAGCTGTGGAAGTTGCCTCAGTCCAAGGCATGGAATCCAGATGACTGGCTTCAGGCCAAAGGGCACAAAGTTGATGAGGCTGCCCCAGCCCCTACCCCTACCCCTGCCCCTTCCTCTGCTGGCAAGGCCGAGGGCACTACCAGGCGTGGCACTGTCATCAGACACAGCAGCAATGCTGACACTCTTGCAGCTGCAATTGTGGAGAAGGACATTGCTCAAAGCAAAGCAGCTGCCAAGTCTACAGGTATATCTTTACTCTGCGTAAGGCTTGTCCATTGCCTAGTCCTGCCCTGCTGTCACCCCTACTGTCGTGCACATGGCTCCAGATGGCCCGAGTCTGGGCTGTGTAAGCTTTTGCAATATTTGTCAGCATTTTCCATGACTAAGGCACATCAACAATGAACACAGAATACAGAGTCCTCCTTGAGCTCCCACAAGTGCTTGTCCACGACTTGTACCTCGGCACGCATGAAATCAAAGTGGCGTCGGTCAATCTCCAGTGTGACACACAGAGGTGTTTGGTGCAGGAGGCAAGGCATCAGGTGAGCGCAAGGGCTTGACCATGAAGGAGCGCTTGCAGAAGTGCCAGCAGACAGAGCGCCAACGCATCACCTTTGGCAAGGTCAGCCCTTCCTCACAACCTCTGCTTGCAGCAGCTACATTGTGTGTTGTCAGAACAAACCATTGTTACATGCATGACCGCAACACAGTCTTTCACAGGTGTCTCCTGCTCTTGGGATTGACTTCAGTGTACACATTGCCTGCCATGTTGCAGGTACACATTCTGCATGCAACATTGTTCCCTGCAACTAGTTCCATCATGCAACAGTTGCTCAGCTATGCCTAATTTGCCCTTGCTGGTGTTGATGCTGGGTGTATGTGTGCAGTCTTGTATTCATGGCTGGGGCCTGATAGCGCGCACAGAGATGAAGTAGGACAGCATGGTGGTGGAGTACAGAGGGGACCTGCTCCGCCCCAAAATGTCAGAGGACCGCCAGAAGTTCTACAACCGCATTGGCAAGGACTGCTACCTCTTCAATGCCAATGATGACATCATTGTTGATGCCACCATGAGTGGTGCTATTGGCCGATTTACGGTAAGGGATTGAGGATGACGCATCCATGCTTTGACATCTCGCTGGAATGTTTGCTTCAGTGCACTTGTGCCTGATGCAAGCATTCAACAAGATGCTGGGTACACTCATATCTTCATGCTGGACACCGAAACTTTGATCACATTGTGTATCAAAAGTGGATCAGACCGGCTGACTGGGCCAAAAGGTGTGTGCGTGCATACTTCATGCCTTTGCACCTATGAACACCGTGGTTTTTATTTGCTGTTTTAGCTAATCACTGAGTCCAGAAAGGTGAAAATTGTGCATGTATGGTGCAGAACCACTGCTGTGCTCCCAGCATGTACACCAAAGTGGTGGAGGCAGAAGGGGAGAGCCGCCTTGTCTTCTTTGCTCACACAAACATCAAGCCTGGTCAGGAGCTGACCTATGACTACAGGTCAGCCTGTGCTGCACTGTCACCCTCTGTGGCCTTTCAGCATGTCACAGCAATGCGCTGCAACCAGAGTAACCACCGTCCACTGCCTTGCATTCGTGCTTACGCCCATGGAATACGGCAAAACCATTCTACTAGGATATCTGCAATTGCTGCAAGTTGAGTCAACTAATCTGTCACTGCTGCTATTCATGATGCGCATTTGTATTCTTCTCTCGCATGAGATTTCTTGCTTGCCATTTGAGATGTCTAGTGTCATGAAAATGTCTTGTCTTCTGGAACAACACTCATCAACAGGTGCCCATGGGCTTGTGAGGGTGACACAGAGTATGGGCACATATGAGAGTTTTCTGCTTGGCATGCTTAGCTGAGCATATTGTGGCTGCCATTCAGGTTCAAGGAGGAAGAAGGTGATGATAAGGTGCAATGCAAGTGTGGGGCGCCAAATTGTCGGGGCACCCTCAACTGATGTATAACCTGCAAAACTGCTTAGTCTCTGAAGCCCACTCAAGCATGCCTCGTGTCAAAATAGCCAGGGTGTCACAGTCAGTCGAGCATTGAGGCAGGTTCAAAAAGAGTGACATGATTGTCTTGGTTTGTGTGAAAAGGTCCGGCCTTGAAACCTCAACTTCATAGTATAAGAAGTCCACGACTTTGAGACTTAGCCACAGCATTTGCATGCAATGTGAACAGATTGCTTCAGCTCTGCATTTTTTGCAAGACTTAGTGTTATGTTTCAGGTGTTTGTAGCAAAATATGCAGACAATCTGCTGGCAGCGGTGCAGGTGCCAGTTCCTCACTAAAACAGAATCTGATCAAGCTGCTTCAAAACGTGCCAACTATTCCATTTGGATCAGATTGGAGCAAGTCTACGTTGTTTTAGCAGCAACCAAGTTGAAAACCTCCTGGACATTTGTAGCCTGCAACTGCGTTGGGGACGAAAGGTTTGTCACTAGTAATGCATGTGTCCGAGGCGCTGAATCCAGTGCAACAAGCTGGAGTTCCGGCTGCGCAATGCATCGAGTCGACGTTGATAGAAAGACAATCTGTGGCTTTGACGGTTGCCAACAGACCTCGTGCACCGGCATGCGCTGGCAGGTCGGCATTTGCTGCGGCAGCCGCTGCAGCGCCACTCAGCAATACCAGGGCCAACAGGACTGCCAGGATCTGCAAGGTCACTGCTTATAGTCATTGGAAGTCACAGCACAGCCTAGGCCATATTCACCCTGAGCAATCGGCGAAGTCGCTTGTCTGCTGCAGCTTACCTTGGATGTTTGACTAGCCATGGTCCGGCGGCCTGTTTTACAGAATTCTTGCCACGGCTCAGAATCGCGCCGTGCTCGCTTGACAGCACAAGGGACTATGACAGACCCAGCAACTGCCGCTCTCGACACAAGAGAAGCTGCCTCACATACAGTCTAGTACTTTGCCGAGCACTCCACCGAAGCTTGGGGAAGCTATCAGAAACTTTCGGAAAGATTGCCCTTTATGTGCATTTTGGGCAGCACATGCGTGTCAATTTTCACTTGACTCTTCTCGTGTCATCCATCCTTGACTGTTCTCGTGACGATTTCAATGCAGTATGCATACTAACACCTGGCCTCGCCAGGAGCCGGACTTCTTCCGCTTTTTGCAACCCTCAGACTTGTATTTTTGTGCCAGCAGTGAATAGACTTCCATGCAGTCGGCGCACTTACGATAAGACCTTCTCCACTTGGATACAAGCCTGCAGGATGCCATGAACTGCAGATTTCCATGAGTGTGCAGTATGACCTTCACAACGTAAACCTGATCAAGATCTTGCTTGTGACAAAAGACTCGAAAAGGTGTTTCAGCAAAAAACAGTCTAAAGCGAGCCAAAATCTACTGCAACAGCACATGAAATTCTGTGCCATCCTGCTAACGTCTGTATTGCTCAACCTACTTGGTCAATCTACAGGCCAATGTACCCAGTGCACCAGGGTTGACAGCAGTGCATCCACAAAGCTGAACCTCAACTTTGCATGTGAGCACAACAATGTTGCAAGGTGATGTTCAAAGACTGATGCCATGCATCACATGCCTGAGCCTCTATATTTACATCACTTTTCCTTGCTGTGACGCCACCTACAGTTTGAGCCAATCTAAATTTGCACAATTTTTTGGATGAGCCAGCTGCAATGCCATGATTTGAAAGGAAATGTGCAGCTAGATCTCTAATCAGCCTGCAGATCTTGATTGCAGAGGCTGCACATGAACCAGAGCCCTGCAGATTACCCCTGGTAATCTGCTGCTCTACTATTCTCTGGTCTCTGCATTTGGTTCAGCAGCAAGCAATGAAGCTTGACTACAAACAGCATCACAGCAGAATTCTTCGAACAGCGACTGCCCACACTGCTTTAAGCACATAGACAAGACCATTTTGCTTGATCAGAGCAAAGACAACAAGATCCAGGGGGTGTGCTCACCAGGCTTGCAACATGCACAGAGCAAAAGTCTGCCTCAATATCACAGCAGAGACATGTCAGGCAGAGGCAAGCTGGGGTGTAGAGCCTTGCTGCTCTTGAAGTCTGTTGTTAGCTGGTAGGCATCCTTGCCTTGCTGCCAGTGGTCGGCAGCCTTGCTGGGCTAGTAGCTGAAGTCTAGCTTCTTGGCGCGGTGAGCCTTCCTCTCAGCACTGTTGGTGCCGTACTGCTGGTCCCACTTGGCCACCATGAGGGGGTCGGCTTGCCCATCAGCAGTGAAGGCCATCATCAGCTGAGGGGAACCTGCACAGCTTGCATACTTCAGCTACAGAGCACTGGCACCAGGAAGACAAGGGAGATTGGCAGGGCCATGGTAGACCAAGAAAAGGGTCATCACCATTGCAGCATAAACACCAGTACCCAGGTGCAGCCTGCAAGTGACAAAAGTGTATGGCACGTCTGAGTTGACTGACAATATCCAAGGCCTTGCAGCTGTGCAACTTGTGGCAACTTTGAATTCAGTTCCTGTGCACAACAGGTATAGACATTGTGACAATATTAGCCGTGCATCTATTGCAAGAGCAGAGGAAGCTTGACACAGCCTGAACACTAAGAACAGTTTGACAATTGCAATTGCCCCTGCTGGATAAGGAGGTGCACAAGGTACACTGCACAGACAGAGACAATGCATTTGCAGCTCTGATCTGGACAGCTGTATTCAGCAAAGTCACAAACACTGCCAAAGGCTGCCTTGAATTGTGATCTTTTCTGAAGTCAACGAGTAACAGAGTAGAAATGCCAAACATGTATAATGTTTTACGCTGAAGCATGTAAAAGCGCAACAAAAGGATTGCAGCTTGCTTATGTCAGCTTGCTGCCTTGGGGGTCCAGGCTCTCACCACAGGGCAGCTCATCACCACGGTCAACCTGCCAGGTTTTGCTTGCAAGCCAGGAATTGCAGAAGATGTTTGAGCCACCTCTGCCAGGGCTTGCCTGCATCACAAGCTGCTTCTCATATTGCTTTGGATGCGATTCATGCTTCAAGAACAAGTCAGCAAGCTCATGGGTCGGCTTCCAACTTTTAGTAGTAACTGCCAGATTAAACTCCCTGGTCAAGCCAAGCCAGTCAGTGTGCTTAGACTTTGGATTTGTGTGCAGCATGTGACATTGCATGAAAAGTGAATGTTCTGCAGGTGTCTGCACTGGTCTGCAGAAGTCTGAAAGTGTGGAGGGTCTGCTTTGTGATCTGCGTTGTTGCAGGAATTTGGGATGCTTGATGGGATCTGGCACAGCTTTAATGATGTCCTTAAGCAGCCCCACATGTTGCTCAGGTGGCAAGTTGAGCTGATCCAGGGCTGCAAATCAACATGACAGTGTCAGTCTTCGCATAAAAACATACCCCGAGATGAGACAGCAACAATGCAATTTGTTTCAGACAGTGCTGTTGACAGCTGTGCTGCTGCAGGAACAGAGCTGAACGTGTGTGCTGACTGCAGGAAAAACCCCTCTGTTGCCTGGCTTTCAGCGGCAAGCAGGCACTAGCGGAGCCCACCTGGAGCAGTGCTGGCACCGCTGGTGCCTGCTTGCTACTGAAAGCCAGGCAACAGAGGAGTTGTCCCTGCAGTCAGCACACAAATCCAGCACACACAAGCCATGTAGGCTTGAGCAGAGTATAGCCAGCAGCTGCAGCAATGCACACCTCATTGCACAAAGCGCAGTTCATCTAAACCTTTTGAGACTGTTTGTTTACCTCTGTTTGGTGCCAATGCTTCACCAGTGTGGTCTGTGCATGCCGCTATGAAGATTACTGGACCTGCCATGGGCTGCATCCATGAGTTAAGTCAGCATCTGAGACACAGCACGCACAACAGCAATGCATGTGTGGGTAAAGTAGGCAATGTAGCTGAATCAGACATGTGCATCACATTTAAGCTGACTGTTGAACCTTACTTATCTTGCACAATGTATTGCTAATCAAAACAGGGCTGCATGCTGGAAGAGCCCCTGATGCTGTACTCTTGCCTGAAGTTTGCCTATATATAGCTCTGCAGTTGTTACAATACAACAGTCTTGATCAACATCTCTAATTAGCTCAACAAAGTCTCCAGGACAATCTACCGTAGTACAGACCGCTATTCTAATGCACTGCCAATTCTGCAACTGTGACATCCTGCTAATATCCACATTGCTCACTCCTACTTAATTGTACAGAGCCCACACCCATACCTAGCAGTGGGGATAAAACTTCCTAGAGCATTTGCATTTGCACAGCAAACATATTGAAAAGGCAGCTGCATCTCCCAAATGAGGAAGCCAAGTTTGCAATACAGCTTCTACATCAATAGCTTCCTGACTTGGCAATCAACTCAGGGCCAAGCACTGCAGAGCTCTTGTGTATGCCCCTTTGGGCACTACTCTTCTCTGGTCTCTGCACTCTGGTCTCTTGCGGCTCTGCAGCAAGTAGTCAAGCATAAGAACTTGATAATAGGATAGAATGTCATGATTCAAGACATGAATGCAGAGTGGTTCTGCACACACTTCTCCCAAACATATCTCATACAAAGATGGAGATAGTCCATGGAGATAGACCATCTCCAGATGGTCAGGAAACAAGCAGATCCTAAAGCATATTTGCAACTTGCACAGCACATAGTCTGTCACAACATCGCAGCAGACACATTTCAGGTGAAGGCCATCTGGTGTGAGGTCCTACCGCTCTTGAATTGTCTCTTGTTAGTTTCCAGCTGGTAGGCATCCTTGCCTTGCTGCCAGTGGTCGGCAGCCTTGCTGGGCTGGTAGCTGAAGTCTAGGTTCTTGGCGCAATTCTTGGCGCGGTGAGCCTTCCTCTCAGCACTGTTGGTGCCGTACTGCTGGTCCCGCTTGGCCACCATGAGGCAGTCGGCTTGACCATCAGCAGTGAAGGCCATCATCAGCTGTGGTGGTCCTGCACAGCTTGCATGCTTCAGCTACAGCACTGGCACCAGAAAGACAAGGGAAACTTGACAAGGTTATGATGCGACAGTAACGAGAAAGACAAGGGAAGATGACAAGGTCATGCTGTACCAGAACAAGGAAGAGTTATGGAAGTTGCACCCAAGGCGCTGGTACCAAAGTGCAACTTGACGAGGCCTGCTTGTACCAGAAACCAGAAACGCAAGGGAGATTGACAAGGTCATATTGCACTGGAGACTAGAACATATCATCAGTGTTGCACCAAAAGCACTAACACACCACAACGGGACAAAGCATCAGCATGGAGCATGAGTTGACTGACTGTGTCTAATAGCCTGCAGCTATGCAGTAACTTGGAAAAATGATGGAAGCGGTTCATGCACACAAAAGATGCAGAGATTGTGGCAGAACTGGTAGCCACAGTGTCTGCTGCAAGAGCAGAAGAAGCTGGACACATTTTTGAAAGCTACAAACAGTTTGGAGCATGCTTCCCTACTGGATAAGGGGGTGCACAAAGTGTATGGCATACAGACAGAATGCTGCAATGCCAACTTTAGCTTAAACAGGTGCATCCAGCAAAGTCACAAATGCTGCCCAAGGCTGCCTTGATCAACACATGTGGTCTTCTCTGAAGTCAAGTGGTATTGAGAGTCAAAGAGCCAGACACAAATGATGTGTACAGCAGGTAGAAGAACAAAGACAAGAATGCAGCTTGACCATGCAGGAAGGCGGTCCAGGCTCTCACCAAATGGCAGCTCATCACCACGGTCCACCTGCCAGGTGTGGAAGGTCTTGCCATACATGTTGATCAGCTTCTTCATCTCCAGATCCTCAGCCAGGACTGGCACCCTAGGGGCCTGCAGCAACAAATTATAAGTCACATCAACAAAGTCAGGCCTTCTTCAACACGTGCAAAGCACAAGCACAAGGGCGACAAGGGAGCATGCCACAGGCAGACTAAACCGTTTTGTCCTTACCTTGTCATCTGAGCAATACTGTTGTCGTCTGAGCAATATTGTAGACATGTACAGCAGCACAGTTTTGCATATGCAGGGGGTGTCCTATGTTGCAGCATCCTGCAGTGTGAGGAGCATGACACAGCGTAAACCTACAGGGCTCACAAACAAGCATGGAGGTGACAAAATGGTCTTCATGCAAGCTTGCATAAGCAAACAGATATGCACAGTGAAGGGTATTAGAGTCTACAGGCAGAGGGGAGGGGAGGGGGGCATACCTGCAGGGTGCCAGACTGGACCTCATACTTGTGGCTGTGCCAGTAGATCTTCTCGTCCTCTGGCAGGGTCTCAAAGAGCTTGTCTGAGATGATGTACTCCAGCCCAATCAGGCGAGCATTGGGCTTGTCTGAGTCATAGATGACGCACTGACGCACATTCTCATTGGGGTAGGCACAGAAGTGGTGCGCTTCCACCTGCAACTCCTCCCACTCATTTCAGATGGGATGGCAGATGGCATGGCAGGACCATTTATCCACACAGCACATCCCATTTGCTTGATGACATGTTGAGCAATGATGAGAGGGATGGCACAGTCCAAGAATAATCATCAACGACACCACCAACATACTACCAAAGCCATGCAACACATATGGTACGACTGATGATGTCACCCAGACCCAAACCTGACTGCTGAACACTGCATAAAAAAAGGGAGAATGTGTTCTACATCTCTTGCCTTAAACAGGGGTTGTGGTGTTTTCAGCATGATGGCAGATGTGTAAGCATAGGCCGTTGATGCAAGTAAACTAGTTTGAAGCTATCATGGTGATTATCACTTGAGAGCCCATCTAGTGCATCAAGCGCTATGTCAAGACAGCAGATCCTCTGCATTGTGGACGATGTGAGCATTGATGCACCAAATGAGCTGGTGAGTGATCAACATGTTAGCTTCAATGCATTTCTACGAGCCATGTTTGTAGCCACAACGATTGCCTCCAATCGCCCATCTCGGTACACAGTCACAACAGAAGGTGTGATGCAGGGCAATCTAGCAGACACCCTAAATTGAAGGTGACATGCACTGAGAAGGCAGAAACATTATTCAGCTCTGTCCTGAAGCAATCACCGCATCAACTGCATCCGTCCATCGAACCGCAAAAGAGTGAGAGGCAGGTCAGCACCCTTTCGAGGCAGGCTTGTTCAGATGCAGCAGCTGACATGCAGGTAGGGCATGACTTGGACTGCATGAGCGAGTGAGCAAGTGAGCGAGTGTTGTGTGTGATTGTGACTCTGCGTGAGAGGGCGTGAGTGAGTGAGTGCGAGCGCATCTGTATGAGGGTGAGTAAGTACTAAGTGCGCACAATTTACGGGGGGGAA
>JAABUK010002429.1_pt1 | contig 33407 bp, 45 predicted proteins | sample 5559141 | NCBI WGS metagenome assembly JAABUK01 (sample SAMN10711869, study PRJNA513367) | rock metagenome | isolation source: Antarctica rocks | place: Antarctica: Victoria Land, Pudding Butte nord | collected 2016-01-03 | reverse complement strand
CTGAAAGCAGCTTGTCACCACAAAAGAGCTGAAGCACATGTAACAAGTGCTGCAAACCAGCTGGGGATCTGGATAGCAGGACAATGTCATCAGCATACAACAATATGGCCCTTGAAGCCCTAGTTCAGTTGCGCTCGAGGTTACGATCTCTGCAGCACATTTTCAAATTCTGCCGGAATCCATCGTTCCGGCGCAACGATTGGACAGCGGTAGTATAACGACTCCTTAAGGGATTAAAGAGCCGACAGGGAGCCGATAACGACGGGTGGGTGTTCAAAGTGTTAGCCATGCAGTTGGCACTCCACAGACAAGGTGTTGCACCTGTTCACTCTGACAAAAGGTGGCACATGATTGCGCAAGGATATGCTACATGTAGCATCTGTACAGATGCGTCGCAAGCAGTTCATCTGGAAACAACCAAAGGGGTAATGTGTTGTTTCACAACAGCTGATGTTTCTGCAGAGTACAGCAGAATTAACACGACAATGCATTGCAAGAGTTGCATTTTTACGGACAAGGTCAAAACCCTAGGTGGATGTCTGTTATGGGACTGTGAAGCCTGATTGCAAAATACTTGATGTTTCCAAAGGATCACTCATTGGCGGATGATGAAGCAAAAGGTTTTCTCCAGACTTTCTGGATTTAATATCTTGTCTGCTTCAGTCAGGCGAGAAAGAGCAGCACGTCACACTTTTGGTGGTAACGGGTACCGCCAACCAGCATGTGCAAGCTGACAGGACACAAGAGGTACAGACTGGTTGTGAGGCGACAACAGCCTGATTTCACCATGCATGTTGCTGCCTAAAAGTGTGGATTCAAATCATGTGCATTCACCTGCAGCAGCCACACTACCACAACGTATGCAGGCACTACTAGCCCTGGAAACATGTTGGCCCCCAGCATAACGGTTAGGATCAATTGGCAACCGAGGACCAAGTGTAAAATGTAGCAACTGCTGCATGCGCCTACCAGAAACCGGTCAGCCATGCCTACGCTGGCTGAAAGGCTTACTGGTGTAATGATGTTATGTGCATGCGACAACCCCAACAGTAGGGGCTGCCCTACGACAGTGCAGGGCATAGTCTTATGGATGCCGTCCAAGTGCTGACGCAGGGCTTTACAACTGTGTGGCACAACAGGGACAAAGCCCCTGTTATGAGGCATGGGCTGCCCAATGGACTGCAAGCAACTAGCTATGGCCAAACAAGCCATTCCCAACAGCAACAGCATCATCAAGATTGTCAAGCAAGATTGTGTGGAACAGCGACCCAACAGGACTAGCACCTGTGATGCAGAGAGGGTACAAGGATGCCTTGCAACATTTTAGGGTTGACTGTGTTGCCACGCTGCAGTTGAGAGTGCCCTTGCTGCACCACAGCTCAAGAGCTTGCCGCCTTTACTTTCAAAGGGGTAATACGGTGGGTAATATCTCCTAAAGCATGAAAGTAGAGACCCAAGTATTATCAAACGTCAAAGCGTCCCAATGGAACACCATTGCAAATGAAGCTGGACTAGGTGACCTAGCCAAATGTTTGACCGCCATCACTGTTGTCTTTCCCAACCTGACCTCCATATGCGATGTGGCACAACAGTAGACCAAGGCATCATCAGAGCTTGCTGCTGCCAGTAAAGAGACAGATACCACCAGTAGACACAAGGTCAGTGAGCTTCAGGTGTGGATAGTACTCCATGCCACTATATGTGAAGAGCAGTGAGAAAGCAACTGTCATGTAGCATCACACATGCGGCTGTCATGATGTGGCCCATGACCTGCACCCCAGCAGCCGGAGGCAAGGTCTGCAGATGGTGATCTCAATCATCCAAGATGCCAGACAGGGGGGCTCCAAGTGGGCAGCGCAATGGACGGACTCTGGCTGTAGCCACACTGGCCATTGACGGACAGCAAAGAACCATTATATAAGGACTGAACTGCGCCCTGTGCAACCACAAGCGCTACAGCAAGCTTCAGAAAAGCTGCCACCAGACATGATCATAAACAAAGGTGCAAACTTTATATTCATGGACAGCTCAATATAACAGCTCCATGTATGCACAGCTCCACTTGTATCCAATACATATACATAGATATACTCCTAGAGCAGCTATGACTCATAGCTATGACAGAGAGAACTTGATTGGCTTATTTTCGCGGCCGCTGACTTGATGACAGGCGCGACTGCTCTTTATTTGGCACGTGAAATGGCGCGCCTCGGACGGCGCAGCATCTGCTGACGGCCCGTGGTCGAACACTGCTGTGAAATGACATAAGGGCGATTTTAGACGTGCACTCGTTGCCTGCACTCTTGAAACACCAGGCGACCTGCATGACTAGCCGAGTTCTGTCCAAATTGTCATGTCAGTAGAGGGCCACGGGGAGAGTGACAGCCAACTCGACGCACAACTCAACATCTTTTTACAGCAAATTATTGCTCAAGAAGACCTGAGTGACGGCCCCTTCGACGCTAGCACAGATCTACAAACCACTGACTTGTGGCCGTCACTAAGTTTTGCGGCGAGCTCTTTGCCTGCACAGGCTGGGCCCCTACTGCCACATTTTGTAGCAACAACTGCTTCACATCAGACAATAGTCCAGCCTGGCCCGCCACTGCATTTGCAATATAATCAGCCACCGCCACAGCCACAGGTACAATCACTGCCGCAGCCACAGCCACAGCAACAGCCAGAACAGCAACTACAGCAACAGTTACAGCAGCAGCAACAGTTACAGCAGCAGCAACAGTTACAGCAGCAGTCAGAGCAGCAACCACAGCAGCAGCTACAGCAACAGTCACAGCAGCAGTCATGGCAGCAGCATGCAGTGCTTGGTTTTGGCAGCAATGTGCATGAAACTGCTCCAAGCTCGCAGCCAGGTGGCGCTACCAAAAGGTCACAAGCTTGGTCTGAAAAGAACCGCAGAGCACAGCAGCGTTTCCGTGAAAGGCAAAAGGTGACAGTGCAGTGTTCTGGTCAACTCAGACCTTGCCAATTCAGCTTTGTCACAAACATCCAAGTGGAGTGACGCACTGCACCAATTGCGTATCTGGTTGAGCGTTCTGATAGCCCTTTACCAATGGCTGTTAGCTTGTATCAGCTTAGCTTCAAACCCATTGACAGACCTTACTTGCAAATCAGTTTGGCAATGCCACCAACAGAGGTATTAGGCCTTCACATGGCAGGCTGCATCTAGCATTTACCAAGCAGCCAGGGCTGCATCACTTTCTGATGTCTTGTGTGTCTTGATCAGCGTCGTATTGCACCCTGATGCTTGTGTTTCATCGATCCGCCATGACACAGCTTTGTTGCAGCTTGTGACCATAGCCGTTGTACTATACTTGTCTGACAGCCATCCTGACCCACTGTGCTTGTCGTGATCTGATGAGGGAGGCAAACGCACAGGGCAAGATGCCATGGTTTGTTGTATGCATATTTGCGTAATTTTCATGCAGGCTCATAAGCTAGAACTGCAGCAGCAGGTTGCTGAGAAGCAAGCAGCTGCAGAAGCTCTTCAGGCAGAGCATGCACGACTGGTAGCTCGCAACAGCATGCTGGAGAAGGTCCTGGACACTCAGCAAGCTTCTGTGAACATTCTTCAGGGCAATGGCCAGGTACAAAGCTGGCTGTGAAGTGTCACATCCACACAACATTTGAGCAAGCCCACAAGTATGGTTTGTGTCACACAGTGAAGACACTCTTGTATCATGATGTAGGCCAAATCTGACATCTGCAGTGTGCCGGTTGCTGCAGAGTCTGCTTGAATATCAAGCAAAGCCTGTTGCAGCGCCCTTTGTATCATTGCCTTCACCCAAAGCACGCAGCTACGATGCCTTCGTCAGAAACATCCTCCTGCCCAGCAGCCATGCATGCGGTCTGTACGGGGGCATGATCTGATTGTCATGTGCAACACTGAATCCTTTGCTGACTCTTCAGTCAGATTGCCACCAAATGCTCAGTCTGTTGTTTACAAAAGTCGCAGGCTGCACCCACTCTGAGGCTTTCTTTTGGTCAGTTTGCCTTCAAACGCTCAGTGTAGTGTTTACACGAACTGCAGGCTGCACCCACTGTGAAGCCATTCTCCACATCTTCCCAACACCAGCAGCCCGCCTTGCAAGGCCTGCACCACACTCAGCAGGGCATTCCTTTCGTGGACACACACACTCTAGATGAGGAGGAAGACTACTGCAAGACGTATGCTGTTCTTGTGGAGGGCCTGAAGCAGTTGCTGGACAGACTGGACACAGAGGGTGTTGATGCTGATGTGCACCTGCAGTTGCAGAACCAAACAAGGGCTGCGGTGAGCTTGCCCTGGTCCTGTGCTGAGTAATGAGCTGACAGCAGCTGTGTGACAAGCTCAACAGAACGGGACTTATTGGTGCTGTTCAGTAGAACACAAGGGCTGCAGCGAGCCTTGCTGCTACTCGCGTCAAAACAACCAGGTGTTGCAAGTCTGCTAAGCAACATTGGGATGATCCTACAACAAGATGCCCCAGCTGTAGACTTAGAGGAGCGTTGCAATGACTTCATGTGCAATGCCGGCTTTGCCTTCTTCACTTGCAGACATGACAAAGTCATTATACAGGTTGCCTCGAAAAGTTGACTACTCTTGCTGTGCAGCTGGAGCCACCTTATGAACAGCATGCAGTAAATATATATACACACATGTATATGCGCACTACGCAGGTCTGTGTTTGTGTGTATGCTCTTCCAGATATTGTACAGCATTGCAGACTTTGGGGGCATTGCAAAGCATGGCACACCTTGAGCTTGTTGATGGGCAGACTCCTGACAGCCACACACAACAGTAACACACACTTGCAGAACCTTTGATGCATGGCAGTGTGCAGCCATTGCACAAGCATATTCCAGGATCTACTCAGAGCTTGCACATTGCAACACATCAAGCATTCAAGGACATATTTGGATGTTTGCAGTGCATATTGTGGCCAAGCTGCAGTAGTAGACAGGAGATTCTCATACTTGCATATAGCAATTGGCCTGCGGTGCGCAGCCAACATTGAGATGACTTCACGCTGAACGGAATGCACACTGGTAAAGAACCACTGCCTGAGAACAGGCATTATTGATGAACACAGATGGGATCAAGGGTATGAGTGGTGCAGACTCCAGGCACCATGACTGCAATGTTTGCTGATGCAGGCTACACTGTGATGCAGACAGACTGTCAGACCTACCCAGACAGCATGCAATTCCTGGTCCTTGGGCTCCATCTGCAAACACTCATACACAATATTGACTGATATCCAGTATGTGCATTTGCATGCAGGGCTTCTGCATGAAAGAGGCGCTTGTGGTGAACCTGAAAGCTTGCAAGACTCATTTCCGAGCAGCTTTTCCTCACACCAAAACCCAGCTGCCATGTAAGTGAATTGCAATATGTGCTGGTGCAGGGGTACTGCATGAAACAGGCCCTGTTGGCGAACCCAGACAGCATGCAGGACCTCCTGATGGGCACTACTCACCAGGCCAGCATGGGTGCCGGCCACACCTCCTTCACCAGCCGTAGAGACTGGCAATCAGTCACAGTAAGCTACACTTGCTCCACTCAGACATCACAAGCTTCTTTTCAAATGCATCTCTTGAATATGGTTAGCGACACTGCTTTCATCCATTGCAGAGACTAGCAGCCCCCCCACAGTCAGCTCCACTTGCTGTCAAGCCTTGTGCAAATGCTTTGACGCTAAGAAGCACGTCTTAGTCTGTATATTACGAGCAGCACCCGCACCTCACAGCTGTATGCATTGTCAGTACAGTACTTCGTGCTGCAGTGAGGCATGTCAAAGCAGTCACAGGAAGCCCTTTTAGGGCTGTTATCTTGGCTTTTGAACCTAGGGCTGTTGTTCTGGCTTTTGATCAGACATCTGAATTATCAGGCCTGCAGCAGCAGCACTTTCACTTTGTCTACTGCTGCATTTGCTTGGGCATGCAAGGTGCATATCAGCTGCATTACAGGGCAAGCGCAAATCTGTGCCCCCACTTGGGAAACTTGTGCATCAGATGAACATCTTTGTGGTGACTTGCTGCTGTCAGCTAGCTTTGGTTTGAGCTTTGTACATGTCATGTGGAACAGGAACGCTATCAGTTACCCTAAATAGCTACTGTTCATCTCTTAAGATCCTTTTTAGCAAAAAATCTGTGACCCATCACCTCTGCTGCAGGTCCTGCCTGTAATATATATGGTCGAGTTGACTCAGAGCGGAGCTCATTATGCATTGGTGTACAGTTTGTACTGAAAGCTGGTATGTTCTTGCAGGAGAGTCTGCAGATGACCCCTGAGCAAAGAGACCAGGTTTTGCGACTGCGAGCCAACTTCCTACAGGAGCAGGCAGATCACCAAGCGCAGTGGAGACTGCTGTGTCAGTGCATGAAGCAGGTTTGGCCTTTCATCTCGCACCTTGCCTGCTGATTTGCTACCTTTGATCCCTGCTGGTGCGCAAGTTATTGCTGTGCCATGGTGCGCAGCAGGAATGGCTATTGCATTCCACGGCAAGTTGCGGGTGGAAATAATGGAACAATAGGTCCTAATTTTGACATGATGATGTGTCAATTTCATTTGCTGCTGTGGCATCTGCATACAACTGCAGAGGGCCGCGTTTCTTCAGCATTTTGCAACTGGCAGGGAAAAGAAGCTGTGAAGGCTGAGGCATACAGAGAGGCCTTGAAGCAAACACCCAACGGATTCTACCGCCGTCAACTGTACGTTCTTGAAGTGAACTTGCGTCAGCAGCAAGCCATGTGGGTGGACCTTCATCACAGCATTTTCTATGAGGTAAGATGTGTTGTCGGTCAGCGAATGGTTGCTCTGTTGCAAAGCATATGCCATAGTACCCTCCTGATGTGCTCTATACACCACGCGGTGCAAACGCGCTGTCAACACATTGTGTTGCACAATTTGCTCCCAGACGCCTCATGCAATGGGCAGCAAAGCCTGCGTCCAGGTATGCATTGCACAGCTGCCTGGTGAGGTTGTCCATTCATGTCAAAGGGGCCCAGCATCTTTGCTCAGTACTGCTTGAAGACATCTCATCACAAACTGCAACATGCTCACTGGTGCAAAGCATTGCATCCAGGTTGCTGCTCTTGGGTGTAGTGCCAATGGTTCAGGAATTTGGATCTTTTGCACCTTATACAGTAGCAACATGCAGGTGTGGACCCCAGAGCAATGCGCCCGAGCCATTGTTGAGACTGGGCTACATTTTGTTGACGCCCTAGCCATAGCGCATTGCGTAGCTCAGCAAGTGCTAGGCAGTAAGGAGGTATTACGAGATGAAAAGCTAATATACCCAGATCAAACAAGCTGAAGTTTTTGCACTGTGTAGCGCAACATTCTGGACTGGCCTGGCACAGGGGAACCATGAAGTGTCCGGTTAGCTGTGCATTGAGATAGATTGTTTGATATGAAACCGCTCTAAAACCAGATGCAGTGCATTGAGTAGGCAATCAATACTGCCAAGGTAGATACATGCCAAGTGGCCCAAGCCTTTGCAGGCAACAGAACTTGGCATCAGAGGCAACAGTCTGAAAAAGGTTTCCGCTACAGTAGCCTGAGCCCCGCAGCCGTGGTTTTACGTTCAACGGGGCAAGGCAGAATTAGCTACAGCCTCCTGCCTTGCCCCGCTTCGCTGTATGGAGACAACATATTGGTCACAGACCAGCCACAACACAGCTATCGATTGATATCAGCACACCACAGGCAGGTTCCCCCAGACAACTGACTGTCTTGTACACTTTGCACCACACTTATGACACTGCGCCGTCAGGCAGCATTGTGTGCCCTGTTCACGGCGGAGTCGTGGGCTGGGCTGTACATCTTCTTCTTGGCTTGTTTCTATTATAATTTACAGGTATTCTACGAAGACGTCATTACGCACTCCGATTCTGTGAGGTGCTTGTGGCGATCAAAGTGCTTGATATGTGATAACCTGCCGTGATGAACAGCATACACACTCCGACAGCAAAAGGCCCCTTGGCATCAGGCTCGTGCCAGCATCAGCAGTGCTTTGTGCCCAGAGGTCTTCGCTGTGGTCGGGACCGATCCAAGCACTCTTTCAAGCGGCACAGGCCTTGCTTCGCCAGCAGTAACAAGCCTCCCGACACTTGTGTTGATCTACCAGAACCAATCCCTAGCCTGCCATCCTGCGAGATTCGCAAGCAGCTTGAGCAGCTGTATCAACTTGAACACCCTCAGCACAGAGCTTGGAACACTTCCTCTCTATTCCAGGAAGTTGTAACGAGGGGCGTATCCCTTGAGCAGGCAGGCTTCTTGCCAGTACAGCCTTGCGCGCCCCCACCAGAGGCAAGCAAATTGAAGGATCCTGACAGCAAGCAACAGCGAGAGGACTATTATGCCAATGTTGGTGACGCTATCAGGACTTTGCGAGACGAAACACCATATCTGTTTCAGCAAGACCTGTCATGTAAGTGCAACAGATCACATAACTGTATCTGCTGCATGCTCATCAAAGCACTGTTCACCAGAGTGCGTCCTTCAGCTTTTGTTACTCCTGTGTGTTACTCCTGCCTTGAACACTTAGTGCTTAGTGTATACTGTTTTCCCAGTTATTGTCTATTGACTCCCCTGATGAGTCCCAAAGACAAGAAATGTAAATTGGTTGTGTAAGTCTTGCTTTGCCTGTGCAGATGATGTCTACCGGGAAGATATAGTCTTCACAGATAGCCGTAATGTGTTTCATGGCAAGAAAAACTACCGGACTATATTTTGGTCTCTCAGATTCCATGGCAGGTTGTTCTTCAGCCGCTTGACTGTCAATGTTTTGCGAATATGGCAGCCCAATGAGAATGCCATCAGGTGAGCCATCATACCCTCTTGCTGCCAGCACTGCTGTCACACATCGTGAGGTTCAAATATCAGGCTGCAAATGGTCTATTGTGCGCCAGCTGCTTTTGTATAATTCTGCCGCATGGCAATCACCATCAACTCTACAGCGTTGAAGCAGCGCCCATGGTGTTGATGTCCATGCAGATTGCGTTGGACAGTGCGTGGTGTTCCTAGAGTGCCTTGGGAGGCTGAAGGCATCTTTGATGGCATCTCAGAGTACAAGCTGGACCGAGAGGGCAAGATCTATGAGCACAAGATCACAAATGTGCAGATGCGTGATCCACCACTTGCCAGAAGCTTGACATCCATTGGCCTTAATATGATCCCAATTCCAAGGCTGCAAGGCGCCCCTCAGGTATGCCTTTTCTTCCATTTTCATCCTTGCAAAACTCTCTAATTCTAGCTTGCACCTTTTTCATTTGTGCTACATGGTCCGTAATATTCTGTGATGACTGCATGCAAGTGGTTTTGGCATCTCGCGTGATAAGATTCTGCTTGATGCAAGGGTGCTGGCTGCAACAACATGGGACACAAGAGTCGCATACATTCTCACTGGCCATAGCACTGCTTGCCACGTGCATTGTTGACAAAAGGAACTGCTAAAGGAAACTGGCATCTGCCATCTTGTCACATGTGGCTGGCAGTTCTTGTTCTGTCCTCTTGAGTGATAGCAGTGTTGCAGGCACCCTGCCCAGGTGCATTCTGCCAAGGGTTAGATGAAGAGGAGATGGGCAGAGGGCTGTCTGCATACATGATGCGGTTCAGCTGGATTCGGCTGTATGCAGCTTTGCTGGGAACTGTACAGCTGCTCAGAGGCCGAAAGCAGGCCAGTACTGTGCTGAATATGTAGGACATCTATTGCGATGGGCCTCACAGCAAGCACCTGTCTGTCATGCCAGTATTCTTTCTGTGGCACTGTGACTCTGTCTTGCGACTCCATTGTTCTGTGTCATTTCATTCTATGTTATTTCATTTGGAATTCTTCTGTATATTAATTTTTTTGTTGCTATCTACCAGTGTCGTTCAGGAAGTCCAATTGAGAAACACCTTGATCTTGCTTTGAACTTTCATGTAAGGATGATGATTGACAGTCTGGCCCTGTCAAAGAGGACTAACTGTCAGAGAATCGTTGAGCCAAATGCTACTGTTGAGCTTATGAGTCTGGCCACTCTTTCTGCTTCTCAACATACATACAAACTGCAGCTTGCTGAGGACACATTGCACCCCCAAACCATCACTGATTTCAGTACCACGGTCAGGATCCCTGGAAAGATTGGACACAGTGGTATCATTGTCAGGTTATATGATTGCAATTATGTCGTTACTAAGCTTCTTCAGAGCAAGCAGCAGCCTGCTACAAAGGGATCGGATCGCCTTGCTCGCTTGCAATGTCGTAAGAGTGCAACCATGCAATTGCAACTGTCAACTTTGCCCTTGTCTAACTTACAGCAGCACTAAGCAGCAAATTTGGGCATAGATGTGCATAGCTTTGCATACAGTATGAAAATATTGAGAGCTAACTCGTAACATAAACGCCAGGATGGAAGTCCTGTCAACTCTTGTGCCCAAAATTCGGCTCACACTTCATGGCGTTCACATGTCAGAGTTTGTGTCAATTCCAGTCAGTTCGAGCTGTTGCCAGGGGCAATCAATTGGTGCATTTGTTGCAACATGCCATTCCTCCTGTCGTTCGTTCGTAACCCAAGCAACATCTTTCATGCGTAACGGAGCATTGTGCCCAGCCTCTGTTTTCCTAATCGGCCTGATGCAGCGGCACCTTCAAAGCTTGCCAGAAGACGCAATAGTGATGGGCTGTCTTGGTCTTGAGCCCTGGCCAACCTCTACATTCTGAAGTTGCTGACACAGGTCAAAGCCTTCTTCCACCTGCAGTTTGGCGTGAATGTTGCTGTGTGGTCAAATGCATTGCGTACAGGGGAGCCATAGCAACATTGCCCTGCGTAAAGGTGCAATGGTGAGACAGGGTGGTTTGTTCAGAGCAAAGCAAAGCACGTGTCTCCAAGCAACCAGTAGCACAAGACAATGGTTTACCTTTCCAAACACAACATGCTTGCCATTCAACCATGGTGTGTCAGCCACTGTGATAAAGAATTGGGAGCCATTAGTATTGGGACCGGCATTTGCCATGCTGAGTGCACCAGGGAAATGAGCAATCTTGAAGTTTTCGTCTGCAAACTTTTTGCCATAGATGCTCTTGCCCCCCGTCCCATTGCCTCTGCACGATATTTTTTGATTTAGCTTTGTCTTGTCACACACAGGATTCTAAGCAGCGCACAGTATATACTTCGATATTGAAATGACAGTAATACCTCTCAAAGTCGCCACCCTGTAGAACAAAGTTCTTGATGACTCTGTGAAACGAGGTACCTTGATACCCAAACCCCTTCTCCCCAGTTGCTGCATAGCAAAGTAAGATCACACTAGAGGCAATACCACAGAAATATGTGATATGCCATACTGGCAGTCCTGGTTGTCACAATGAGCTTTGTCACATTACCCAAGGCAACAAAGTTGGCCGCCGTCTTTGGTACTATGTCACCAAAGACTCCAATCACCACTCTGCCGGCTGGTTTGCCACCCACTGTCAGATCAAAAAATACCTTATCTGTCACCGTCGTTGTCACACTGGGTTCAGCCCTGCAGCGTGCGGTACCGATTAGCCAGGTGGAGTTGGAGACTTCTGACAATGCCAAAAAGGCAGCATACCGCACTTACTGACCGCGCACTGGAGGCATGTAGTAACCCAAGACCTGCAGCTCCAAGCAGACACGCTCTGCGGTTGCTGTTGGAGGTACGATATTCTTCCGCGAGAGCAGTTGCATCCGCAGATTGCTGGTGACCCTCTGCTTGAACAACACGAGGTGACAAGACGCGTCGGCGAGCGGGCAGGGCAGTTGTAAAGCAGCGGGTGAACGTGCGGCGCTGCGTCGTTTCGGTGGTATGCGCAGCTACAACATGACAACGCAAGTGTGCTGCCATCTTCGCTAAAAAAATGGGTTTTCTTTAGTGCACAAGCAAAGTTTGCACAGGCACTGTGTCGGTGCATGCGTTACATGTACAGATCTTGATCTTGCAGCAAAGTGCCATGCACTCATCAACAGAGTCAGCAAAGGAACCTTTTTGTGCCAGCTTACACTTGCTGAACCTTCAAGCATGCTTTAAAGCAGCACATGACATCACATGGTCTTGAGTCAGATCTCCTCATCATCTGACTCATCTGAGATCCTGATCTTCTCTATTGCTGACTTGATGAGGTTTGAGTCAGAGCTGCTGGGCTTGAGGTCGAGAGCTGTGTTGAAATGCCTAAGAGCGTCATTGTGCTGCTCCAGTTTCTTGTAGATCTTGCCCATCTGGAACCACACGCTTGCCTCATTTGGCGCTATCTCCTGTGCATACCATTCACCAGATCAGAGACTTGACCCAAATACATACTCAGAACACCAACAATGCTCCAAACAACTGCTTGCTTTGCCACATGCAGAGCTCAAAGCACATGGTCAAAATCCACGTTGCACAAGTACAGCATGATTGGGGGTCACCACTTTCTTGAGTCAACTCCAACACACAGGTCATCAGAAACAGCCAAACCTAGAGTCTGCAATTCACCCAATGCCTCTGATGCATGAGCGACTTTAGCGCTGCATCACTCGCAACCTTGACTGAAAAGTGTGTGCTGTGGCTCAGTTTGCAAATTGGTTTCTGCATTTCTCAGTCTGGGCAGTGAAGAGCACCAACCTTAAGAGCTTCTAGCTCAAGGAGGGCAGGCTGATACTGCTCTTGACTCGTCAGCACCGCAGCCTTCTCAAACTTGGCCAATGGATTCTTGGGGTCAGCATCAATTGCAGACTGCAGTCATTCCAGCGCATTCAGCAGCATGAATTCATGTTTCTTTTGTACATAAGCACGCGCCATGTCAGATCCTTGGCTGCTTTGCAGCATTTGTCACCAAAAGAGTTCAGCAAAAGATGACGATGTCTCATGGGATGTGTATAGGCATACAAAACCAGCGCCTACACTTGCTGATGCAAGCGCTGGGTGTTGAATGCAGCATCAGGAATACCATTCCGTACTTCAAGTACTGTACTTCACATTCTTGCACTGTTTGCAACACATGGGTGTAGCGACCACAAGCAGTGATCAAACAAAAAATGCTCCAGAGTTGGCACTGTGCTTGACTGCACACAAGACGAGCTCATCCACATGCACTCACTCATCATCATTAACATCATTCTCTTGATGACATTTTGGATTGATGCCATTGATCAAACAAGTGCATGACCCTAGGGTCATACACTCCTGAGGCTGGACTCCATGCAGCAATGCATTAGGTGGGCAGCACTTGCGCCACCACATCTGCTGCATCCATCATCACAATAAGGACCCTTGCAAACACACACACACACACACACACACACACACACACACACACACACACACACACACACACACACACATGACGGACAACCTCACTTTAGACACAGACACAGTCTGAGCAACTGGCAGCAATGAGGTGGGGTGTACCTGCAGCTGTTCCAGGGCATCAGCTGCACGCCCAATCTTGTGGAGAGCCACGCCAACATAGCAGCGCAGCACGCTGGAGCGCTGGTTGATGAGCAGGCTGCGCCTGAAGTGGTACTCAGCCATCTCATACTTCTCCTGCCTGAAGTAGATCTGACCCACCCCATACCTGCCACCAGGGTAGGGATAACGTTTCTGAATTTAGATTTCCAGTGTAGGGATGAGTTTCTGAATTAAAGTAGTTGTTTCGGGATTGAGAAGAGCTGAAACATCTCCACAGTGTAGAAAGGCGTTTTTACTGTCCCCAGACGTTTCTGAGATTAGACTTCCAGTGTAGGGATGACATTTCTGAAGTATAAACAGACGTGGGATTGCAAAGAGCTCATGGTGGCACCACATCTTGTTTTCCTAGAAGGCTTGTCAAATGTGTTGTTGGGCGAGATTAAGGGTGCAGTGTGAAGTGTGAGTGCGTGTTTGACAGAAAGCACAATGCGATGAGCATGGTTCCAAGCATGCAAGTGATGCATGGGGTGGAGTGTGTGCCTGATGCATTGTGTTGAGCATTGCCTGGCAATTGCTGCATGACTGCCTGCACTTTAAAGCAATGTTCAGCAAACAAGAAAGCAGGCACATGACTGGCCTGAGCATAACAGAAAGGGATTTGCCCGTATTGGTCATTGAAACAACCTGTATGCTGGCCTGCATAGCATTTCCTCGGTTCCTGCTACGCCAGCCAACAAGCAGGTAAATTGTATGACAGATAAGGCCTGTTGCGGGTAGAGGCAGACACAGCAGGTGGATGTGGTGTGACTGCCCCCATGCAGACCCTTTCAAATGCTGGAGACAGTAGCATGAGAGGTCTAGAAGCTTCCATGAGCAAAGGTGACGTACCAAGCGTTGTAGTGGCGGGGGTCCAGGCGCATGGCATGCCGGTAGCACTGCAGGCCCTTGTCAAAGTCTTCGTTGGCAAAGTACTCATGCCCCGCTAGAGTGTAGGCGTATGTGAAACTGGGGTCCAGCTGCAGCGCCCTCTGGAAGAACTTGAGGGCGTTCTCGTGTTCCTGAAGCATGCCAGAAATCGCTTGCCTGTCATGTTGTGCTGCAGGGCTTGTGAATTAGTGTCCTTTCATGTTCTTGTGTTCCTGAGGCATGCCAGAACTCGCTTGCCTGTCATGCTAGGCTGCAGGGCTTATAGGTTAGCGTCCTTTCATGGTGCCAACACCTGGTGCTCAAATGTGGTTCACAAGTCTCCCAAGACAACAGATGCTGTTAATTGCAGGCAAGGTGCTGCTTGTATGTCATGAAGACTCAAGGGTGGGCGACAGGCTGTGGAGGAAACGTGTTAATCACGGTTGGACCTCAGCGTGCCAGAAACGAGATTGGCCAATCTCCCGCAGACGTTGCAATTCGGAATGTGAGCAGTCGCCATTAGAAGAACGATTTGTATCAGAAGGGTAATACAGGGGAGTGCAAGGAAGGCAAATGCAGTCATGTGCAGAAGGACAAGCATTACAGCAGCAAGGCATATCCATAGGCTTCCTAGGACAAGGAGCTCACACCACAAGCTGCTTGCCCACCAGGCTGTGACAAAGGGCAGTCTGTACTTTTTGAAGGGAAAGCAAGTTGCCCATTTGGCTGTAGCAAAGGGTAGTGTGTACCTTTTGAAGGGAGAAGCAGTTGCCCATGCAAAGGGCAGTGTATACCTTTTGAAGGGAGAAGCAGTTGCCCATGATGGCCCAGGCATGGGGGGAGCGGCGGTCCTGGGCCATGGCTTCTTGGGCTAGGTAACTCACCTCCACCTCCCTCTTCATGTGCCACAGCACAGTGCTGTAAACCTCCAGCCCCTGCATTGCCCCACCCCTGATTGATTGATTGATTTTCACCTGTGCCAGCCTTTGCTCTCTCATTAGCCAGGTAGGTAGCAGGTATTGCCCCACCCTGCTCAGCTACACACCCTGATGCAGCTGCAGCAGCCAGAGCAAGAAGAAGGGGTACTGCACAGGGGATGCACACCTCCTAGCACACCCCACCAGGGCCCTGGATGTTTAATCATGCCACTAGCCAGCGCAATTGGTAGCAGCCAGGCGAGGCTAAATAAATCAAATAAGCAATGTGCAATGTGCGGCTGTGATGTTGTTCAGTACTGACGACAATGATGATGGCCAAGTGATACAGGACCACAATGTGTGTTAGTACTGAGAATCCAGCTTGGAAGTGCATGATGCTGCTGCACACACTTCCTTGCCTTCACCTGCTTCTACAGTCATATGTAAGACAAGAGCACATGATGACGCAACAAGGTGTCAGGGAAGCAGTGTCAGGGAAGCATCGTATACACAGCTTTAGAGGCCAGGACATACCATGCCATCAGCTGTGATCACCTTAGTGGCTTTTCTGCAGTACCTTTTGAGACGTATGCCAGGCCAGCACATCAATTCACACAAAACAAGGGGAAGCATGTTTGACACTTGTCATGCTCGTACCTAGCTCATCATGAGCTGGAAAGCGACTTTATTATTGTTGTTGTTGTTATTATTATTATTATTATTATTATTGTTATTATTATTATTGTTATTATTATTATTATTATTATCATCATCATCATCATCATTGTTATTTATTATTGTTGTTGTTGTTGTTGTTGTTGTTGTTGTTGTTGTTGTTGTTGTTGTTGTTGTTGTTGTTGTTGTTGTTGTTGTTGTTGTTGTTGTTGTTGTTGTTGTTGTTATTGCTACTATTATTATCCTCATTATCATCATCAGCATTATATTATTGTTATTGTTATGCTTGACACAAAGCCTACCTCGAGTCTATGCCGATCCGCCTGGCGGGCAAACTCAAACACGTTGGCGGCAGCTGGGTAGTCCACCATCTCGTAGTAGGCGCGCCCCAGCTGGCACAGCACCCACCCCGTGTTGAATTGCGCTGGGCTCAGCTTATGGAACGCCACTGTTGCTTCCTGAACAGGACAGGAAAGCATATGCTCTTGTCAGCATCCAGTCAGCATCCAGTCGGCATCCAGTCAGTACTGGATTATGCAGGTCTGAGTGACTGCTGCTCTATGTGCTGAGGATGCAGGATCAGCTGTTGCACATGGTTTGCACCCACACGCAACTTCACAGCGTTATTCACACAGTTGCACCCATTGTTGCATGCTCAACATCACAACCAGGCAGACAAACAGGTGGGCAGCAATCGGGTAGCAAATTCAGCTGAGCAGGCATGTCTGACATTTCCCCCTGTGGATCACATGTCCACGTGCAATAGTGAGAATTTGCGCTGTAAACAGCAGAGTGTTGGGAACAGAGACAGGGTGCATACTTGGCAGTGGTACTTGCTGAGCAGGCTGTAGGCTTCCCCTATGGTTTGCAACAGCTGCAGAACTGCAGCATGGCCTGCCGGGGTCTTCTGGCCCTGTGGAGCCCCCATCTCTGGGCTCTGCTGAGAAGCACCTGCATCACACCTTTACTGCATCAGACGTGACAAAGCGTCACATGTGAAAGATTCACAGCATGAGGTGTGAGATTTTCACAGGGTCACATGCGCCAGGATTACAGCACTGGATGCAACAGATTCACAGCATTGGATGTGAGAGTTTTACAGCATCATATGGGAGAGGTTTGCAGCATAGGTGTAAGAGTTACACAGTGTCAGATTGAGAGGTTCAAAGCATTGGACGCGACAAGATGCATTTGCAGCATCAGATTAAGAGGTTCACAGCATCAGACATAATGATATACAGGCGTTCCAGCTAATCATTCTGCCAGGTACCTACTAGGTGTGCCTAAACCCTAGTCCTGTGAGCCAACATGCACTAACATGAGACACTAGTTGCACCCAAGGGGTGTGCGCTGACAGGGCGAGTGCCATAGACGCGTTTGCGAGGCAGAAAACCTCTGCCCACTACCCGACACGGAAGCCTGAAAAATCAGCATGTTACCACTGAGGCTTGAACCCGTGACCTGCTGCGTCACATCCTGACACATAGCAGCTTATACCAAAGGGTCAGGCTCTCTGCAGGTGCAGTGAGTTGCTGCTTCCACCAGGCTTGTGCTGCTAAAACAAGTGCCTTCAGCGTTTATGGTGCTGTCCGCCTGTACAGGCTAATGGTTTTAAGCAGTAAACCAGTGCAAGCTGGCGCAGGCATCACTTGTGAGTCTTGGCAAAGCATACATACAATGCGAAAATTACAGAGACTGTCTAGCAGCAAGCTGACATCCATTCCTATGCAGAGCGCCAATGAGTTAATTTGGATCTGAAAGAAGGTGTCTACCATCTAGCTGACTGCTTTTCCTCCAGAGCCACAATGAGGCTTCTTGCTTATGAAGGATGGTAAGGAAAGTTGGATGTGAAAGATGGTGAGGAATGCTGGATGTCAAAGATATTGATGGAGGCTGGACATGAAAGATGGTGAGGAAAGCTGGATATGAAAGATGGTATGGAAAGCTGGATGTGAGAGATGGTAAGGAGAGGTCAGCTGGATGTGAAAGATGATAAGTATGCTGCTTGGGTGTGTAAGACGGTGAGAAGACTTGGATCTGAAAGATAAGTATGCTTGGTTGTGTAAGATGGCAGCCTGAGGTGGAGGCAATGGCACCAGTGAGGAAAGCTGGATGTGAAGGACAGTAAGTATGCTGAGATGGTGACAAAAACTGGATGTGAAAGATGATCAGTATGGTTGGTTGTGTAAGATGGCAACCTGAAATGGAGGCAGTGGCACTAGTGAGGAAAGGTGGATGTGAAAGATGCTAAGCATGCTAAGTTGGTGAGAAAAACTGGATGTGAAAGATGATAAGTATGCTTGGATGTGACCTGAGGTGGAGGCAGTGGCACCAGTGAGAGCTCGGCGCTCAAGAGCCATCTGAGTCTCGCGGTGCTGCCGCGCCTGCAGAGCTGCCTGCACCTTCTGGGCAGAATCCAGAGGGGCAGGCGCTACCCTACTTCCTCGCCTGCTAGGACACACAAACACATGATCACGCACTCAGCCAGACGATCAGACATTTGTGCAGCCAATCATGGTGGCATGGGTTTGTTTGCTCACTCAGAAGACTGGGCCCTGCCTGTGTGCAGGACACAGGCGTGGAATGCTACATTGCTGACTGGAGCTTCACTAGCAGCACACACACAGACACACACACACACATACATTGTCATGTTGTCAAGTGAACACAAGCAATTTGGTTGCAAGAGCCATTCAGGCTAGCTACAGTAGTAAGGACCACAAGGTTGTGGTTGCAGTTGACCAGCCGGACGCACCAGCTACTATAGTAGACATCAGCAAGAGCACAAACTGTAGACAAACACCACAATGTTGCTTCAGAAAGGGCGCAAAGTGTGACAAACACCACAGTATGGCTCATGAAGATGGAGGGTTATGTGCACAGAAGGGGGATGGAAGGGGTGAACCCACCTGAGGGTGGCAGAGGGTTCTGAAAAGAGGCGGCCAGAAACCTTACGCAGCTTGCCAGTATCATCCATGAACTTCCACCTTTGGCTGTTGCTTGCCCCAGTCTGGGTGGGGCTAGGGGCTGGGTGGGTGCTGGGGGTGGCCGCCTGTGAGGCAGCAACCCCCCTGGGTGGGGGGGCCGCCCTGTTGGGCTGGGCTGGAGGGGCGGCATGTGAGTATCCTGAGGGAGAGGGGGTCACGAATGCCCCAGGGGAGGGGGTCTGCATGGGGTAGTCATTCTGCATGTCATAAAACCAGAATCAGACCATAGAAAGTGTCCTGGGTGAAGGTCTAGATACTGCTGTATAGATGACACTTAGTACTACTGATGCATTGTCTAACAGTATAGAAGCAAGGCAGTAAGCATGGCAGGGACCACAGATTGCACACAGAGTTCAAACTCATGAGCTTGCATGTGAGGATGAGTTGTGAGAATGAGGCTGACTGTGAGGATGACCTAATTGTAAGGATGAGCTGACTATGAGGATGGATCAAGTGTGAGGCTGAGCTGACTGGAGGATGACCTTACTGTAAGGGTGAGCTGACTGTGAGGATGAGCTAACTGCGGGGATGAGCTCTGAAAATGATGCTGACCGTGAGATTGAGTTGCCTGTGATGCTTTGGAGGCTGAGCTGACTATGAGGACGACCTCTTGATAAGGATGAGCTGACTGTGGGATAAGCCGACTGTGAGGATGAGCTAAATGTGGTATAAGCTCTCAGATGCAAGATCTGATTTGTAGGATCTGCCGGAACTGACAATATGGCAGGGCTTATGTGAACAGCAGTCACAGGCCTAAAATGGCAATATGGCAGGTGTTGGGTGAAGAGCAGACACAGGCCTGTACCTGATGAAGCTGACGGCCAACAGGGAACTGGTCGGCAACTGAAGTGCTTGTCAACTCCAAGGGTGTCACTTCCATTCCTCTGCCTCCCTGCAACCCCAAACAAAGCCTAAAGTGTGAAGAAGATTCATACACTTCATATACTTTGCCTTATAGGGTCTGACACAGCAAACAGCTCATCCCCAAACAGATCAAAAAGTGTGCTTGTGCTTGATACCTTTCATATGCCTTGCCGGAGGGTATTGTAGGGTCTGTCACAGCAGACAGCTCATCACTGTTTCAACAAACAATGCAGCCTTTCATTACAAACTCAGTGTGGCAGGTCAAGACTGGCTTCAACAAAAGGCACAGCAGACAGCTCATCAATGTTTCAACAAACGATGCAGCATTGCATTACAAAATGGGTGCGGCAGTTCAGACTGGCTTCAACAAAAGGCCTCCAAAGGCCTGACTATGGGAAAACACAGGAAATTGAGTGAATGAGTGCCCTGATTCAGCTCCCAACAAAGGAGCAGGCAGCTTCAGTGACAGAAGAGCTGAGGTGTGTACCTGCTGGAATAGCAGACAGCTCATCAATTTTTCAACAAATGATGCGGCATTGCACTACAACCTTTGTGTGGCAGGTCAGACTGGCTTCAACAAAAGGCACAGCAGACAGCTCATCAACGTTTCAACAAATGATGCAGCACTGCACTACAAACTCAGTGTGGCAGGTCAAGAATGGCTTCAACAAGAGGCACAGCAGACATCTCATCAATGTTTCAACAAACGATGCAGCACTGCACTACAAACTCAGTGTGGCAGGTCAGACTGGCAACAAAAGGCCTCCAAAGGCCTGACTATCGGAAAACACAGGTGATCGAGTGAATGAGTGCCCTGATTCAGGTCCCAACAAAGGAGCAAGCAGCGTCAGTGACAGAAGAGATGAGGTGTGTACCTGCTGGAATAGCAGACAGCTCATCAATAGTTGCACATGCGGCATTGCACTACAAACTTAGTGTGGCAGGTCAGAATGGCGTCAACAAAAGGTCTCAAAAGGTGAGGTTTGTACCTGTTGGAATATAGCTGCAGAGGGCGGGGGGCCAACATTGGTATTCTGCTGGGCTAGAGGTGTGCCGTGCTCTGGCACCATGCCTACATTGTTGCGCGCCAAAGCATGCTCATTGCTCAGCAGCTGTGCAGCATCATCTTCACCGCCTACATTGGGAAGGCACTGTAAGGTAATGTATTGTAACATAACGTGTTGTAATGGGAACAATGGCTGATTCACAGACTGCTATGCTAAGGTGAGGTTAGCACATGATTGATACGTCACCTGCTGGGTTGCAATCAAGACACTCAAGCTGACAGAAAACTGATCAGATAAAGATTAGGCACATACACTGATAGTAAGCATATCAGGCTCACCAGAAGGCAAGGGGCATGCCAGCATGCAGCTCACCACCACCTTGCGTGCTTTTATAGCACAAAGCCACATATGGTTGTACAACCTGGTATGTGAATACATCTTGAGCCCTAGTGTGAGACTGGTGGCACCAGTTGTAAGCATGCTATGGCACTGTGAACTGATGTCAGTTGATGCTGTGTAACTTGTACATGACTCACCCAGCATGCACAGCTCCTCATAGGCTGACCACAGCAATGGATCCAGGGTGAGAGCAGCTTTGTGATATGACTGAGCGACCTTGTGCCGGTTAGTCAGACGGCATATCTTGCCAAGCAAGTAGAAGCCTGCTGCACCATTTGGAACCTGTATGCCACTTCAGAGACTCTTGGCATGCACATACACATGCTGCATCAGCTCACAAGGCCATGTCGCAAACAAGCATGACAGAGCATTGCTGTTGCAACTGAGAGCGCATGCCTGTTCTGCACTTGGGGATGCTAAAGCTCAAGTGCTCTCTTCTGGTGTGCAGAGCAGCATGACGTACTTTGAGAAGCAACAATCATGATGTTGAAGCTGGATAGGTATGCATGCTGCGGTGATTGACATCATAACAGCCTTACATCAGTGCCATCGTTGTTTGGATTGAGGGCCTGCTCAGCTTCTGTGTACTTGTTCATGCTCATACAGCACTGAGCCAGCAACCAGCGGCTCTGCACATCTTGACTGCCTGTAAAAGCAGAGGATGCTGAACGAAAAGTGCACATCTCCATCAATGACATTGCAGTTGGTTCAGGCAGTCTGTCGCCTTGTGCAGCAAAAGTGCAGCAGACACTGTATGCATCCTAGGTGCATGAGAATTGCATGCATTGTATTGTATAAGCAAACCATCAGTGCAGTCACACACAGCAAATAGAGGAGCAAAGGACATGTTTACCCATGAGGAGGTGATATGCTCGATGTGCCTGATCTGATCTGTAGCAGCAGGTTGCCAGCAGGAAGGTGTTGGCCTGAAAGATGCAACACTTGCTGGATTGTCGGTCAAGTAAAGTCAATTTTGACAATTTTAAAGGCATAACCGTGTTGCAGCGCTGATTTGCCAATGATTGATGACTCCAGTCACCTCTGAAGGGTAGTCAGCGACCAGGCGCTCACACATGAAGCGCGCGTTGCTCATGAGGTACAGTGACAGACTCTCATTGACACAGGCGACCATATGACGCTCTGCTGCTGCATCGTCCATGTCTGTGAACATATGTACCAAAGCCTCTAGCGATTACTTGTTCGATTTGACGTCTGCAGGGACTTTTCGATCCAGACAGGACTGATGCCGAGGCTCACTGCCGCCTCCCTTAGGGAAAGATCAGCTGCAAAGACCTTTCTTGTCAGGGCAGCTCGCGCACAGCCTATGTCTCAGTCTCTCCTGGCAAATGAGCTGGATCCCGGAGAAGCACCAGTGCAGCAAAGGTCATGGTGTGGCCGCAGCGTGTTCGTGCCTGTAACGTACGAGCAGCGCAGGCTGGAAAACGGCGATGTACCAAGATCAGTGCCGCCTGTGCTTGGTCAATGCTTTGATGTCCACCAAGAGGCTGTGCAGACTATCGCAGCAACGCTCTGCAACGAGGCGCACGTCTGACAAGGGGCCGCTGCGACCGCAACGTTCGTCAGAGTTCCAAGTTTCGAGCGTATGAAATGGCTTGACGAAGAGGAATGGGAGCAGATCAGCTGTGACTAATTGAAGTTGACTCTCGAGCTGCAGTCCCTGCAATTCCTCTATCGAGCCATCAGTCCAGCCAACAGGTGCGACGAAGCGCATGTATCACGCCTCATTGTGTGGCCGTGACGCCTTTGAATTGCCTCCCACTCCACATCGTGTATAGAGGAGGTTCGGCAAAGAGTATTGGCTTCGCCTGCCTTATGATCCGCTAAGACATACGCAACTTAGGTCATGTCTGGATTCTCTTTTGCCGTCGGCAATAAGAAGAAGACGCCATTTCAGGTAGGGCGCGGAGAGAACGGGAAAAACTGCCTCAAAATTGCAGGGGAGTTCGCTCAGCTTGCTGTATGTGTTGCAGAAGCACAAGGAACAAGAGGAAGAGAAGAAGCGAGTGCGTGTGACCAGGCGTCTCGCACAAAGCCTGAGTTTTTGCAATTTGCTGTCGTTGCTGCTGTCTCCTGCTGCACCCTGCTGTCTTATGCTGCAGAAGGCAGATGCGGAGGCCGCTAAGCTATATGAGGACTTCGTGGAGTCCTTTGCAGAAGATCCTGCAGAAAAGGGCCCAAAGGCTTTTGTACGTGGTGAAGTCATTCAGCCAGGACAGCGGCCTTCAGACTCAGGTGCCAATCTGCTACACAACAAGCTGCTTTGACACGCACGCTGCTTGAGACTGCAAGCCTGTTTGCAGGTGAACCTCCACGGCGTGCTGGCAAGTATGTTCCAAAGTTCCTGCTGCCTTCCATGGCTGCAGCACTGGCGACGCCTGAATCCAAGCCAAACTTCCTAGAGGTACCCAGCAAGACCTGCCGTGATGCATCTCATCTAACATTGCTGTCCACAATTGCACACATCTGTTGTTCACATTGTGGCTGCTTGACACTGACAAGCCTGCTTCAACGTCTGTTCTGTACGTGACGCTGCAATGGTGATGTCCTGCAGTCAGCTGTGTTGCCTCTGCCAACGCCTGCCACTGGTAGCAAAGGCAAACAACCCCGTCAAATTGATGCCATGTTAGAGAATCTGAAAAGGTAGGCAGGGTTTGCAGGTTTCAGGAGGGGGCCACATGGTATCGAATTCCTCACAAATGGGCACTGCAGGGCTCCTTTTTCTTGTAAACGAAACTCTTTGGCCATTTGGATGCCTATCAATGTGCTCGCATGATCAGAATGGACATCAGCCACTGAGCTGACCTATCGGCCTGAATGTCACTCCGACAAATGCTCAGCTCTGCTCAGCTGAAGTCATAGCCCCTGTCTGTTTGTTCTGTACTCTCACCCTTCAGGCTGCGGACTTTACCAGCTTCGCGCAGAAGCTTTGCTTGGTCACGGCATTTGTGCTTGACAGTTGCACTTTGCCAATCGTTCTGCCACAGCCGCCAATGTGTTGCTGCAATCCCCTCACACAATGACCTCTGCCTCTGGCTTTCGCAGTCCTTGCGTGCCTGATGTGGTTGCCTACCTATGTGCAAAGCAAGGCAAATCGCAGGGAGCAAGAGCGGCGTGAGGAGCGGCAGAAGATGAGGGCGGATGCTGGGGGGGTGCTAGACCCCATGGATGATGAGGGGTCCTTTGATGATGGTGACCCTTACACTACTAATCTTTACATTGGTATGACATACACGCCTCATTGCAAGCTTGTGCGGTCTGCGTTGGGTCATGATCATGGTTGTGGAAGCTCGCAGTGTCTTCTGTCCCAGCCTTGCTGCCATCAGCCTGTGATTCTGTCTGAGCACGTGAAAGCAGCACGTCTGTCTGCAACATTGGTTTTGGATTTGGCAGCATGTCTGTCTGCAGCTGTGATAAACACAGACATGTAGGCTGTTGAGGCATCTACCTGCTGTTGCTCTGCTTTTCTTCAAGTCCGAAGCTTTTTACTCTTTTACATTACTGCTGTAAGCCCTCCAAGCTGACAGCTGCGTTTGAAACAAGGTTCACGTCAGCATATGCCACCTGCATAGTACTGTCAATACTGCACGCACGGGAGTGTTACTGTGATAGTGCATTCACAATGATACGCGGTGGGTACTTTGCATTGCCAACACCATACTTTTGCTGCAGGCGATCTGTCAACCGACATCAATGAGGAGATCCTGAAGAAGGAGTTTGGCCGGTTTGGCAACCTGGCAAGTGTGAAGATCATGTGGCCACGTGATGATGATCAAAGGCGTAGGGGCCGCAACTGTGGCTTTGTGGCTTATATGGTCAGTCCTGTAGATTACAGACTGTGTTGTAGCCCTGTTCAGCCTGCATACCTTGTCAATGACAGCTTCTAGCTGATGATCTGCACATGGCATTCTGGCTGCTGTAAGACACATCCTGTGGCCCGCTTTTGGATTACTGTAACCGACTATTGTTTCAGCAGAGCATAAGGCCTGCATTCATAGCTGAGGGAGACCTGATGTGTGACTTTGCAAGCATGCCTCCTTCCTTGTTACATCATTCCGTTGTCAAAGTTGCACTTCAGGCTGCATTAAAATAGGGTCGCTGCAGCAGCAACTCCAGGTGTCAGTCAATAGCATCATTGAGTCATATGTGTAAATCTCCAGAATGCATAGCTTTGCCAGCTGAACTATTCTAGCGTGCTTTTGGCTGCAGCATTGCAGGATGTCAACAGCACATGATTCTTGACAGCTACAGAGGCTCATCTTGCAGCAGCCTACCAGAACAATTCACATCCTGCATGTTGTTGAAAGTTGCTGGGGGCAACCCCAGACCCTTCTGCATCGAATCTGTTTAGAGAGTAAGAGAATTGACATGTGTGTTCTGAGCTGCTTCCATGTCGAACACCTTGAACACTTAGTGCTTAGTGTATATTGTTTTCCCAGTTATTGTCTATTGACTCCCCTGATGAGTCCTAAAAATAACAAGAAATGTAATTGATTGATTGATTGATGTGCAGAATCGAGAAGAGGCCCAGCGTGCCAAGGATGATCTGAATGGCATCATGCTGCATGACAATGAGCTGCGCATTGGCTGGGGCAAAGCCATCCCCATCCCTTCAGCCCCCATGTTTGTGCTGAACCCCCCTGGGGGTGTGGCCCCTGCGAGGGGGGCCACCATTGCCCCCCCAGGGGCGCTTGCGGCAGCCCTAGGGCCTTGGGGCGTGCCTGGTGCACATGACCCAAATGTCCCTATAGGTCAGCCAGCTGCACCAAAGACTTTGATCGTTTCAGAACCTCATTGAAACTTGCACAGGGAGTCATCAGCAGAGCAGCTGACAGGAGTGTGAGACCAAGTGTGCTGCACAAGGCACTTCATACACGCTTACTGAGCATGCAAAGTGGCTTTACGGTGTGCCTTTCGCGCCTGTTCTTTCTGCAAGTATAGCTTCCATCTGCACATGCTGCATACATAGTGGCCTTGAATCACTGGGCATCCGAGCATAATACTTGGCTTCCCATCAAATTGACGCCAAAAGGTGTAGTCTTTTTTTTCCTAGCCTTGAATCTGGCTTGCTGAACAAAGTGGTTGTTATACAGATGCTTGCTGTTGGTCTGATGCAGTGCCAGACATTGAGGTGGGCTTCCCATCAGATGAGCGCATCCGTTACATCATTGACACCATGGCTGTCTATGTCATGCAAGATGGCTGTCCCTTTGAGCAAGCAGTCATGCTCAAGGAGCAGAACAACCCTGAGTTCCGCTTCCTGTTTGATCTGAAGACCCCTGAGCACGTTTACTACCGGTGGCGCCTGTATGCCTTGGCTAATGAAGACTCGTTGAGGAGCTGGCGAGTTGAGCCCTTTTCAATGGTTGAAGAAACTGCCAGGCAAGTCTGACCTTTGCATCAGCAGCAAAGTTGCTGTTGTTGTGACCAGCAATGTGGTCATTTGCAGCTGTGAGTTCAACATTCAGCAGTGCTGAGGCGCACATGCAAAAGTACATGGGGCTGCAGGCTAGCAAGCAGTCAAGCCTCTGTTGCCCTTGCTGCACAGCTGTTGCACTTGAGATCGGCCGACTAATTGCCATAAGTCGTTCAATGATATCTTTTGCTATGTCCCGCGCGTACCTAGCTTGTCCCGCACGTACCTAGCTCCTCATGAAATAGAGAGCTTTTTAGTGTTATTATTACTATTTTGCTATGCTGATAAGGTCTGTCTCAAGTTGATTCCTGTCTGCCCCTCATTATTGCGTCATCTCTTCACCAAGCGACATAGTATCATTGTCTTTCCTGTGGTGTGACTCACATTGCAACTTGGCTGCAGGTGGATACCCCCTGCCATGACCCTGGCTGGCACACACCATCAGACAGCAGCCCAGAGGGGCGGCGAGGCCAAGGACAAGGACAAACCCCTCTCAGATACGCAGCGTGACAGGTCACAACCCTTCCCCACATGATGCATGTGCTGGAACTCACATTCGACTGCGCAGCTGCCCAACAACCTCTTGGCATTCTTTTTCATGTTTGTGTGACATGGCAAGCATGTCAAGAACCCTACATGCCATGACAGCAGGACTCTGGCACTAGCACCAGACACACCTTGCGCATGAAATAAAGGCATGCTGAACTCGCACACCTAGCTCACAATGAGTGCGCAGTGTGTATGTGTCACAATTTGGAGTTGCTACAAAGCAATCTAATCTGCTTGCCTGTTGCATTAGTAAGCATTGTGGAGGGCGTCCTCACACAATTTTTTAAATCAATATTTTGTTCGATAGTGAATACTTTTATCAATATATGGTGCAGGTTCGAGGACCTGTTGCGCAGCCTGACAGTGGAGCGCAAGGACATCTGTGATGCCATGATCTTCGCCCTCGACAATGCTGACTCAGCCTTTGAGGTGCGCTCACCAGCCCTTCAAGCTTTCCTAGGGTTCAGGAGGGTTTAGGGTTTATCAATGCCCATAAGCTCATATAATTTGCGGTCAGCTGGTCACTGACACCTTTCTGTTCCCCTTGAGGCTTGGCGCATATATACAGACATACCAAAGGTTTCTTACTGACATACATTCAGCATTTTATCTCTAAAGTATCACCAGTGACACAACCTAATAAGCTCAGCTGTGCATTGCTTGCTGCTTCCAATCAGACTAGTGCAGGAAATCACTAGATGCAAAAGTTGAGCTGCTTACAGACCGTCAAGGTCCCACAGACATTCCCCATCTTTGTCAGCCTATTGCAGATAGCACAGAATCTTGACTGATGCCCTGAGTCAATCGCCTTAGGCATTGTCTTGTTATTTACTGTTGCTGGTCAATGCGTTGCCAACAACAGAGACGTTGACTGCTGCCTTGATCAGTTCAATGATCGCCATGCAGTGATGCTAACCAACGCTATTGGCATGCTGCAGATTGTCGAAATTCTGACAGATGCCCTGACACTGTCTGAGACGCCCATCCCTACCAAGGTTGCCAGGCTCTTTTTGACTTCTGACGTGCTGCATAACAGCACTGCTCCTGTCAGAAATGCCTCAAGATACAGAAGCCATATGGAAACGTCTCTGCCAGACATCTTTGAAAGCCTACAGGCATGCCTCAAACTCGTGTGCTTGTGAAGCCCTCCTCAAGCCTGCCCTGACTCTACGCTTTCCTTGCGATTTTCTTTTTGTCAAGCCTGTTCAGTGTATTTGGATCTGGGTATGAGGGAGACTAACCAGGCAGACTCTGAGACATGAGACAGACACCAAAGGAGGGTGCAGCATGCTCTGTTCAACGTGATTCTGCTGCAGCTCCTGTCAGCACGGCCTACAGCATGGCCCTTGCTTCCAAGCTGTTCAGGGTTCAGACTTTGCTGAAAAGCAGTTGCATGGTTGCAGGAGACATACAGGGCGTGTGAGAGCCGCATGACGCAGGAGGGGCTGCGGCGGCACGTGCTGAGGGTGCTGCGCATGTGGCGCAACTGGTCCATCTTCTCAGATGACTTCCTCAATGGCCTCCAGGTCGGCCTTCTCACCTCTCCCAATTGTCCCAACTTGACAATCATGCACCTGTGTTTCATCAATTGCAATCTTGCTTTGATAATCCTGCTGCCTCTGCACTCGGTTGGCCCTTTTTTGGTTTCTATCATCGTGGCGTGCTTTGGTAAGTTGATGTGTCCATGGCAGCATGGGTTGCAGTCTGGCAGATTTTACAGCTGTTATCCTAGGACAGCAGGCTCTGCCTTGAGCTCTCTCTCAAGCAAGCATTGAGTCAGCAATGTCTCCCAGGAACAGGCTGCTGTTCTTCATCTGCTCTTGCGCACACCTGTGAATGCCTACATAGATTTCCATTGCATAGCTCTGAGTGCCCAGTATCATTTTAACTTTACCATTTGTTTGGAAAGTCAGACTACCAACACAGTGCAGGACATCTTTGTTGTGTCCTTGAAGTACAAGCTGAAAGTCAAAACTGCCTCCGCTGCTTGCATTAGCAAATGTATGCTGCTACAGCCAAGCTGTTGCCATGAGCTTGCATCCCCAGCAGGAATGCAAGCAACTTGGTGCTGCTGCTTGAGGATGTGCATGCAGAGATTACCAAAGGGCCGCCAATTCCCTGCAGGCATGCTGATTGTGAGGGAACAGCATGCCACATCATCACCGTTGGCCTTTCTGTTCATCACTTCAGGCTGGGGGAACTGTTTATCCTTGCAGGACGCTGCTGCATACTTGCCTGACCATTGCCTACCTGTCTCTGCTGTCTATACCCAGGTTTGCATGGCTTCTGATACGCTTTAGCTTCAAGGGTTTCTTCCATGTGTAGGAGCTTGCGGTTTGTGTCGAGGCATCCTGCGCACTGCCTGTCACATCACTCATCAGATGGAGTTTGGGCTAGGTGCTATGTGCAGGAACCAGAACATGAATGTCACAGGCAGAACTGTGTCACTGCCTGTTACGTTTATGTTCTGGTTTCTGCGCGTAGCACCCAGCCCAAGCTTGATTTGATGGCTGATTTGACTGTCACTCATTGCATTGCGTATGATGTGGTAATCATCAAATACCACATACGGGGTACCACTATATGAAGGCTTGGTGTCATCCCAGGCAGGTGTTGGTCAGAAAACGTGTGAAGTGTCCCATCATCAACAGTGCAACAGCATGCATCAATGGTGCAAGCAGTATCTTAAGTAGCCAATTGCTTGCCAAGTGTTCCAGCAATCTCAAGCAGGAACACAGGAAATCCAACTCTGCAGTAGCTCAACACCTCGCTGCTGCCACAGGCAACGTTCTTGAGGGGTGCTTCAGCGCTGTCCAATAGGAACACAGGAAACCCAACTCTGCACTAACTCAATTGCTCGCTGCTGCTGCAGCCAACTGTTTGCAATGCGCTCCAGCAGTCTTAAGCAGGAAGCCAGGGAGCTCAACTCTGCAGTAGCTCAATTGCTCGCTGCTGCCACAGGCGATCTTTTTAAGAGGTGCTTCAGCAGTCTCAAGCAGCAAGACAGGAAATCTTTGCTTTTTGTTAGTAACAGGGTCTCATGAATTCCAAATTTTGACAATTACTGTGTCTTTGCTGCAGGCGACCTTCTTGAGGGGTGCTTCAGCGCTGTCCAACAGGAAGGCAGAGAACCCGGTGCTGGCTGGTGAGCTGGAGCAGCTGCAGGACGACCAGCTGGACACGCGCTGCAGGCGGAACGGCCTGTCCAAGAAGGGTGGCAGAGACATGCAGGTTTGCCCCCCGCCCCCCTGCATCCGGACTGGAAAAGATAAGAGAAAAGAAAAGAGAAAAGAAAAGACTAGACTAGACTACACCTTTCGGCGTCAACTTAATGAGACGCCGAGTATGTATTTTGGGCTGCCCAGGTACTCTGCATCTTCCCAAGCAGCTCCTGCCCTGATCTTGAAGCATGTCATGTGTTATCTTGTGCTTACTTCACACTACATTCCTGTGGTGTAGAAGACTAAGAGCGCATGTCAGCGGGAGAAAATTGAGAGCACAGCCAGTACATGCTAAGTGTCATAGTTTGGCTCGTCAGATCAGTGATCGACAGCAAGCACTGCTAGCAGATTGGTGCCCTTCACACAGCTTCATGTGGTTCAGGTTCAGAGGCTGCTGGAGCTGCAGAGCTACCTCAACGGAGGCGTCTCAGATTGGCCAGCTTCAGTCCAAACACCTGCTGTCAAACAGGAGATCCATGTGCCTGAGCCAACTGGCCGCAACCGCCCTGTTCTCAACCCCGGCCCAGATGCAGACCAGCTCTTGCAGAGTGTCAAGCTTGAGGCTCCACATGCTGTTGCTCGGCCGGCAACTGCAGCGCCAGTGAGCAAGTGGACGCTTGCCGAAGACTCAGAAGCTGACCAACCGGCCATTCCTGTGTCTAAGTGGGTTGCACAAGAGGTGAGAAACTTGCTGCAGGTGGCAGTTGATGACTTGAGTAGATGTGTCAGCCAGTCAGAGGTGTCTATGCCAATGTGAGGAGCTGAATTCAGACTCTTTTGCCAGCTGGGTTGCTTGGAAGCTGTCAACTCTCTGATATTTGCGCACATGCTTTGACATCAGTCTTGCACTGTGTGCTTGGAAACACCGCAAGTGGCAGCAGCTGGCATAAGCTAAAGCTGCACCTTCATGGCAGTCACCGTTCTTGACCATGTGTAGACACAGTAGCTGGATTTTCATTTATGTGATTTTTCATGTATATACACAGTCTATATAAAGACATTCATCTGGCCCTGCAGGCAGCTTTGCAATCAGTGAAGGAGGAACAGGAAGCTCCACCCCCACTGCCAGTGGAGGCACCCCCCAGGCCCCCCATTGCCACCCCAGTCTCCAAGTGGACCCTAGTGGACTATGATGAGGACAACCCACCAGATGACCTAGAAGGGTAAGCACCTTTGTGCAATGATTTGAAGGTTTCTGTCTGGGTTGGCGTTGTGCTAAGGCAAGCTCTGTTACAATTGAGGCTACGATTGAGGCTTGCCAGGAGTGCTTTATCAGGGCTTGACAGGCCAGGACAGTGGCGCTGTTTCAACCAGCCACATGTGCGTCTAAAGCCTGCTCATGAAAGGACCTTGGCAGACATGTGTCACTAGATTGATTGGACATCATAATTGCTTGGTGAAAAGCAAAATGCAACTGTGAGCTCCATTGTTTCCAAGATGACCATCTTCATCATGACTAATTTTCTTGACATGTGATGAAATGTTTGTTCAGGCAAGACGGCGGCGATATCTTTAGTGGTGGGGAAGGTGACACCCCAATCATGAGCAAGGACCCAAGGGCCGACCCACCCACCCAACAAGCAGCTGCCGCTGAAGCTGGCAGGGCAGGGCAGGCAGGAGTGCCCTCAGAGGCTCCAGGGCCAGACCGGAAGGGAGCAGACCTGCGCAACGATGCGGCAGAGGAAGAACGGAGGCAAAAGTTGAGACAGGTGTGAGCTTTTGCTCCTTGATGCTTCACAATGAGCGCATAGCTGAAGCTCCGAGTACTTCAGTCAACACAACTGGAGTGGCATGTCAGTATGAGATCAGCTGATTTGCATTGTTGTGGTTCACCTGTACATGGATGCATCAGCATCCTGTGCAGGCAAGTACGCCCTACATTTGAAGTGACATTGTGCTTGTGTGCTGACAAGCTGGTGTCTTAGGTTGAGCTAGCAGTGATGGTGTTTCGAGAAAAGCTGGAAGAGGATCCCGGGGGCAAAACCAAATCCCAGGTGGATGCAGAGGTGTCAGAGCACCGGGCCAGACTGATTGCAGATGCAGAGCAGAGCAAGAAGGCTGAGTCCAGTGCCAAGTCAGACAGCAAGGGCGGGCGTACCAGGTATGCCTGCGTGTGCATCACCAGCAACCCTTCTGGTATGGTCAGGATTGCACTGTTTCACGAGTGTCGGGTGTGATGTGTTGCAAACTGGCTAGGGCTTGTGGTCTTGTAGGCGGGCTTTGATGCAAAAGTGCTGGCTGTTGTTTTCTGTATCACTTAGAGGCAGACACTGGATTGTATTGGCATTTGTGGGTTATGATTGTGGTTGTGAGCGACTTGCAATTTTTCAGTCCAACAGCAGCAAAATGTGAACTTTCGGAATCGTTACTGATTGAGAGGGTTCCATTCTGTGTATAGCGCAAAAATGCAGGTTTTGTCATGATTGCTTGCTGTGCCACGTTTTGAATGTCTTAGTGCACAAATTGTCTCTAGGGTCATGTTTGTAAAAGTGATGGTGGATACATGTCTCAAAAATCATGTACTTACAAATGATTGATTCCACCAGCAAGAGTCAGTTTACTGACCGTGTGCCTGGTCTCCATTGAGTAGGGCTGCAGACAAAGGCAAAGTGCGCGATGTTGACAAGCATAAAGACACAGTAGAAAAGACTAAAAAGCAGGGCAAGTCTGACCTCAAGTCTAGCAGCAAAGACAGCAAGCCTAGCCGGCGTGACTCAACGAAGGATGACTCAAAGCTCAGCAGGCGAGGATCTGATCTCAAATCAGATCAAGGCAGCAAACGGCGGCGCAGCCGAACCAGAAGCCCCAGCTCTTCAAGCCGATCTTCTACCAGAAGTCGGTCACGTGACCGTCAGTCATTTAGGAAGGATAAGAGCAGTCGCAGCCAGTCTGCCAAACAGAAGGACAAAGATGTGAAGAGCAGCAAAAGTGGGAGAAGCAGGGATAAAGGTGGTAGGAGTAGGTCTAGATCCCCTGAGCAGCGTGTGAGCAAATCTAGGAGCAGTAGACATGACAAGGAAGACAGCAAAAAGAAACGTAGTAGGAGCAGGAGTAG